>Ga0209415_10017115_pt1 | contig 11571 bp, 6 predicted proteins | sample PeaSoiSIISIP2007_FD_187696 | JGI IMG/M metagenome (GOLD analysis project Ga0209415, IMG submission 187696) | Peat soil microbial communities from Weissenstadt, Germany - SII-SIP-2007 (SPAdes) (version 2) | ecosystem: Environmental > Terrestrial > Soil > Wetlands > Peat | place: Germany... | reverse complement strand
GCTGAGCCAAGGCCAATGGAAGCTCGCCGCCGGGAGCCTCCACGAGGCCGTGCGCATGACACGCGCAATCGGAACGACAGATTGGGGCGCGGAGACTCAACTCGCCCTCGCCAAGTTCCACCTCGGGCAGCTCCCCGATGCACGCCGCGATGCCGAGCAGCTCGCGAACGCAAGGCGACTGTCCAACTGCGACCTCGCTGACCTGTGGCTCGCCATCGGCGACCACGAACAGGCGAAGAAGCACGCCCTCGCAGCCTACAGGTGGGCTTGGGCCGATGGTGAGCCTTATGTCCACCGCTACGAACTGAACAGAGCGCGCGCCCTGCTGGAAAAGCTCGGTGTGGAGATTCCCAAGCTGCCGCCCTACGACCCCGTCAAGGATGAAAAGCTCCCTTGGGAGGATGAGGTGGCCGCCGCCATCGAGAAACTCCGAGCCAAGAAGGAAGCCGAGAAGCGTAAGAAGGATTGACCCTCGCCGTTCCGAGCGCCAGTGCTGTGCCGATCTTGGAAAACGCGTTCTGGGCGCCGCGCGATACTATCGGGAGCGGAGCTATCTCCATTAGCGTAGCGACGTTCTCAACCGGCGCGTGGCGGGTGGAAGGAATTCCGGCATGAGCAGCGATCAACCATCGGATAGAAAGCCGCCATCTGGCACTCAACTGTCGCGCCGCGCGTTCTTGGTGGGCGGCGTCACGGCCGGGTTCGCCCTCGCCGTGCTGCCCGTATCGGCCGAGACGATCGCGACCGACAGTAACGGCCTCATTGTGGGCGAGGTAAAGATTCCGGTCGCCGACGGAAGCATTCCCGGCTACAGAGCGATGCCCTCGAGCGGTGGGCCATTCGCCACGGTGCTGGTCGTGCATGAAATCTTCGGGGTTCACGAACACATCAAAGATATCTGCCGGCGTCTGGCGAAACTTGGCTACCTCGCGGTTGCGCCCGCGCTATATGCGCGCGAAGGCGACGTCGGCCGCATGAGCGACATGCGGGAAATCATGAAGGTGGTCGGGAAGGTGCCCGATCGCCAGGTGGCCTCGGACCTTGATTCAACCGTTGCCTGGGCAAGGAGCACCGGCAAGGCGGATACCGGCAAGCTCGCTGTTACGGGCTTCTGCTGGGGCGGCAGGCAGGTGTGGTTGTATGCGGCGCACAATCCCGCGCTCAAGGCCGGCGTCGCCTGGTATGGTCCCCTCGAACGTCCGAAGACGGAGATGAGTCCGGACAATCCGATCGACCTTGTGCAGCAGATCAATGCGCCGATTCTTGGTCTCTATGGCGGCGCGGACCTGGGCATACCAGTAGCGCAGGTGGACGCGATGCGCGCGGCACTGAAAGCCGCGGGCAAACCGTCGGAGATCATCGTCTATCCCGATGCCCCGCACGGCTTCAACGCCGACTATCGCCCGAGCTACCGGCCCGATGCGGCTCGTGACGGCTGGAAGCGTATGACGCAATGGTTCAAGGATCACGGAGTTGTCTGAGGGTCTCGGCGAATGTCGCGCGGGCCGCACAGATACCAGCCGGCGCAGGCGAGCGCGGCCAGGAGCGCGAGAGCCGCGGCGAGAGCGATCGGACTGCCCGCTTTCGACTTTCGGATCGCGTCCAGATGGAAGACCACGGGCGAATCCTCTACGGGCCCATCGACCGGGACCACGCTTACCTCGCGAAAGTAGGCGTGACCGTTGCTGAAGCCGTAGGCGTTTCCGAGTCCCAGGACTATTTCCACATTGGCGCCGCCCTTTCCTACTTCCAGGTAGAAGGCTAACCGCTGCCAGTCGGTATTGCCGGCGGCCGCAGGCGAGTTCACGCCCTCGTCTGTCAGGCCCACGAAGGCGCCGGTGGTGTCCTGCGGAACACCCTCGACTTTGTTTTCAGCGCTTATGTAGTACCATCCGGGCGGCAAGTATACCGGCTGAGTCCATCGGCCATCGTTCGGCAAGTGATTGGCTATCTCGACCTGGCCGGGATTCGAGGCGGTAGGTGGCGTCCACATATACTCAGTCGAAGGTAGACTTACTCGCGTGTGCCATCCTTGCGGTGAGTTATCATGCCCGGCGGAGAAGTCCCCATTGGTCAGTAAGTCGGCGGCAGCCAACGTCGGCGAGCAGATCGACACCGCCGCGACGATCGTCGCACATACTATCAAAAGGCTGAACCGATGCAGGATTGGTCTCATCGCGGGCGCTACCACCAGGTCGGAGGTGCCGGCTGATCTACTACCGTGCGCGCCTGGTATCCATCCGCGGAGATCGAAAGTCCTAGCCGCATGGGAAGAAACCACGCAGATGCGATCAGCGCGGATGCAAGGAACGACACCGAGACAAATTTGCCCGCATAGGCGGAGCATAGCGCCGTGGCTATCCAGACCGCGGCCAGAAGCAGAAAGCCGATTGTGCCCAAGACCGCGCCGAGCATGAGCACGAGAGGCGCCGCCAGCGCGAGCATCAGCGCGGCCTGCTCCCATCGCCGCGACCGGCCGAGCCAGCTTTCGGCAAGTACCGCCGCGAGCGCCAGGTAGCCGAGATATAGCGGTGGCATAAAGTCATAAACAAAAGTGTTTCCTGCGATCGGAAACCACGCGATCCATAACCCAAGATAGCCGGCGACCAAAAAGGCCCCGGCTATGGAAGTGCGGCTGAGCAAGCGCACGGCGGTAGTCACAATTGCGACGAGCGCGCCGAACCAAAGGACCGGATTTCCGCCGGCGATTACGACGCCGATTTGACCGCCGTCGAAAGTCTGACGCCAATATGTCATCGGACTGAGTATTATCGGCCAACTCCACCACGGCGACGCGCGGGGATCCTGGCGAATCCCGTTAAACTGGTCGAAGTATCCGGCGTACTGGAAGTATTGCCACAGAGCCGCAAGCCCACCCCATTGCTTGAGCAGATAGTTAGGCAGGAACGCGAGTAAGTATACCAGAAGTGCTATCGAGCCGGTCAGGATCAGAGCGCCAAATGCTATTCGGCCGCCAATGAAGTTTCGCCGCTCGAGACTCGCGCCTTGCTGCGCAATCGAAACCGGGATCATGGTGCCCATCACCAGTATCAGGACTGCGATCGGTATGTAGAGCCTGGAGGCGAGGCATAGACCCAGCGCCAGGCCGACGCCGGCGAACGTGCGGCGGCGCGCGGCGGCATCGTTGCTCTGGATGAATCGGAACAGGAGCAGATATGAGAGCGCAGCGAAAGTAACGAATACGATCTCCGGCGAGGCGACGCGCGATTGCACGATGAACAGGCCGTCGCACAGGATGAACGCGGCGGCGATCGCCGCGGCGATTCGCGACCCCAGCATCCGGCGGCCAAGCAGATAGGTGATTCCGACCAGCGCGATCCCCGCTGCGGCCATCGGGAAGCGCGAGCTCCATAGGTAGTCGCCGAAAATCCTGATCGATAGTGCAATCAACTCGACGCCCAGCGGCGGCTGTGAGTCGAAGTAGGATTGCCCCCCCATCCAGGCGCGTGCCTGTCCGGTGAATTCGCGCTCGTCGAATAGCTCGGATGGATAGCCGAGATGCCACAAGCGCGAGAGCGCCAGCACGATCAGCGCGCTGAGCACGATCGTGTCGGTCCGGGTCCACGGTATCGCCGCGTGGCCATCGAAGGCCGGCGCCGGCGCGATCGACTCGCGCTCGCCGTCCCGCGCAAACGCGTTCCATAGCGCGTATAGAAAGACCATCAGGGTGACGAGACTGGCGGTCTTGGCGAAAGGATCATGTGTGGCCAAAAAGAGCGCGGAACTTTCAAGCACGTGCTTGGCGTAGATCAGATTGAACAAGCAGGCCGCCGTCAGCGCGGTCAGCGCAACCAGCATCGCGGGCTCCTCGACCGCCAGCGGAATCGCCACGGCCAAACCGGTGTAGAAGTAGCGCTCGTGCATCCGGCTGGAGAACACGAAGGTGCCGAAGGTCGTGATGAAGACCGCATACAACAGGTTGCGCGCCGATTGGCGCCGCCACAGAAGCCAGGCGGCTGCCAGATAAAGCGGTATCGACAGGAGCATCCCCAAAGTGAAGAAAGAGATGCCGAAGAACGAGATGCCGCCGAGAGTGTCCGAGTCGGGCACGTTGAAGCCGCCGATCAGCGCCATGAAGTTGAAGGCGTTGTTGGAGGTGTGCGCAAACACCTCGACCGACGCGAAGTAGCGCTCGATTCTGAACGGCGCGATAGCAACCGCGATGGTCGCGGCGAAGGCCAGCGCCGATCGCCACCATTTGCGGAAATCGGCGCGTAGCAGAGTCCACACTCCGAGCACCGGCAGATACAACAGCGCCTGCGGCTTGACCACGAGCGCGAGCGCGCCCAGCGCCCAGGCGAGCTCGTACTCGGAATCGAGCGCGCTCACGATACTCAGAAAAAGCGGCAGGGCCAGCGCCGAGTCGGTCTGGCCCCATACCAGCGTGTCGTAGATCAGGGCCGGATTGAGCGCGAACGCCAGCATCGCAAGCCACGCGGCCCTTTTCGAGCGGCCCCATCCGCGGACTAGGACGAAAACGCTCGCTGCCAGAAGGAAATCGGCGACCAGCGGGGGACTCTCCGCCATCACGCGAAGCGTCTCGCCCGCGGCGCCGGTGAGCCGCGCGATGACGCCGACGAACCAGATCACGTACAGGTAACCGGGTGGGTAGTTGACGAAAAATCCCGGGTAGGCATTCGCGGGCCCCTGCTCCGCGATGTCGAGCGCCCAAACCCGGTAATTGTTGACGTCGTTGTAGTAGCCGGGAAAGAAGGGCAGCAGCGCGAATTTTGCCGCCGCGATCGCGAGCAGGGCCGCGAGCGCCGAGCGCAGGCCGGAGTTGCGATCGTTCCAGAGCGGGCGCGCTTTGCGCACGATCGCCCAGCCGAGCAGGCTCGCGAGCGCGATCCCGGCGACGGTTCCGGTTATCTTCCCGTCGGAGCCGAGCATCATAGATCCAGGGTGTTAGATTGACCGGCCAGCGGCAGAAAAATCCTTGCACATTCAATTCTGATGCTATGGCTTTTGCAATGAGCGTCGCGCCGCGCTCTTGGTTGAAGCGGCGCGGCTGTGCACAATTGCGTGATGCCGCATCCGCCTAACTCTACGGATCAGGCCCCGCGAATCGCATGAGCGGTATGGTCGCATACGGCGGGCCTCGCCCGATGAAGCCCGCCTCGCCTCCGGCGCGGGGACATTCGGTATGGCGCGTGTTCGCGCATCGCGTTTTCTTCGCGCTCTGGATTGCCGCGCTGGTGTCGAATGTCGGCACCTGGATGCAGAACGTCGGCGCGGCGTGGCTGATGACCTCGCTCTCGCCGTCGCCGTTGATGGTCGCGCTGATCCAGACCGCGTCGAGTCTTCCGATCCTGCTCCTGGCGCTGCCGGCGGGCGCGCTGGCCGATATCGTGGATCGGCGCCGGCTGCTGATCGTATCGCAAGCCTGGATGCTGCTCGCGGCGGCGGCGCTGGGTGTGTTCACGATCGAGAACCTGATGACGCCGTGGATGCTGCTGGGTCTGAGCTTCGCGCTCGGCGTCGGCTCGGCGCTGAACGCGCCGGCGTGGCAGGCGATCACCCCCGAGCTGGTGCCGCCCGAGGATCTCACTTCCGCGATCGCGCTGAACGGGGTCAACTTTAACGCCGCCCGCGCCGTCGGCCCCGCGATCGGCGGGATCGTGGTGGCGTGGGCAGGCGCGGGCGCGACCTTCGTTCTGAACGCAGTGTCGTTTCTGGGCGTGATGGTCGTGCTGTACGGATGGAATCGATCGCAGCAACCGGGCGTGCTTCCGGCGGAGCGGCTGATCGGCGCGATTCGAAGCGGAGTCCGTTACGTGCGCTATGCGCCGCCGCTGCGGGCCGTGATGATGCGCACGGCAGGTTTCACGATCGGCGCCGGAGCAGTGTGGGCGGTCGTGCCGCTGCTGGCGCGCCGCCAGCTCAACCTCGGCGCCGATGGCTTCGGGTTGTTGCTGGGCGCCTTCGGCACCGGAGCGATCGTCGCGGGCGCGGCGCTCGAACGAATCGAAGACTTCGCCTCGCGCGACACGATCGTCGCCGCCTCCACCGCGATTTTTGCCGCGGTGCTGATCGGGCTTGCGGTTTCGTCGAGTTACGCGCCGGCGCTGGCCCTGATGTTTGTCGGCGGAGCGATGTGGGTGCTCGCGAACTCTTCGCTCAATATCGCCGCGCAGTTGTCGGTTCCGCGATGGGTGCAGGGCCGCGCGCTCGCTTGTTACCAGCTCGTTCAGCAAGCCGCGGTGGCCGGCGGCAGCGTGCTGTGGGGATTCGCGGCGGAGCAAGGCGGCGTGCCCCTGTCGCTGGTGCTGGCGGCGATCACGATGGTTTCGGGTCTGGTACCGATGATCTTTTTCCATCTGATTTCAGACGACGAGCTGGACCTCGATCCGCTTCCGCTGCCGCCGGTGCCCGAGCCCGCGAGCCACGTCGATCCGGAAAGCGGCCCCGTGCTGGTGACGATCGAGTACCTGATCAGGCCCGAGTCGGCGCGCGAGTTCAGGTCAGCGATGAACGCGTTACGTCCGATCCGGCTCCGCGACGGTGCGATTTTCTGGGGATTGTTCTTCGACCTGGCCCGGCCGGAACGCTTTGTCGAGTACTTTATTTCCGAGTCGTGGATCGAGCACATGCGCATGCATGGACGCGGCGTGTCGTCCGACCAGGAGCTCGAAGCGCGGGCGCGCGCCTTTCATATCGGGAACTCGCCGCCCGCCGTGACGCATCAGCTTTCCGCCCATGCGACCGTCGAGCGCAGCAACTGGCTCTTCCGTGACCTCGTAGAACTGCCGTGAGAGCGGATTCGATTTGCCTCCCCGCTCCGCGCGGGCTGATCGTTACCGCTGCCGGCGCGACACCGACCGGCACATAAGCCGTTGTCAAACAGAAGAGACAGCGATACCTTTTGGACAGGGTGCGTGCTCGGCTGAGCCTTCGCCCAAAGGACAGCGAATCTCGATGACGCCATCTGCCAAGGGGCGCGATCGCGCTAGTCGCACGGCTGACGAGGGTCGGCCCGGCGTCATGCTGCCCGTGACGGAAAAGGGCGTGGACCGGTCGTCGAGCCCGCGTCACTGGAGGATGAGCACGGGCGCGCTCCTGCTCGCCGCATGCCTGATTGGTTCTTTGACTTACATGGAGGGTATGGCGCAGTCGCAGACGCCAAGCCTCGAGCTCGAAGGGACCGGGTCCCTCGTCCCGAATGGTGAATGCACGAAGAGTCAGTGCTTTGGCATCTTCAGCGCAGCCGTGAGCGGACCGCCGGTTGGCGGCACGAGCGTCAGCCTGAACCTGCGCCTGTCCCTGAATCCCCGGCAGACAACTGCCGTCGCAGGCTGCTATGCCACTGTCGGGTCGGGGAGTTTGGGCGACAGCTACACTGCGGGTGTGGTCGGCGAACTTTGCCTCGCTTACGACCACTTTACTCTCAGCGCGAATATCGAGATCGGTACCGCTAACCCATGTGCTGCCCCGTGGCAGGCCATGAGCGGAGAACTCACCGCGTTCGGCAGAATCCACACGATTGGACCGACTCCGGCGCCGCCGAAATCGCGCCCCAATCATCCGGCAAACCCGATATGGCCCGTGAGCGAAGCCGTAGTCGGTATCGTGGGGACCGCGTCTGAACTGCCGGCCCCATGTCCGGCTCCGTAGTCACGTCGAAACTGGTTCAGAGTCAGTTTGCGCATCGCAAAGATTCTGCCCGGTTTCTCTGGAAACGAAGAACCGTAGGCCCGCGCTCATTGACATGACCGCGCGGCGGCCGCGGATTCCCCCGCTTCGCCGGGCCGCTGGAAGCACCTGTTAATCGCCTGAGCTTCCTGATTATCTTATCTGCGGCGCGGCGGGCCCTCGCAGGCCGCCGGCCACAGCGATGGCGGGGTTGAACTATTCGACAGGGCGCTCGATGCGAGGGGCGCTCGCGGCGCTCGGCTGCGCTGCGATGGTGCTCTTCGCTCACACGATCGCGTGGGCCGCGGCCGGCGATCCCGGCGCGCCCGATGGGCGGTTCGCGGGCTATATCGCCGCGCTGACGATAATCCTGCTGATCGGCTATGGGCTCTATCTGTGCCTCAAGCCGATCCTGAACCGGCCCGATTCAGGTCTCTCGCAGGCCCTGCTGATCCTGGCCGTCATCTTCCTGCTCAAGGAGAGCGTCTCGCCGCTCTTTCCCGGCTTCGGCGTCGACGTGGGCAGCTATCAGGCTTGGGCCGGCAAGATGGCGGACGTCGGCCCCGCCCGCATGTACGAGTCCGGATACTTTCTGGATTATCCGCCCGGATACCTCTACGCGCTGTGGTTCGTCGCCGCGATCGGACGGGCCTTCAGCGTGAGCGGCGAAGCGTTCCGCCAGCTCGTCGAGAGCCCGGCGGTGGTCGCGGATTTTATCCTCGCGCTGGCGCTGTTCGCCTACGTCAGGCGCTCCGCCAGCACCGCCCTGGCCTACGCGGCGATGCTGATGGTTGCGCTCAATCCCGCGATGCTGTTCGAGAGCGTGGTCTGGGGGCAGAGCGATTCGGTCTCGGCGCTGCTGATGTTCCTGTGCGTGACCCGCGTGCTTGATGGCGAATTCGAGGTCAGTTGGGCGCTCGCCGCGGTCGGCGTGCTGGTCAAACCGCAGGTCCTGCTGTTTTTGCCGGTGCTCGGACTGTGGACGCTGATCAAGGGCGATCCCGAAAAGTGGTGGCGCTCGGCGCTGGCGATGCTCGCGATGGGCCTCGTTACCGCGCTGCCGTTCCAGCTCGGCCATCCCTGGAACTGGCTGCCGGCCCTCTACCAGAGCACCGCGGGCTACTATCACGAGACTTCGGTCAACGCCTTCAACCTGATCGCGCTGCTCGCGGGTCTGCGCGCGCCCGATTCGAGCAGCGTGCTGGGCGTGTCGTGGTTCACGTTGGGAATGACGCTGCTCGCAGGCCTCTACGCCTTCATCGCGTGGATTCTGTGGCGGCGCGCCAGCGCGAAGAACCTGCTGTACTGCACTTTTCTGGTCGTGTTCGGATCCTTCATGCTCGCCCCGCGGATGCACGAGCGTTACGTGTATCCATCGCTGGTGTTTCTGATTCCGATCGCACTGGAAGACCCCGTGATGCTGGCGGTGTTCGCGATAACCACCGCGACGCTGCTCTTCAATCTCGCCTATATCAAGCGCGTGCTGGAGAGCCCGAAGATTTTTCTCGAGGCGCGCGACCGGCTGGCGATGATCGCCTCCGCGATCAATGTGGTCGGACTCGCGGGTGCCTTCAGCTACGGCCTCAAGCCCGTGCCGCAAGCGGCGCTCGAAGAGGAGCTCGCGGGCGAGCTCGAGGAGGAAGGCGGACAGAAGCTCCGCGCCGAGGCCGGGATTCAAGCGCTGGTCGCGAGGTTCCGGGCGGCCTCGACCGCCACGGCTGCGGTTCGTCCGGCCTCGGGAGAAGCGTCGGCCGGCGGCGCGATGCCCTGGCTTCGCATCGATACGATAGTAATCACGGTTATGGTCGCCTGCGCCGCGGTGACGCGCCTGTGGCGGCTGGGGCTTCCGGCCGAGATCGTCTTCGACGAAGTCCATTTCGTCGAGAATCAGGCCCGCCACTACCTGCACGGCGAGTCGTTCCTCGATCCGCATCCGCCGCTCGACAAGCTCGTGATCACGCTTGGCATCGTGCTGTTCGGCGACCATCCATGGAGCTGGCGAATCGGCAACGCGGTGCTCGGCATCGCTCTGGTAGCGATCACCTACCTGCTCGGACGGCGGATGTTTCATTCGCGGCTGGCCGCGGCGCTGGCGACGGCCTTTGTCGTCGGCGACGGGCTGTTCATCGTCGATTCGCGCATCGCAGTCATCGATATCTGCTACGTGACCTTCGCCGCGCTCGCGTACCTGATGCTGTTCCGATTCATCGAGAATACCGACCCGCCCGATCGCCGCCGGACGATGGTCTGGATGGGCGTGGCGCTGGGACTCTGCCTGGGCTCGAAGCTCTACATTCCGGAAGCCATATTTCTGGTGGTGATGGGATTTCTGATCTACGCGTTGTGGGAACCTGCCGGGCGGGTGCGATCCTCGCGCCATCGATACGACCCGCAGCGTTATCGCCGTGTCGGCGGCGCGGTGCTCCTGACCGGCGCGATCAGTGCGGCGGTATACATCGCGGTCTTCCTCCCGCACTTTCTGCTCGGATGGTGGGGCGGAGTCGCCGACCTGGTGCACTATTACAAAGACGTCATCTGGTACGAGAGCAGCGTCTCGTCCGCGACCCATCCGTATTCCTCGCCATGGTGGAGCTGGGCGCTGATGCTCCGGCCGGTCGCCTACTGGCAGAATTTTCCGCCCACCGGTAAGGTCTCGACCATCTGGGGCGGCGGCAACCCCGCGACCTGGTGGGGCGCTTTTACGGCGATCGCGATAATCGCGGTGCAGGCCTTCGAGCGCCGCTCAATCTGGCGTCCTTTTATCCTGATCGGATACCTCAGCTACCACGCCATCTGGGTCCCGATCGGGCGCACGCTGTTCCTCTATCACTACATGGGGTCTCTATATCTCGCCTATCTGGCGCTGGGCGCGGTGCTGGCCGAATGCTGGAACGACGGCGGGCAGCCGTGGGAGCATCTGGCGCTCCTGCTGACGCTCGCGCCGGTCTTCATTTTCGGGCTCGGCTCGAGTTGGGGAATCGCCAACCTGCTGATCGTCGCGGGCTGCTACGCAGCCGTCCTGCTCCAGCGGCCGCAATACGCCGGCAAATTCACTTGCGCGGTGTTCGCGGCGGTCGCGTTGATCGTGTTCTTCTACTACTACCCGGTCTGGATTGGGCTCCCGATCGAGCGCTCCGGCTATTACGCCCGCATGTGGCTGCAAGGCCCGGGGCTACGGTCCTGGATCTGAGGATGAAGGCCCGGGCGGCGCGAACCGCGCGAAAGGGTTTCCCGTTCGGCGCTGCCGGCGCGATCGGCGCGATCGTCGCGCTCGCCGCGATCGTGATCGCCGCGCGCGCTATCGCCGCCGAGCCGGCCGCCGGCACGCCGGTCGCCCCCGAGACTGTCATCAAGGCGGAGCCCGAGGGCGCCAATCAGATCCTGAACGGCAAGTTCATCAAGGGCGCCGGAAATTCCCCCGATCACTGGCGCAACGAGGGATGGGACCAGAAACCGGAAACAACCACCTATGTATGGCATCACTCGGAAGAGGAAGAGGGCGGTCCCGGCCAGGTCGAGATCAACAGCGCGAAGCCCAACGACGCGCGATGGATGCAGAGCCTGAGCCTTGGCGCCGGATGGTACTACTTCAGCGTCGATGCGCGCACCGTGGACACCGGCAAGGAGGCGGGCGCCACGCTCAGTATCATGGAGGACGGCATCAGCTCGCAGGAACTCAAAGGCACCACCGACTGGACCAGGATCGGGCTGTATCTGAAAGTCGGCGGGATGGGCGCTGATATCGAACTGGCGCTCAGGCTGGGCGGCTACAGCAGCTTGAACACCGGGAGGGCCTTCTTCCGCGACGCGACTCTTATCGTCGTGCCCGGTCCGCCGAAGAATGCGGAGCACGTCTTCGACCTCGACGCGATTCGCAAGGCGTCGCAGACTCCACCGATCGGACGGCCGTGGACCCTGGTG
>Ga0209415_10017114_pt1 | contig 11571 bp, 11 predicted proteins | sample PeaSoiSIISIP2007_FD_187696 | JGI IMG/M metagenome (GOLD analysis project Ga0209415, IMG submission 187696) | Peat soil microbial communities from Weissenstadt, Germany - SII-SIP-2007 (SPAdes) (version 2) | ecosystem: Environmental > Terrestrial > Soil > Wetlands > Peat | place: Germany... | reverse complement strand
GGTGGGGGTGTTTGTCCGTCGTCGAATGCTTTTGGATTTGACGCGCGATGCATGGATTTCCTGCGTTGAACCGGACGCAAATTGTTATTGAATTGCCGCAGAAGGCGGCGCAGTCTTAAGTGTGATCCGCTGGCCCCCATCAATCGGGGGAATAGCGGATCAGACTGAACGCATTTCGCTCAATCATCGACGGCAGGAGCGCGATCGCGCCGAGCTCCCATTTAGTTCCGTAGTACCTGGCGCTGCACCGCGGCAAACTGGGGAAGGAACGAACGATGGCCCAAACTCGTCATATGTCTCGTCGCACGGCGCTAAAGATCGGCGCCGGGGCGGCGGCCCTGCCGCTCTGCCACATCCGCACGGCCGGAGCGGCGGGCAGCCTCGCCATCGCCTTCACTACCAGTCTCGTCCCGGGCTGGGACGACGTCATCCGGAAGCTGGTCGAGGGGTGGGGCGAAAGGAACAAGGTCGAAGTGCGGGCCGACTTCCTCAACGCCATCAACGACCAGCTCATCCTCACGCAGGCTGCGGAGGCGCAGTCCCGAGCCGGACACGACATCATAGACTGTTTCGACTACGACGTCGCCACCTACGTCGACCGGCTTGAACCTGTCGACGACGTGGTCGGCCACCTTCTCATGACATACGGCCCCCTAACACCGGGGATCGACGATTTCGCGAAGCGGGACGGCGTCTGGCGCGCCGTGCCCATGGCCATGGCAAGCCAATATCGCGCCAGCGTAACCCGCATCGACCTCTTTCGCGAGCATGTCGGTATGGACGTGCAGGCGGTGTTTCCAGTCGCAGCCGAGATGGGGCCCGGCTACGATCAATGGACCTGGGATGCGTTCCTCATTGCCGCGGAGAAGTGCTTCAAAGCCGGCGTGCCGTTCGGTCTGCAGATCAGCAATTGCACCGACGCGAACGCCTGGATCAATGCGCTGTTTGACGGTTTCGGTGTGCAATTGGTCGATGCCAAGGGCGCCATCAACGTCAGATCCGATGCGACGCGCGAGGCACTCGGCTACTTGAAACGTCTCGCGCCGTTCCTGCCGCCCGACGTGTATACGTGGAACAACGCCTCCGACAATCGCGCGATGATCGCGGGCAAGAGCGCACTGATCTTCGATCCACCCTCCCCCTGGGCCGGCGCGCTAAAGGATAACCCACCGGTCGGCGAACAGATCTGGCACCATCCGCCTCCGGCAGGCAAGCATGGCCGCTACACTCCGTTCAACCCGAACTATCTGGGGATATGGAACTTCAGCACGAACAAGACCGCCGCGAAGGAATTGATCGCGTGGCTGTCCGAGCGCGAGCAGGTGGAAGCATCCTGCGTAGCCTCGCAGGGCTATGACATCCCGCCGTTCGTCAGTATGACCGACTTTCCGATCTGGGCCGAAGCCGGGCCGCCGAAGGGCACGCTGTTCAACTACCCGCTCCGCCCCGCTCACCATGCAAAGACCACGCTCGCAGGCGCTCCGGCCCCGCCGGCTATCGCCCATCAAATCCAGGCGCAGTGGACGCTGCCCAAGCTGGTTGCGCGGGTCGCGCAAAGCGGCATGTCGATCGAGCAGTCGATCGCGCTTGCGGAACAGGAGCTTGAAGGGTTCATGCGGTGAACGAATTTCACGCCTCCCGTCGTCATCGCGAGCCGCCGGCGAAGCGAACCCCTCTTGGGTGCGCACCCGGCCGGGGATTGCTTCGTCGCTTCGCTCCTCGCAATGACGACGACGGCGGCGCCGACGCTAGCCCGCGTCGCTGGCGATCTCCGGGCGCAGCCGCGACGGCAGCGATGCGAGCGATTCGACCGTGTCGAAATCGCGCAGCACGGCGTCCTCGCCCACCTCGACCTCGGTCACCGCTTCGAGGTGCTGCTGCAGCAGCAGCCGCGCCCCCAAATCGCCGGTGAGCGCCATCATTTCGCCGACGTAGCGGCGATCCCAGAGGATCGGATTGCCCTGCTTGCCCTGGTACGTCGGCACGATGATGGTGCGGCCCTCGTCGGGGTCGTAGGCCGCCAGCAGCCGGTCGATCACCCGCCCCGTCACCAGCGGCATGTCGCCGAGGCAGACGAGCACCGCGCTCGCCTGGTCGGGCAGCGCCGCGAGGCCCGTCCGCAAGCTGGCAGACAGGCCCTCGGCAAAGTCGCCGGCATGGGCGAAACGCACCGGCCGGCGACCGATCGCCTGCTCGACCTCGTCGGCGCGGTGGCCGGTGACCACGATGATCGGCCGCGCCTCGCTGGCGAGGATGTTGTCGACCACCCGCGCCACCATCGGCTTGCCGGTGCGGTCGGTGATGAGCAGCTTGTTGTGCGGCGCCATGCGGCTCGACGTGCCCGCCGCGAGCACCACCACGGCAACGCGCGCGTCGCGTTCCGGCTCGCCAGCCGCGGTCGGCGCCGGCGCGGCGGTGGCCTTGGCGCGTGGCAGGGGACGCGCCTGGGTTTCCTTCAGCAGACCGCCGACGCCAAGCCGCGTGATCTCGGCGGTGCCGACCGGCTGGCCGGCGAACAGGCGGGCGAGGATCCAGTCGATGCCGTTCTGCCGCGGGCTGCGGGCGCAACCGGGCAGCACCACCGCCGGACGCTCGCCGATGCGGCCTACGCAGATCAGGTTGCCGGGATCGACCGGCATGCCGAAATGGATGATCTCGCCCCCGGCACGCACGATCCCGGCCGGCCCGACGTCCCGCCGGTCGACCACGGCCGAGGCGCCGGCGATCAGCAGGATGTCGGCGCCCTCGGCGATCAGCGCCGCCAGACGTTCGGCGATCGGAGCTTCCTCGTGCGCGCAGCGCAGCGCCGGCAGCAGGCTACCGGTCAGCGCCGCGACCCGCGCCGAGGTGGCCGCGATCGTGCCCTCGACGACACTGTCCTTGAGACCCGGCAATTCCGTCAGCACCAGCCCGACGCGCAGCGGTCGAAACGGATGCAAGGCGATCGGCGCCGGCCCGCCGCGCGCCAGCGCCTCGGCGTGGGCGAGCGCGGCGCCCGGAACGGCCAGCGGAATGACCTTGATGGTCGCCACCATGTCGCGCGCCGACACCACGGCATAATCGTGCAGGGTCGCGACGGTCAGCGCCGGATCGATGGCGTTGAGCGCGTCGATCCGCGCCCGATCGACGCGCAGCAGCCCGGCGGTTTCGGCGATCAGATTGACCCGCCCGGTGGCCGCGCGCGTGCGCTTGAGGCGCGGCGCGTCCAGCGGCGCCGCGAAACGGTCGGCGGCGACGTCCTCGGAAACGTCGTCTGGATCGAGACGGGCGGCGACGACCTGGCTACGGCCCGCCTCCCGCAGTGCCGTGATCGCCGCCTCGTCGAGCATCGATCCCTTCCGCAGCATCCGCCCCGGCAGACGCTGCGAATGGGCCAGGATGGCGCCCTTCGCCGCATCCAGCTTCAGGGCGCCGAAGATCACGCCGCAGCTTTCTGCGCCGGCACCGCGCCCCGCCGGACGGCGACGATCTCGGCCAGGATCGAGAGCGCGATCTCGGGCGCGGTCACGGCCTCGATGTTGAGGCCGACCGGTCCGTGGATGCGGGCGAGCGCGGCCTCGTCGTGGCCGAGTTCGCGCAGCCGCTTGAGCCGCGCGGCGTGGGTTTTCCGCGAGCCCAGCGCGCCGATGTAGAACGCGCCCGAGCGCAAGGCACGATCGAGCGCCGGATCGTCCAGCTTCGGATCGTGGGTCAGGGTGACGACGGCGGTGCGGACATCCGGGGCCAGCTGTTCCATCGCCTCGTCGGGCCACTCGGTCGAGACGGTGACGTTGGGAAAGCGCTCGTCGGTGGCGAAGGAGCGGCGCGGATCAACGACGGTGATCGCGAAACCGAGTTGCGAGGCCAGCGGCACCAGCGGCTGGGCGATATGGACCGCGCCGACGACGATCAGGCGCAGCGGCGGATTGTAGACATGGAGGAACCAGCTCGCGCCGCCGATCGTAACCGTGCGGTTCTCGTCGTCGGCGAGCGCGGCCGCGCCCGCGGCGGTGAGCTCCGCCGCCGCGGACGGGTCGGGCAGGATATGTTCCGCGCCACTGGCGAGGTCGGTCGCCAGCACGACCGGGCGCTTGGCCGCCCGCGCCTCGGCCAGCGCGGCGAGGGTTGCCGCCTTCATCCCAGCCTCTCGACGAACACCTTCACCTTGCCGCCGCAGGCAAGGCCGACTTCCCAGGCGCGCTCGTTGGTGACGCCGAAATCGAGCAGTTGCGGCGCGCCCGATTCGATCGTCTTCATCGCCGCGTCGGCGACCGCGCCCTCGATACAGCCGCCGGACACCGAGCCCGCCATCCGACCCGATTTGGTCACCGCCATCTGGCTGCCCGACGGGCGGGGCGAGCTGCCCCAGGTTTCCGTGACGGTCGCCACCGCCACCTGCTCGCCGTCGTCGCGCCAGCGCGCGGCGGTCGCCAGGATATCCTCGGCCTCGCCGAAGGTTTGGGACGTATCGCTCATGCCGCCATCCTTTCGCGCTCCGCCGGCCGGGTCGGCCCCGGCCGCGACAGCGATTCGATCAACTCGCGCAGGCTGGCCAGATTGTGCACCGGACGGAACTCGTCGACATGCGGCAGCATTGCGCGGATGCCCTGCGATTTTGGCTCGAACCCCGTCCAGCGCAACAGCGGATTGAGCCAGATCAGGCGGCGGCAGGAGCGGTGCAGCCGGTCCATATTCTCGGCCAGCCCCTTCGCCCCCTCACGGTCGAGCCCGTCGGTGATGAGCAGCACCACCGCGCCCTGGGCAAGAACGCGCTTGGCCCAGTGGCGGTTGAATTCGGCCAGCGCCTCGCCGATCCGCGTGCCGCCCGACCAGTCGGGCACGATATGGGCGACCATCTGGAATGCGACCTCGGGGTCGCGGTGGCGCAGCTGGCGGGTGATGTTGGTCAGCCGCGTGCCGAACAGGAACACCGAGACGCGGTCGCGGTCGTTGGTCACCGCATGCAGGAAGTGCAGCAGGATCTGCGCGTAGCGCGACATCGAGCCGGAAATGTCGCACAGCACGACCAGCGGCGGCGGCCGCGTCGTCTTGCGGCGCGACGCGATATCGAGCAGCGCGCCGCCACGGCGGAGACTGGCGCGGATGGTGGCGCGCAGATCGACGATCGGCCCCGCCGGATCGGGCCGCGAGCGGCGGGTGCGGCGTAGGTCGAGCGGCAGACGGAGACGGCGGATGTGCTCCTTGGCGGCGCCGACCTCGGCCGCGCTCATGGCCTCGAAATCCATCGTCTGCAGCCGCTCGCGCTCGCTCACCGTCATCACCGTGTCGACGCGCGGCGCCTCGTCCTCGGGCCTCGGCTTGCGCTCGCGCGGCGCCGCCATCGCCTCGGAAACCCGGCGGCTGGCAGGCGGCGCCCGTTCGGGCTTCTTCTCTTTCTGGCCCTCGAACAGCGCCATCACCGCCGCGTGCTGGCCGGCATTGGGATCGCGCCAGAACAGGGTGAACGCCTGATCGAACACGTCCTGGTGCTCGCGGCGATGGATCATCACCGCCCGCAGCGCAGTCCGCATCTGGGTCCGGCTGGTGATGTCGACCGCCGCCAGCGCCTGCTGTGCCGCGATCACCTCGGCGGGCCCGACCGGCAAGCCGGCGCGCCGCAGCAGCCGCGCGAACCGCATCACGTTGGTCGCGAGGCGGCCGCCGGTCGCATCCGGCGCTGTCTCCTCCGCCACTGGCACGCGGGGACGGGGCGGGATCACGCCGCGTCGGCGGCGCGTGCCACGGCGAGCGCGTCGCCCTTCGCTTCGGCCAAGATGCGCGCCGCCTCGGCGCCGCGGATCTTGGCGATGTCGTCCTGATATTTCAGCAGCACGCCCAGCGTGTCATCGACCGCCCCGGGTGCCAGTTCATGCTGGTCGAGATAGCTCAGCGCGTTGACCCAATCGATCGTCTCGGCGACGCCGGGGAGCTTGAACAGATCCTCGGCGCGCAGCCGCTGCACGAACGCCACCACCTGCGCCGAAAGGCTGGCCGCGATGCCCGGCGCCTTGACGGCGAGGATCGCCCGCTCGCGCTGGGCATCCGGGTAGCCGACCCAGTGATACAGGCAGCGGCGGCGGATTGCGTCGTGCACCTCGCGGGTGCGGTTAGAGGTGATGACGACGACCGGCGCCGTCGCGGCCTTGATCGTGCCATATTCCGGCACCGTGATCTGGAAGTCGGCAAGGAGTTCGAGCAGGAACGCCTCGAACGGCTCGTCGGCGCGGTCGAGTTCGTCGATCAGCAGCACGGAGGGCGGCAGGTCGGGGTCGATCGCGGACAGCAGCGGGCGGGCCTGCAGAAACTCGCGGGTGTAAATGTCGCGCGACAGGGCGCCGCGGTCGGTATCGCCCGCCGCCTCGGCGACGCGGATGGCGACGAGCTGGCGGGCATGGTCCCACTCGTAGGCCGCGGCCGAAAGATCGAGGCCGTCATAGCATTGCAGCCGCACCAGCCGCCGGTCGAGGCCGGCCGACAGCACCTTGGCGATCTCGGTCTTGCCGGTGCCGGGCTCGCCCTCGAGGAACAGCGGCCGGCGCATCGCGAGCGCGAGGTGGATCGTGGTCGAAAGTTCCAGGTCGGCGATGTAGCCCTGGTCGGCCAGCAACCTGGCGGTCTCGGCGACCGAGCGGGGGAGAGACGACACTATAGGTATGTTCCGAACAACATAAAGAAGAAGAGCAGGAAGATGGCGATGCCGATCCACGCGACGCGCGGCAGGCCGAAGGGTTCGGCGGGGATGAGCGACCAGACGCTGATCCCCGCCGGCTTGGCGGCGGCGACCGGAGGCAGCGGTGCCGCGAGCCCGGCGTCGGTCGCGGCGCTGGAGGCGGCGACCTGGGCGGAGAAGCGATCGAAGAACGCATCGGCCATCTGCTTGGCCGTGGCATCGATCAGGCGCGCGCCGAGCTGGGCGATCTTGCCGCCGACCTGCGCCTGCACCGCGTAGCGCAGCAGGGTCTCGGCCGGACCGTCCTCCTCGAGGTTGACCTTGGCGCCGCCCTTGGCGAAACCCGCGACGCCGCCCTGCCCCTCGCCGCTGATCGTGTAGGCGTTCGGCGGATCGAGGTCGGACAGCTTGACCTTGCCGGTGAAGCGGGCCGCGATCGGCCCGATCTTGATCGCGGCCGTGGCCTGCAACTGATCGTCCGAGAGCTTGGTGAGGCTTTCGCATCCGGGGATGCTGGCCTTCAACACGTCGGGATCGTTCAGCGCGTCCCACACGCGCCGCCGCGGCGCGGGGATGCGCCGTTCGCCATTCATGTCCATGCCGCACTGCTCCCCGGTGATGCGGGCGGACGTTAACTTGCAGGGTTGAGACGGCGCAACTAAGCACCCGACGACGCATCGCATGGCGTGGCCGCCGCTGGCCCCGGGAGTTCACGATGAGGGCCATCGGTGCCGCCGCCGGGCTTATCACGCTGCTGACGTCGCTGCTGTTGCCCGGGCTCGCGCTCGCCGCAGTGGGCGCCCCCGGCGTCGCCCAGCAGCCGTCGGCCGGAGGCCCGGCCCTGGTCTGGGCCATTCCCTTCCTCGGCATGCTCGCCTCGATCGCCGTCCTGCCGATGCTCGCCGAAGCGTTCTGGCATCATCGCATGGGGCTGGTGGCGGCGTTCTGGAGCCTCGCGCTGCTGCTGCCCCAGGCGATCGCCACGTCTCCCGACGCGGCGGCCGACGGCCTCACCCATGCCGTCCTGGTCGAATACCTGCCCTTCGTCGCACTGCTGCTCGCCCTGTTCACCGCCGCCGGCGGCCTGCTGGTGACCGGCGGGCCGCGCGGCACGCCTTGGGGCAACACGACCCTCCTCGCCGTCGGCACCGCGCTGGCCGGGGTCATGGGCACGACCGGGGCGGCGATGGTGCTGATCCATCCGCTGCTGCGCGCCAACGCGCATCGACGCGGGCGGCGTCATATCGTCGTGTTCTTCATGGTGCTGGTGGCCAATGTCGGCGGTGCGACGACGCCGCTCGGTGACCCGCCGCTGTATCTCGGCTTCCTGCGCGGCGTGCCGTTCGCGTGGCCGCTGCGGCATCTGACGCTGCCGATGCTCGTCATCGCGGGCGTACTGCTCGCGGCGTTCTTCCTGATCGACCGCAGCCTCGCCGCCGCCGAGCCGCCGGCGCCCTCCGCCGCGCCGCTCCGCGTCGAAGGTCGGGTCAACGCGGGGCTGATCGCCCTCGTCGTGCTGGGCGTGCTTGGCCAGGGTCTTTGGCATCCTGGAAACATCGTGCTGCTGGGCCAGACGCTGCCGACCGAGCGCGTGGTCGGGGTGCTCGAATTCCTCGCCGTCGCCGCGATCTCGATCGCCGTCACGCCGCGGCGCATCAGGGAAGCGAACCTGTTCGACTGGGCACCGATCGTCGAGGTGGCGAAGCTGTTCATCGCGCTGTTCATCACGATTTCGCCGGTGATGCACATGCTCGACGCCGGCCTCGACGGCCCGTTCGCCCCGCTCCTGCAACTGACCCTGAACGCCGATGGACAGCCGGCGCCGCTCGCCTATTTCTGGCTCACGGGCGTGCTGTCGGCGTTCCTCGACAATGCCCCGACCTACCTCGTGTTCTTCGAACTCGCCGGCGGCGACCCGGCGCGGCTCACCGGCGCCCTCCAGACGACCCTGGTCGCAATCTCGGCGGGCGCGGTGTTTTTCGGCGGTCTGACCTATATCGGCAACGCGCCGAACCTCATGATCCGCACGATCGCCAGCGAGCGCGGCGTGCGGATGCCGAGCTTCTTCGGGCTGATGCTTCTCACGGGGACGATGCTGCTGCCGTGCTTCCTCCTTATCTCGGCGATCTTTTTTCGCTAACCTCCACCGTGCCCGATCCTCAGGACAGACAAGCATGACCTATCTCGTCGCCGACGATCTTCCCACCGCGCCGGCCGGCGAGCGGTTGCGCGCGCTGCTGGCGCGGCCCGGCATTCTCGGCATGCCCGGCACCCATAACGGCATGGCGGCGCTGCAGGCCAGGGCGGCCGGGTTCGAGGCGCTGTACCTGTCCGGGGCGGCGATGACCGCCTCGATGGGGCTGCCCGATCTCGGCATCATCACCGTCGACGAGGTGTGCTTCTTCGTCCGCCAGGTGGCGCGCGCCGCCGGGCTGCCGGTGCTGGTGGACGGCGACACCGGCTACGGCGAGGCGCTGAACGTCATGAACATGGTGCGCGCCTTCGAGGATGCCGGCGCGGCTTCGGTGCATATCGAGGACCAGTTGCTGCCGAAGAAATGCGGCCACCTTAACGACAAGAAACTCGCCGACGCGCACGACATGGCGACCAAGGTCGCCGCCGCCCGCCGCGCCCGGCGCCATCTGGTGCTGATCGCGCGCACCGACGCGGTGGCGAGCGAGGGGATGGATGCCGCGATTGGTCGGGCGAAGCTGTATGTCGAGGCCGGCGCCGACGCGATCTTCCCCGAGGCGCTGCACAGCCCGGAGATGTTCGCCGAGTTCGCGCGCCGGATGCCGGGCGTTCCGCTGCTCGCCAACATGACCGAGTTCGGCCGCACGCCGTTCCTCACCGCGGCCGAGTTCGAGAAGCTGGGCTACAAGATGGTGATCTGGCCGGTGAGTGCGCTGCGGGTCGCCAACAAGGCGCAGGAGGCGCTCTACGCCGCCATATGCAGCGACGGCGGCCCGCAGAACATGCTCGACCGGATGCAGACCCGCGCCGAACTCTACGCGACGATCGGCTATCACGAGTACGAGGCGCTCGACGCCTCGATCGTCACGACGGTCGTGCCGCAAGGAATGCCCCAGGGGACCACACAGCAGGACCCGCTGCGGCGCGCGGGCTGACAACCGGCGGCGCCGACCGCATATCGGCGCGATGCATCCCGATCCGCGCGCGCGCCCCGTCTACATCGGCAGCGAGATCTACCGCTTCTCGACCTACGGTCGCGGCCACCCGCTCGCCGTGCCGCGGGTGTCCACCTGCACCGACCTCTGCCGCGCCATGGGCTGGCTGCCCGACGAGGTATTCGTCGCCGCGCCGATGGCGACCGAGGCCGAGATCGCGCGCTTCCACCATCCCGAGTACATTGCTGCGCTCAAACGCGCCGAGCACGCGCAGCGCGTCGCTCCGGAAGACGCCACGCGCTTCCGGATTGGCACCGACGGCAACCCGGTCTATCCGGAAATCTTCCGCCGCCCGGCAACTTCGGCCGGCGCCGTCATGCTGGCGGCGCGGCTGACCGCCGAAGGCGGCGTCGTGCACTGCCCCGGCGGCGGCACGCATCACGGCCGGCCGGACCGCGCCTCGGGCTTCTGCTATCTCAACGATCCGGTGCTGGCGCTGCTGACCTGGCTCGATCTCGGCCTCGACAACATCGTCTACCTCGACATCGACGCGCATCACGGCGACGGCGTCGAGGACGCGTTCGCCGGCGAGCCCCGTGTGCTCACCATCAGCATCCACGAGGAGGATCGCTGGCCCTACACGGGCCGCGCCGAGGATCGCGCCGGCGGCTCGGCGCGCAACCTACCGGTGCCGCGCGACTTCAACGACAGCGAGATGCGCTGGATCATGCAGCGGGCGGTGCTGCCGCTGATCGCTGCCCGCCGCCCGCAGGCGATCCTGCTGCTATGCGGCGCCGATGCGCTGGAGGAGGACCCGCTGGCCAAGCTCTCGCTGTCCAACAACGCGCACTGGGAGGTTGTCGACGCCATCGCCGGCCTAGCCCCCCGGCTGGTCGTGACCGGCGGCGGCGGCTACAACCCCTTCGCCGTCGGCCGCTGCTGGGCCGGGGTCTGGGCGACGCTGAACCACCTGCCGATCCCCGAGCGCACGACGCCGGAGGCAGAGGGCATCTTGCGCGCCCTGGTCTACAACCGCGCCGCCGGCCGCAACCCGCCGGCGCACTGGTTCACCACCTTGCGCGATGCGCCGCGCGAGGGTCCCGTTCGCGATGCGGTGAAGCACGTGGCGGACCTCGCCTTGAAGGAGATCGTGACCGCATGAACCGCCGCCTCGTCCTCGGCCTGCTCCTCGCCGCGCCGCTCGCCGCGTTCTGGGCCGGCACGCCCGGCCGCGCGCAGACCGCCGCGCAGCCCGAGTTGCCGACCGAACCGCTGACGATCGTCACCCGCGACGGCGTCGAGCATCAGTTCCAGGTCGAGATGGCGATCTCGCCCGACCAGCAGCGCACCGGGCTGATGTTCCGCAAATCGGTGCCGGAGACCGGCGGAATGCTGTTCGACTGGGGTCGCCCGCAGGAGAGCCAGATGTGGATGCGGAACACGCTGATCCCGCTCGACATGGTGTTCATCAACCAGGACGGCACGATCCGCGCGATCGCGGAGAACACCGTGCCGCGCAGCTTGGCAACGATTCCCAGCCACGGCCCGGTCCGCGCGACGCTGGAACTCGCGGCCGGCACCACCGCGAAGCTCGGCATCGTCGTCGGCGACAAGGTGAAGAACCGCCTGTTCGGCAACGCCCCCTGAGCCCGGGTGCGCCTGCCGGGACGCGAAGCTTGCGTCGTGCGGACCCGCTCACTAGCTTCCGCCCGGTCGTGCGGGGCGTGGCGCAGCCTGGTAGCGCGCGTGTTTTGGGTACACGAGGCCGCCGGTTCGAGTCCGGCCGCCCCGACC
>Ga0209415_10017113_pt1 | contig 11572 bp, 8 predicted proteins | sample PeaSoiSIISIP2007_FD_187696 | JGI IMG/M metagenome (GOLD analysis project Ga0209415, IMG submission 187696) | Peat soil microbial communities from Weissenstadt, Germany - SII-SIP-2007 (SPAdes) (version 2) | ecosystem: Environmental > Terrestrial > Soil > Wetlands > Peat | place: Germany... | reverse complement strand
ACAGGCGAATGGTGGGACCGCCGTAGCACCGGGCGCCGAGCGCTCGAGCTCCTTTTCGGCGATGGTGTGTTGTCGGCCTGGCGAAGCCCGAACTTCGAGCGCATTTATGACCTGACCGAGCGAGTGGTCCCGCCGGCCGTGCTGGAGATGCCCACACCTGCCGACGAGGAAGCTCAGAAGCAGCCGATCGCCCTGGCGGCTCGCTGCCTAGGCGTGGCCACCGAGGCTGACCTCGCTGACTATTTCTGGCTGCGGCCCCAAAGAGCGCGGTTGCTAGTGGCGGAGCTGGTGGGAGAAGGTCGACTGCACCAAGTCGCTGTCGAGGGCTGGGCGCAGCCCGCTTACGTCGTGCCGGGGCTGCGCCCCAAGCCGCCAAAGCGAGCGACTGCGACCCTGGTTTCCCCGTTCGACTCGCTTATATGGACGCGTCCACGCGCTGAGCGGCTCTTCGAGTTCCACTACCGCATCGAGATCTATGTCCCAGGGCAGCTCCGAACGCACGGCTACTACGTCATGCCGTTGCTACTCGGGGACGCACTAGTCGCCCGCTTGGACCTGAAATCTGATCGGAAGGGGGATGCCTTGTTGGTCGTGGGAGCCTTCGCCGAACCGGGGCAGGCGACCGCTGAAGTGGCCCAGGCGGCCTTGGCCGAGCTTCACCGCCTTCGGGAATGGCTCGGGCTTTCGCGCCTCGTGGTCGCTGCCAAGGGAGATCTCGCGCCTGGGCTCACCGACTTGGGACGTCCACCAAGGAAGGCGGCGCGCCGCCGATCAGCTGTGCCCTAGAAAACCACGGTCTTGTGGCCGTGGACGAGGACCCGGTCCGTCAGGTGGAGGCGGACCGCCCGGGCCAGTACCACGGTCTCCAGGTCCCGGCCGGTTTGGGCGAGGTCGCCCACTCCGTCGCGGTGCGACACACGCGCGGTGTCCTGCTCGATTATCGGGCCCTGGTCGAGCTCGGCGGTCGCGTAATGCGCCGTGGCCCCGATCAGCTTCACGCCGCGGGCGTGGGCCTGGCGGTAGGGCTGGCCGCCAGAGAACGCCGGTAGGAAGGAATGGTGGATGTTGATCACCCGGGAGGGGTAGGCGTCGATGACCCGTCCCGATAGGACCTGCATGTAGCGCGCGAGCACCACCAGCTCGACGTTCGCATCGGCGAGCGCCTCGAGCAACAACTCCTCTTGGTCGTCCCGCGTATGTTTGGTGACGGGCAGGTATTGGTAGTCGATCCCGAACCGGCTCACTAGCTCGGCGTGGTCGCGGTGGTTGGAGGCCACGAGCACAGGCCGACCGGGGAGCTCGTGGGCGTACCAGCGGCCCAGCAGGTCGACCAGGCAGTGGGGCTGGCGCGATGCGAGCACAGCGACGCGCCGGTCCTCGTCGGAGTAGCGGATGGACCATTTCATTTTGAGGGGGGCGGCCACTTCGGCTAGGGCATGCGAAAGCTCCTCGCGCGACAGCTTGATGCCGGCCAGGCGGAACTCGACGCGCTGGAAGAACATCTCCTCTTCTTCGTCGGTGTGCTGGTCCGCCTCGGTCACGTCCCCGCCGTTGCGGTAGATGAACTCGGCGATCGACGCCACGAGCCCGGGTCGGTCAGGGGCCGAGAGGAGAAGCCGGGCGGTCGGCCCACGCGTCGGTTCGCGCGTCGGTTCGCGCGTCAGCCCAAGCGTCGGCCCAAGCGTCGGCCCGGTGGGGGAGGCGCTGGGCTCGTGTTCGCTCATTGCTTGACAAGCGTGCCACGATGGCGGAGGTGACCGCCCGTCCGTCGCGATCTGCCCCGCAGGCCCAGGCCCCCGCCGGCTTGGCCCGGAGCGCCCTGGCCCCGATGGAGGTGGCGGGTCGCATTGCGCGCCTGCGGGAGCTGCTGGAGGGGGCCGGCTGCGATGCGCTTCTCATTTCCAGCCACTCGAACATCCGCTATCTCACCGGCTTCACCGGTTCCGCCGGCCTCCTCATGGTGCGCGCCGACGATGCTGTCATCGTCACCGACGGGCGCTACGGCGAACAGGCGCCGGCGGAGCTGGCCCTCTCCGGTGCGCCGGCCCGTACCGAGGCCCTGGGTGGCGCCGAGCAGGTGGAGCTGTTGGGGGAGCTCGTCAAAGGCATCGGGAGGCTCGGCCTGGAGGGCGAGCACATAAGTTGGGCGCGCTTGCGGAGGTGGTCCGAGGGTTGGGCGAAGGATGTCGAGCTGGTGCCTACGAGCGACCTCGTCGAGGGCCTCCGAGAACGCAAGGACGCCGGCGAGATCGCCCGTATCGCCGCCGCAGCCGCCATCGCAGATGCGGCGCTCCTGAGCGTGCGGCCGATGCTCGAGGAAGGCCCGACCGAGGCCGAGGTCGCCCTCGCCCTTGACACAGAGATGCGGCGCCTCGGGGCCGCGGAGCCTGCCTTTGAGACGATCGTGGCCGCAGGGCCGAACGCCGCCGAGCCCCACCATCACCCTTCGCCTCGCAAGATCGGCAACGGGGAGCTCGTGGTCGTCGATTTCGGAGCGAGAGTCGACGGCTACTGCTCGGACATGACAAGGACCATCCGTACCGGCCGCGGGCGTGACCTCGTGCCGGAACTGGCGCGGGTGGCCTCGGTGGTGCTCGCGGCTCAAGACGCCGGACTTTGCGCCGTGCGCGACGGTGTTGCGGCCGCCGAGATCGACCGGGCATGCCGGGAAGTCGTCGACGCTGCCGGGTTCTCCGAGCTGTTCGTGCACGGTACCGGGCATGGGGTTGGCCTCGACATCCATGAAGCGCCCGCCCTGGGAGAGCGGTCGGACGATATACTTCGCTCTGGTCAGGTGGTTACCGTCGAACCCGGCGTGTACGTCCCTGGGCTCGGCGGCGCACGCACCGAGGACACTGTTTTGGTTACCGGCGCCGGTTGTGAAATCCTGACCCTCTCGCCAAAGGTGTGAGGACCACAAGAAGTTCCGGGCGACGCGAGTTCGAAAAAGGGGTTGCCACCAAATGGTTGCTGTATCGACAAACGATCTGAAGAACGGAATGACCCTCAACCTGCCTGAGGGTTTGTTCTCCGTGGTTGAGTTCCAACACGTGAAGCCCGGCAAGGGCGGCGCGTTCGTGCGCACAAAACTGAAGAACATGCGCAGCGGCGCCGTCATCGACCGCACCTACCGCGGCGACGAGAAGCTCGACCAGGCGATTATCGATAAGAAAGAGATGCAGTTCCTTTACACCGACGGCGGCGCGTATGTGTTCATGGACAACTCCGACTACGAGCAGCTGACCTCGCCGCGCGAGGCGCTCGGGACGGCTGCGAACTTCTTGAAAGAGGGGGACTCGGCCCTTCTTCAGTTTTACGATGGCGAGATAATCGGTGTCGACCTACCCGCAGCCGTGGAGCTGACCGTCACCCAGACCGAGCCCGGCGTGCAGGGCGACAGGGTCTCAGGCGCGCGCAAACCGGCCACGCTGGAGACGGGGATTAGCGTCCAGGTCCCACTTTTCGTAAACCAGGGCGACAAGGTCAAGGTCGACACCCGCACTGGTGAGTACTTGACTCGCGTTGGGAGCTAGAGCTGTTCGGCCTGGGGGGCCGGCGAGGGGCGCGTGAGCGCGCTCTCGAACTGCTCTACGAGTGCGATTTGAAAGAGCAGGCCGTCAGCGACCTGTTGGTAGAGCTGCCGGTGGCTCCGCAGCCCTACGCCACCACGCTCGCGAGCGGCGTCGAAACCCACCAGGCCCGGATCGACGGGCTGCTCGCCAAGCATGCCATCGATTGGTCGCTCGAGCGCATGCCGGTCGTGGACCGTGCGGTGCTGCGGATGGCTACCTTCGAGCTGGGCTGGTGCCCCGATGTGCCAACAAGCGTCGTGATCTCTGAAGCTGTCGAACTGGCGAAGGAGTATTCGACCGACGAATCGGCAGGTTTTGTAAACGGGCTGCTCGCAACAATTGCCCACGAGCTACGTCCCGACGAAGATAAGCTGCCTGTTCGACCGTAAAGCCAGTCCTGTGAGGCTGGCACGGGAGAGAGGAGAAGTTGTGGGCCAGCGCGAGCGCACTCTGGTCTCCCCTGCCGGGGGAGTTTTCCGGGGTCGTGCCGTTGTGATGGACGCTGAAGACGTCCGGCGGGCCACCTGGCGGATAGCTCATGAGATCCTCGAGCACAACCGCGGCGCCGGCAACCTTGTCCTGGTAGGACTGCAGACCGGAGGAGTGTGGATCGCTTCGGCCTTGGCGGACGTGGTGCGTGCCGTGACGGCCACCGATGTGCCCGTTGGGGCTCTCGACGTCGCCTATTACAGGGACGACATCGGGCTAAGGCCGGTGCTGCCTGTGGCGGCGACCGAGATCCCTGTCGACCTGGGCGGGGCGGTGGTAGTGCTCTGTGATGACGTTCTCTTCACCGGTAGGACGGTTCGGGCGGCACTCAACGCGCTAACCGACCTCGGCCGGCCAGCAGCCGTCCAGCTCGCCGTGATGGTCGACCGTGGCCATCGTGAACTGCCCATACGTCCCGATTACGTCGGTAAGAACCTCCCCACCCGTCGGCTCGAAATGGTCGACGTTAGCCCCGAAGGTGTCGTGCTCGGCGACATGGTCGCGCCCGGGGACAAGGTTGCGGCCCGGGACCTCGGCGCGCTCGGGGACACGGTCGCACCGGGCGCTCTGGCTGCGCTCGGGGGCACGCTCGCGCCCGGGGACAATGTCGCACCGGAAGGTGAGGCCGTATGACCCCGCGGCACCTGCTCAGCGTTGCCGACCTCGGGCTGGATGGTATCGACGAGGTGCTCCGGCTTGCGGACACCTTCGTCGAAGTGGGCCGCCGGCCAATACCGAGGGTGCCGGCGCTGCGCGGCAAGACGATCGTCTCCACCTTCTTCGAGGATTCGACCCGTACCCGGCTCTCGTTCGAGGCGGCAGCCAAACGGCTCTCGGCCGACGTCCTGACGTTCACCGGTTCGTCCAGCTCGCTCAACAAGGGCGAGCCCCTGCGGGACACCGTGCTCACGCTAGAAGCCATGGGCGTCGATGCCTTCGTCGTCCGCCACTCTTGCGCTGGGGTGCCGGCGCAGGTGGCCGGGTGGTTGGAGAGCGCGGGAGGCGCGGGAGGCGCCGGCGGCGCCGGCGGCGCGGGTGGTGCGGGCGGCGCCGGCGGTGCGGGCGGGCAACCTGGCAGCGGCGCCTCGGTCCTCAACGCCGGAGACGGGGCCCACGAGCACCCGACTCAGGCGCTCCTCGACTGTTTCACGATCAGCCGGGAACGGGAGCGGCGTCTCGGGTACTCGCCGGCGAGGCCGGCGGTGCTGTCGGGGCTGAGTATTGCGATCGTCGGCGACATCCGGCACAGCCGGGTGGCCCGCTCCAATGTGATCGCCTTTTCGACGCTCGGTGCCACCGTGACCCTGGTGGCGCCGCCGACGCTGTTGCCGCCTTCGCTGGAGGGCTGGCCGGTCGAGGTGAGCCACGACATGGATGCGGTTGTCGCCAAGTCCGATGTCGTCTACCTCCTGCGTCTCCAGAGCGAGCGAATGAACGAGCAATTCCTTCCCTCCCTCCGCGAGTACACGGCAACCTTCGGCCTCACCGCCGAGCGTGCCCGGTTGCTCGGCCCATCTGCGCTCGTCATGCACCCGGGCCCGGTCCGTCGCGGCATCGAAATCGCAGCCGAAGTTGCGGACAGCCCCGTCTCGGTCATCACAACCCAGGTGGCTAACGGCGTAGCTGTGCGCATGGCCGTGCTCTACCTCCTACTCGGATCGGGGGCCCCGGTTGGCGCGTGAGCGGCAGGTACTGGTGCGGGGCGGCACGGTGGTGGACGCCTCCGGGAGCCGGCGCGCCGACGTGTTGGTGAAAGGTGAGGTCGTGGCCGCTGTCGAGCCGGGGCTGAGCAGCGGCGGGCCTGGCACCGTAGTGCTCGATGCGGGCGGCTGCATCGTCGCACCCGGCCTGGTTGACCTGCACGCCCATTTGCGGGAGCCCGGGTCCGAAGAAGCCGAGACGATCGAGACCGGGGCTCGTGCCGCGGCGCTGGGCGGTTATACGGCAATCGTGGCGATGCCCAATACCCAACCCGCGGCGGACTCGGCTGCGGTCGTGCGCCAGGTCCTCGACCTGGCCAAGGGCGCTTGCTGCGACGTCCGGCCGGCGGGGGCCATAACGGTTGGCCGAGAGGGCAGGCTACTGGCGCCGATGGCGGAGATGGCTGCGCTCGGGGTGCGGATTTTTACCGACGACGGCAACTGCGTTCAGGACGCCTCGGTCATGCGAAGGGCTCTCGAGTACGCCTCTGGCCTCGGCGTGGTCATCGCCGACCACTGCGAGGAGCCCTCGTTGGCCAGCGCGGGCTGGATGAACGAGGGCGAGCTGTCCAGCCTCCTCGGCCTGCCTGGCCGGCCGGCGGTGTCCGAGGAGATCATGGTCCGCCGCGACCTGGCTCTCGCCCGCCTCACCGGCGCCCGCCTGCACCTGTTGCACCTTTCCTCCGCGCTGGCGCTGGCAGCTGTGCGTGAGGCGAGGGCGGACGGGGTAGCGGTGACAGCCGAGGTCACCCCGCACCACCTGGTCCTGACCGAGGAGGCGGTGCGGTCCTACGACCCGGTGTTCAAGGTCAACCCGCCCCTGCGCACTAGATCCGACCTGGTGGCGCTCCTTGCCGGGCTCGTGGACGGCACCATCGACGCCATCGCCACCGACCACGCGCCGCACCCTCCCGAGGCCAAGCAAGTGGCGTTTTCTGAGGCCGCCCCCGGTATGGTGGGCCTCGAGACCGCCCTCGGTATCGCGCTCGGCGAGCTCGGGTTGACAGCCGAGCGGGTGCTCGCTCTCATGTCCTGGCAGCCGGCCGCCATCGCAGGCCTGTCGGGCTCACACGGGGGGCCGGTCGCGCCGGGGGCGCCGGCGAACCTCTGCGTGATCGACCCGTCCCGGCGCTGGAGGGTCGTGGCGGCTGCCCTCGCGAGCCGAAGCCACAACACCCCCTTCGCGGGCCGGGAGCTCACGGGCAAAGTACGGCATACGATCTTCGCCGGCGAGCCCGTCGTCATCGCCGAGGAGGCCCAGCGATGAGCACTCCGGGAACGTCCTGGCGGGAAGGTCTGCTCGCGCTGGCGGACGGATCGCTGTTCGAAGGCGAGGTACTGGGGTTCGAAGAGCCGGAGGGCAGTACACCCGCCGCCGCCGGCGAGGTCGTCTTCAACACGGTTATGACGGGTTACCAAGAGGTGCTTACGGACCCCTCCTATGCCGGCCAGATGATCTCGTTCACCTACCCTCACATTGGCAACTACGGGGTCGCCCCGGATGACGACGAAAGCCGGCGTCCCTTCTGCCGCGGAGTTATCGTGCGTGAACTGACCGGCCGCCCCAGCAACTGGCGCGCCGTCGAGCCCCTGGCCGGTTTCCTCCGCCGCCATGGCCTCCAGGTGATCTCCGGCGTAGACACCAGGCGCCTCACCCGCCAGCTGCGCGACGGCGGGGCGATGCCCGGAGCGTTCGGGCCGGTCGACGCCGGGCCCGGCTCTTACGACGAGGCGAGCCTGCTCGCTGTCGCGCGGGCCGAACCGACGACGGACGGGCGCGACCTCGTGGCGGAGGTCACCTGTTCGAGCCCTTACCGGTACGGCGATGGCCCGTTCGAGGTGGTCGCTTATGACTTCGGTATAAAGCGCAACATCCTTCGCAACCTGGCTCGCATGGCCAGCGTCACCGTTGTCCCGGCGAGCACGCCGGCCGAAGAGGTCATCGAAATGGCCCCCGACGGGGTGTTCCTTTCTAACGGCCCCGGCGACCCTTCGGCCGTGGCGGGCGCCACTGAAGCGGTCCGTGGGTTGCTCGGCAAGCTGCCCGTGTTCGGGATATGCCTGGGCCACCAGATCCTTGCCCAGGCCCTCGGCGCTTCCACCTATAAATTGCCCTTTGGCCACCACGGCGGCAACCACCCTGTGCGCCGTATCGCTACCGGTGCGGTCGAAATAACCAGCCAGAACCACAATTACGCGGTTGCCCCAGGCACCTTCGGAGAAACCGTGAAGGTGAGCCATATAAACCTGAACGACGGCGTGATCGAGGGCTTCATCTGCACAGACGTCCCGGCGTTCTCGGTGCAGTACCACCCCGAGGCTGGCCCGGGGCCCCACGACGCCCGCTACCTCTTCGGCGAGTTCGCCGAACTGATGCGCCGCTGTGCCGCTACTACCGGAGCCGCGCAAGCTACCGGAGCCGCGCAAGCTACCGGAGCCACACGAGCTACGCGAGCCGCGCAAGGGAGCCTCAGTGCCTAGGCGGGACGACCTCTCATCGATCATGGTCATCGGGTCCGGCCCGATCGTGATCGGCCAGGCATGCGAGTTCGACTACTCCGGGACCCAGGCCTGTAGGGCGCTTTCAGCTGAGGGCTACCGGGTAGTGCTCGTGAATTCCAACCCGGCCACGATAATGACCGACCCGGAAATTGCGGACCGCACCTACATCGAGCCGCTCGTGCCGGAAACCCTTGAAGCCGTGATCGCCCGCGAGCGCCCAGACGCCCTTTTGCCGACTCTCGGCGGCCAGACCGGCCTTAACCTGGCGATGAAGCTCCACGAGATGGGGGTGCTGGAGCGCTACGGGGTGGAGATGATCGGTGCAAATGCGACCGCCATCGCAACCGCTGAGGACAGGGGCCTTTTCAGAGCGGCGATGACCGAGATCGGCCTGGCCGTACCCGATTCCGGGTTTGCCAACGAGCTCGAGGAGGCGCTCGAGATCGGGGAAAGGGTGGGTTTCCCTGTGATCGTCCGCCCGTCTTACATATTGGGCGGCGGCGGCACGGGGATAGCGACGGACATGGAGGGCCTACGCGTGGCTGCAGCAAACGGCCTTGACGCAAGCCCGATAAGAGAGATCCTGATCGAAACCTCGATAGCGGGTTGGAAAGAGTACGAGCTCGAAGTGATGCGCGACCGGGCGGACAATTGCGTGATCGTGTGCTCGATAGAGAACTTCGACCCCATGGGTGTCCATACGGGCGATTCGGTCACGGTCGCCCCGGCACAAACCCTCTCTGACGTCGAGTACCAGAAAATGCGGGACGCCGCGTTCGCGTGCATCCGGCGCATCGGCGTCGAAACTGGGGGCTCCAACATCCAGTTCGCCATCAACCCAGTCGATGGCGAGATGGTCGTGATCGAGATGAACCCGAGAGTTTCGCGCTCGAGCGCTCTCGCGTCGAAAGCCACAGGGTTCCCCATCGCCAAGATAGCGGCCCGCTTGGCCGTTGGCTACACCTTGGACGAGATCCGCAACGATATTACGGGCGAAACGCCGGCCAGCTTCGAGCCGACGATCGACTACGTGGTGACAAAGGTCCCCCGCTGGGCCTTCGAGAAGTTCCCCGGGATCCCTGACGCCCTCGGGACCCGCATGCAGTCGGTCGGCGAAGCGATGGCGATCGGCCGCAATTTCCCGGAGTCGTTGCAAAAGGCGTTGCGGTCGCTCGAAACTGGCCGAGCGGGCCTCAATTGCGACCCGTCCGAGATGCTCTATACACAGCTTAGCGACGAGGAACTGGTGGCGAAGGCTGCGGTGGCAACCCCGGATAGGCCGTTCCACTTGGAGGCGGCCCTTCGCCGGGGTGTGACGGCCGAACGCCTCTACGCCGAAAGTGGCGTCGACCCGTGGTTCTTGGACCAGATATCCCGGATCTCCGACGAGCGCGCCCGCCTCGACGCCCTCGGCTCGCCTGCTGCCCTCGGCCGGCGCGACTGGCGCCGCGCTAAACGGCTCGGGTTTTCCGACGCCCAGCTCGCTTACCTCTGGGGGACGACCGATGCTGAGGTGCGCTCGGCGAGGACGGCACTCGGTGTGCGGGCGACCTTCAAGACGGTCGACACCTGCGCCGCGGAGTTCGCCGCCCGCACCCCTTATCACTACTCGACCTACGAGGACACCGATGAGGTGCTGCCCTCGACAAAGCCCAAGGTCGTGATCCTCGGGTCCGGCCCTAACCGGATCGGCCAGGGTGTCGAGTTCGACTATTGCTGTGTGCAGGCGAGTTTTGCGCTCCACGACGCAGGTTTTGAGACGGTCATGGTCAATTGCAACCCTGAGACCGTCTCGACCGACTACGACACGAGCGACCGCCTCTATTTTGAGCCGGTCACACCCGAGGACGTGCAAAACGTCCTGGACGTCGAGTCCGCATCCGGGCACCTCGCCGGGGTAATAGTGGCGTTGGGCGGCCAGACGCCGCTCAAACTTTCTTCGGTAATACCTCCCGAGCTCGTGATGGGTACCAGCCCGGCGTCGATCGACCTGGCCGAGGACCGGGAACTGTGGAACGCACTTTGCGAGCGCCTCGGCATTCCCCAGGCGGCGGGGGGCACGGCGACCTGCGTCGAGGAGGCGCTTGTGATCGCGGGCAAGGTCGGCTACCCCGTGCTGGTCCGCCCGAGCTACGTGCTCGGCGGCCGGGCCATGGAGATCGCCTACGCCGACGAGGACCTGGAGCGGGCGATGGGCGCCATGGCGGTTTCGGGGTCTCTCGGACGGGAGGGCGGCCTGTCTGCGGAACGGCCGGTGCTGGTCGACAAGTTCCTCGAGGACGCCATCGAGGTCGACGTGGACGCAGTGCGTGACGCCGGCGGCGAGACGCTCATCGGCGCCGTCATGGAGCACGTGGAGGAGGCTGGGGTGCATTCCGGGGACAGCGCTTGCGTGGTGCCGCCGCCGACGCTCGGCCCGGCGACTATCGAGGTCATCGAGGGCCACACCCGGGCCATCGCAGATGCTCTCGAGGTGAAGGGCCCGCTCAACGTACAGTTCGCCGTGCAGCGGGGCCCGGCGGGCCAGCTGCAGATATTCGTGATCGAGGCCAACCCGCGTGCAAGCCGGACCGTGCCGTTCGTCTCCAAGGCCACCGGAGTGCCGCTCGCAAAGGTGGCAGCACGGGTGATGGCCGGCGCCACCCTTGCCTCGCTCCGAGCGGAAGGGCTGCTCAGGCCCCCCGTAACCGGATATGTCAGCGTCAAGGAGGCCGTGCTCCCATTCGACCGTTTCCCCGAGGCGGACCGCCTGCTCGGGCCTGAAATGCGCTCGACCGGCGAGGTCATGGGGATCGACAGGACCTTCGGGCTTGCTTTTGCCAAGAGCCAGCTTGCGGCCGGGGACAACCTGGCCGACGGCGGCACCGTCTTTTTGTCCGTCGCCGACCGCGACAAGCCGGCCGGCCTCGAAGCGGCGGCCCGTTTCGTGGCGGCGGGGTTCACCATCGCTGCGACGTCTGGGACCGCGGAGTACCTCGAGAAGGCCGGTGTCCCGGTGGGGACAATTGTGGGGAAGGTAACAGCCGACGCAGGTGGGGGCGCGAGTTCCTCGGCTGCTCCCGGGGAGGCCGTGGACGTCGTGGACGCCGTGGAGCTGATCCGTTCTGGGAAGGTGCAGCTGGTAGTGAACACTCCCAGGGGCCGCGGGCCTCGCGCTGACGGTGCACGGATACGGCGGGCTGCCCACCAGTACAAGGTCCCGCTTCTCACCACGGTGGCCGCCGCCCGAGCCGCAGCGGCGGGAGTCCTCGAGCGCGCCAAGCAGCCCTTCACGGTCAAGTCCCTCCAGGAGCACCACGGCCGGGCGGC
>Ga0209415_10017112_pt1 | contig 11572 bp, 14 predicted proteins | sample PeaSoiSIISIP2007_FD_187696 | JGI IMG/M metagenome (GOLD analysis project Ga0209415, IMG submission 187696) | Peat soil microbial communities from Weissenstadt, Germany - SII-SIP-2007 (SPAdes) (version 2) | ecosystem: Environmental > Terrestrial > Soil > Wetlands > Peat | place: Germany... | reverse complement strand
GCCCTTCCGTCCGAGCCAGTAGGATCGAACGATGGCGAAGGGACTTGTTGGACCCATACCGTAATTCCTTTGAATTTTCTCAGTTTTTCAAAGTCCTCACCGCCTATGAAAGCGCGTGGTCCGAGGAGTCTTTCAAATTTTAGATTGGTCGCACGCAATTTCTCCGTCTCTAGCCGCGAGTCCGCGGCGGCCTTGCGAAATTCTCCAGCTTCTCTATTGAATTTAGCGGCATGTTCGGTCAGCTGACCTATACGATTGATTGCATCAACCCTAAACTTCGTATCTGCCTGGCCGATGCGTATTTCCGCATATGTTTCGACGAAAAGACCCAGTACGAGAATCGCGAATCCAATTTTGGGCGTGAGAGGTCGCCAGCCGTTCTTTTTGATGTCTTCCCAATGCTCCCAGCCTTCCATGAAGACGCCTATAACAACGGCAATTCCGGCGATGACCAGCAGCCATTCGTTAGTATCCATCATGGATTCCGACTCAGTTCTCGCGAATTCAAATTAGGACACTACCAAAAATGCCAACTACCCGAGCATCGCAGGTGCGTCACGATCGCCGATTGTTTCCGCGGGACTTAGCGACGCACCCGAGCATCGCGAGCGTCAATCGGTAAGACGAGCGATTTTCTTGATCGCCTGCTCGACTCCCGGCAGCCGCCGCATTTTCTTTTCGCCGCCGCCCTCGTCCATCTTGAGATACGCCGGTATCCGCCCCAGAAAATGATGTGAATGGGCATTGCGCACCGAGGTCCGAAAACCCATCGCGTCCTGGGCCTGGTTCACCGCGAACTTCACCATCCGCAACTGGTATTCGTCGCTCTCCGCGATCTTCGCGGCCAGCGCCATCGTCGCGCTTTCCAGCTCGGCGCGCGGCACCACCTGGTTCACCAGCCCCAACCGCTCGGCCTCGCGCGCATCGATAAAGCGGCTCTGAAAAAGGATCTCCTTGGACTTGCGCACGCCGACGTCCCATGGCGCCGAAAAATATTGCGTCAGCGAGGGCAGAAACATCGCGTCGTCGGCCGCCACGATCAGGTCCATCGCCGACGCGAACATGTAGCCGCCGAAGATGCAGTAGCCCTGCACCTGTGCGATCGTCGCCTTCGGCAGGTCGCGCCAGCGCAGCGTGTTGTCGAGAAACACCTCCCACGACTTCCAATGGCGATTGCTCACGCCTTTGGTGTTGAAGTAGCTCGTGCCGTCGGCCCGCTCATCGGGCGTGCCGAGGTCGTGTCCCGAAGAAAAATGGTCGCCGGCGCCCGCCAGGATAACCACTCGCACGTCGCGATCTTCGGCCGCCTCGGCAAACGCGCGGTCGAGTTCCTTGAGCAGCGCCGTCGATTGCGCGTTGCGGTATTTCGGCCGGTTGAGCGTGATTTTCACGATGCGATCGGTTTTGTCATAGATCACGTTGCTGTAGGCCATGCTCTCCTCCCAGTTACATTTCGGTAAGCGACGCTAGCGGTCCGGGTTTCACTTCTGTCGCGATATTTCCGTCACGCTTTCACTTCGGTAGCGATATTTCGGTCGTGGTATTACTTCTGTCGCGACCTTTTCTGTCGGGGTTTCACTTAATGATGCGGCGCGGCGCATCGTGAAGGCTCACCAACTTGCGCCGATTCTCGCGCCAACCGCATCGCAACGGCAAGCCGCAGATCACTCGCCCCGCCTCACCACATCGAGATGGAGCGCAAACTGAACGGTTTTTCTTTGCGGAGCTTCGCGCGCCTTGTTCAAGTTAACGCGGCGGGTGCGGGCCACGGCGCGATCAAGCGGTTCGCGCGAACATCTATCGTGACGAGATATCGCCGGACTTAGCCGCCTACCCGAGCATCGCGAGCAGTCCGAAAAATCAGGTCAAGACTGTTGGGCTGCTCGTCAATGCACAACGGGAAGTCTGAAACCTTATGAGGTTTCAGAAAGGAATCAATGTTCCCCTGTTAGCAAGGTCCCCTTGACCTTCGTCAAGGGGATACTTGCGAGGGACGGGGTCGTCCCCTCCTTCGCACTAGGGGTCAGGGGACCCAAGTGCATCCAATGCGACCCCATCCCAACTTTTCACCGTCAACGCAGCATTCGGCAGGTGAGGGCTCACCCATGCTCGCTGATGCGATATATTGCGTGTGCAATGCGACTGAAGAAAGGGTACCGAACCAAAATAACGCTGTCAACTCCCTGTCATCGTTATGCTAGCTGAGAGTTAGCAAGGGGCGTATTCAATCGCTTCAAATTGCCAGCGGACAGTCAAAAATGCTGACACTAGCCTGGAGGCTTGTAGTGGAACTGGTCAAATTCGATATCGATGGTCCGATCGCGACCGTCACCATCAACCGTCCCGCAGCCCGCAACGCCGTCGATCGCCCGACTGCCGACGCCCTTGCCGAGGCCTTTCGCCGTTTCGACACCGACGACACGCTCAGTGTCGCCATTCTGACCGGCGCGGGCGGCGCCTTTTGCGCGGGTGCTGACCTTAAGGCGGTTGCGAGCGATCGCGGCAACCGCGTCATTCCCGACGGTGACGGTCCCCTCGGATGTACCCGGATGCTGCTCGGCAAACCGGTAATCGCGGCGGTCGAAGGCCACGCGGTCGCCGGTGGCCTCGAGCTCGCCCTATGGTGCGATTTGCGAGTGGCCGCCCGCGATGCGGTTTTCGGCGTCTATTGCCGCCGCTTCGGCGTTCCTCTGATCGACGGTGGCACCGTGCGTCTGCCGCGGCTCATCGGGATGAGTCATGCGCTCGACCTCATCCTCACCGGACGAGGCGTCGGCAGCGAGGAGGCATTTCGCATCGGCCTTGCGAATCGGCTCACGGAACCGGGCGGCGCACTTGCCGCGGCGCGCGAGCTCGCACTCCAGATCGCGGCCTTCCCGCAACTATGTATGCGATCGGATCGGCTTTCCGCGTATGAGCAGGAATCGCTCGGACTGTCCGCGGCTCTGCGCAACGAATATCGCCACGGTCTCGCGACCATCCGCTCAGGCGAGACCGTCGCAGGCGCGCGACGCTTCGCTTCCGGCGCCGGCCGCCAGGGCCAATTCTAACCGTTGCGCCGCCACTTTTGCTTTTCGAGAGTATTCAGCGCACCGCAGCCGGAAACGTTACCTTAAGCAGGAAACGGCGCGCATTCGCCCCGCGCGTGCATACCGTGCAAATGCCGCCGCGATGTGTACCTTTGGTAGTCGAAACCTTTGGCGAGCGGGGAACCAAACGTGATTAATCTTTGACGGCGTTCAGATTCTGAAAGGCGGCGTATCCGAGAGGATTCCACGGGAAGCCGATAGGAAAATACGTGCGAAGCCATTCAACCGCCGTACGGACGATCGGCAATGTTACGACAATCTAGAGGCCGAGACGCGCGATTGCGAAATCTGTTCGGACACAGGACCAAATTCACAACCGCCCGCCGACCCACAACGCGCGGCCCATCACGTTCAACTCCTCGGGCTTCACCGCGTACGACTCATAAGCCGGGTTGTCGCTTCGCATCATCAGCGTCCCATCCGGCTGGCGCTGCAAACGCTTGACCGCCAAATCACCGTCCGTGTGCAGTACGTAGATGCCGTCGTGCCGAAAGCGCGTCTCCCGCAAATCCACCAGCACCACATCACCGCCGTCGGCCGTCGGCGACATCGAATCTCCAATGACCTCGACCAGCGCCATGTTCCGCAAGTCCAGGTTGAACGCGCGCTGCAGCCAATCCGGCCGGAAACTCAGGTAATCGACTACCTGCTGATTTTGCGGAACGCTTCGATCGCTCCCTATTTGTATTGAATTCCGCGCTACGGGCGCCGCCGTTGCCGGCCCGGATACCTGATGTTCGCCCTTCGCCTTGGTCGGTGCTCCGCGCCCCGTCGCCAGCCATTCGACCGAAACGCCTGCCGCCTTCGAGAGATTCACCAGGCTCATCATGCTGGGCTGCCCCCGCCCCGAGACCCACTTGTAGATTGCGTTATCCGACACACCTACCGCGCGAGCGAGATCGGCCACCGAGCCGAACTGCTGCATGATCAGCCGCAGGCGTCTTCGGAATTCTTCATCTACCAGTGTAGTTGACATAGTTCTCCTACTGTAGGATATATGCTAACCGCCTTGACGCACTCCCAGCAGCCTAACGCCTTTCAGAGCAATTCAACGCCGTCAAGAGCAAATGAGTAGTAAAGCCTAATCTTTATTATTTCATAGTATTCTAATCACTACTTATTTTGCTGATAAAGGTCGCAATTGAACTTTTAATTCTCCTAGTGGAGATTCCGCTCGATGACTCGCCAATCGCACCAACCGACGCCCCCGATTTGCTCTCCGATTCATCGATTTTTCGCGTCCCCTCGCACTTACGCAAGCACTGGGCCGAAGTCTTCGACCACCACGACCGTCGCATTTCTCTAAACGCCGTCTGCGACGCCTTCCGCATCGATGCGCACCACCCACCGCCAATTTCTTATACCTGCCGACTCCGCCACCGCCGCAAAAATGCCGCTTGCAAGGAGAACCCTCTATGATTCCTGCCGGCTCCTCTCACCCCATCTCGATTCTCGAAGTTCAACACTCGGTCGCCCTTGCCTTCAACCTCACCGTCACCGAGATGCTCTCGCACTCCCGCAATCACCGCGTCACTTGCGCCCGCCACCTCGCGATGTACTTGAGCCGCGAGGTCGCCGTCCGCGCGCTCGCCACGCCCTCCTTCCCCCGTCTCGGCCGCGCCTTCGCCCGCGACCATTCGACCGTTATCAACGCCTGCCGAGTCGTCGCCCTCCGTCTGCGCCAGGCCCTCGGCTTCGCCTTGTTGGTTAATCGTCTCGTGCTCGATTTGCGATCCGCCGCCACTCCGGCGGTTTAACTTGAGATCACGCCGCCACTTCGGCGGTCCAAAGGGAGGCTGCATGATGGACGCTCACCGCTCGCCGACACGCCGCATCGTCATTTCTGGTTACGACAAACGCACTGGAATCGATCTCGCGCGCACCACCTACTCGCCGCCCGCTGCCGCTGCCGATTACAGCAAAATTAACGGTGCCTTCAGCGACAGCCCTAAGCAGTCCGAATCACCCTCCGTCAAGCGCCGTGCGCGCGCCGCCTCGCATCCCGCCCCGCGCGCCAAGGCTGCCCGCCCTTCGATGCTCCAGAATCTCATCGACCTCATCGGCCATGACGGTGCGGCCGCGCTCGTCGCCGCCTTCGGCGGTACCCGCGTTTACATCCCGCAGGCCCCCGAGCCCGCCGACATGCTCAGCGAATTGATCGGCCACCTCCCCGCCTGCGCGCTCGCCCAAATCTTCGGTGGCGATCGCCTCGAGGTCCCCAACCCGCCGCCGCGCCGGATGCGCATCCTCGAGCTTCGCGCCAAGGGCCTCACCATCAACGCCATCGCGCGCACCCTCGCCTGCACCCGCCGCCGCGTCTTCCAGGTCATCGCCGAGGCCCGCGCCGCCGAAACCAATCGCTAGCGCTGCCCCGCGCCTTGGCCCTGAGTCGGCTCAATAATAATTTTTCTTCTCCCGACCGCTGGCGGACGGACTATTGTCCGTCCGCCTGTATATAGTCGGTACTCACTGCCTATTCTACTATCTCTCAGTTATTTTTCATTACATCTCGATACTACTCACAATAGGCTGGCTAATGACGTGAAGGATTTCACCCTTTCCTAGTCGCCCCGGAACTCGCACTATCGCGCTGTGACGAATTCGAATTTACAGCCGGCCGGATCGTATCAGCCGGCGTTCGCGCGCGCCGTCGCTCTTCTGCTGGGGAATGAGGGTGGCTATTCCTGCAACCCTGCCGATCCTGGCGGCGAGACCAATTTCGGTATCTGCAAGCGCGAATATCCCCATACGGATATCAAGTCGCTGACCCCCGACGACGCCGTCGCAATTTATTTTCGCGATTGGTGGCGGCGCTATTGCTACTCGGATTTGCCCGGCTCCATCGGTGCGAAACTCTTCGGACTAGCTGTCAACATGGGGCCCGAACATGCCGCCCGCTGCCTGCAACGGGCCCTGCGCGCGTGCGGCAGCCCGGTGGACGAGGACGCCCTCGTCGGTGCGGGCACGCGCGCTGCCGCGGCTGCCGCTAATCAGCTCGCCCTAATGGCCGCGCTGCGCTCGGAGGCGGCCGGTTACTATCGCCTGCTGTCCGCCAACGACCACGAGAAGCGCGGTAGTGAGTTCCTCAACGGCTGGCTCAACCGCGCCTATGAGTAAGGTGCACGAACAAAGAGTTTAACCGCGCGCCGGCCGTAGCCGGCCGCCCAATGGAGGATGAGACGATGGTTTACGCGAATTTGGCTGGTTATCTGATGGTCGCCGCTGGCGGCCTGGTCCTCGGAACCCTCTTCGGTAGCAAGTTCACCAGCGCGATCATGACCTCGATTCACGCGCTCGAGTCGCGCATTTCGACCATCGAGGGCGCCGCGCTCGCTGGTAAGACAGCGGTCGCCCCCGTCGCGCATGCGGCAGCGATCCAATCGCACGCGGTGGCCGTCACCAAGCTCGCCGGCGCGATCGAAAAGCATGCGGCTGCCGTTGACGAGCACGGCGCGGCGACGGTGGCGGCCGCCGTCGAAGGTCACGCTGCTGCGTTGGCGGTTACCAAGTGACTAATCAAGTTACTAAGCAAACGACTACGGATGACCGCAAATGTTATTCGCCTCGCTGATTCAAAACTGGAAACTCATCGCGCTGGCGATCCTGGTCATATCGATATTTGTCTATCGGGCCGTGCTGGTTCATCAGCGCGACACTGCGCGAGCGCAGGTGGCCGCGCTGACCGATGCGGCCGCGGTGCTGCGCGCGGATAACGCCTCGATGGCCGCGGCGGTGACGCAACAGAACAATGCGGTCGTTGCGTTGCAGGCGAAGATGAAACTCGCCCAGGACGCCGCGGCAGTGCGCGAGACTGAGTCCGCAAATCGCGCTTCGCAGGCGCTGGCGCAGGAACTCGCTCACTCCAAAGCACTTTCAACCGCACCTATCCCGGCCGGCTGTCAGGCCGCGATCGATTGGGGAAACGCGCAGGCCCCGGAGCTAGGACGATGGTAAAGCGACTCCTCCCGCTATTCCCACTCCTGCTTGCAGGCTGCGCGTTATCCCCGCCATTTTTTTCGCCGGCCACCCCGCTCGAGGTCACGGTGCCGGTGTACGAACCGGTCTATTGCACGCCGCCCGCGGTCGCCAATCCTACCCTGCCGATCGCCGGCCTGACCTCCGCTTCCGCACCCGCCGACACCATCCGTGCCTATGCGGCTACCGTCGTGGTCTTGAAAGCCACCGTGCGCGAGCTGGATTCGCTGATCGAGGGCTGTGAGCAACCGGCCGGCCCTCCCACGGTCCCACCAGCAAACGGTTCAGTAGCGGACAGCGTCCGCGTATCAACACTAGTGGAGCCGTAGGCGGAGCGAGAGAACGAGTCTGCGAGGCGCGTTAAAAAGTTAAGAATCCGAAAACGAATCATGCAAATAAGCGCGGCCGTCCAACTATGAAATGGCTTACGGACTCATTGACCGGCAAGGATAACCTGACCTACGACGCCGCACGCCTCGTCGGCGTGATCGGAGCGGCTGCATATATCGGTTTCTGGTGCGCCGCCGTCTTCAACCTCGGGCACTTCAGCGCCACCGATGCGGCCGCCTACGGCGCCGGCCTGGCGACCGTCCTGTTGTCGATGTCGGCCGCGGTCAGGCTTAAGCAATCGGCCGAGCCGTCGGCGCCGGTTCAATCGTGAGCCCTGTATGCGGATAGCCACATTACTAAACAAATACTCAGTCATGCGTCGTCTGCGAAGCTCGACCATGGCGGAGGACGTTAGCCCATGACTTGGGAAGCAGTTGCGACTTTCGCCCTATCGTTTGTAACGCTGGTTGGACTCAACCTGGGAGCAATTCGGTGGCTCTTGACGCGCAACGAAAAGGAACTCGGTACGCGGATCGACGATATCAAGCGGCAGGGCAGCGACTTTTCACACCTGCTGGAACGCGAGCTGCTGCAACTGAAGGCCACCCTGCCGGTGGAATACGTGCGGCGCGAAGACTGGATTCGTTTCAGCAATACGCTCGAAGCGAAAATCGATGCAATGCGAGCGGAAGTTCGCGCGGAAATTGCGGACCTCCGCGCGCGGATGTATCAGCGAAGCGGCCGGCTAGTTCCGGCCGCGGATATTACGCCATGAGCGGCGACACGATGGACCTTGAACAAAAACAACGTGAAGAGGCGCGGTGGCGGATTCTCCGGGTGTTGGATGCCGGGCGGCCCATCGCAGTATCGGAAAATATCGTCTGGCGAGTACTGCACGACATTCGTTTGCCGATGTCGATTAGCAGCGTGCGCCGCGAAATCGACTACGTGAGAAACCTCGCCCTGGTCGACGTCGAAGGCGAAGACACCGAAACCTGGTTCGCCAAGTTGACCGCGAAAGGTGTGGACGTAGTCGAATACACCATCGTCGCGCCTGCGGGGGTTGCGCGCCCGCGAAAGTACTGGTGAGCAGCGTGATCAAGGAGAAGGTGGAAAAGCCGCCGGCGCCATTTCCGACGGACAGGATCAAGCGTCTGCCGACGGCGTTGCGCGCGGAACTCGACCTGCGAATCGCGCAGCACGATTTCAGCGGCTTTCGCGATCTCAAGAGTTGGCTGCGGCAGCGTGGCTATCTAATCACAACCGATAAGGTACAGCGGTACACGGACAAACTCGAAGAGAAGCTGGCGGCGGTGCGGATGGCGACGGAGCAGGCGCGGGCGATAGTCGAAGCGAGCGGCGACGACGATGTGGATATGAACCAGGCGCTACTGCGACTGGTGCAACAGCATCTGTTTGCCGTGCTGGTTGAAATCAAGGGCGTGGAGCTGAATCGGGCCAACCTGCCGGCGCTGGCGCGCAGCGTCGGCGGCCTGGCCCGCACGTCGATCGAGCAAAGGAAATATGCCGACGAAATAAAAGCAGGGCTTGCGGAAAAGGTCGCCGCGGCAAAAGCAGCGGTGGAAACGGCGACGGCGCGCGGACTCACTGAGGAAGCGGCGGCACAGATCAAGCGCGTGCTGATGGAAATAACTGAGTAATCGCATAAGGGGGAACTGAGTAATGAACGCCAAGGCCAATGACGATTCGCGCGAACGCAATGACGTACTGCTCCCCTATCAAATCCGCTGGCTCGCCGACGAGTCGCCGATCAAGGTCGCCGAGAAATCACGGCGCATCGGCCTGACCTGGACCGAAGCCGCCGCCAGCGCGCTCGCCGCCTCCGCGAGCAAGGGCATGGACACCTGGTACCTCGGCTACAATCGCGACATGGCGCTCGAGTTTGTCGAGACCGCTGCGGCGTGGTCGCGTCAATTCAACAAGGCGGCGAAGGAAATTGAGGAGATCGCCATCGACGATGAACGGCGCGACCTGCTGGCCTACCGCATTCGCTTCAGCTCGGGTCACAAGATCGTCGCGCTCTCGTCGCGGCCGTCAAACCTGCGCGGCAAGCAGGGCCGCGCCGTCATCGACGAAGCCGCTTTCCACGACGACCTCAAGGGTCTCCTCAAGGCCGCGCTCGCCTTCACCATGTGGGGCGGATGCGTCCGCGTGATGTCCACCCATAACGGCGCGAATAGTGCCTTCAATGAACTAGTCAATGAGATTCGCGCGGGCCGCAAGCCCTACTCGCTCCATCGAATGACTTTTGACGACGCGCTCGCCGACGGTCTGTACCATCGCATTTGCACCAAGCTCGGCCGCAAATGGTCGAGCGCCGGCGAAGCCGAATGGCGCGCGCGGATTTTCGACGAATACGGCGAGGACGCCAACGAGGAATTGTTGTGCGTCCCGCGTTCGAGCGGCGGCGCCTACCTGTCGTCAGTCCTGGTCGAAGGGCGGATGCGCGAGGGCGTCCCGGTCATTCGCTGGGAGCTTCCGGAACATTTCGCGAGCCGGCCGGAAAGCGAACGCACGCTTGCGGCAAAGGAGTTTTGCGAGGAGCAGATCGGACCGCACCTTAGCGCCCTCGACGGTGCGACGACGTCGTTTTTCGGCGAGGATTTCGGACGTTCGGGCGACCTCACCGTGATCTGGCCGTTACAACTCAAAGGTAACACCATACGAAGCACCCCCTTCGTTGTCGAGTTGCGCAACATTCCATTTCGCCAACAGGAACAGGTGTTGTTTTACGTCGCCGATCGGCTCCGGCGCTTCGTCGCGGGCGCGATGGATGCGCGCGGCAACGGACAATACCTTGCCGAAACCGCGATGCAGCGTTATGGCGCGCGCATCCGGCAGGTGATGCTGTGGGTCGAATGGTATCGCGACAACATGCCGCGCTATAAGGCGGCGTTCGAGGACGGCATGATCGAACTGCCGCGCGCGCAGCGCGTCCGTTTACCAGGCGCCGGCGGCTACGCCTTTCCGACCGACTGAGTAATGCGGAGTACTACAATGACGCTCTACGATGCTTATGGCCGGGCCGTCGATACGGCGCAACTTCGCGAAGAGCAAGCGGCGCCAACAATGACCGGCGTCCGCAATATCTATTCCGTCATGCATCCTTCCGTCGGGCTCACCCCCGAAAAGCTCGGCGCAATCCTCCGGCAGGCCGAGTTCGGTGATCCGTTCCTCTATCTCGAGTTAGCCGAGGAGATGGAAGAAAAGGATTTGCACTACCTCGCGGTACTAGGTACCCGCAAGGAGACTATTGCCGGCCTGCAACTCTCCGTGCGCCCCGCGTCAGGCGACGCCGATGACATCCGTAATGCCGATATGGTGCGGGATCTCCTGCTCGGCGGAACGCTGAACCTGGCCAGCGTCCTGTTCGACATCCTCGACGCACTCGGCAAAGGCTTTTCGGCGACTGAGATTATCTGGGATACCTCGGGACGCGAATGGGCCCCCACTCGAATGATCTGGCGCGACCCGCGATGGTTTACCTTCGATTGGGTTAGCGGCGAACAACTGCTCGTCCGCACGCTCGGCGATGAAAGCCTGAACCAGCCGCGCGGCGATGCGCGCGGGGAAAGTCATTTCGAGCCGCGCACGGCTGGCTTCCGTGTCCCACGCGGCAGCGATCCCTGGCGCGGCATCCAGCCGATGACCTGCCCGCTTGAGCCCTTCAAATTCGTCGTTCACCTCTCGAAAGCCAAGTCCGGATTGCCGATTCGCGGCGGTCTCGCGCGCGCCGCCGGATGGTCCTACTTGTTCAAGAACTATGTATTGAAAGACTGGGTAACCTTCGCCGAAGTATTCGGTCAGCCCTTACGACTCGGCAAATACGGCGCGGGCGCGACCGAAAGCGACAAGCAGGCGTTGTTAAGTGCGGTCGCCAACATCGGCACCGACGCGGCCGCCATCGTCCCGGACTCGATGCTCATCGAATTCGTCGAAGCGCGGCAAACCGGCACGGCTGAATTGTACGAACGCTTTTGCGAATACCTCGACCGCCAAGTGAGTAAAGCGGTCCCCGGCCAGACTCTCACTACCGACGTACCCCGCAACGCCGGCTCGCGCGCCGCCGCGCAAGTTCATGACGCGGTCCGGCGCGACATCCTCGCGGCTGATGCCCGCCGCCTGGGCGAAACGCTCACGCGCGATCTCGTCAAGCC
>Ga0209415_10017110_pt1 | contig 11573 bp, 6 predicted proteins | sample PeaSoiSIISIP2007_FD_187696 | JGI IMG/M metagenome (GOLD analysis project Ga0209415, IMG submission 187696) | Peat soil microbial communities from Weissenstadt, Germany - SII-SIP-2007 (SPAdes) (version 2) | ecosystem: Environmental > Terrestrial > Soil > Wetlands > Peat | place: Germany... | reverse complement strand
CGTTCGACACCACCAGCCGCAACTCCAACCTGGAGCTGATCGGTTTCGTCCGCTCGTTGCTCGATGCGCATGGCGTGTCGTATCGCGTCAGTCTCGATCCGACCGGGCGCAAGGCCAACCTGCACGCGACGATTGGTCCGCGGTCCGCCGGCGGCGTCGCGCTCTCCGGTCACGTCGATACCGTGCCGGTGGACGGCCAGGCGTGGAGCGCGGACCCGTTCGTGCTGCGCTCGGCCGACGGCAGGCTGTACGGCCGTGGCAGCACCGACATGAAAGGCTTCGTCGCCTGCTGCCTCGCCGCGGTGCCGGAACTGAGCTCGCGCCGGCTGGCGCGCCCGGTGCACCTGTTCATCACCTATGACGAGGAAACCGACATGGGCGGCGCCCGCCGCCTGATCCGCGACCTTGAGGAGAGCGGCCTCAAGCCGGCGCTCTGCATCGTCGGCGAGCCGAGCCTGATGCAGCCGATCCTCGCGCACAAGGGGCGGCTGGCGCTGCGGGTGACCGCGCGCGGCAAGCCGGGCCACTCCAGCCAGCCCGGCCGCGGCGTCAACGCCGTGCACGCGGTCGCCGCGGCAATCGCCTACGTCGCCGCCGAACAGCGCCGTTTCGCAATAGAGGGTCCGTTCGCCGAGGGCTTCGATCCGCCGCACACCACGCCGCATGTCGGCACGGTGGCGGGCGGCACGGTGCTGAACATGATTCCCGAACGCGCCAGCTTCGTCATGGAGTGGCGCACCATCCCCGCCGATGATGCCGACGCCGAGGTCGAACGCCTGCGCGCCCATATCACCCGCGCCATCGAGCCGGCGATGCACGCGGTCGATCCCACCACCGGCTTCGACTTCGAGGTGATCGACGCGATCCCCGGCATGGCGCTCGACCCGGACCACGAGTTGACCACGCTGGTCAAGCAACTGACGGGGTCGAACGGCACCGGCAAGGTCAGCTACGGCACCGAAGGCGGGCTCTACGAGCACGCCGGCATCCCCACCATCGTCTGCGGCCCCGGCTATATCGCCGAGGCGCATCAGCCCGACGAGTGGATCGCAGAGGCGGAACTGGCGGCCTGCGACGCCTTCCTCCGCCGCCTCGCGGACCGGCTGGCGTGATGAGCGAGCGCGCCGAAACCATCCTGCACGCGCAGCCGCCGCTGCCGCAGTTCACGGTGGAAATCACGCCGCCCGACCTCGCGCCCTGGCTCGACGGCAATACTGGCGTGCCCGGCTTCACCAGCTTCGTCGCGGCCGAGCCCGGACCGCATGTGGCGCTGGTGGCGCTGACCCATGGCAACGAGCTGGCTGGCGCCATCGTGCTCGACCGCCTGCTGCGGGCGGGGCTGCGGCCGGCGCGCGGGCGGCTCACTTTCGGGTTTGCCAATCTTGCCGCCTTCGCCAAATTCGACGCCGGCCAACCGACCGCCAGCCGCTTCCTCGACGAGGACATGAACCGGCTGTGGGATGCCGCCATCCTCGACGGGCCGCGCCGCTCGAGCGAGCTCGACCGCGCCCGGCAGATGCGCGGCCTGATCGACACCGTCGCGGTGCTGCTCGACCTGCACTCGATGCTGTGGCCGTCCGAACCGCTGATCCTGAGCGGCCAGACCACCAAGGGACGCGCGCTCGCGCTGGCGATCGGGCAGCCGCCGCTGGTGGTGGCCGACTCCGGCCATGTCAGCGGGCCGCGCATGATCGACTACGGCAGGTTCTCGGTTGCGGAGGCGCCGGAGGTCGCGAACCTCGTGGAAGCCGGCCAGCATTGGCAGCCGGCCACCGTGGCGATGGCGCTGGCCAGCGTGACCGGGCTGTTGCGCCATCTCGGCGTGGTCGCCGACCACGCCATTTTGCCGCTGCCCGCCCCGCCCGCCCGGCATCGCGTCGCCGAGGTCACGATGACCGTCACCGCCGCCACCGCGGGCTTTGCCTTCGTGCAGGAGTTTCGCGGCGGCGACGTCGTACCCCGCCGCGACACACTGATCGGCATCGACGGTGCCGTGGAAATCCGCACGCCGCACGACGACTGCCTGCTGGTGATGCCCAGCCTGCGGCCGAGCCGCGGTCACACCGCGGTGCGGCTGGCGCGGTTCGTCACGCCGTAGGCCTTTGTTTGATCGCGTGATCGAACGCTTTCCGGCGATGCCGCCTCAAGCGATCACGCTCTGACGGCTACGCGCGGGACCTCGCGGGTCGTCCCCGTCAGTTCGCCGATGATTGCCTCATAAGCGGCGATGTGGTGGGCCATGTCGAGATGGCGCTCGGCGAAGCGGCGGGCGCCGCTGCGCAGACGCCGTGCCAGCCTGTCGTCCTCCAGCACCTCGAGGATCAGCTCGCTCAGCCGCTTCGGATCCAAGGGCGGCGTCAACAGGCCGTTGCGCCCGTCGGTGATGAATTCGCGCACCGGTTCCACGTCGGCGCCGATCACCACCGCGCCGCAGGCCAGCGCCTCGCGCAGCGACCACGAGGGCACGAACGGGTAGGTCAGGTAGACATGCGCGTCCGACCGCTGCAGCAGGCGCAGATAGATGTCGTACGGCACCTGGCCAGGCAGCAGCACGCGGCTGGCATCGTATTTCCCGGCCAGTTCCTTCTGCAGGTGTTCGCGCCAGGTGCTGCCGGCAAGGCGCGCGCCGTAGCTGACATCGTCGCCGCCGATCATCACCACCTTCACGTCCGGCCGCGCGCGCAGCAGGTCCGGCAGTGCGCGCATGATCACGTGGAAACCCCGATACGGCTCGAGATTGCGGCTGACATAGGTGACCAGCCGCTCCTTCGGCGCCACGGTGAAATTGCCGATCGTCAGCGGCTCGGCGCGCACCTTGGCATCCGGCCGGCAGACATCGAGCCTGGCACATTCCGGCAATACCCGTATCTGTGCACGCGCCCACTTCGGATAGCGCATGTACTGCCACTGCGTCGGCGTCTGGCCATGCTGCTCCAGCGACAACGCCAGCAGGTTGATCACGTTCATGGAGCGGATGCGCGCGAATTGATCGTCGTGCATCGGGAACTCGGCGTCGAAGCCGACGTCCTGGCCCGTATGCGAGTAGTAGAACTCGAAGTAGCCGAGCATCGGCGCGTCCGGCCAGACATCGACCAGATCGAGCAACTCGCCCCAGCCGTGATGGCCGATGATGATGTCGGGGGTGAAGCCCAGCGCCTTCACGTTGCGCGCGCAGTTGGCGACGATTTCCGCCCGTCGCACCGCGCGGTTGAAGTCCCGGGCGTTGGTGTGAATCCCCTCCGGGTCGGTCTTCGGCATCTGGTAGCCGACGCGGCGCACGCCGGGCATGACGTTGGCGTTGGGCTCGGAGATGAACACCACCTCGTTGTCGCGATCGGCCAGCAGATGCGTGACGATGTGCAGGTACTGGCCGGGAAAATTCTGGTGCAGGAACAGGAATCTCACGCGCATCTCGCTGAAGGTAAGGCGCGAGCGGGTCGCGCCGGCGGCGGTGCGGCCGATCCGAACCGCCATGACAACCCGGCGCGTGCCTGGCGCGCGCCGGGGCGGGGCTAGTGGTCTGATGCCAACGCCCACTTCCGGGCGCTGGCTGAATCAGTCCACAAAATCAACCGAGTGCTCTGACACATGCTGAACCATCCAAATGCGTCAGAGCACTAGGTGCGCCGGCGCGGCACGCCGGCAGGACCGCGGCCGCCCGGCGTCGTCGGTTTGGGCGTCGGCTTGGCGCCCGGCGGCTTGGCCGCAACCGCGGTCGCGCGCCCGCTCCGCGCCGCTGGGCGCCCAGCCTCGGCCTGCGACGCGACGGTTTCGCCCGGCTGCGCCGCGGCCGCCTGGCCGCGCGGGCGAATGTCGATACGGAACGACTCCATCGGCGCCAGCGCTTCGGACTCGCAGGCCTCTCCCGCGGCCACCGGCCCGACCGTCGTGCCGTCGACGAACGCCGCGGAATACGAACACTCGTAGGCCTCGGCCGCGGCGCCACGCAGGCGCAGGCGCAGCCCCAGCAACGGCAGGGCCATGCCGCGGCTGCCGCAGAACTGCCCACCCTCGGCCCACGGCGACAGCCAGCCGCGTCCCAGCACCGCCTGGTACTCGACATCTCCGGGCGCGACATCCTTGGCCGGCGCCACAGCGAAGCCCTCGATCCAGCGCTTGCTGCCCTGCTCGCCCAGCCATTCGCCGAGCTTCGCGCCGACGTCGCCGCGACCCTGGATATGGGCGATCATGTCGACCAGGACGGGGCCAGCTCCGGCCCCCGCTTGCCCTCCCGTCCGCGCCTGACGAAGGGCGGCCTGGCCGGGCACGGCGGGCGTGCCGTCGGCCAGCCGCAGCACCTGCAGGTTCGGCCCGCCACCCTGCGCCTCGGGCAACTGGTAGACGGTGACCAGCACCTGCGCCGGGCCGCCGGTGACGCGCACCAGCGCCGCGTCGCCGACGCTGTGCAGAAAGCCGTCGTCGCGGAATGTGGCGATCGCCACCGCCTCCGGCCGCCCGCTTGGGCCAGGCGGCAGGGATATGCGTACCCCCGGCAGGCCGGAGGCGGCATCGACGTTCGCGGATGGCGTCTGAACGATGCAGAAGAGGCCCGGCTCAAGCGTCATCAGGCGGCCGGATACCCTAAGTTCGCGGGCAATGTTACTGGGTCGCTCGCCGGGGGCGGCGGTGGCAGCTTCGGACATTCGGATCTCGCTGTTCTGTGTCGGAGGGTGATCAGGAACGGAAGGGGTCGGGTGAGCGACCGTGCGCTCGGAGTGTCAGCATTCATCGCTCGCCACGGGGCGGACCGCAAGCAGGGCATTGTTGATCGCCGGCGGCGGCAGCCCCAGCGGCAGCAGCCAGCCGCGGCCGATGCGGCGGATCCGATCCGCCGGGGCGCCGATGTCGAATGCCGCCACGTGGAGCCCGGCGCGCCAGGCATGGCCGAGGGTGAAACACCAGGTCTCCGGCCAGATCGACGGCAGCCACGCCAGATCGGCGTCCTGGGCGCGGATCAGCGCGACCGCCTCGGCCTCGTCGTAGCGGCCGGTGACGAACACCCGGCCGGTGTCGATGAGCCGGCGGTCGTCCGAGGTGTGGCCGACCACGGTGAACTCGACCGGCAGGGCGCGCGCGGCGGCGTCGCGGGCACAGGCCAGCAGCACGTCGTAGCCCTTCTCGGTGCCGATGCCGCCGATCACGCAGATGCGGCGGGGCGCGCCGCCGCGCCACGGTGCCGGCGGCGGCAGCCCGGCCGCGTCGTCTTCGTGCGGCTCCACCTCCGGTGCCACGGTGGGGAAATGCCGGCGCAGCCGCGCCGCCGCGTCGGCCGACGGCACCACCACGCGACGAGCGGCCGCCAGATCCGCGGCCGTTCGGGCGCGCAGGGCAGCCACCGCGATCTCCTCCTCGATGTTGCGGCCGAGATCGGCGACGCAGGCCTCGCAGACCGCGGCATCGTCGGGCTCGCCGCAGTAGCGCCGGTCACGGCCCACCAGGCTGATGCGCGGGCAGAACAGCGCGTAGTCGTGCACGTGCACATCGACCGGAGCGTCCAGCATGGCCGCAAGGCGCAGCAGCGCGTGGCTGTGGCCGAGCAGGTGGTGCACCTCCACGGCGGTCACCCGGTCCGGGCGCAACAGCCGTGCCAACGGCGCCAGCTCCTCGGGGACGGCGAAACGCAGATTGGGAAACCCGCCGGCTTCCTCGCCGACCACGCACAGCCCGGGCCGGTAGATCAGGCCGTCCTCGCCCGCGTCCCGCCCGTTCGCGAGCACCGGGCGAAGCACGATGGGGCGCAGCCCGTCCGCCCGCAGCGCCGCACAACGTCGCCGCACCACGCGCTCCACGCCACCGCCGCTGTCGTGAGTCACCACGATCACGGCACCGCGGCGCGAACGGCCGGCACGCCAGCGCGCCATATCGAGCCGCCGGCGTGCCGGGGCGAGCGGATCGGTCGCCTGGAACTCGGCGATGAGCTGGCGGTAGCCGGGATGCAGACGCTCGAGCACCGCCAGATTGCGCTCGATCAGTTGCGCGCGCGCGGGACCGAAGGACTGCGCGCCGACATGCGCCACATAGACGCCGGGCACGCCGACATGGCGCCAGCCAAGGTGGTGGCCCCGCATGCAGAAATCGTTTTCTTCCCCATAGCCCTGGGCGAACACGTCCTCGCGGAACAGCCCCACCTCGGCCGCGCACTCGCGCCGGATATACATGCAGAAGCCGACGGCGGTGGGAATGTCCACGCTGGTGGCGGGATTGGCCGCTGCCGCCAGCCGCGCCAACCGCTCCAGCCCCGCCTGGTCGGGCGGCGGATTGGCGATGGTGGTGTCGGGGTAGCTCAGGATGGTGGCGTCGTTCGACAATGGCGTCGCCGTGCCGATGTCCGGGGCGGCATGCACGGCGGCGCGCAGACCCTCCAGCCAGCCGGCAACGAGCCTGGTATCGCTGTTCAGCAACACCAGGTCGGGGCGGTCCGCCTGCGCGGCGGCGGCGCGTAATCCGGTGTTCGCGCTGGCCGGGAAGCCACGGTTGACCGCGTGCCGCAGCAGCCGAATGCGGCCCTGCCGGCGCAGTGCGTCCAGCGCGCGGGCAAGCTCGGGTTCGCGCGTGGCGTCATCGACGACGACGACGCGGCTGTCTGGCGGGACGGTGGCGAATACCGACTCCAGGCATGCCAGCGTGACCTGCACGCCGCGATACACCGGCACCACCACCGCAACCGGCCGCCGCGGCGCCCGTGGCGCGGTGGCCGTGACGCCGCGCACATCGGCGGGCACGGCGGCGAGCGTGCCGCCCGCGGGCACTTCGTCCCGGGGGTCCGCCGTCGCGCGCCGTGGCCGCAGCGGAAAGCGCCGCGCCGCCTGGCGTGCCACCGCGGCGGCGCTCGCCAGCTCCACCGCCGGATCGACCGGGCTGCCCATCAGCTCCTGCCCATCCCGCCCGGTCACGCGGAGCGGGCCGCGCATGCCCGCCAGGCGCGCCGCCGGCAGACGAAAGCGCCGCGGCCGCGCCAGCGCGGTCAACGCCAGCATGTCCGAGTCATCGGCCGTGATCGTCAGCAAGGCGCCGCCGTCCGCGTGCGCCCGGACCGTCAGCACCGGGTCGGTATCGGGGTCGCCGGGGTGCCAGGCCCAACCCTCGATGCCACCATCACGCGCGGCCACCACGCCTTCGATGCGGCGGGCCGCTGCGACCGCGATCGGACTGCCGAGCAGACTGCGTCCGCGAGAAGTGGCCTCGAGCCATTCGGCGGTATCGGGCAGGCGCGATCGCTGATCGACCGTGTGGCCGTCGACCATGACAAGCGGACGTGCGCCGGCGGCACAGTGCAGCACGATGCGCCCGTCCGTGCCGAGGCCGCACCAACCCGGCAGGTGCGCCTCGGCAACGATCGCGTCCGCCAGCGGCGCCACCTGTTGCCGCCCCGGCAGAATGTGGCGCGACAGCGCCTGTTGCAGTGCGGCGACGGCGGCCTGGAGGTCGCGGAGGCCGCGGCGGGCGGCGGCCAGGCCGAACCAGGCCTCGCGTACGTCGTATTGTTGCGTGACCGCTTCCAACAGCGCTGCCGCGGCGGCGAACGCGCCGGCACCGAGCCGGACGGTCGCGAGCGAGAGCGACACGGCGGCGTCCTCGGGGGCGATGCGGTGGGCACGTTCGAGCCATCGAGTGGCCCCAGCGGGGTCGCCCGCCGCGAGATTTGCCTGGCCGCGCTGCCAGGACTCGGCTGCGAGCTCCTGGAACCACTCGAGTTGCGTCTTCACGGCGATCCGGTTTGCCTGGCCTCAGCCGGTGCCCGTGTCCACCCCCGGCTCGAACAGCCCGGGAGGTCCGGCATGAGCCGGCACCGCGGCCGCCGGTGCGGGCGCCGGCGGCTGCGGCAAGGCGGCAAGGTCCACCTGGGCATCGCGAAGGCCTTGCGCCACGGCCCGGTCCAGCCACGCGCGCGCCTCCGCGACGTTGCGCTCACCGGCAAGACCGCGAGCCAGATAGCGGCCGAGCATCATCTGCGCGTGGCCGTGCCCGCGCTCGGCTGCCGCGCGGAACCAGCGTTGCGCCGCCGGACGGTCCCAGGGAATGTCGTGACCGCCGCCGTACATTGCCCCGAGCGCGAACATCGCCCCGACATGGCCGTTGTTGGCGGCGCGCTGGAACAGCGCCAGTGCCTCGGCGTGATCGCGCTTGCCGCCGCGGCCGTTCACCAGCATCTCCGCCAGCGCCGCCTGGGCGTCGAGCATGCCGGCCTCGGCGGCGCGGGTGATCCAGGCGCGTCCCTCTTCGGCGTTCGCCTCCACGCCGCGGCCCTCCAGCAGCATGCGGCCATACCAGTATTGCGCATTCACCACGCCTTCGGCCGCCCGGCGCAGCCACTGCGCCGCCTGCCGCTCGTCGCGCTCGACGCCGACGCCTTCGGCCAGACAGATGCCGTAATTGTAGGCACCGACCAGATCGCCGGCGGCCGCGTCCTGCTCGAACCACTCGCGGGTGCGTGCCGTGTCTTCCGATGAGGCCTCGCCCTTCAGCACCAGCGCCGCCAGGTCGAACTTGGCCTGGGTGTCGCCGGCCTCGGCGGAGATGCGGAACCAGCGCGCCGCCTCGATGGGATCGCGTGGCACGCCGGCGCCGGAGCGATGCATCAGGCCGAGCGCGCGCGCCGCCGCCTTGTGGCCGGCCTCGGCGGCCCGCCGATACCACATCGCCGCCTCGGCGTGGTTCGGCGGCAATGCGCCGCCGCGCGAATACATATCGCCGACCAGTGCGGCGGCTTCGGGATCGCCCCCCAGCGCGGCGCGGCGCAGCCACGACTCGCCCTCCTGCGTGTCCTGCTCGACACCGCGTCCATGCATCAGCGCCAGCCCGAAGCGCGCCTGCGCCGAACGCAAGCCCTTTTGCGCGGCCTGGCGATACAGCCTGGCGGCGGCGTCCAGGTCCTGCGGTACGCCGTGGCCCTGCTCGGTCAGCACCCCCAGCACGTATTCCGCGGTCGGCAGCCCGGCCTCCGCGGCACGGATCATCACGGTTGCCGCCTCCTGGTGCTGCTCGGGCGTGCGCGCCTTGCGCAACAGAGCGAGGGCAAGGCCGAGGCAGCCCTGCGGGCAGTCGGCGGCGGCCGAGCGGCGGTAGAGTTCTTCCGCCTGGTTGAGATCGCGCAGCGATTCCGGGCCGGCGGTGAGAATGTAGCCCAGCAGCGCCTGGCCGTCGGCGGAACCGCCGGCCGCGGCAAGGCGCGCCCATTCGATCGCGCGCTCGAAATCCGGCTTGGCCGGTTCGTAGGCCGAGAACAACGCCGCCGCCGGCCGGCCGCCTGCCAGCCCCGGGGACGGAGTGCCCGCGGGTGCGCCGGCGACGGTCGAGCCGACGCCGGATATGCCGTTGATGAAGAGCGCCGCCAGCATCGATTGGGCATCGAGGTAACCGCGGTTGGCCGCCCGCTCCAGCCAGCGCACCGCCTCTGCGCCACTGGGTGGGACACCGGCCGCTTCGAGATAGGCACGCGCCACCAGGAACTCGGCCTCGGCGATGCCGCCACGGGCGGCGGAGGCCAGCAACGGGAACGCAGCCGCACGCTCGCCGGCCTCCATCATACGCCTGGCACGGCGCAGTCTGGCGGCCGGGGACGAAACCCAGCCCGTCACCTTGTCGAGCAGCCCGGCCATCGCGGTCAGCCCGATCGTACCGGCGCGGCGACTTCGCCGTCGCCCGGCGCGGCGACTTCGCCGTCGCCCGGCGGGAACGTCGCGATCATGGCTCGTGCATGCCTTCGGTGGTCGCGGGGATCACGCGCGACAGCAGATATTGCACCACCGTTCGCGTGCCGACCTTGACGTCGGCTTGCACCGGCATGCCCGGCGTCAGATGGAACCCGGGCGGCAGATCGTGCAGCAGCATCTGGTCCAGCGACACCTTGGCACGATAGAAGAACGTGCCGGCCGCTTCCTCCGCGCGTGGCTTGCCGACCTTGTCCTGGTCGTCCATCGGTTTGTGGAAGCTGTCGGGACCGATCTCCCGCAGCAGGCCGCGGGCGACGCCGTAGGCGAAATACGGAAATGTCTGGAACTTGATGGTGACGGAGTCGCCGACGCGAAGGAAACCGGCGTCGCGGCCATCGACAACCGTCTCGATCTCCAGGGGCGAGTCGATGGGAACCAGCGTGAAGAACTGATCGCCCGACTGCATCACCGAGCCGACGCTGGTCGGCGCGACGCTCAGTACGATGGCATCGCGATCGGCGCGCAACTGCACCAGGTTGCGGCGCAGCGTCGCCTTGTTGGCGCTCTCGCGCATATCCGTGAGCTTGCGTTCCTGCTCGGCGAGCTGCTGTCCGGTCTGACTCTCGAACTCCTGCAGGTAGCCGTCCCGCTCGGCGATCTCGGCCGCGAGATCGCGCTGGGCGCCGGCCAATATGGCGCGGGCCGCATCGAGGTCACGGCCTATCTCGACGCGGTTGTCGGTGGCCTGCAGCGTGTTCAGTTGGCTGCCCACCTGCAACCGCTCCAACTCCTTCCGCTTGTCCTCGACCACCCGGGCCAGTCCCAGGCGCTCGGTGTAGGAGCGGATGTCGGAAGTCGCCTGGTCCACCTTCGCTTGCAGCGAGTCGATCTTCTGGCGGTAGTTCTCCATCTTGAAGGTCAGCTCGGCGTGGCGCTGCGTGAACATCATCGCCTGTAGCTGTCCCGACGGACTGCCGTCGGACAGGTAGCTGCGGCCGTCCATCTCGGCCCGGAGCCGATCCACCTCGGCCTGCAGGCTGGCTGCCTGGAGCTGCGTCGAGGCCGCGTCGGAACTGGCGAAGGTCGGATCAAGGCGCGCGAGCACGTCGCCCTTGTGCACGAGCTGCCCCTCCACGACGTCGATCGAACGCACGATCGAGGTTTCCAGCGGCTGCACCACCACGTTGGGCTCGGTCGCGACGACCTTGCCGCTGGTCACGACCACGCGATCGATCGGATAGGTGAATGCTATCGCCACCATCACTGCGAACATCGACGCGATCAGCCAGATCACGAAGCGGGACCGGAACGGCACCGGCAGTGCCAGCAGCGTTGCCGACGGCGACTCGAATTCCAACAGGATCGGTGCGGCGGCATCGTCATGATCGGCGGCGGCGGCGACGGCGCCGCCGGCGTCGCGGCCCGCGAGCGACGACGGCGCCGGACCGGTGATCCTGTTCGTGGGCGGTTGAGCCATGTATCGATCTCCTCGCCTCAATCGCCTTGCGCCAGCGCCGGCTTCGGCCCGCCTGGCTTGTGGATTTCGAGATGGCGGTTCTGTTGCAGCCAGAGCTGCCGATACACCGGGCAGCGTTCGACCAGCTCGAGGTGCGGCCCGATATCGGCAACGCGGCCCCGCTCCAGCACCAGGATCTGATCGCATTCGGTCAACGAGGACAGCCGGTGCGACACGATCATCATGGTCCGCCCGTAGGCGATGCGCTGGATGTTGGCATTCACCAGCGCCTCGCTTTCCGGGTCCAAGGCACTGGTCGCCTCGTCGAGGATCAGGATGCGCGGGTCGTGGATCAGCGCGCGCGCGATCGCCAGACGCTGCTTCTGCCCACCGGAGAGGTTCGGCGAACCTTCCTCGACGATGGTCTCGTAGCCCTGCGGCAGGCGCTCGATGAACTCCTCGGC
>Ga0209415_10017109_pt1 | contig 11573 bp, 6 predicted proteins | sample PeaSoiSIISIP2007_FD_187696 | JGI IMG/M metagenome (GOLD analysis project Ga0209415, IMG submission 187696) | Peat soil microbial communities from Weissenstadt, Germany - SII-SIP-2007 (SPAdes) (version 2) | ecosystem: Environmental > Terrestrial > Soil > Wetlands > Peat | place: Germany... | reverse complement strand
CGTTCCAGGAATCCGGCGGCTGAGGGAAGGCGGTTGTGTCGTAAATGATTGGATCCGGTCCCCACATGAAGGGCACGCCGTAGACCTGTCCTTTGGAGCGCACCAGCGACAGGGAAGTGAGTTGGGGAGAAAGCTGGCTGTAGCTGGGAATCAGCGACAGGTCGAGCGGAGCCGCCAATCCTGCGGTCGCGACCGAAGATGCCACATCGCTCGACGGCGAAATCACGTCGTAATTTCCGGCGCTGCCGCCGCGCAGCTTGGCCATGAGTTCATCGCTCGATCCCATGTACGACGCCGAGACCTTGCAATGGTTCTGCGCTTCGAAGGCGTGGATGAACGAGGGATCGGCGTAACCCTCCCACACCAGCAGGTTGAGCGTGGGGGTTTTCCTGGAGCACGAACCCACGAACAAGGCCGCGGCCAGCAAGGGCAGCAAAGTGACGAATCTCGTCAGGCGTTGCCAGTTCATGAATCCTCCTAGAATCTGTTCTAAAATCTGCTTCCTGCTAAAACGTGGGCGGAGTGTTGACCCACAAGACCCAGGTTTCCTTGCGGCCTGGGTTCTTCCAACGATGCGGCGTCGCACTCTCAAAATAAAAACTGTCGCCCGGTTTCAGCTGGTACTCCTCGCCGTCCACCGCGATCTCGAGGTCTCCGCGCAAAACATAAATGAACTCTTCGCCTTCGTGGGTGTAGGGATCGCCGCTGCCAGCCTCGGGTGCGATGCGAAACAGGTGCGGCTCCATCACGGTGTTGCCCCAGGCCAGCAGTTCCATGCGGACGCCCGTGCCGGCTTCGAGGACCTTGCGCTCCGCGGGGCGCACCTGGCGGCTGCTGGCTCCGCTGGCGTCGTAGAAATCGAGAATGTTGGCCTTATAGAAGCGCGCGAGTTTGCGCAGGGTTCCGACCGACCCGCTCATTTGCGAACGTTCGAGCGCGCTCAGAAATCCAACGGAGATGCCGACGGCGCGCGCCACTTGGGCCAGCGAAAGCCGCCGCCGCGTCCGCAACTGCCGCAGGTGCCCGCCAATGGCGCTGGCGTTGCCGGCGGCCGCCGGACGCGCCTTGCCCTCGCGCCTGAGCAACTGCACAATGGCGGCCGCGTTCAGCCCGCGAACTTTGCGCAGAAACCGCGCCCGCTTCAAGAGCTTTACATCGTCCGCGGTGTAGAGCCGGTACTTGCTTTCGGTGCGCCGCGGACGGGTCAGGCCAAGGCTTTCCCACGACCGGATCACCGACGGCGAAACGCCCACCTTGCGGGCCACGTCTCCGATCTTTAAGTAAGGCTCAGGCATCGTAAGGTTCGGCCATGCTGGTTGTCACGCATAGCGGACGGAATCAGAAGGCTTAATAGAAAATATCTATGGGAGGGACGCGTTTTTTTATCCTTGACAGGCCCCATCCCTGTTCTCTAACCTTGCGGGATTATAGCAAGGTTGTGGCAGGACACAAGCTGTCGTTTTCAAACAAAAACAAACTCTCCCGAACAGGTCTGGAGGCTCCATGCCGTCACTGCGACCCCGTTGGTCCGCTGTATGCGTTTTCGTCGCGATCTCGCTGTTGATCCCCACGTTGTTGCCGGCGCAGGGCGCCAGTGGCCGCATTGTGGGCCGGGTGGCCGACCCTTCGGGCGCCGTTCTGGGAGGCGTCAAGATCACTCTGGTGAATGAAGCGACGGCCATCAGCCGCAACGCGCTGACCAACGACAGCGGCGACTACAGCTTCGTGGAAGTTGTTCCGGGAACCTATACCCTGACGTTTGAGCTGACGGGCTTCAAGAAAAATGTGCAGAAGAGCGTGATCGTCGACGTGAATCAGGTGGTGACGCTGAACTCCGCCCTGCAAATCGGCGGATCGCAGGAGACGGTGGAAGTGACGTCGGAAGCGCCGCAGGTGGATACCACCAGCACGCAGCTGGGCGCGGTGATCAACGACCGCTCGGTAAATGAGCTGCCGTTGAACACGCGCGACACCTACCAGTTTCTGCAACTGCAGCCGGGCGTGCAGGCCCAGCTGGGATCGAGCGGCAGCTTGTTCTACGGATCCAGCGATGCTGGTTCAGTCTCGGTGAATGGTGGCCGTGCCCGCGCCAACAACTTTAGCGTGAACGGTGGCGATGCCAACGACCAATTCGTGAACAGTCCCACGATTCAGCCGACGCCCGATGCGGTGGAAGAGTTTCGCATCATCACCAATACTTTTGACGCTGAATATGGCCGCAACTCCGGCTCGGTGGTCAATTTGATTACGAAGTCCGGCACCAACCAGTTCCACGGCAATATTTACGAGTACTTCCGCAATACGGTTTTGGACTCACGGGGCTACGCTGAGCCCACCACGCCTCAGCTCAACCAAAACCAGTTTGGCGGCACGTTCGGCGGCCCCATCAAGAAGGATCGCACGTTCTTTTTCATGTCTTTTGAGGCGCGCCGGATCCGTGCCGGAGAGGTTGGGCCGCTGGTGAATGTGCCTACCGCCAGCGAAAGAAACAGTGGAGATTTCTCGGGTACCGGCGGCTTTGCCCCATTTATGGCGATCGGCCAGCCGGGAGGGCCCAGCGCCGGGGGTGGAGGCATTAATGCAAGCTCTCTCACTTCTTCCTCTCCCAGCCCTCCTTTTGTGGCCCAAGTCCTGGATGGACGCAACGGTTGTGACAGCGCGCTGGCGGCGATCACGCCGGGTTTCACGACGGTTTCTGCGCTTCCGACGCAGCCAAACCCAACGACAGGGCCGTCGCCTGCCACGCAAACGCCGTACATTCCGTGGGCTGAGGTCTTCCCGACGGGCGTAATACCAACCAGCTGTCAAGATCCGGTGGCGGGCAATCTACTTCAACAGTTCGTTCCGCAAGGTCAGAATGGCGTGTATCAAGCCATCCCTGTCGGCAGCGACAGTGCGGCGCAGTTTACGGTCCGCTTTGATCACCGAATCAACGATCACCAGAACCTGAGCGCCTATTACTACTTCAACGACGGCACGCAGCTGTTTCCCTACAACAATTTTGAGGAATCAGGCGCCAACGTGCCGGGTTTCGGAAACTACAACAAGCTCCGCTACCAGCAGTGGAACTTCACCCACACCTGGACCATTAATAACGCGCTGGTCAACGAAGCGCATTTCACGTATATGCGCGAGGGCCAACTTGGCTTCCTGAAATCGCAAAACACCAACGCGGTTACAAACTCCTGTAGCGGCGCGGCGGCACAATTTTGCTTTACCGGAACGTCGGACTCTACCGCCATCACTAGCCAGTTCGGGACTGCGCCCAGCCTCGGCATCACACCCGGATTGCCCTCAACTCTGACGGGTGTTCCTTACGTCAACATTCAGGGTGGAGCGGAGATCGGGAACAATTGGGAGGGCACGCTTCCCCAGGTGGGCAACAGCTTTCAGTGGACCGACGGACTGACTTGGGTGAAAGGCAACCACACGTTTAAGTTCGGTGCTGAGGTCCGGCGCGCCCGGTTCGACCAGTACTACTACTTCGACATCAACGGCCAGATGACCATCAACAACAGCGGGCCGAACGCGATTCTGCCGGGCGACGGCGACAATTATGCGGCGTTTATGCTGGGCCTGGTCGATACCTACATCCAGGGCTCGGGGCAGCGCGAGGATATTCGCAGCACCGCCTTCTATCCCTTTGTTCAAGATAGTTGGAAGATCAAGCCGAATCTTACGCTCAACTACGGCCTGCGCTGGGAGTTCAATCCTCCGATGGCCGATATCGCGCAGCACGTCGAGGCGTTCCGTCCGGGCGAGAATTCCACGGTGTACCCCTGCGGAATCACGAACAGCGCCACGTACTGGCAGGGTCTGGGCATAGCAAATCCAACTTGTGCCAACACGGGCACCACACCGACGGGCTTGGTTGTGCCGGGCGATCCGGGGGTCCCGGCTGGCTTGACCTCGACTTATTACAAGGCGTTTGCGCCGCGCATTGGAATTGCTTACAGTCCGAGTTTTGCCAGCGGCCCGTTGGCGGCGCTATTCGGCAGCAACGGCAAGACGAGCATTCGAGCCGGCTTTGGCCTGTTCTACAATCCGATTGAAGAACTGGTGGCGGCGCAGTTCGGTGCGGAGCCTCCGTTTGGAGGAAGCTCCGCGGTATACGACGAGTTTTTCAATACTCCGTTCGTGGCGCAGGCCGGATACACAAATCCGAATCCATTCGGTGGAATCATCACACCCCACAAGGGCCAGCCGACCGACCTGTCGCTGTTTCGCCCCATTCTTCTATACGGCGACTTTCAACCTCACCTGCGAACGCAATACACCAGTCAATACAATCTGACCATCCAGCGGGAACTCAGCAACAGCACGATGTTGCAGATCGGCTATGTCGGTTCGCAGGGACATCGCTTACTGGCTTCGCACGACATCAATCCTTCAAACCCGCAGAGCTGTCTGGATTTAGCTACACTGGCTCAAGGCAACACGCCTGGCTTACCACCCGTAGTCTCGTCTTACGGGGCTGCCGCAAGCTGCGGCCCGACAACTGAAGACTCGCAGTGGAGCGTAACGGTCCCTCAGGGCTTTGTATTTCATCTGCCCAACGGCTCTACCGTTACTGGTGCCGGCCCTAACGGAACTCCGGTCCAGATGGTTGGGTTGCGGCCTTATTCGTCCTCGAATTGTGTGACGAACGGTCCCAATATCGGCACCGGCTGTCCGGTCGACGGCATCCCCATATTCACGGACGTATTCGCGGAAGACACGATCGCCAGCTCGGTCTACAACGCGCTGGAGATGATGCTGCAAAAGCGTTTCTCGCACGGGCTGCAATTCCAGGCGGCGTACACCTACAGCAAGTCGATCGACGACGGTTCCACGTTTGAGGAAACGCTCGATCCGTTCAATTACCGCGCCAGCCGGGCGCTTTCGATCTACAACTCGAAGCAGCGCTTCGTCATCAGCTACGACTGGGAGATTCCCACCCGCAAGTACTCAGGATTTGCGGGCAAGGTGCTGAACGACTGGGAAGTTTCGGGGATCACGCAGTTCCAGAGCGGATTTCCGATTCGCCTGGACACGGCAGACGATACCGAGCTCGTGAACAGTTTCTTCTTCCTGGGCACGGAGGCGCCGAGCCGGGTCGCGCCTTTCCAGAAATTGAATCCCAAGAGCACGCTGAATGTTCCGGCGCTCGGCGTGTCGTCAGCAGGGTACTGGTTCAATCCGGCGGATTTTGCCACGGCTGCGAGCAATCCGCTGGGAGCGGCAGTTCCACCGCTCGGCCAGTTTAATAACGGCACGCAGCGCACCATCTGCTGCGGGCCAGGGCTGGAGGACTGGGATTTCTCCGTGCATAAGAGAATTTCATTCAGTGAAGCGAAGTACCTGCAATTCCGCGCGGAGATTTTTAACGTTTTCAACCGGACAAATTATTCGAATCCTGACGGCCACTTTTCGGACGGTCCAACCGAGTTCGGAAAGGTCACGTCGGCGGGCGATCCGCGCCTGTTTCAATTCGCGTTGAAGTTCTTTTTCTGAGCGGTGAGAGTAGACTGAAAAGCAACCTCCCGGGACCGCCTCATCGGTCCCGGAAATCTAATGGCCCGCGGCTAGACCAAGAAACGCCCGGGCCTGAGCATCCCCGGAGTAATTCGATGTATCCCGATCTGCAGAAGGAACTCGCCACTTTCGAGCGGCGCACGCCGAAATCCGCCGAAGCCCACAAAAAGAATCTCAAACGCATTCCGCTGGGCGTAGCCAGCAACTATCGCGCCTACGATCCGTGGCCGATCTTCGTGAAAGATGCCAGCGGCAGTAAGTTTCGCGACCTCGATGGCAACGAATACATCGACCACAACCTGACGTTCGGCGCGCTCATGGCGGGACACTGCCATCCCGCGGTCATGAAGGCCGTTGAAAAGCGGCTCTCGACCGGCACCATGTTTGGCATGCCCCACGATATGGAGTGGGAACTGGCCGAGGAAATCTGCACCCGCTTTCCGGTGGAGATGTGCCGCTTCGGCAACAGCGGGACCGAAGTCACCATGCATGCGATTCGTCTGGCGCGCGCCGCCACCGGGCGCGACAAGATTGTGAAATTCGAAGGAGCCTACCACGGATTGCATGACAGCGCGCTAGTGAGTGTGAAGCCGCATGCTTCCGATGGCTACGGCGACATCAACAATCCCACGGCAGTCACGGGCGGCCTGGGAGTTCCAAAGTCGGCCATCGCCAATGTGAAGATCGCCACATTCAATGATCTGGCGACGGTCGAGCGGCGCTTCAAGGAGAATCCTGACGAGATTGCCGCGATTATTCTCGAGCCGATTCTGATGAACGTGGGTCTGTGCATTCCGGAGCCCGGATTCCTGAAAGGCCTGCGCGAGATCTGCGACAAGCATGGTGCGCTGCTGATTTTCGACGAGGTGAAAACTGGCGCGAAACTTGGATGGGGCGGCGCCAGCGAATATTTCGGCGTACATCCTGACATGATCTGCCTGGCGAAGTCGATCGGCGGAGGCTTGCCGCTGGCGGCTTTCGGCACGAGTAAGTCGGTGATGGATCTGATCTCGCAGCACAAGGTTTTCCACGGCGGAACTTACAACACCAATCCGGTTTCGATGGCGGCGGGCCTGGCGACATTCCGCGAAGTCCTGACGCGCGAGAACTACGCACACGTCGACAAACTCGGCAAGAAACTGGCCGACGGCTATCGGAAGACGATTGCGAAAGTTGGACTGCAGGCTTACATCGCGCAGGCCGGAGCCAACGGCGCGTTGATGCTTTATCCGAAAGAGATTCGCAACTATCGCGACTGGGAAGCGATCGACATCGACCTGTGGCGCCACTACTGGTTCGGCATGGTCAACCGCGGCGTGATGGCGCAGCCCTACTGGTGGGATGAGCAGTGGACGATTTCCGTCCAGCACACCGAGGCCGACATCGACCAGCACCTGGCGGCGTTTGGCGATATTGCTGCCTCGCTGGCGAAGGCGCAGCAGGAGCGGGAAGCGCCGGTCGCGGTCGCGCACTGAAACGAAGTGGTCAGTGGTCAGTTGCCAGTGTTCAGTTCGGTCAGACGTGGGCCAGTACTGATGCTGGGGAAACTGGCCACTGACCGCTGATCACTGACCACTCATCTTGTCCACGACGCCACAATCCGGCGGACAGCCGCACCTGATCCGCGCCCTCGGGCGCCGCGATCTAGTGCTGCTGTTTGTGGTAGCCGTATTCAATCTCAACGTTGTGCCGTCCATCGCGGCCAACGGCGGGGTCACCATCTGGCTCTGGATTATTTCGCTGCTGCTTTTCTTCTGGCCGCAGGGCATCGCGGTGATCGAACTCGCCCATCGCTATCCCGGTGAGGGCGGCGTCTATTTGTGGGCCAAAGAAGTGTTCGGCGATTTCCACGGATTTCTTTCCGGCTGGTGCTACTGGACCAATAACATGCTCTACGTGCCGACGGTGATGTTGTATTTTGTCGGTGTGTCGGTGTATGTGCTCGGTCCTGGACACGCGGCGCTCCCGGACAACAAGATCTTTGCGGCTAGCGTATCGCTCGTACTGCTCGCATTGCTGACTCTGTTGAACATCCTCGGTCTGGGCGTAGGGAAATGGATCAATAATGCCGGCGCGATCGGCACCTTCATCGCTGCCACCGTGCTGGTCGGCCTGGGGATCGCGATCTGGTCACGCTTTGGCACAGGCATAACCGCGGCCGATTTCAAGATTCCCGCCAACCCGAGGTTCGTTCTCAATTCCTTCGGCGTCATTTGCTTTGGCCTGGTCGGCCTCGAACTGGCGTCCGTGATGGGCGATGAGATCCAGGACCCACGGCGCACTCTTCCTGGCGCGGTTGCGTTGGGAGGATTGCTGTCTGGCACTCTTTACATTGCCGCGACCTTGACCTTGCTCATCGCGGTCGGCAAGAACGTGAACGTGCTGCAAGGTGTGGTGCAGGCGGTGACGGGGATGGCCGCCCGCGTCGGCGTAAGCTGGATCAGCGCTCCATTTGCGCTGATGCTCAGCCTGGCCATCGCCGGCATCGGTTCGGCCTGGATCGGGGGCTGCTCCCGGATTCCATTCGTCGCCGGCCTCGATTCCTACATGCCGTCGTGGCTGGGTAAGGTTCATCCCCGCTATGCCACGCCATACGCCGCGCTCATCGTGCAAGGAATCGTGTCGGCGGTTTTGGTCATCCTGAATTTTGCCGGTGCTGGCGTGCAGGAAACATTTCAGAAGCTCCTGTCGTTGGCGGTCGTACTGCAGTTGGTTCCGTTCGTCTACATGTTCGGGGCGCTGGTGAAGTTCGCCGTGAGCGAGGTGGTTCCGAAGGGACAATACGGCCGCGTGACGCTGTTTCTTGCCGGGACAAGCGGATTTCTGACCACAATCCTCGGCATCGCACTCGTGTTTTTTCCGGCGCAGCAGATTAGATCGATCTGGCAATACGAAGTGTGGATGTTCGGCGGAACGCTATTCTTCGTCGGCCTGGCGGCGTTTTTCTTTTTCGTTTACGGCCGACATAAAATGGCGCGGCAAGAGATTGGGAAGGGCGCGACTTCGTTGTACCGGTGAAGAAACTAATGGTGGCCTTTAGGCCATGAGGAACTAAGGGGTTGAAGAACAATGTCCAGTGGAGTGCAAGCTGACGTGAAAACTTATCAGATGTTCATCAATGGTGAATGGGTCGCGAGCCAATCCGCGGGGACTTTCCCGGTTTACGATCCTTCGACCGAGGAAGTGATTGCGCAGGTTCCGGACGCTGGCCCCGACGACGTGAACCGCGCGGTCGCCGCGGCCAAGGCCGCGTTCGAGGAGGGCCCGTGGGCGAGCACCACCGCTCAGGAACGTGGCCGCGTCTTGTTCCGGCTCGCCGACAAGGTCCGCCAGAACTTGCCTGCGCTTGCCGAACTCGAATGCCGTAACACGGGCAAGCCCATCGTCGAGGCTGAATACGATCTCAACGACGTTGCCACCTGCTTCGAGTATTACGGCGGACTCGCCACCAAAGTTGTCGGCTATGTAAATCCCGTACCCGACAATGCGATGAGCCTCACGCTCAAAGAACCCGTCGGCGTCGCGGGACAAATCATTCCGTGGAATTACCCACTGCTGATGGCCGCGTGGAAACTTGCGCCCGCGCTGGCCGCTGGGTGCACGTGTGTGCTCAAGCCGGCCGAGCAGACGCCGCTCACGGCTTTGGAATTTGCAAAACATTTTGCCGACTGCGGACTGCCTCCTGGCGTGGTGAACGTGATCACGGGCTTTGGTGAGTCTTGCGGCGCTCCGCTGGTGCAGCACGCTGACGTCAATAAGATCGCATTCACCGGCAGCGCCGCAGTGGGCAAGATCATCGTCAAACAGGCCGCTGACACGGTGAAGCGGGTCACGCTTGAACTCGGCGGCAAGTCACCGAACATTTTTTTCGCCGATGCGGATTTCGAAGCGGCCATCGATGGCGCGCTCTTCGGAGTGTTCATCAATCAGGGCGAAGTTTGCTCGGCGGGCAGCCGCATCCTGGTGCAGAAGACAATCTATAAAAAGTTTGTCGAGGCGATGACCGAGAAGGCGAAGAAAATTAAGCTCGGCCCGCCGCTCGAACGCGAAACCAAGATGGGTCCGCTGGTCAGCAAAGAACAATACGACCGCGTGAATTCGTATGTTGAGATCGGCAAGAAGGAAGCCAAACTCGCGTCCGGTGGTGGACGCCCGGAGAAATTCGCCAAGGGCTACTACGTGCAGCCGACAATTTTCTACGATGTGACGAATAGTGCCCGCATTGCCCGCGAAGAAATCTTCGGCCCGGTGGCGGCCGTGATTCCGTTCGAAGACGAAAAGGACGCGTTGAAGATCGCCAACGATTCGCCGTATGGCCTCGCCGCCGCGGTCTGGACGCGCGACATTTTCAAGGCTATGCGCTCGGTGAAGGCTCTGCGCGCGGGAATCGTCTGGGTGAACCACATGCAGCCCACCTACGTGGAAGCGCCGTGGGGTGGGTACAAGCAATCTGGCTTCGGCCGCGAGCTCGGGCCCTGGGGGATCGAGGAATATCTCGAGACCAAGCAGGTGTACATCAACTTGAACGAAGCGCCGATTGGGTGGTACTGAAAGGCAGGGGATAGGGATCAGGGATCAGCGGCCAGTAGCCACCGGATTCACAGACCCCTAATCCCTAGCCCCTGACCCCTGGGAATAAATATGTCAACTATCCAACTTCACACCTCCATCCCCGGGCCAAAGTCGAAGGCCCTTTCCGAGCGGCGCGCCAAAGCCGTGCCCCGCGGGCTATCTCACGGCACGCCGATCTATGTTGCCAAGGCGGAGGACGCCTGGCTGGAAGATGTCGACGGCAACCGTTACCTCGATTTTGCCGGCGGGATCGGCTGCCTCAATGTGGGGCAGCGCCAGGAAGCCGTCGTCGAAGCGGTGAAGGACCAACTCGACCGCTTTCTGCATACTTGCGTGCAGGTGACGCCTTACGAGAGCTACGTTCGGCTGGCGGAGCGGATGAACGAAGTGACGCCGGGCAAGTTCGCGAAGAAAACTATTTTCGTGAACAGCGGGGCCGAGGCTGTCGAGAATGCGGTGAAGATTGCGCGCGCCTATACCAAACGACCCGGCATCATCGCCTTCGAAGATGCGTTTCATGGCCGCACCATGATGACGCTGGCGCTGACCAGCAAGACGCATCCTTATAAGGCCGGATTCGCGCCGTTTCCCGGCGAAGTGTACCGCGTCCCCTTCGCTTATTGCTATCGCTGTTCGTACTCGATGAAGTATCCGTCTTGCGATCTTTATTGCGCGCGGCATCTCGAAGACACATTTAAGAGAGTGGTGGCCAACGAGGAAGTGGCGGCGGTGATTGCCGAGCCGGTGCTCGGGGAAGGCGGATTCATCGCGCCTCCGCCGGATTACTTTAAGGTTCTGATCGAGCTTTGCCACAAACATGGCATCCTCTTTATTGCCGACGAAGTGCAATCCGGCTTCGGACGCACAGGCGCGCTGTTTGCCTGCGAGCGCTACGGTATTGAGCCGGATCTTCTGGTTACGGCGAAATCGTTGGGCGGTGGATTGCCGCTGGCTGGTGTGACTGGCCGTGCTGAAATCATGGATGCTCCGGGCCCGGGCGGGCTGGGCGGAACGTTCGCGGGAAATCCGCTATCCTGCGCCGCGGCTTTGGCGGTGCTCGATTTGTTCGAGCGCGAAAACCTGCTGGCGCGCGCCAACGAACTTGGAGAGCGCTTCCAGCGCCGCGCGCGGGAATGGCAACGCCGCTGGTCGATCATTGGAGACGTGCGCGGGTTGGGCGGGATGCAGGCGATCGAGCTAGTGCAGTCGCAGGAAACGAAAATTCCCGCGGCGGATGAAACAAAGAAGATCACGCAGTATTGTTACGAGCACGGTTTGATCACGATTACAGCGGGATCGTACTCGAATGTGATCCGCGTGCTGGTGCCGCTGGTCGCGACGGACAACCAAATGGATGAAGGGCTCGACGTGCTGGAGTCTGCGATTGCTTCGGTGTGCGATCAGAAAGCAGTTGTCAGTACCCAGTACCCAGTACTCAGTGGCCAGTAGGGCTGCACATTATAATGGCCCCCTAGGATTGTTCTGGG
>Ga0209415_10017108_pt1 | contig 11573 bp, 8 predicted proteins | sample PeaSoiSIISIP2007_FD_187696 | JGI IMG/M metagenome (GOLD analysis project Ga0209415, IMG submission 187696) | Peat soil microbial communities from Weissenstadt, Germany - SII-SIP-2007 (SPAdes) (version 2) | ecosystem: Environmental > Terrestrial > Soil > Wetlands > Peat | place: Germany... | reverse complement strand
TCGTCCAGGCGCGTGGCACCCGTGACCGGTTGATTTCTCCCTGGCCGCATTGAGACTGACCGGACCGGGATCCCCGAATATGCGCGTGGATTCGACCGTGGAAGGCTTTCTGCCAGACGTCGACCGATACCGGCACGTCCTGCTCGGGCTAGACGGATGCACAGGATCGGGATCCAATGACCATGTGCCCCGCGTTGGGTCTGGATTGTCTCTCAGAGATCGGGTTCGCTATGGCTCCCGATAGGCGTAGAGGGTGTGGTGTGTGTCGGTCACAAAGATGACACCGTTGCTGGTGGCAGGCGCCGTGTCGACGGGCTTGTGGACGTTCGCTTGCCATACCGCCGAGCAGGTCGGATTCCCGCATCCAGTCGTCGGAAACGCGTCGAGCAAGTCATTGGTGGAGGCGACGTAGATGAGCGAGCCATCCACCGTTGGCGTCGACAGGGAGCCGCCAACGGTGGCACTCCATTCAGGCGAGCAGGTGGAAGAACCGCAACCACCGACCGGGAAGGCGTCCAGTGTCCCGGCGGAGGACCCGACGAACACCGTGGTGCCGTTCACCGCCACTGACGAGGTGATGGACCCACCGACCGTCGCCGTCCAGTCGGGAGTGCAGGTGACGCCCCCGCATCCGGCTTCGGGGAAGGCATAGAGGACGCCGTTGGAAGCCCCCACGTAGACTTCACCTCCGGCCACGACGGGAGTCCCGGTGATGGTCCCAGCTGCGGCACCCGACCACTGCGGGGCGCATGCCACCGGGAATCCCAGCCCATAGAGGACCTGGGTTACCTCAGGCGCCTGCAACGAGGGACACGGGCTCCCTGAGGCGTCGAAGGCATCGAGCGAGTTGTCCGATGCGAGGAAGAGGGTCCCATCGACAACAGCCGGAGCGGAGATCGGGTTGAAGCCGGGCTCGGCGGTGAACACCGGCTGGCCCGTCGTGGCGTTCAGGGCCTCGGTCCCCGTGAGGGTGACGTCAGGCCCAAGGTAGGCCTGCCAGTCGGAGTACACGAGCCCCCCGGCTACCACGGATGTCGAGGTGCCGCCTTGGCCCGACGAGAAGACGGGAGCCCCCGTTGCCTCCGTAAACGCTTCCTCTTCGCCCGCATAACCTGTGCCGTTGGACGGATGCTCGGCATACTGATTCCAACCGACATAGACGTTGCCATCACCCGCGCCCGCCGAGCTCAACACCGTTGGCTTCCCATCGCTCCTCGGGTAGCGGTGCTCCCACAAAAGATGCTTGGTGCACGCGGCGGGAGCGGGCGCGCATGTGGCATCGAATGCGTAGACGTCGCTCTTCACAGCAGTGACGAAGAGGACACCGTCGTCGATGACCGGGGCGGTACCAGTACCGATCAGCCGGTCTGTCCACAGCTTGGTGAGCCTGGGTATTCGCGTCCCCGCGCTACGAGCCGCGACGGCTGAACCACTGATCGTCGCGCCGCAGGCCATCGCTGCTACACCTGCACCCACCAGTACCAGTCGTCGCAACCGTGTCATATTGGTGCTCCGTCCCGCCGGACCCTCCAAGCGCATAACCCGAGTAGCCAAACTAACACTCTTGGGCGAGTCCAAGACAGGGCACAACGACCCAAGAGCAATTGGGTAACTGCCACCAGGTTTTGCCCCCCACGGGTTCGTTGGGGGTGCAGCGCAAGTCAGCAAGCACCGCTGCCTCTAGGACGGCCATTTGCTCCGACCCACCCTGCGGGGAGGCAGCGCACGAATGCCAGTTCTGAGCGCCCCGGCAGGGCCAGGGTCCCCACCGACGGGCCGTTCGAGATGACCGCTACCGGGGCCCGACACAAACCTCTGACCGGGCTGAGAGCCGAGTCTTGGGGTGGGGCGGCCGGCCGAGTCGTGCCAGTCCGGGCGACCGGTAACGCTCCCGAGGAGGTGGCGATGGTGCTTATGACGAGTGGCCACGCCGGCCTAGGCTGATTGTTTTTGGGCCATCCACCAGGGGCGCGCGGTTCGGATTGAAGTCAGTTGGGACTGCCAGAGAAGACGACCCTGACCAGGACGAGTCGGAGTCACTCGGCTGACCGCGAGTTACCTCGATTGACCGCGGCTACGCGCCCCCTCGCCCCCACGACGCGAGCGGATCACACTTCCCCTTACGCCGCGCGTTATCGGGCGGCCAGCCGTCAGATCCACACCCCGCCATGTGACCGGCACCCGGCAGCAGCGGACGATCTGAGGCCGAAGGTCCCTCGCCCGGCATCAGGGTGATCTCGCCTGGTGTGGTGGCCCAAAGACCCGGCCAGGCTGCCACGCAGAACCGACAGTACCGGTCGGTTAACCCGAGGTATAGGTGAACTGGTCGTCGGGTGTAAGAGGGCTATTCCCCAGTGGCGTGTCCACCCGCACATCGACCATCGTGGAGAGACCCTCTGGTGCGGCGGGAGCAGTCACCGTGAGTTCTGAAGGCGAAACGACCTTGAAAGCTGTGGTCGTCGCGGCTCCAAAAGACACACTCTTTACCCCAAGTTCGAAGTGAACACCCCTGACCGTCACGATTGTGCCACCCGTGGTGGGTCCCTGTGAAGGCGAGACCCCACTGATGCTCGGCCATGATTGGCCTCCGGTCACGGTATGAAGGATCACCGCTCCATCTGGACCAGTGCCGTCCGCCCAACAGCTGACGGCACTGACACAGGCAATCCCATTGAGCTGGGCGTCTGCCGGAGAGGTCGCTTGACTCGCCCATGTCATTCCTCCGTCGGAGGTGAAAACGACGGGCCTCTGGTACTCGTCATTCGGCTCCGTTTGGCCCACGGCAAAGCACTCCATCGCACTCGGACATGCAACGGCATCCATACCGGGACCGTGCCCGGCTCCGATCTGTGATCCGCTGGCAACCTGTGAAAGGGTCCACGCCTGATCGTCAGTCGTCGTGACCTGGAACGCACTGTTGACCCCGGCGGCCAGACATTGGTTTGTCGTGGGACAGGAAATGGCCGTTAAGGCATTGGGGCCGTTGGTGCAGCAGCCGTCGCTCAGTGGCAAGACAAACGGCGTCAACTCCGGGGTCACGGTTTTCACCCCGTCGATGATCCGGAGAACAACCACTACTCCCTGTTGTTCGTAGTTCGGTGGTGCCGGCGCCAAGGGGATCCCGTAGTAGTTGGCCACGCCGGCAACAACGCATGTGGATACGCTTGGGCAGCTGACCGCATCCAAAGTGACGTTCAGAAGGAACATCCCGTTTTCGCTCCCAGGAATCGCCCAAGGCTCGGAAGCCCAGGTCTTGCCACCGTCAGTCGTGGCCAGGATCGGCGCCAGGCCGCCCGAGGCTTGGGTGGTGGTCGCCCAGCAATCATCGTCGGTGGGACAAGAGATTGCGTTGATGGCGCGTATGTCGGACACCGTCGACGTCGTCCACGCCACCCCACCGTCTGTGGTGGAGAGAACAGTACCGGAGGCGCCACCGGCAACACAGTCTTGGTCATCAGCACACGAAACCGCATCAAGAACAGGCAGTGAGCTGCCGAGCGAAGGCCGGTGCCACGAACCACCAGCATCATGGGTGGTTTCAATGAGGGCGTTCCCAGATGCGGTGGACCCCACGGCGACACACGTGGAGCTCTCTGGGCACGATACTGCAGCAAGCGAGGAGCCCTCTGGGGCGGTGAGCTGAGAAAACCAGCCCTGGCATCCGCTCAGGAGGACTCCGACAAGGAGAGCCACTAAGGGCACCACGACTCTGCGTTGCAAGGGGATGGAGAAAGGCGACATCTTTGAACCCCCGACACGGGAGACTACTCCTGCGCAAACCGTCCGGAGCCGGTCGATGCTCATTGTAACCCCGGCTGGCTCACCGACACGATGGTCAACCCGGTCATCAGTGGGTACGGGCGGTCAGCCGCCGTCCCGGAGCGGGAGATTCCGCCTGGCCTGAAGATGGTCGGACTGGCTCTGCCGAGGTGCCCCGGACCCCGACAGGTGGCCTACGACAATCCGTGCGACCATCGACCCCGTGGGAGTTTGCCGATTCACGGCCATGGTGGCGGTTGGGTTTGCGATTGCTACCTGTCTCGCGTCCTGTGCGGCTGATGCTCCTGGAAAGTCCACCGCCGCCGTTTGTGATGTGATCAACAGCACGCTCTACTACCCAACGATCCCGGCATCGGGGGAACACATCAGCGTTCAAGCCGCGACCCGGATCGAGCAACTTCTCAAGGACGCCAACGATTCACACCTGGGGGATCAAGGTTGGCCCACTTCGGACAGCCGTTGGTGCTGACGAAGAGAGTGAGATGCTTTCTATCGTCGGCTCGTTACAAACAACTGTCTGCGGCCCGGCCGGTTATCCGCCTGTGACCTAATCGGGCATTCGGGAATGCCGGTACCGGGCGAGGTTCTCATCCAATGTGTCCGTGCACACCACACACATCCTTGATTTTGGTCTGAACAAATCGGGGGTGTTATTCGTATCTCCTCCAAGTGCGCTTCGACCAGGAAGGACGAATCCAGCCATGACCCTCCGACCCCGAGGTACCACGACGCGTGATCGCCCTGGCCTGCCCGAATCGGCTAGGCGGACAAACCGCCACCTGGCACGAAGCCTTGGTGCCGCAACAGCTGCGGCTGTCCTGATCTCCGTGGTGTCCTCGATTTCGATCGCGGGCGCGTCAGGCACCGCAACAGTGGATGTGGCCACCAACGCCACCTTCGGCATGGTCCTCACCAACGCGCTGGGCTTCACGCTCTACACCTTGCCGAGCGACCACGACGGCATCACCAGCTGTACGGGCTCCTGCGCCTCGATATGGCCGGCGTTGACAGTTCCAAGCGGAACCACGCCCACGGCAGGTCCTGGGGTACCCGGCACTGTGAGCGCAGTCCTACAGCCCGATGCAGCCGATCAGGTCACGTATAACGACTCGCCGCTGTACACCTTCGTCGGTGATCCATCGCCGGGACAGGCTACAGGAAACGGCGTGGGGGGATTCAAGGTCGCGCAGGTTTCGACGATTGTGAGTGGCTGCGGAAGCACGGCCACACAGTGCATCAGCAGCAGCCCCGCCGCCGCCGCCGTCGTCGGCTCACCAATCTCCTTCTCTGTGACGACGATCGGCGCCCCGTCACCTACCATCAAGGGGAAGGGCAAGCTGCCCAAGGGCGTGAAGTTCCACAAGGGCACCGGCACGGCCACTATCTCAGGCACACCCATATCGACAACGCACAAATCGGCGGTCGGCACCTACGACCTCACCATTACTGCGACCTTCGGGAAGGGCAAGTCCAAGCAGGTTGTGATGCAGGCGTTCACGCTCGCTGTTAGCTAGCTGGTCGCGCTCGAGTGCCTTGGACGTTCCCATAGGATCATCCTGAGAGCCGGTAACGGTCGGCGTCGGGCTCATGTCCCGCGCGGGGCTCAGGTAGCGCAGATTCGGGGTAACGGGTGGTCACCCACCGCCCCGGAGCGGGTGACCCCGCCTGGTGTGGCGGCCCAACGACCCGGCCAGCCTGGGCACGCAGATCCGGCACTTGCGGTCGGTCACCTCATGGTTTCAGCACCGCTTGCAAGCGGCAGCACCGAACGTTCATCCGACGGTGGATGATGACCACCGAACGGGTGTTGGGGACATTCTGGGGTAACAGTGACTCATCTACTCAGGTGATCGTGGAGCCTGGGGGTGGATGGTCTCACCTCGGGCCAACATGTCGACAAACTGGTCGATGCGCCTGGAGCGGATTTCGGGCTTCTTTGCGTTTCCGATCCTATAGAGAATGGAGTACCGATTCGCACTTGTGAGCATCTCAAACTTCGCCTTCGCACGGGGATTGGCACTCAGGGCAGTCACAAGATCGCTGGGCACCTCCATGCTGGCTTGCCCGGCGTAGGCGGTCTCCCATCGACCATCCTCTTTCGCCTCCCGCACCTCGTCTTCGCCGGATTGATGCATTCGGCCGGAGGCGATCAGCCTTTCAGCGATGGCGGCGTTCCGTTGGGACCATGGGCTGCGAACTTTTCGGGGCGTGAAACGCCGTCGAAACGTTGCGGTGTCACGACGTTCTAGCTGACCATCAATCCAGCCAAAGCAGATCGCCTCGTCTAGCGCCTCGTCGTACGAGAGCGTTGTCGAATCAGCCGTTCCCTTCTTGGCCAGGACCAGCCAGACACCTTGTGCATCGGCGTGATGTGCACTCAACCATCTTCGCCATTCGCCAGCGTCCGCGACCAGCAACTCTGGAAGATCCACGGCTTTCACTGTATCTCCGAAGTGCCGGTCGGTGAGCTCGCGACCGCAAGCACGACCCGCTATCTCGGAGGCGATGGCCGTAGACGAGGGTACGTCGCAACGTGCCGCTCCTGCCCGCCCCTGCGCTCCAGCGGCGAAGGCGGTAGGGCGACCGGTAGTCGAGGGTACCGGTGACCCTCACCCCAGCTTGGCCGTCCCAAACCTGGTCCCATGGAGCCACTAGCGCCCTGGGGTCACACTCCCATAACCGCGAGGTTGGGCGATCTCGGGCGGTCGATCGGGTCGCAGCCCGCGGTGAACCCCGTATCGCGCCCTCGACGTTCATCGCAACCCGGTGATATACGCCGCTGGATGCCGCTTCCGCCCCCGCTCACGTTGAACCTTGTCCTTCGGGCACCATCCAACTGGCGGGGAGTATCGTTCCCCATCATGCCGAGCGATTTCGATCGCGGGTCGATAGCAAGATGACCGGTAAGAAGGGGCTGGCGCGGTCACACTTGATTGGTATCCTTTCCACCGCACTTGCAGTTGCGGTCTTTCAGGTCTGGCTGACTATCAATCTCTTCTCCGATTACGCACTCGCACATTGGGGTGTTGCACCAGTCTCGACGGAGACGCCCTCGACGGTCGATCTCTCATACCAGACGGTCGACTATGACGGCTCGCTCCCGGCGTGGTTCATCCGGGGCTCACCCGGCTCCCCTGTCGTTGTCGTCGTCGGTGGATACCCTGGGGACAGGGACTCCAACCTTGACAAGGTGGTACGCCCTCTCCATCGACTGGGTTACGGGCTCCTCTGCATTGACCTTGCCTACCAGATAGGGCGTACGACGTTTGGCGGAGGACAACGTGAGGCGACGGAGATAGCTGCTGCGGCACACTGGGTAACGACACAGACTGGTGACCCCGTGGTGCTTTATGGGACGTCAGCGGGCGGTCTCGTCGTACTCCTTGCCGGTGCCGAGGGCTTGCGGCCACTGGCAATCATTTCGGACAGCGGCCTGGTCGGTGAGCGGAACGAAGTGGCGTTTAAGAGCGGCCTTCCGGCATGGCTCTTCGGTCCGTTCGAGCTCTTGTACCCTTTTTTCAGCTCTGGGGGGCACGTTCAGGACGTGGGGAGCGAACTGCACCAACATCCTGGGTACGACGTGCCGACCCTGATCATCCAGGGCACTGGAGATACGGTGATCGATTGGCACAACGGGCCAGAATTAGCTCGCCTGACTCGTGGGACCTTATGGCTGCTTCCCGGCGTTCCACACGTTGGAGCATTTCGAAGTGACCCTCAGAGATATACATCACGAGTAAGCGCGTTCATCAGGCGAGCTGAGTCAATGGCGACAAAGAGACCATGACCCAGCCATCGGTGGTGATCCCGCCGTTCCTCGTCGGCATTGGGATCGTTGGATTGATGTGCTTCGTCGTCACCTTGTGGGCAATCGTCCACGCGGTCTCGACTTCTCGTGTGGACTTTGTTGCTGCAGGTACCGGAAAGGCACGGTGGATCGCGATGATCGCCATTCTCTATTTCTTCACGCTGTTTGGGGGTCTCGTCGTCGCTACCGTCTATCTCACCGTGATCCGACGGAAACTCCGTGATCTGGACGCCCCGAACCTGGGCTCACGGAGCTGACCCCCGGCCGAGTGCCACGTGCTCAATAATCGCGAGGTGGCGTGATCCCGGACGGGTCAGCTGCGAAGCCACGTGGGTCCGAGGGCTCTGATGCCCGCAGCCAGGCAGTACCAACCGGGTGGTTTCGAGCGGCTTGAGGGTGGGTACCCGGGACCCTTTGGCCACCCTGTATCCGGGGCAATACCGAACAGGCAACCCGGTCTCGGACCCTCAGCACCGGGTTGGAGACGATCCGCTCTTGGTCACCAAGACCTAGCTGTCACCGCCCCAGTCTCCGCCGCGGCTGACGAAGCTGGCCGGGGCGACGACCACCCAGGAGGCTGTCACGCCACCACCCGACGCCGTTCCGATCGCTCCTCCGATGTCACCGACGCACACATCGGAGAAGTCGGCGGTCGAGGACAACGCCGGGTCGATGAAGTGTGTTGAGGTATCGACGCTCACTGTCACCGGCGTCGTTCCCCATGGCGGGGTCAGGGTGAAGCTTCCGGTTGCGCCAGCGGTGCCACAGGATCCGGTGGTGCTCGACCCGTTCACCGAGGCCACGGTGCCAAAGACCCCTCCGTCGCCGCCGAGTCCTCCGCCGTCGCCTGATCCTGTGCCGTCGGTGTACACCCTCGTGGCTACGGGGACACAGTTCGTGGTCCCGGCGGTGGCCTCGACCTCCACGTTGTCGCCGACGGTGAGCGAGCCTCCTCCGTCGACACGGATGACGGCTGGGGCACTCTTCAGGTCGAAGACCAGGTTCAGGGGGTCACACGCAGGGCTCTGGGCGGCCAGCCACGTCTGGGCGGCGTCGCTGGAGTCCGACACTGCGACCGTCATGGTGGAGCCGTCTGCGACGAGGACGTTTACCTTCCCGGCCCAGTGTTGGGACATATCCCCGTCGTCTCCACCTTGGCTGCCGGCTGCCTCGGCCCAGACGTTCATGGCCACTGGCTCGCAGTTGACGGTGCCGGCGGTGGCCGCGATCCCGACGTCGTCGCCTACGGTCAGTGAGCCGCCTCCCTGGACCTGGACATTGGCCGGGTTGGTGGTGAGGTCGAAGACCAGGTTGCCCAGGTCGCAAGCCGGGGTCTGGGTGGCCAGCCACGACTGCGCTCCATCACTTGAATGTGACACAGCCACCGTCACGGCGGAACCATCAGCGGCCAAAGCCACGACCGAGCCGTGCCACCATTGCGACACATTGCTGTCACCGCTGTCCTGGCAGTCGGAGTTCTCCTGGTCGTCACCGTCGTCGCCTACCACGGTCACCGTTGCGGTCCCACAGTCGATGGAGTCGCCGCTAGACCCGGTCTCGATGACGTCGGTCCCGCTGGAGCCAGCCACGAACGTGGCGTGGCCTTTCCCGGCGATGAGCGTGTCGTGGGCATTCGGGTCTGACGAACCGACCAGACGGTTGTTGCCGCCGGCGGCGATGAGCACGACACTGCCCGCTCCCGAAGCGACGAGGGTGTGCTTGCCGCTGAGAGCACACACGACCTGTCCGGCGTGGCCGACCACCGTGCGCTGGTGGCCCGAGGCCACGATCGTGCACGCGTAGCCATCACGGACGGTTGTCCTTTTGACGTGGCTGGCCTTGGTTGTTTTGGATGTGCTGGCGTGAGCCACGCCAGCCATGCCCAGCACCCCGATCACGCCCAGCGAAGCTGAGGCCACCGCCAACATCCGCCGAAGGGTCGCTCGATCGTGCACGTTCTATCTCCTCTTGCCAGGATGCGAGTCTCAGGATCTGAAAGGATCTTTCCCCGGAGAGGCTCCCGGAGCCATCGTCAATACTGATGACCCACGCTCGGTGGCTGGCCACAGGTGGTGCTAGGCGGGCGTGCCCGGCTGGGGAGACTCACGACGCTTGAGCACAGACTTCGGGCCGATTGGCCCGGGGTGCACCCGGAATGTGCTTCGGTGTCGGTCGGGGGTTAGGTCCTCCGGGTCGAGGGGTTGAGCCCGCAGGGGCACCCGATCGGCCTCCACTCACCCGAAGAACCCCGGAGTCACCGGGAGGACAGACATACGTCTGACGCCTACCCGGTCCATAATCTCGACGGACGCCGATCCCGGGCGGGTCGGGCGGCTATGCCACCGAGGAGCCAACGTTTCCGATGCGCTCGGTATGGCATCCCAATCCAGGTGATCCCGACCGGTCCGGACGTGTTCGTCCAAACCCCAGCGGGGCGTCCTGATCCGGCACTTCAGCTCGGTCCCCAATAGTCACACTCAAAGGTGCTCTTACCGCTGTTCGTGTTGACGCAGACGAGAACCCCACGGGCTGCTCATCATGGGACCAAATGCCCTGTCACCTGAGCGATCCGGGGCACACGGTAAATAGATCGACGTTGGAAGGATTTTGCTTGGTGGGAGGACGACAATGGCCACAGTCACCGTGGCTGACGAGCTTGAGTATGCAGACGAGCTGCGACAACGGGGCGTCATCAGCCAGGCGGAGTTCGACGCCTTCAAGGCCAGACTGTTGGGTCCGTCTCCGACCGTGAGCGGCTCCCCGGCCGTAGAGGTTTCCATCAGAACGGTTGCAGCTCCACCTCCACCTCCCACCGGCGCGTCACGGCAACTTCCGCCGCCACCTCGACCGCCGCCTCCAACCGGCGCGACGGAACCGCCACCGCCACCGGCCAAGCCGCTTTCGTCTCGATCTCCCACTGCACGACGCTCCCGGGGGCTGACGATCGCAGGCATCGGCGTTGTCGTAATCGGGCTCGTGGTCACGTTCGTCACGGTCATCGGCCATGGCGGCGGCACATTGACCTTGACCGGCTCACCACGTCAGATCGTGGTGGCGGCAGCGACGCGGACGGAGGCTGCCACAACGTTCCATATGAAGTTCACGTTCTCGTTCTCGGGTACGCCGTCATTCGCCGGGCAAAGTGGCAAGCCGGTGTCGGCGTCCATAAGCGGGGAAGGAGCGTTCGACTTCGCCCACAAGTTGGCCACCTTCACGGCCAGTGCCACTGGTCAGCTTGGAACCGGCGTGGACCAGGCCCGGGTGATCGGGTCGACCGTGTACCTGAGCCATCCCGGCCTGAGCAAAGCTGACGGCGGCAAGCCGTGGATCCACATTGGCCTGACACAGTACGAGAAGATGGAAGGGGAGGTGGGTCCGCCGCTCTCACCGAACGGGCTCCTGCCCCAGAGCGTCGAGCAACTTCGCCAACACTCGACCAAGATCACTGACCTCCGCCCCGCCACGATCGATGGCGTCGCCACGATCCATTACCGAGTGGCAGTCACGGGAGCTGCCACGGGTACCACCACTGCCAACGTGCCGTTTGATGTGTGGATCAACGGGCAGCGCCAGCTAAGCCAGGTGCGACTCCAGATTCCGTTCTTCGGAGTCAACATGTCCGACACCGTGACGCTGAGCGACTACGGCTCCGCTGTCTCGGTGACCCCTCCCCCGGCCAACCAAACCGCCAACGGGGCGGGATTGCTCAAGAGCGGCCAGCTTGCCAAGATCCTCGGTGTCTCCTCTGTTAGCTCGTCGAGCAGCCCGACAGGCTAGGGAACGACGGCACCGACGACCGCCGTCGGAACAAGAGCCATGAGCGATGTGACGATTACACAGTGCCTGGTCGACGCCAACGACAGCACACCAGCTGCCCATCCGAAGCTCCTACGTCTGTCAAGAGGATTCTTGGGCTCGATCGCGTAGACAGCAGGCGGACCAATCATGAGCCACTCGAGGGACGAGGGCAGGCTCTTACTAAGCC
>Ga0209415_10017107_pt1 | contig 11573 bp, 6 predicted proteins | sample PeaSoiSIISIP2007_FD_187696 | JGI IMG/M metagenome (GOLD analysis project Ga0209415, IMG submission 187696) | Peat soil microbial communities from Weissenstadt, Germany - SII-SIP-2007 (SPAdes) (version 2) | ecosystem: Environmental > Terrestrial > Soil > Wetlands > Peat | place: Germany... | reverse complement strand
CCAAAACCGCCAGGGAGGATCGCGTGACGGAAACCAGGGAAGCGAGCGCCGCCGAGCCGGAGATGTCCGGCGACATGCCGCAGTCGTACTACGACTCGATCAAGGCCCGGTTCGCCGACGCCAGGGACTTGCGGCTGAAGTACCGGCCTCAGGGCACGGCGCAGTACACCTCGGACTTCTCCGGCGCCCTGTCGAAGTACGCGATCGATCCGCACGCCGAGCCGGCGCCGGAGCGCGACCCGATCACCGACGAGGTCGAGGTGCTGTTCATCGGCGGCGGCTTCTCGGCCCTGCTGACGGCGGCCAGGCTGCGCGAACGCGGCGTCGAGAGCATCCGCATCGTCGAGCGCGGGGCCGACGTCGGCGGCACCTGGTACTGGAACCGCTATCCGGGCGCCGCCTGCGACGTGCCCAGCTACGACTACCTGCCGCTGCTGGACGAGATGGAGTACGTGCCCTCGCGGCTCTACGCCAAGGGTCCGGAGATCTACGCCCACTGTCAGGCGATCGCGAAGCGCTACGACCTCTATGACCTCGCCGTGTTCCGCACCACGGTGCTCAGGACCACCTGGAACAACGCCGACCAGCACTGGCTGATCGAGACCGACCGCGGCGACAAGATGCGGGCGAAGTTCGTGATCTGCGCCAACGGCACCCTCTCCAAGCCCAAGCTGTCGAAGATCGTCGGCATGGAGCGCTTCGCCGGCCACTCGTTCCACACCTCGCGCTGGGACTACGCCTACACCGGCGACGACCTGGGCAACCTGTCGGATAAGGTGGTGGGCATTATCGGCACCGGCGCCTCGGCGGTGCAGGCCATCCCGCGCCTCGGCAAGGCGGCGAAGGCGCTCTACGTGTTCCAGCGCACGCCATCGGGCATCGACATCCGCGGCGACCGTCCAACCGATCCGGAATGGCAGGCGCGGCTGAAGCCCGGCTGGCAACAGGCGCGCCGGATGAAGCACATCCGCGGGCGCGAGCTCGACGAGGCCAAGAAAGCCGAGCTGGCGGCGCTGTCACGCGAGGAGAAGATTCGCCGCCAGGAGAATTCCAACATCGACCACATGATGCGCATCCATCAGCGCATCGACGAGCTGGTGCACGACCCGGCGACGGCCGACGCGCTGAAGCCCTGGTACATGTTCATGTGCAAGCGGCCCTGCTTCGACGACGACTACCTGCCGACCTACAACCTGCCGAACGTCAAGCTGGTCGACACCCGGGGCAAGGGCATCACCGAGATCGCCGCCGAGGGGCCGGTGTTCGAGGGCGAGACGTACCCGCTCGACCTCTTGATCTACGCCACCGGGTTCGAGGTGCAGAAGACCGGCATCTATAACGAGATCCGCGGTCGCGACGGGCGCGAGATCAACGAGACCTATGCCGACGGCATCCGCACGCTGTTCGGCGTGCACACCCACGGCTACCCGAACCTGTTCATCATGGGCGGCTACCAGGCCTCGTTCCAGTTCAACCTCACTTTCATGCTGCAGACCCAGGGCGACCACATCGCCGAGTGCATCCACATGGCGCGCGAGCGGGGCGCGTCCGAGATCGACGTCAAGCCGGAGACCGAGGAGTGGTGGGTGCAGGAGGTGATCGCGCACCGCGGCAAGACCAGTCGCAACGCCGACTGCACGCCCGGCTATTACAACTTCGAAGGCGAGTTCAATCGCCGCCAGGACGGCAACTACAACGGCGGCTTCCTGCAGTACTTCACCCACATGCAGGACATCCGCGGCGAACTCGCCAAGCACTTCCTGTTCGCCTGAGGCCCGAGGACCGCAAAGCATGCCCATTGACGCTCAGATCGCGGAGATCGTCGGCGAACTGGATTTCGATCCCGATACCCTGCACGCCAAGTACCTCGCCGAGCGCGACAAGCGGCTGCGCGAGGACGGCATCGGCCAGTACGTCGAGGTCAAGGCCGAGTTCTCGCACTACGTCGACGACCCTTACGTCGCGCCGGGTTTCACCCGCGACCCGGTGTTCGACGACGTCGAGTTCACCGTCATCGGCGGCGGCTTCGGCGGCCTCTTGATGGGGGCCCGGCTGCGCGAAGCTGGGTTCGAGAAGATCCGCATGGTCGAGAACGCCGGCGACTTCGGCGGCACCTGGTACTGGAACCGCTATCCCGGCGCGATGTGCGACGTGGAGAGCTACTGCTACCTGCCGCTGCTGGAAGAGCTGAACTACATCCCCAAGCACAAATACTCGTTCGCGCCAGAGATCCTCGAGCACAGCCGCGCCATCGGCCGCCACTTCCGCCTCTACGACGACGCCCTGCTGCAGACCGGGGTCACCGAGCTGCGCTGGGACGAGGCGGCCAAGCGCTGGATCATCTCCACCACCAGGGGCGACCGTTTCACCACCCAATTCGTGGCGATGGCCAACGGGCCGCTGAGCCGGCCGAAGCTGCCCGGCATTCCCGGCATCAACGAGTTCGAGGGCCACACCTTCCACACCAGCCGCTGGGACTATCGCTACACCGGCGGCGACTCGTCCGGGGGCCTGACCGGTCTGGCGGACAAGCGGGTCGGCATCATCGGCACGGGCGCCACCGCCATCCAGTGCGTGCCGCACCTCGGCGAGTGGGCGAAGGAACTCTTCGTGTTCCAGCGCACGCCCTCGTCAGTGGACGTGCGCAACAACGCCGAGACCGACCCGGCCTGGGCCGCCTCGCTCACGCCGGGCTGGCAGCGCCGCCGGCAGGACAACTTCAACATCCTGGTGGCCGGCGGCGACCAGGACGAGGACTTGGTCCACGACGGCTGGACCGACATCTTCCGCAACCTGACCGGCACCGCGGCCAAGCAGATTTCCCGCAAGCTCGGCCGTTCGCTGACCAACACCGAGCGGGCCGAGGTGATGGCTTTCGCCGACTACCGCAAGATGAACCAGGTCCGCGCCCGGGTGGACGCCATCGTCAAGGACCCGGCCACCGCTGCGCTGCTCAAGCCCTGGTACCGCCAGTTCTGCAAGCGCCCGTGCTTCCACGACGAATACCTGCAGACCTACAATCGCCCGAACGTCCACCTGGTCGACACCAACGGCAAGGGCGTCCAGGCCCTCACCCGCAATGGCGTGGTCGCCAACGGGCGCGAGTTCGAGGTCGACTGCCTGATCTTCGCCACCGGCTTCGAGGTCGGCACCTCCTACACCCGGCGCGCGGGTTACGACATCGTCGGGCGCGGCGGCCTGACCCTGTCGGAGCACTGGGGCGAAGGGCTGCGCACGCTGCACGGCTTGACCAGCCACGGCTTCCCCAACTGCTTCTTCCTCGGCTTCACCCAGACCGCCATCACCATCAGCGTGCCCCAGGCGTTGCGCGAGCAGGCCGATCACGTCACCTACATCGTGACGCAGGCCAAGGCGCGCGGCGCGAAGATGCTGGAGCCGACGCCCGAGGCGGAGGAGGCCTATGTGCAGGAGGTGCGCAGCCTCGCCCGCATGGGCCAGCGGTTCTACATGGAATGCACCCCCGGCTACTACAACAGCGAGGGCGCCGTCGGTAACCGCAGCGGCTTCTTCTCAGACATGTACGGCGCCGGCCCGCTGCCTTTCTTTGCGAAGCTGGCCGAATGGCGCGCCAGCGGTGACCTGCCCGGCCTGGCGCTGAGCTGAAGGAAGCACCAGTGCTCAAACGCGTCCTGATCGCCAACCGCGGCGAGATCGCCATCCGCATCGCCCGTGCGGCCGATGCGCTGGGGATCGAGAGCGTCAGTGTGCACGCGCCGGCCGATACGCTGGGCCTGCACACGCGGGTGACGACCGAGACCCGGGTGATCGGCGCCTCGGGCGGCGATCCGATCAAGGCCTACCTCGACATCGAGGTGCTGATCGAGGCGGCGCGCGAGAGCGGCTGCGACTGCGTCCATCCCGGTTACGGCTTCCTCTCGGAGAACGCCGAGTTCGCCCGCCGCTGCCTCGCCGAGGACCTGACGTTCATCGGGCCGAAGCCGCAGACGCTCACCCTGTTCGGCGACAAGATCCAGGCCAAGGCGCTGGCGAAGGCGCAGGGCGTGCCGACCGTGCCCGGCAGCGACGGGCCGCTGGCCAGCGCCGGGGCGGCCGAGCGGGCCGCCGCCAAGATCGGGTATCCGGTGATGCTCAAGGCCGCGGCCGGGGGCGGCGGGCGCGGGATGCGCCGGGTGAATGCGTCCGGCGAAATGGCCGCCGTTTTCGCCAGCGCCGCGCGGGAGGCCGAAGCGGCGTTCGGCGACGGCGCGATCTTCCTGGAGAAGCTGATCGAGCGCCCGCGGCACATTGAGGTGCAGATCCTGGCCGATGGGGCAGGGGATGTCGTGCACCTCTACGAGCGCGACTGCTCGGTGCAGCTGCGCAACCAGAAGGTCATCGAGATCGCGCCGGCCGCGGGCCTGGATCCGGCGCTGCGCCAGCGCATCCTGGCCGACGCCGTGCGCCTGGCGCGGGCCGCCAGTTATGTGAACGCCGGCACGGTGGAGTTCCTGGTCGAGCCGGGCCTTGGCGCGCACTTCTTCATCGAGTGCAACCCGCGCATCCAGGTCGAGCACACGGTCACCGAGGAGGTGACCGGAATCGACCTGGTCGAGGCCCAGTTCCGCATTGCCGCGGGCGAGCGACTGGCCGACCTGGGCATCAACGGCCAGCTGGCCATCCCGGCGCCGCGCCGCTTTGCCGTTCAGGCCCGGGTGATCGCGACGGGCGCCGGCGCCATCACGGCCTACAAGGAGCCGGCCGGGCCGGGCGTTCGCGTCGACTCCTGCGGCTACCTCGGCCTCGCCCCGCCGTCGCAGTTCGACCCGATGTTCGCCAAGGTGATCGGCGCCTCCAACTCCACCGGCTCGCTCGCCTCGGCGCTCGAGCGCACCGCCCGCGCCCTGGCCGAGTTCCAGATCGACGGCCTGCCGACCAACCTGGCCTCGCTCGAGGCCATCCTGGAGCGACCCGAGCTCGCCGCGGGCGACGCCCGCACCACCCTGCTCGCCGAGCACCCCGCGCTGACCGGCCAGACCGCGCCCGCGGCGCTGTCGGGGGCCAAGGCGCTGCTCGGCCAGCAGGCTGCGGCGCTGAACGGGGGTCGCTCTTCGTCGATCATCCAGGCGCTGACTGCCGGGCCGTCGCTCGCGGTCCGCGACGGGGAAGCTGGGGTCGAGTGCCCGATGGCCGGCGCGGTGGTCGAGCTCACCGCCAAACCCGGCGCCACCGTCGCCGCCGGCGACACCCTGCTCGTGGTCAGCGCCATGAAGATGGAGACGGCGGTGACGGCGCCCTGCGCCGGCGTCGTCGCCGAGCTGGTCGCGGTCGAGGTGGGCGGCGCAGTCGCCGCCGGCCAGATCGTCGCCACTATCACCCCGTCCACCACCGGCGATATCGGTCCGCGCCACTACGGCGACGACAGCTGGGCGCCGACGCTGGAGGCGGTGCGCCAGCTGCAGGCGATCGCTCACGCCCGGCTGGCCCCCGGCTCGACCGATCCCGGCGTCGTGCGCCAGCGCAACCGTGGCAAGCTTACCTGCCGCGAGCGCATCGACCTGCTGCTGGATCCCGGCTCGTTCCACGAGATCGGCAGCATCGCCGGCTTCGCCAGCTACGACGAGAACGGCCAGATCGCCGACTTCACTCCGGCCAGCCACGTCGGCGGCTGGGGCCGCATCGACGGGCGCACCGCCGTCGTCTGCGCCGACGACTTCACCTCCCGCGGCGGCCACGCCGACGGCGCGATCGGGGCCAAGAGCGGGCACATCGACCGCCTCGCGTTGGAGTTCAACTGCCCCTCGATCCGCCTGCTCGACGGCTCGTCGGGCGGCGGCAGCGTCGCGGCGATGGTGCCGAAGCAGCAGAACGAGGGCCAGAGCAGCGCCAAGGAAAGCTCCGGCGCCATCACGGCTGGCCGGCCGCGGGTTTCCGGGGGCGGCGGCTCGATGCTGCCCGGCCACCTCGGCTCGACCATGTTCACCGAGCAGCTGGCGTCCGTGCCGGTGGTCAACGTGCTGCTGGGCAGCGTCGTCGGCATCGGCGCGGCCAAGGCGGTGCTCGGCCACTTCTCGGTGATGGTGCGCGACATCGCCCAGCTGTTCGTCGCCGGCCCGCCGGTGGTCGCCCACGCCATGGGCTACGACATCAGCAAGGAAGAACTCGGCGACTGGCGCATCCACTGCCTCAACGGCTCGGTCGACAACCTGGCGGAAACCGAGGAGGACGCGGTGGCGCAGACCAAGCGCTTCCTCTCCTACCTGCCGGCCTCGGTCTATGAGGCGCCGCCGGTCATCGCCACCGACGACCCCGCCGACCGGCGCGAGGAGGAGCTGTTCAGCCTCATCCCGCGCAAGCGCACCACCACCTTTGACATCCGCCGCGCGATCCGCCTGATGGCCGACAAGGACTCGTTCTTCGAGCTCGGCGCGCTGTGGGGCACCGACCAGGTGGTTGGCCTCGCCCGCTTCAACGGCCATCCGGTCGGCATCCTCGCCTCCGACAGCCGCCACGTGAACGGCGGGGCGCTGACCGCCGACGGCTGCGATAAGCTCAAGCGCCATATCGACGTCTGCGACCTGTTCCACCTGCCGATCATCAACCTGATCGACAACCCCGGCTTCGCGGTCGGCCTCGAACACGAGCGGACCGGGACTATCCGCAAGGGCGGCGAGTGGATGATCGCCTTCGCCCAGGCGCAGGTGCCTATCTTCACCGTGATCATGCGCCGCTCGTTCGGCGTTGCGGGCAACAACTTCGCCACCCCCCGCAGCGGGGTCTCGGCCCGCGTGGCGTGGCCGGCGGCCGACGTCGGCGGCATCCCCCCCGAGGGCGGCATCGAAGCCGCCTACAAACGCCAGCTCGCCGAGGCCGCCGATCCCGTCGCGCTGCGCGCCGAGATCAACGCCCGCATCGAGAGCGCCCGCGGCCCGATCGGCCCGCTGAACCGCTTCCAGATGGAAGAGATGATCGACCCCCGCGACACCCGCCGCTGGATCTGCGACTGGCTCGAAACCGCCTGGAAGATCATCGCTCAACCGGCGCGCCTGGCCCCCCGGCCGCTGGGTTTCCGACCTTAGTGATCAGCGCGCGGAAGCGAGCGACAGCGGATGCGCGCGCCGTGGTGGTGGGCGCAAGCTGATCAGCAAGCGCCGGCTGGGCGCAATCCGCCGGTGCAGCAGCCTCGCTGGATCGCTGCAGTAGGGCGGCGCGCTGCCGTCTCCGAGACACTGGGCGCCGGTCTGACAGGAGTAGCTGCGGTTGGGCGCGGCGCAGTGCACCGCGCCGCGGGGGCTGCAAGCCCACTCGCTGCGCGTTGGGTTGAACCAGCACTCGGGCGAGGCGGGATCGTCGCACGTGTACGTCGTATCGCCGATCTTGCCGCATTCGTCAGCCGAGGCGGACGAGGCCGAGCTAGCGACCGTCAGCGCGAAACAACCGGCGAGAAGCCAAGATCTGCGCACGTCTGCCCCCACACGCGTCTCCGAAACGCCGAGGCTAAGCTAGCGGGGCGCCTCTCGCAAACGCAATGGCTTATCCCCTTCGAACCTTCCCAGGGTTGTAGTAGGCAAATCCTCGGGGAGGGTCGGCGTTGCCGCACCAATTGAACCGCGATGACGCCGAGGCGCGCTTTCCTGCCACCCGCGCCGCCGGGGGATCGATCGTCGAGGCCTTCCGATCGAGCTAGGTCCGCCACCGTACCTTGAGCAACCTTCACGATGACGTGTTGGCGAATTGTGTCTCGGCGCGAGCGGATCAAGATCAAGCTGCACAATCGGGCGCGCTCGCTAGAGGAGATGGCCCAGTGATCCTCCGCAGACATTTCCTGATCGGCGCTGGCGCAGCGGGACTGACCCCCGGGGTCGTCTGCGCCTTCCCGCCCGGCGTCATGACCTACGCCGACGCGAACAACGGCGATTTCGGAGCCGACCTCACCGGCGCGGACTTCGCCGGCATGTTGAAACCGCTGCACCCCAAGGCCCACACGGGCACCTCGATTGAGGTGCAGAACGCGGCGCCTGAAGGCGCCAGCCGCGTCGTGCTGGAGAACCTGCCGTCAATCGCCACTCAAGGCGTCCCAGGCAAGGTGGGCGCCCCCGGGTCCTGCGAGGCGCAGTCGTTCGGCTATGGCTTGGGATCCTACACTGCGGCGCGCAAACCGAACGGTGATCGCAAGTGGGACGCCTCGCTGCCCGAGAACCAGGTGAGCGCCGCCTGGCTTTATCACTGGCAACACGTAGACCGCGGCTCGAAAGAGTGCCCCAGCGGTTCCGGCTGCGTCCCCTATGCCCAGAAACTCGTGGCGAGCGGCGCGCCCAGCACCAAGGCGTTCCCCTACAATCCGAGCGACGCCACTACGGTCGCGGCGGTCTGCCAGAATCTCGAGACCTACGACGTCGCGACCACGCCGGCAGGCGCCGCGCGCTTCATTATTGGTTCCTACAAGGGCTACTCAGGCATCCAGAACCAGAAGACGACCTACCTCGACACCTTCAAGGCGTTGATCCGCAACGGCCATGCCATCGCCTTCAGCGGGCTCGTGCCCATCGGCGATTACTGCGTCACCAGCCCGCCGCTGGTGAGAGGCGCCTTCAACGCGCCGCAGGGCTATCCCACGGGCGGCGGGCACGGCCAGGTGATCGTCGGCTACGACGATGCCAAGGGCCCGAACGGCGCCTTCCTGGTGCAGAACAGTTTCGGACCCGGGTGGAATCCCGGCCCGGCGAACGCACCGGCGTTCAACGGCCGCATCTGGTTCGACTACGACGCGTGGTTCCAGGGCCAGAAGTACGCGATGATCATGTTCCCCAACAGCCAAGAGCCGCCGGGGGGGATCAAGCTGCACGCCAGCGACGCCGGCGCGCCGGTGGTCTTCATCAAAGAAGGCAAGCGCTACATGCAAGGCGGCAGCGCCTACTTGAATCTGATCCTGCACGGCTCGGACGCCTTCACGCTCAGCCAGATCGACGTGACCGGGCCGAGAGGCGCGACGTCCAGCCAGACGCTGAACGAAGTGATCCGGTTCGGGTACGCCTACGTCGAGCGCCCGCACGAGTTCGAGCCGGGCCACTACAAGGTTCAGCTCACCGGCAAGTACGACAGCGGGACCGCGGTGGCCTACACCGGCGAGCTGGACGTGACGTGAGCGGGGCCGGCATCGCGCACTTCGCAACCAATCCACCGGCGCCCGGGAGGCCTCGATGAAGCTCGGAACTCACGCCAACCGCTGGCTGCTCGGCGCGGCGATCGCTTTTTGCGGGGCGGCGGCGCAAGCACACGTGAGCAGCGTCACCGTCAGCCCCGCCTCGCTGACCGGCGCCGTCGCCTGCCCGATACAACAGATCTTCATCGGCCAGATCAGCTCGACGACGCCGGGCAAGGTCGCCTTTCAGTGGACCACGTCTGACGGACAACATTCGCCGCTACAGGCGGCCATCTTCGACGCCGCCGGCAAGCGGCCGGTAAGCTACCTATGGATGGCGCTCTCGAAGCAGCGGACCATTGATGGTTGGGTTCGTCTGGACACCAGGTCGCCAAACCATCTGACGGCGAAGGTGCGGATCGCGGCAACCTGCAAGCCGTAAGGACAGCGGGTGCGCCGCGCCGCTCAGGCGACGAGCGGGACCGGCGCGAGGGTCTTCACTGGCGCGCTTTCCACGATCAGCCAGCGAGCCGCCAGTCCGATCGCACCGGCGCAGACCAGATACCAGGCCGGCGCCATGGGACTGCCGGTGACATGGATCAGCCAGGTGATCACCAGCTGCGTCGTGCCGCCGAACACGGCGATGGAGACCGCGTAGACGATCGCAAAGGCGCTGCCGCGGATGCGCTTGGGCAGGGTCTCGGCAACGGCGGCGTAGAAGGCCCCGGCGCCGGCGCCAGCCAGGATGCCGAGGATCGTCGTGCCGGCGATCAGCGCCAGCGCGCTGCGCGCCTCGGTGATCCAGAAGTAGATCGGCAGGATGAGGATGAAGTGGACCAGGCCCGGCCAGATCATCACCGGGCGGCGCCCGATCCGGTCGGACAACCATCCCCCGGCTAGCCCGGCGCCAACGCCGCCTATGCTCCCGACCGTGCTGGCTAGGAACGCAACGGTCGGCGACATGTGCAGCGTGTGCTGCGCGAAAGTGGTCGTGTAGTTGAAGACGTAGGTGCCGATCGTACCGGCGGCGAGCACGAACAGCGCGAGGGTCAGGATGCGGCCGCTGTCCCGCGCGAGGCCGAACTGGGTGCGCTCGGCATCGCCTTCGCGCTTCACTTCCGGCAGGTGCAGCGTTTCGGGCAGGCCGCTGCGGATCCACAGGCCGAAGGGCAGGGTGGCCGCGCCGAGCAGGAAGGCGATGCGCCAGCCGTAGGCGTCGAGCGCGGCCGGCGCCATCACCGTCGACAGGCCGACGCCCACAAGCCCGCCGAGCGTCGCGGCGATCCCCTGGCTGGCCCCCTGCCAAGAGACCGCCAGGCCGCGGCGCTTCAGCGGCGCGGCCTCGAGCAGGTAGGCCGTAGTCGGACCGACCTCGCCCCCGAGCGAGAAGCCCTGCACCATGCGCGCGACGACCGCTAGGATCGGCGCGGCGATGCCAATCGTCGCGTAGGTGGGAATCAGCGCCAGCACGACGATCGCGGCGCCCATCAGGGTGAAGCTGAGCATCATCGCCGGCCGGCGTCCGGCTCTGTCGGAATAGGCGCCGATGACAATGCCGCCGATCGGCCGGGTGACGAAGCCCGCGCCGAACGTCGCCAGCGAGAGCATCAGGCTGGCGTAGGCGTCGTGCGACGGGAAGAAGGCGTGGCCGATCTGGATGGAGAAGAAGGCGTAGGTGATGAAGTCGTAGAACTCGAGCGCGTTGCCGATGGTCGCGGCGACGACGGAGCGCCGAGCCAGCGCTGCAGGCGCGCCGTCGGCGATCAACGGGGCGACGGCAATCTCACCAACTACGTCTTCGGCCACGCCATCCCCCGATGCCACGCCACCCAATCTACAGACGCGAGCCGCCTTGGCGAAGCCCACGCACGAGACGCCGCGATGGCTCGTCCGACTGATGCATCCGCGAGCAATCCGGCCGCGACCACGGCCGTCAGCGCGGCTTCAGGAACTTCAGCGCGTATTGATCCGTATGCCCCCGAATAGCGGGATCGAAGATGGTCTTGGTGTGATCGTCGGCCGGGCGGTGCAGGAAGTCACCTTCGGCGACCAGCTTGAACCCGGCCGCGGTCACCTCGCGGATCACCTGCGCCTTCTCGATCCGGTGTAGCACCGCGATCTGGTCGAGCGTCGTCCCGGCGTTGGCCTGGTGGTCGAGAATGAAATAGATCCCGCCCGGCTTCAGCGCCGCGAAGACGTGGTGGTTGAAGTCGGCCATGTCGACGGCGCCGTACTTGGCGATGTGCAGGTCGTGATAGTTCTGGGTGATCCAGAACAGGTCGATCGGCTGCGGCAGCTTGAACTGGCCGAACGTCTCGACGTCGAGCGAGACGTTCTTCAGCCCGGGCCCCGCCAGCAGTTGCTGGTCGGCGGTGACGGCGTCCTTCCAGCCGGCGTTCTCCAGACCGAACACCTCGCCTTTCGGCCCGACCACGTCGCTGAGCATGCGAGTGAAGTAGCCACCGCCTGGGAA
>Ga0209415_10017106_pt1 | contig 11574 bp, 8 predicted proteins | sample PeaSoiSIISIP2007_FD_187696 | JGI IMG/M metagenome (GOLD analysis project Ga0209415, IMG submission 187696) | Peat soil microbial communities from Weissenstadt, Germany - SII-SIP-2007 (SPAdes) (version 2) | ecosystem: Environmental > Terrestrial > Soil > Wetlands > Peat | place: Germany... | reverse complement strand
TTGGCTCCCAACGCCTTGGGGCGATACTGCTGGCGCAGTTGGCCCCAATCGACCTCCGGGCGAAGCGCGAACATGGCGTACTCCCGGTCGAAGGCCTCCCAGAGCTGGTCAAAGGCCTGCTCGGCCAAAGCAGGCGTGAAGGCGGGCCTCTCGTTGCTGTTTTCGGAGTCGGATAAAGATTCCTGCGGACTGCGGTCGTATTCGACGAACTTCTCCGGTGTAATTGCTTCCACCGAGAGGAATTTTAGATTGGGGTTCTGCTCGAGCGCGGCTTTCAATCGGTCGGGAGCATCTGTCAGGAAGGAACCAATGAGTTTGCCGCTCTGCCTGGTCGTTCGGAAAAAGCCCGAACCGAGCGCATGCTCGCCCGAGTAGGTGTGCGAGTACTGATGGATGCCATCCAAAAACTGGCCGGGGTTCGTGGGGCGAAAGCCGGCCGCAGGTTCGAATTTCACCAGCCACACATTGGTAACAACCTCTTGCAGCCATTTCTTGGCCAGGGCGGCATCCGGTTTGACTCCGTGGTCGCCTTTTTGATACGAGGCCCACAACGCGTACTTCGCCCAATAGTCGCCGGTCAACGCGGCTTGCGACCGCTCACGGAGAAACGGCTCGCCTTCGCCTTGGCTCACTGGGCCGGCCTTGGTTGTAAACGTGTAGCCGAGGGGCTCAAGTGGCACGCCAGCGGCGCTCTTGAAGTTTTTGCAACACGGGCAGTTCAGGCTCAGTTCGTAAGTGTAGCTGGGCTTGAGCGAGACGGGGAGGATGCAGGTTTTGTGATCCTCGGTCCAATGAGGGGCTTTGCCCTTTTGGCCCTCAGGATAGGATGGGCCTCCGCCACACCACGAGAATCCACCGCCCATGGGAAGGTCAAAGGTGACACGCAACTCCGTCACGGCCGGGCTGACGTCCGTTGCGCCGTTCGCAGGCTCCAGGCTCACCAATTTCGGCACACGCACCTTGAGTTGGAGTTCCTCGCTGGCGCCGCGAGTCGTGAAGTAGATAGCTGAGGCCTCGGCCGCTACTCCCGCCACGCTGCGAAAGCTCTGGAAGCTGGGCGAGTTGATGCCAACCCGGTAGTAATGCCCGGCTTCAAGCTGGACCGGCAAGACACAAGTGCGCCTGCTTGCCACAAGGCCGGTGTTCGGGTCCACGGTCCCGCGCCAGGATGGTTTTTGACCTGGCGTGCCGGAAGGAAACTCCGGGCCGCCACCTGTCCACGAGAATCCGCCTTCCATATCGCGGTCAAAGGTCACGGTGATCTCAGTAATGGCCGGATCCACTTCGGTGTCCCCCGGGCGCGGCGAGGTGGCAACGATCTCCGGTGGTTCTTGTGCCGCCTGGGGCTGCTGTGCCGGCTGTTCCGCCAGGGGTGGCGTCTGCGGTAGCGCGGACGAGGTGGTGGGTGCATTCCCGCCGGCCAGGCGGTATCGGAAAGCCAAGTCACCCCCGCCACCGGGGGGCAAGAGTTCGTCAAACACAATTTCGGTGCGGCCACGATGCACTCGGCGCGTTCCTTTGGCAGAGACCTCCAGCAACTGGGCGCCCCGAGGCAACCGGAAGATCTGAACTAAGCGTGTCCGCGAGCCCGAACCTGGGTAATGGGTGTATTCGTAGCCAAAACTCCCCAACTCCGGATCCTCGACGGCGCGGTTGCGAATAATTCCCTCGCTGCCATACAACAGCGCCGAGCCCGGCGGCACCGGCTTGGCGAGCGGGGCGCTGTATTGATAGTTAGGCGCGCTGTGGATCGTCCGGAACGGAATCAAGTTTCCGTCCGCATCGAATATCTTTTGCGTTTCAACACTATTGGCACTGATGAATTGGATTTTGTCGCGCGGTTCGCCGCCGCTGATCGTCTCTCGTATCACGCCATGGAAGCGGCTGCTGCCGTCGGCCTGCAGGTCCTCGATTGAGACTTGGGTATAGGGCGCCTTCTTAGCCGCCGGTTGGTCCAAATCGATCCCTTCCTCTCTGAGCCACGCCAGCGGGCTGGGATGGGAAGCCGCGGGCTGGCTTTGCTGCGCAGCGGGAGCGCCAGACTTGCCCACTCCAGCGCAACCCGTCAGGAGCGCGGGCAGGAGAGCGACGATGAGGCTGAGTCCGGCCACGACGCCGAGCAGCCAGCGTTTAGCAGGCCGGTTGGCCGCCCTCGACAGCCAACCGGCCATGCCGCCTTTGTTCCAAAAGCGATAGCCATAGAGCACCGCCACAACCAGAAAAGCGGTGAAGGGCACCGGCGGGAGGCTTCTCTCCACAACGAAGAATACCGCCCAGCCGTCCGCGATGAGAAAGGCTCCCCAACCTTCCGATTTCCACCCGACCAACAAGCCAGCCAGCATCAAAAGCGTCGCCACCAGTTCGGCCTGGACACGTGGCGGTTGGGTCCAGAAAGTGGGGAAGCCATCTCCCGCGATGAACAAGAGCACAAACAGAAAGCCGAGCAGACCCAGCAGGCGCGCGGCCCACCCCGTCCAACCCAGGTTGGCACCTTTGGCGCGCGCCGCCGGCAGCCGGCCCGGTTGGGCGGCAATGGTCTCCACCTCGGTCTTGACCTCGCCGGCCTGTTGGTAGCGCCGCTCCGGTTCCTTCTCCAGCGTCCGCAGAACCACTTCATCCAAACGCTCATCCACGGCCGCCTTGCGGGAGGGCGCTGCGAATTTTCCCAGCGGCAACTCCCCGGTCAGCATTTCGTAAAATACCACCCCCAGCGAATAGATGTCGGCGCGATGGTCCACTTGCTGCGGATGCTCCACCTGTTCGGGCGCCATGTAATGGGGGGTGCCCATCACGTCCCCAACGCCCGTGAGCCGCAGGTCTTTCGGCCCGTGCCCGAGTATTTTCGCCAGACCGAAGTCCGCGATCTTCACGCGCCCTTTCTTGTCCAGAAGCACGTTCTCCGGCTTGATGTCCCGATGCACGATGCCGGCGTCGTGCGCAAATTGAAGGGCTTCGCAGATTTGAGGAATGATTTGCAGCGCCTCGCGCGGAGTGAGCTTGCCCGCTCGTTCCAACTGGCGCAGGTTCACTCCATCAACAAATTCCATGATGAAATAGTGCAACCCGTCAACCTGGCCAAACTCATGGACCGCGATGATGTTGGGATGGTTTAGTGCCGCCAGGGCGCGGGCCTCGCGTGTGAAGCGCTCTGCAAAACCGGGGTCTCCACCTTCTGTCGGCAGCACTTTCAGTGCGACCAGGCGATCCAGCTCCGGCTGGCGCGCCTTGTAAACCGCTCCCATGCCGCCCTCGCCGACCAGCTCGAGAACTTCGAGTTGGGGGAACAGCTTGGCCACCTCCGACACCGCGGGCGCTTTGGTTTTCTGCTTCGGGGGCGCTCCGGGTTCACCTTGGACCCCGCTGCCCAAGCCTACTTTCATCAGGCATTCGGCGCATAACCCTCCCACGGCCTTGGGACCGATGGCCTTGCCGCAATGTTGACATGTCTCGTTCGAGCTCATAACTGCCTTTCACTCTGTACCACGAGATCCCGCGCCAAAGGTTACAGAGTTTGGAACTTACGCCGCCAGCACGCCGAATAAATAACGCAACTCCGCTTCCACGTCTTGCGGATTAGACAGGGTGTGCGCTACTTCCGCACGCAGGAGTTCGCGGTAGCGCTGGCGCAAGCGGTGAACCGCGACTTTGAGCGCACCTTCGGAAAGCCCCATCCTGGAAGCCAGTTCGACATAGGGGATGGCGCTGCGCTCGCCTGTCAGGCAGAACTTCAGGTGCTCAAAGAACTCCCCCTTGCCGGCGGACCGATATTCCTGTTGGAGTTGCTCGAACACCTCATTGAGGAGCGCCAGGGCCCAGTTCTTTTCGAAGATCGTCTCCGGGGTCGCCGGGTCCGCCGGCTCGTGCGCATAGCGAGTCTCAGCCGAAGCTGCGTCTAACGAAATGATTTGCCCCCCGGCACGTTTGAGGGCCTTGGCCCGCTTCCATTCGTCGGTCAGGAAATGATTGAGCGAGACCAGTAAAAAGGAGCGGAACTTGCCCTTATCGCGCGTGATCCTGGCCAGGCTTTCCTTGGCCAGCAGCCGGGCGAAGAATTCCTGGGTCAGGTCCTGGGCGTCTTCGGGCCCTTGGCCGCGCCCGCGCACATAAGCGTAAAGAGGATACCAATACGTCCGGCACAACCGGGCCAAGGCCTCCTGGGCCTGCGCACCATCACCACCGCCCGCCGTCAACACGACCGACCAGTGGGTCGTTGCGAACCAGCCCGGCGCTGGCTGGCGGGTTGGCGTCGTGGTGCTCAATAGTGCTAGGGGAAATCAAGGCCAAGTTGGTTGGCCAGCGCGCTCAGGTGTTCGCCCGAGCCGGGCAGGCAAGGAAGGATCCTCGCGCAACGAGCGCGCGCCCAGGAATTCGTATCGTTTCGCGGCTTTGGGCTGGCCGTTATTCCCAGCAGTTGTCGCCATTGTCCGCGGAACTCACGGTCGTAATCTTCGAGGGACTCAAGCGGAGCTTCTTCGTGGAGGATCTTTGCCAATCTCGACGCCAGGTCCTCGGCTTCGAGCAGCCCCATATTCATGCTTTGCATGCCGACCGGCCCGGTTTGATGCGCCGCATCCCCAACCAGCCAGCACCGTTGGCGGCCAAAGCTCTTCGCCACGCGAGGCTCAAAAATCACCTGCTTGCACCAGCCGATGTCTTTGACGCTCGCTGAGAACCACGGCGCGCGGTGCACGCAGAGCTTTCGAATGCTGCCGCGGATTTGCTCGTTGAGGGCTCGCTCAACCGACGGAATAGCTTCGCGATCTTTTTCGGGAAACTCCGCCAGTTTATCGGAGTGAATCAACTCGAAGCCCCAGCGATAGCCATTGGCCGGCAAGGGCCAGAGCACATTGGCGGTGTTCTCGTCCAAGACCACCCGCACTTCGTCCTGCGGCCCCGGGTCGGAGGAAAATTCGCAGGCCACAAAAGCCATGCGGCGGCCCACGTACTCGTGTTCGATCTCCAGCCGCCGGCGCACCAGAGAATGATGCCCGTCAGCGCCGACCACGAATTGGGCGCGCAGGGGAAAGCGCTTTTTTACCACGGTATCGTAGTGCGGCACAATGTAGCCCCCGGCACTCCCGCCCAGGCGCTCGAGCGTGGCCACCGCAGAATCGTCCTCCGTTTGCAGGTCGTCAAAGCGGTGCTTCCAGTTGACGGCGACCGAGGATTTATCCCGCAACCGTTGCTCAAGCATGCCTTCCAGCGCGCTTTGCGGCACCACCAGGAGGAAAGGAAAATCCCGGCTCAAGGCGGCGAAGGCGACTTGTGTGCAGCGGGTCCCGCCGTCATAAAACGCCATTTTGGGAACGCGCACGCCAAACTCAAGCAACGGGGCGGCGAGCCCGAGCCGGGCCAGCAATTCGAGTGTGCGGGGGTGCAGCGCGCAAGCGTAACTGCGCACCGTCACCCGCTCCTCGCTATCGATGATTTGCACGCGGATCCCCGCCTCGGCCAGCAGCACAGCCGTCAGCAGGCCAACCGGCCCCGCCCCTACCACTAAAACTTCGGTGTGACGTTCTTTCATTATGCGACCTGTACTTTCTTACGGCAACCAACGTGCGCGATAAGACCGAATACCGCCGAGGGCCTGGTTCGTATCAGTAAATGCAAAGGGCGATGTATTCGTCGTTAACGGAGTCCAGCTTGAGAGATCGATCGATGTCTCCAGGGCGAAGTTGCCCGCAGGGCTGCTGTTCAACTGTACCAGGAAACCGTTGCTTGCGCGCGCGCCGATCAACCAACACGCCGGCTGAGTCGCGAAGCTCAGCTCTTGCTCATCGGCCGTCTCGCTGTACCCGAAGACTTCGTTGGTGCTAATGGGATCGAATCCCATCCAGCTAAATTGTTGCAGGCTGAATGTCCCCGGCGTGGCCGAGCTGAGCGCATAGACAATCTGCACCGTTGCGCCGGGCGCTATGGAATTGAACTGGAAGAAACCGGCAGGCTGTTCTAGAATCCAGCGATAGGGCGTGCAGTCCGCATAAACCTCACTATTGGTGCCGGCCTCAACGGTATAATTGGTCACGGCTTGGCCGCTCGAGGTTACTGCGATCGTCGTCACGCTCAGGCCCGAGGGAATTTGATCTGAATAGCAGAATCCGCGCAAGGCGGCGGTGTCCTGGTTGGTAAAGTTCACCGTCACCAGGATGCACGAGTTGGTCAGCACAGCCGTTGGGCTGAAGCTGCGCGTGAGTAATGAACCGTCGCTGGAGAACGCGAACAGGCGTGGGGCCCACGGCCCCGCCAGGCACAACCCAACTGCGAGTGTTTGCCCCGCGTGGCGCAGCAGACCAGAGACAATCGGGTGCATGCTACTGATTGGTCTGCATGTAATTTTGCAGAGCATTTTTTACGTCCTGTTCGCTCGCGTTGCCGGCTTTGAAATCCCGGATCTTCTGCTCGACTGCCGCCCGCGTGCCGCTGGGAGCGGCGTTGCAGTCGGCGGTGACGATCTCGAACTGCTGCGGATTAATCGTGCCGATGCCCTGGTTGATGCACCCCAACATTTGCTGCCGCGTGTTGTTGGTCTGATCGGTTTGGTAAAGCGGGGTGCCGCTCGGCGTCTGGGCGTTGTCCGGGTTCAGCCAGGGAGCATAGGGCGAGATCACATCCCGGCAAGATACGTAATCCAGGGTCACTGGGTTGGTGCAAGCGAGCACGGTATTCGTGGCCACAGCCGTGCCGGCGGGTGCGCTAAGACCGCGGCTGGCCCAACCCGAGTAAATGGCGCCCGTAATGAACAAGACCGGAGCATAAACGTTCTGGATGTAACTGGCGGCCAGCATCCCGATCGTTTGCCCGAAGTTGGTCTGGATGCCATTGCTGATCTGACAGTAACCGTGAGCGGCATAAAAGCCATTAAAAAGGGCGCAGGTGTGAGCGGGCGCTCCACCCGGGATTTCGGTGGCGCCGAAGAAGCACTTGATGGCGCTGGTGACGCCGGCCGCATCTTGAGAGCCCGGCTGCGCGCTGTGGTTGTTCAGCGTTGGCATGCAGATAACCTTCACGCGCCGCGTGGTATAACCCCCGCTGGCCCCGCCTTCCCAGACCCCGCCGCCGTTTTGCAGATCGATTAACCGGCCCGGCGTCAGCGGCGACTGAAACACCGGGCAAGATAGGAACGTGGGCTGGCCGCCGCAGGAGAAGAAGTAACGGCCCCAGCCTTCGCCGTTGGCCGGGTTCCAGGAAATAAAGGAGGGCAGGGTGGTGGGGGCCGTCCAGCCTGCCGCAAGAAAGCTCGAGCCTCCGGCCGTGAGCGACCAGTTCCGGGTGGCCACCGGTTTTCCTTGTGACCGATAATTGCTTGCCAACTGGTTCCAATTGTAGGTCGGCCAATTATTATTCCGCGAGTTGGCCCCGGCATCGAAACCCGTTGCGCCGACTGTGCCGCCGGTCTGAAGGTTATCGCAAATAATGATCTCTCCGGAAAAGCCAGGAATAGCCAGGATTGTATCGATCACCGCTTTGATGCAGCCGGTATGTGTGTAGCCTTGGTTCGGCCACTGGCCATTGGCTTTAATCACGACTATGTCGGTGGGGTTAATGAACTGCCCAATCCCTCCCATCAGACTCAACAGCGCCGGGATGCCGAATCCCTGCGATTCCGTCACATTTGTCACCCGGTAAACCCGGGTCAGGCTCGAAGTTGTCTGGCTGTAGGCGTCCAGCCGGCTCAGAAAAAAAGGGCTTAAGGTGAGGGCGCTCGAGGCAATGCCATATCGGCGCAAAAACTCCCTTCGATCGATCTTCCTAGGTTGAGACCGGTTCATTAAACCCTGCTAGTCTTTAACAAGTTTCACCTTGGAACATTCCAGCGTAAACCCCCGGCCGCTTTGCATATTTTGTCTTTTTCTAAACCAAAATTGGCGTCGTAACGCAAGCTCGAACTGCATTGTTCATCTTGCCCCTCTGTCTTCAGAGAAACACCCCACTGCCTCGCCCGAACGAGTGGGGGATATTTGGTGCACATGAAATTAAGAAAAGGAGTTTGCACATGAAAATCACACGGATATTGGGTTTGTCTTGCGCCGTGCTCTTGGCGGCTGGTTGTGCCACCTCGGACCGACGGGCCGCCGATCGCGCTCTGGAGGCCAACCTCCGCGCCGAGTTGAACGGCTACGGAGATTTGGCAGGCGCCGCGCCGCATGTTCGATTCTATGCGGATGATGGAACGGTGACCGTGCGCGGCCCGATTCCAGACGAGAGGGATCGGGAGATGCTCCTTACCATGGTGCGAAACACTCCCGGTGTCGTGGCGGTAAATGACCAACTCCAGTTGCCGTATCCGCCTACTGGAGTCAGTTCACCCGTGCCCGTGTACCAGGGAACTGTCCCTGTCCCTGCCTATTCGGCCCCGGTAGTCAGGGTTGCCCCAGGAACGGTTGCTGCGGGAACGGTCATCAGTCCCAGCCCGCGGGTGCTGGCCACTACCACGCCCGACCAAGCTTGCGGACAGCGCATTTTGGACCAACTGAGTTCGCAATCTGTCCCACCGGACTGGCTCCAAAATGTCACTATTACCGTCAATGAAGGCAACGCCTACCTCCAGGGCACAGTTGACAACCAGCAGCAGCGCGACGCCATTATCTCCGCCGTACGCCATACCGCCGGCGTCAGGACTGTCTATGACGAATTGGTGTTAAGATAGCCGTCCGCTCCCCCACAGAGCGGAGCTTTGAAGGTAGCCGTGGATTTGCAGTCGATTTGCAGTCCACGGAACGCCCCCCAACTCCGTGGCGCCGCGTGGCGACGATTGCACCAAATCCCAATCCATCACGCGTAGAAATACCCCAGCTCTCGCAGCGACACGAAATCCTTCTGCCGCTCCTTGGTGGCGCTTCCAATGATCACGTGGTCGAGCACCTCGATTTTTAGGAGCTGGCCTGCGCGAATGAGGTCGCGAGTAACCTTGATGTCCGCCTCCGAGGGCGAGGGGTCGCCGCTCGGGTGGTTGTGCAGGAGCACAATCGCCGCCGCGCTGGCCGAAATGGCCGCCTTGAAAACATCGCGCGGGTGGACGAGCAAGGTATCCAGGGTGCCGTCGGAGATTTTCACCACGCCGATCAACCTTCGGCGGGTGTTGAGCAGCAGAACTTGAAAGGCCTCGACGTTCCGCAGGCGAATGTCCTCGCGCATCAAGTTGGCCACGGCTTCCGGGGTGTCCAGGAGCGGCGCCTCCGGGCGCAACTCCTCCGCCATTTTTCGCGCCAGCGTGAACGCGGCCACCAGCGTGACGGCCTTGGCGGGCCCTACGCCCTTGATCGTCTGCAGCTCCGCAACGGAAGCTTTCGCCAGATCGTTCAGCGAACGGTATTGATTGAGGATCTGCTTGCTGACCTCCACGACATTCACTCCTTTGAGGCCGACGCGAAGCATGATGGCGATGAGATCAGCGGGACTGAGCGCATCGGCCCCATGGGCCATGAGTCGTTCTCGTGGACGTTCTTCGAGGGGTTGGTCTTTGAGTCGCAAGCCTGTCATGCGTGCGCACTGTAGCCCAGGGGTAGCCAAAGTCACCTAAATAATTTCTGGGATGGCGGGGCGCGCGACTCGTGCGCGCCTTCGTGCGTCCCCGAACGATCACTTTCCTTTTTCAACGCACCCCATCAACCTCCTGCCGCGCGATGCGTTCAATATTCCACCCCGCCGAGAGGTGCTTTGCTGGCGCCGGTGCTCTGGCCGGCGCGCTCGGCCACCGCGCGTTTCTTATACTCCTCCAGCATCGCCGCCGTGGCGGTGGCGCCGCAGCGACTCCCCCCCAAGTCCCGCACCCGCATCAGGCCGTCCAGGTCCCGGACCCCTCCTGCTGCCTTCACCTGCACCTTCGCCGATACGGCGGCGCGCATCAGCTTGAGGTCCGGCTCAGTAGCCCCCTTGTAACTGTATTTGCCATCAGGTCCCTTGACGAACCCATAGCCCGTCGAGGTCTTGACCCAATCGGCGCCGGCACGCTCGGCGATTTGGCAGAGCTTGCGTTTGAAATCCTCGGCGCTTAACCCGGCGCCCCCGTTGGCCAGGTAATCGTTTTCGAGAATGACCTTGACCTTCGCCCGGCGCTGGTGCGCCTCCTCGCATACCGCCCGGATGTCCTTCTCAACGTAATCCCAATCGCCACTAAGCGCCTTGCCGATGTTGATCACCATGTCGATTTCCACCGCCCCGCTTTTGCAGGCCAGCTCCGTTTCGTAGCGTTTAGTTTCCGTCGCGCTGCTGCCATGGGGAAAGCCGATGACTGCGCCGACCTTCACTCCGGTGCCCTTGAGAAGCTCAGCGGCGCGCTCCACGTAGTACGGCTTGATGCAAACCGAGGCTACCTGATAGCGGGCAGCGAGCCGGCAGCCGTCTTCCAACTCCTGGTCGGTCATCGTGGGATGCAGGAGCGAGTGGTCGATCATTTGAGCCAGTTCTTCGTAGGTGTATCGCATATATCGTAACTCTCACGTAGGCGGAAAGTCGCCGCTGTGTCTCGTGCGACACGCGCTTGCCGTATCGCCCTTCTCAGCAATGAATTTAGCATCGAGTCACATCGTCGGCCACCACACTGTTCAGCGCGTTTCTTATTCAATTCCAGCAAAAAACGGTGCTAGAACACTTCTGGCCACCTCGAGGGCCTGCTTCCGCGCCGGGAGCGTCTCGCCGAAGGTATCGTCCTCGACCTCGATGCACACCGGGCCGTCGTAGCCAATTTCATAGAGGGCGGCCATAAACGCCCCCCACTCAATGTTGCCAAACCCCGGGATGCGGGGCTGGTGCCATTGGTTGGGAACAGCAAAGACGCCCACTTCGTTGAGGCGCTCGGCTTGAATAGTCATGTCTTTGGCGTGCAGGTGGAAGAGCTTTTCTTTGAACTCGCGCAACGGGCTGATCGGGTCCATCTGCTGCAACACGAAATGCGAGGGGTCGTAATTCAGGCCGAAGCTCTTCGAGGGGATGTCGCTGAACATGCGCCGCCAAATCGCCGGGGTGGTGGCCAGGTTCTTGCCTCCCGGCCACTCATCGCGCGTGAAGAGCATGGGACAATTTTCGATGCCGATCTTGATCCCATGGTCTTCCGTAAAAGCGATGAGCGGTTTCCAGATCGTCAGAAAGCGCGGCCAGTTTTCATCGACCGTTTTCACCCAGTCGCGACCGATAAAAGTATTGACGTTCTCCAGGCTGAGTCTTTCGGCGGCCAGGATGACCTGCTTCAAGTGGCTCACCGCATGCTCAGAAGCCGCCGGGTCGGGATCGAGTGGGTTGGGATAGTAGCCCAGCGCCGAAATATTGAGCCCTCGGCGCGTGCAACCTCCATTGATCTCGTCAGCCTGCGTTCGCGTCAAGCCGGCTACGTCAATGTGGGTTACCCCAGCAAACTTGCGTTCGGCCTTGCCCGTCGGCCAGCAGGCCACCTCCAGGCACGAGAAGCGGTGCTGGGCGGCAAAGTCCAGGACCTGCTCGAACGACAGGTCCCCCAGAATCGCAGTGAAGAATCCAAGTTTCATGGCCATACTTTCCAGTTCGTGCTCAATTTGATTTTTCCACCTTCACCCAGGTAGAACTGCGGTTGCTCTCAATAATCGCCCGGCAGACCGCGAC
>Ga0209415_10017105_pt1 | contig 11574 bp, 9 predicted proteins | sample PeaSoiSIISIP2007_FD_187696 | JGI IMG/M metagenome (GOLD analysis project Ga0209415, IMG submission 187696) | Peat soil microbial communities from Weissenstadt, Germany - SII-SIP-2007 (SPAdes) (version 2) | ecosystem: Environmental > Terrestrial > Soil > Wetlands > Peat | place: Germany... | reverse complement strand
CGGCTCGGTCAGCCCCGCCGAAGTGGCGATGTTCGAGAACCTCCTCCGTTACGAGGCCGGGACGATTCCGTCCGCCGTCCTCACGGGGGGCGGCATCCTCCAGATGTCGCTCGACGGGAACGCTCCCGGCTCCTCCCGGTTCGACGGCGTCACCTTCGACGGCGCCGTCGGCGCTGACAGTTCGCCCGCGCCCATCACCATCACCAGCAGCTCGACCCTGCAATTCCCGACCTCCGGGGATTCCGGGACCCTTGGGATCGCCTGGAACCTGACCGTGTCCGGCGGGTTCGCGATCCCCGGGCCCAACGTCTCGGTCTCGGTGTCCACGCCCGCCGGGACGACTATCACCTCGTCGACCGGCTTCCAGGACGGGTCGGTCCACAACGACGCGCTCGGCTACGGCGCCCCGACGGCGTCCGGCACCCTCGGGATCTCTCCGACGGGCACCGCCCGCGTGGCGTTCCAGCCGGCGTTCCCGCTCGGGGACGTCCTCCTCGGCGTCTCGATCGCCGCCCTCGTCGGCGCCGCCGCGTTCCTCCTCTGGCGCCGCCGGCGCAAGGCGGCCCGGGGTTCGACCGATGCTCCTCGGAGTTGACGACACCGACTCGCCCGACGGTGGCTGCACGACTCACGTGCTCACCGAACTCGTCGCGCTCGCCCGGGAGCACGGGCTCGACGTCGTCGGCGAGCCCCGACTGGTCCGATTGAACCCGAACGTACCGTGGAAGACGCGCGGGAACGCGGCCCTGTCGGTCGCCCTCGGCCACGGGCGCGGAGCCTCCCGGGTCGTCGGCTCGGTGGGAGGACGGCCGGTGCGGTCGTTCCGCCGGGCGGCGCCCGCGACGGCCGCGGAGACGGAACGGTACCGCGAGGCCGCCTGGGACCGGGTGCTCGAGATGGCCCGCCCGTCCGAGCGTACCGACCCGGCGATGGTGGTCACGGACCGTCGGTTACCGGGGGCCCTCTACGATTCCGCGGTCACGGGCGTCGTCACCCCGGAGTCTGTCGAGTCCGCGCTCGACGGGCTCGGAGGCGTCTGGTGGAGGACGCACGGCTCGAACCGGGGGATCGTCGGTGCCGCCGCGGCGGCGGCCTGGCCCGGCCGTCGGCGGACTTGGGAACTCATCGCGTATCGAGCGCCCGGCGCGAGCGGAGCGCGCGACGTCGACGCGGAATCGGTCCGCGCCGCGGCCCGTCGGGAGCCGGCCTTGTTCCTGTGCCACGATCCACGGACCCGGCGGTTGATGGTCGCGCCCCACACCCCCTGCCCGATCTTGTTCGGCCTTCGCTCCCGGACCCTTGAGGGGGCCCTCCGGGCTCGCCCATGGATCCGCTCCGAGCCCGTGGACCGATGGCTGATGTTCCGGACGAACCAGGCTACGGGGGACCACCTCCGGGGGAATCGGCCGGAGCCGTTGGCGCCCTACACGCCGTCGCGGCTCCGAGGTTTCGTCGCCGAACGCCCCGTGTCCCTTCGCGGGGGGCACGTCGCGCTCTCGCTCGTCCTCCCTTCCGGCACCGTCGTGGCCTGCCGGGTGTTCGAGCCGACGAAGACTCTCCCGCCGGTCGCGCGCGAGCTCGGACCCGGGGACGAGGTCGAGTTCTGGGGCGGGACCGGACCGGACCCTCTCTACCGGGTCGAGGGGATTCGAGTGCGACACTGGGGACCTGATCGACGCCAATCGGTCCCACCCCGGTGCCCGAACTGCCGTCGACGGGCGCGCTCGTTGGGGAGCGCTCGAGGATACCGGTGTCCCGGTTGTCACCGCCGCTGGCCGCCAGAGTCCGCGCGCCGGACGCCGATCCCCCGGACCGTCGCGCTCGGAACCTACCACCCAACGCCGTCGGCTCGGCGGCACCTCGCTCCGCTCGGCCCCGAGCCGGCCGCCAAATAGCCCTTAATACGGCCACCGCCTCGAAGCCCCGAGGTTCACTATGTCGAGCAGTTCGTGGCGGACCGCGGCGCTGTTCGCCACCATCGTGGCGCTGTTCGTCTTCCTCGGCGCTCTCATCGGCGCCCTGTTCTTCCACAGCTTCCTCGCGGGGCTCCTCGTCGCGCTCGTCCTGTCGCTCGTGTTCAACCTCGTGTCCTACTTCCTGTGCGACCGGTTCGTCCTCTGGACCTCCGGCGCGAAGATCGTCAAACCCTCGGAAGCGCCGCGCCTCGCCCGCATCGTGGAGGAGCTCGCGCCGATGTTCGGGCTCGAGGCACCCCGGATCGCGATCGTGCCGTCGATGACCCCGAACGCGTTCGCGACCGGCCGCGACGCACGGCACGCGGTCGTCGCGGCCACCGAGGGGATCCTGCACCTCCTCGATGACCGGGAGCTGCGCGGAGTCCTTGCCCACGAGCTCGCCCACGTCAAGGACCGGGACGTCCTCGTGATGACGCTCGCCGCCACGCTCTCCGGCGCGATCGCCTACCTCGCGCAGTTCGCGATGTTCTCGGCCATGATGGGCGGGGGGAACCGGAGCGACGCGGGGCTCGGGGCGCTCCTCGCGGCGATCCCCGCCGCGATCGCCGCCACGCTCATCCAGCTCGCCATCTCGCGGACGCGCGAGAGCAAGGCGGACGAGGTCGGCGCCCGGACGATCGGCGACCCGCTCGCTCTCGCGAGCGCGCTCGGCAAGCTCGAGCGGGGCAATGCCGCGCGACCGATGACGACGGGGTCGCCGTCGACCTCGAGCCTGTACATCGTGAACCCGTTCCGGGGCCGGACGCTCCTCGGCTGGTTCTCCACCCACCCCCCGATCGAGGAGCGGATCCGCGCACTGCGCGCGATGGCGGCCGACACGACCTACCGGCCCTCCATCCGTTCCCCGTCGGTCGCACGCCCCGGGTTCACCGGCCGGAGCCAGCGGACGTAGCGCGGGGGCGTCGTGCCGGTCTGCCCCGCGTGCGGCTCCGAGAATGCCGAGAGCGGCCGGGCGTGCGCCCGCTGCGGCCTCGCGGTCGAGCTGTTCGAGCCCGTCCGGCTCGCGGTCGGCCTGCCGGAATCCGACCCCCAGTTCGTCCAGCGGGTCCAGGAGATCGTCGACGCGCTCGGGGCCGGACCGGGAGAGACCCAGAGCCTGGGGTCCCCGGCGCTCCTCGCCCATCCGGCCCGATTTCCCGCGATCCCGCCGCGGAGCGCGGTGGGTTCGGCATCCCTTCCCGGGTCCCCACGGCCGATCCAGGAGATGCCGGCGCTTCCGGCGGCCCACGGCATCGCCGTCGTCCGCCGGCAGGTCGAGGAGTACCTCGCGATCGCGCGCCGGCAGGGGATCGACATGACCGAGTTCGCGGACCGGGCTCGGGACGCGGTCGCGGCCAATGAGGAGTCGACGTTCGAGGTCCTCGGCCGGTCGCTGTTCATCCAGCTCGCTGGCTCGTTCACGGAGGAGTTCGAGTCGCTCGTCGCCCGCCGGAACGACCTCGCGAGCTTCGCCCCCACGTCCGGCCCGGATGTGGAGTTCGAGAGCTGTCGGGCCGCCCTGGCCCTCGGCGACCTCGGCGGGGCCCAGCGCCGACTCCGCCACCTCGAAGACACCCTCTCCCGTCTCGAGGACGACTGGGCGACGGTGCAGGTCCTCGTGACGCAGGCGGAATTGCTCGCCGAGACGATCCGCGAGCTCGGGGGCGACCCGGCGCCGGCGCTCGGCCCGCTCGCGGAGGGCCGTCGCCTCGCCAAGTCCGGGGACCGGGAACCGGCCGAGCCGGTCCTGGCCCGGGCGGGCCTCGCCCTCTGGTCGATCCTGGAACCGACGTTTCTCGCCGACCTCGCGAAACTGAAGGACCGCGTGCTCGCCATGCGGGAGTCCGGCGCGGACGTCGGCCCCGCGCTCATGGAACTTCGCGAGATCGCCCCGGACCTGCGGCGGCGGTCGTTCGTCTCCGTGATCGGTTCGTACCGCCGCCTTCGGGAGCTCCTGGGCCCCTCGGCACCGACGGCGCCGGCCGACGCCGGCCCGAAGCTTTAGTACTGGCCGTCCGCTCGGCGGGCGATGCCGTTCACGACCCTCCGAGGGTTCCGAGACTACCCGCCCCCGGACGCCGGCGCCCGCAGCGAGCTGCTGCGGCGATTCCGCGCCGCGGCCCGACGGGCCGGCTTCCAGGAGCTCGAGACCCCCTCGGTCGAGAGCCTCGAGCTGTTCAAGGTCAAGAGCGGGGAGGAGATCGGCCAGCAGGTCTGGGCGTTCCGGGACAAGGGCGACCGCGAGGTCGCGCTCGTCGCGGAGACGACGCCGTCGCTCGCCCGCGTCTTCGTGGACCGCGCGAAGGCCGAGCCGCTCCCGGTCAAGTGGTTCACGATCTCGAAGCTCTGGCGGTACGAGGAGCCGCAGTCCGGTCGGACCCGGGAGTTCGCCCAGTTCAACCTCGACATCCTCGGAGTCGCGGGCATCGAGGCGGAGGTCGAGCTCCTCCAAACGGCTGCGATGCTCATGGACGATGCGGGGGCGGCCGGCCTCTACGCGTTCCGGCTGAACGACCGAGGGCTTGCCGAGGGCCTCGGGCGGAACTTCGGGGCGACCGACGGGCTGGCCTACTTCCGCGCCATCGACCGGTACCGGAAGGTCCCCGGCGGCGAGTTCGCGGACGCGCTGTCGGCGGCCGGGGTGAGCCCGGACGGGGTCGACTTCCTCAAGGCCCACCTCGAGCGGGTCGGGGACGGCATCCCGCCGTCGGAGGTCGCCTCGGTCTGGTCGGAGCTCACGGCGCTCGGGCTCGGCGAGGCGGCCGACGCGGGGATCGAACGTCTGCGCGAGATCCTCCGGTTCCTCGACTCCGCCGGACTCGCCGACCGCATCGTGTACGACCCGACGATCGTCCGGGGGTTCGCCTACTACACCGGCCCCGTGTTCGAGGCGTTCGACCGGGCGGGCGACCTCCGCTCGCTGTTCGGCGGCGGCCGGTACGACCACCTCGTCGAGCTGTTCGGCGGTCCGCCGACGCCCGCCTGCGGGCTCGCGATCGGAGACCAGACGCTCGAGCTCTTGCTTCGGGCGAACGGCCGGTGGCCCGAAGGAGAGCCGGCGCTCGACACCTACGTGGTCGGCACCGGGCCCGAGATGATGCCGGTCGTGCTCGAGGTCGTCGCGCGGCTCCGGAAATCCGGGGTTTCCACCGACTTCGACCCGATGCGGCGGACGATCTCCCGCCAGCTCAAGGAGGCGGCGCGGCGGCGGGCCCGTCGCGCGCTGATCGTGGGGCCGAAGGAGCTCGCGCGTGGCCAAATCGTCGAACGTGACCTGACGTCGGGTGCGCAGCGGGAGATCCCTCGGGGTGGTCCGGAGGGACCGGGATGAGCCCCTCGATCGTCTCGCCGTCCCACAGAAGGATCCCGGGCGGCGACTCCGCGCCGTCGATGTACCCGAACCAGTAGACGACGGCCCCCTCGCCGAACAGCTCGGTGTACGGGCCGAGCTGCCGCTTCAGGTTGCGCTTCAGCTCGACGTCGTCGCCGAAGTTCCCCTTCGACTCGATCCAGGTGATCTTCTGGCCGTAGAACATGATCGGCTGGTCGAGGAGGGCGTCCGGCGTCTTCTGGTACTTTCCGCGGAGGTCCTTCTCGGTCCGGTACCCGATGCCGTGCTTCTCGAGCCACGCGTAGAGGCGACTCTCCCCGACGACGCCGCGGGCGCGCTGGCGCTCCATCCCGGCGGGTGAATAGATCGGATCGTCCGCGAGCAGCTCCTCCACCTCGCGCTTGATCCGCTCGTCGGGGGCGCTCTCCGGGTGGAGGAACGTCTGCCAGACCTTCTTCCTCGGGACCCCGAGCTCCTGCAGGAGGATCTGGCCCATCAGGACGGGGGGGAACTTCCACTCCTTCGCCATGTCGAGGATCGTGCGGCCCCGTCGCCACTGGCTGGCGAGCCGGGGGATCTGGCGCTTCACGACGTAGAACCGCCGGGTCGCGTCCCGCGTGACCCGGTGCGTGTGGATGACGAACAGGAGCTCCTCCTCGAAGCCCTCCAATCTCGAGACCTCGCGGACGTCCTCGACCGTGGCGAGCCGGTCGTACAGTCTTCGGTAGGTCTCCCGGTCCATCCACGCCTTCGCGCACCCGCGCCGTTCGCGCGAGATCGTGTCCGTCGAGCGTCCGAGCACCATAAGGTTTCGCGCAATGACCGTCGGCCGCCCCCGCTCCTCGGCGGGTGCGGAGGAACGGACGCAAGATTCACATGGAGTCGACGGGTCCACTCACGCCATGGTGCGCCCGACGAACGCCCCGCCTTCGCCGGGGGCCGGCCAAGGGCCGGCACCGGCCCACCCCTCGAGGGCGAGACGGACCGCCGTCTCGGTGCTCATCGCCGTCCTGGTCCTCGCCACGGTCGGGCCGCTGCTCTACGTCACCGGCACGCCCGACCTCGACCAGACCCCGACGGTGCCGATCAACCACGTCGTCATCGTCGTGATGGAGAACCGCCCGTTCGACAACTACTTCGGCGTCTACTGTCCGGCCGTCGGCCCGAACTGTCCGTCGACGGTGAACGGCATTCCGCCGGGGACGTGCGTCCCCTACAACACGACGAACCTCTCGGTGGGCTGCATCCGGCCGTACAACTTCTCGGCGAGCCAGCTGAGCACCAAGGACCAGCGCCACGAGTGGAACGCGACGATCGACTCGATCAACGGCGGCGCGATGAACGGATTCTACGAGGCGGAGCACAACGGGCTCCTCCCGTTCGGCCATTACAACGCGTCGACGGTTCCGGTGTACTGGGACATGGCCCAGGAGTTCGGGCTCGCGGACAATTTCTTCTCCTCCGCGCTCTCGTATTCGCTCCCGAACCACTGGTACCTGCTCGCGGGGCAGGCCCCCCCCGAGACGATCAACATCTCCGTTTTGATGAAGGGGTCGTTCGAGGCCAAGCACGACTACCTGAACGCCGCCAACCACACGAAGACCGTCGAGGACCTCCTGAACAACTCCCCCGGCACGAGCTGGAAGTACTACGACTGGGCGCTCCCGTCGTACCAGACCGCCATCAACGGCGGCGTCGGAACCGGAGGGTACAGCGCCTACTCGTACTGGAACCCGCTCGCCGCGAAGTACGAGTCGTACACGCAGTGGTACGTCAACCACTTCGTCTCGCGGAGCCAGTTCTTCAACGACACCTCCGCCGGTCAGCTTCCGGACATCTCCTACGTGATCCCGAACGCGAGCTTCTCCGACCACCCGCCGGCGAACGTCTCCCTCGGCCAGTCGTACGTCGCGAGCGTCGTCGACGCCGTCGAGGCGTCCCCCGACTGGAGGTCGACGGCGATCTTCGTCACGTGGGACGACTACGGCGGATTCTACGACCACGTCGCCCCCCCGTCGATCGACCCGCTCGGCCTCAGCTTCCGCGTGCCGATCCTCGTCATCAGCCCGTACACGCCGGCCGGGCTCGTCGACCACTCCCTCGGCTACTTCGAATCCCTGCTCCGTTTCGTCGAGTGGCGATTCGACCTCGGATGCCTCACCCCGAGGGACTGCCACGCCCCGTTGCCCCTCGGGCTGTTCGACTTCTCGATGCCGCCGCGCGCGCCGGTGTTCTTTCCGACGTCTCCGGCGAACGCGACCTACCCGTACGTCCCTCCCCCGTCGGGGGCCATCGGGCTGCCGCTGACGGGAGCGTTCACCCTCATCAACCCCGACGCGTGGAACACCGCGCCACCCAATCCGAACCTGCCGGACAACGCGACCGACTGACCGCGGAACGGTTCAGTCGCGCCAGTCGAGGCCGACGGTCCGTAGCCCGAGCTTCGGGATCGGGGCCGGTCGCCGCTTGTGGCGGTTGACGCGGACCCGCTCGACGACGCCGTCGACCTCGGTCCTCGACAACCCCGACAACTTCGCGATCTCCTCCGGCTCCCGGAGCTCCTCGAGCCCCCGGAGCACCTGGTCGATCGCCTCGTACGGCAGCCCCAGATCCGCCTCGTCGGTCTGGCCCTCGTAGAGCCCGGCGGTCGGCGCCCGGGCGAGAACCGGCTCCGGCAGGCCGAGGTCGGCCGCGAGCGTGCGGATCTCGGTCTTGTAGAGGTCGCCGATGGGCAGCAGGTCGGCGCCGCCGTCGCCGTGTTTCGTGAAGTAGCCGAGGAGGAGCTCGGACTTGTTGCCCGTCCCCACCACGAGACCCCCCACGGACCCCGCCAGGGCGTACAGGACCACCATGCGGGCCCGCGCGGCGAGGTTGCCGACGCCGGTCCGGTCCGTGACCTCGGGGACCGCGGCGCGCAGCGCGGCGACGATCCCATCGACCGGCACGATCCGGACATCGTCCGCGAGCGGTCGGGCGTACCCGACGGTCTCCTCCCGCAGAACCTCGGAGTACGACTCGGTGGGCAGGAGGACCGCGACGACGCGGGACGGCCCGACCGCCTCGGAGACGAGCCTTAGGACGAGCGCCGAGTCGATCCCTCCGGAGACCCCGACGACCGCGCGGCGGACGGGAGGTCCGTCGAGGTGGGCGCGGAGGAACCGGACGATCGTCTCGCGGGCGTAGCTCGGCAGACGGGGCGTGAGCGCGCTCACGCCTCGACGCCGACCCCCTCGAGGTCCCTCCGGCGGGCGTAGCCGGCCCGGCACTCGCAGTCGAGCGCGTCGAGCCCGTCGAACTGCTGCGAGAGCGACGCCTCTTCGAGCGCGGCGAGGACCGTTCGGTCGCACCGGCCGCAGTTGTGCGGGCCTCTCGGCAGGCCGCCGGCGGTCGGGAAGGTGACGAGGCGGGCGGAACCGCGGACGGCGGCCGCCCCGCGCATCGCGTCGACGAGGCTCCACAGCCACGGAGGCCGGTATCGGCCCCGTCGGAACAGCCACTCGACGACGGTCCCGTTCTGGATGTGGACCGGGTTCACGGAGATCGCCTCGAACCGGTCGTGGGCGACGTCGACCGATCGGACGACGTCGGCGACCGCCTCGGCCTCGGTGAGGTACGGGGGCTTGAGCAGCAGGTACGCCTTCGGGTGGACGCCGAACGATCGGAGCCGGTCGGCGGCGGCGAGGTATTCCGACGGGGTCTCGCCCTTGTTGATCAGTCGGCGCAGGACGTCCGGCTGCGTCGACTCGAGCCCGAGCGCGACCTCGAGCTCCCCGCCGAAGGCGTCCCGCACGGCGCCGACCGCCGGCGCGAGGGCGAACTCCGGCAGGGTCTCGAACAGGAGACGCTTCGCCCGCCCCCGGAACGCCTTCGCGATCGCCTCGCGCGATGCGGGGTCGACCTCGCGGTCGTCGAGGAAGCTGCCCGAGGTGTAGAACTTCACGTACGGCTCGTCCCGGTAGCGTCCGAGGACGGCGTCCAGCTGCCGCGCGAGCTCCGCCGGGGTCGCGGACCGGCCGAGCGTGTCCTTCGCGTAGCCGCACATCGAGCAGCCCTTCACATCGGCCCAGTAGCAGCCGCGCGTCCGGAGGATCGCGACGAACGCCCGGACCCGGTCGGGGCCGATCGCCTCGTCCTCCACCCACGTGTTGACGGGTTCGCGGGCCGTCGGCGGTCCGCCCGGCGTAGGGCGGCGCTCGCGGGCGACCGAGCGCGCGACCGACTCCGGCACCTACCGCTCCTCGATCGTGACGGCGACGCGGTCGCCGTCCTTCGCGGGAAGGGCCTCGCGGAGGAAGACGGGCGCGATGAACTCGGCGACGTCGGTGTGGTGGGTCCGGTCGGGCACGATCCAGTGGCAGGTGTGCGTCCCCAGCCGCGCCGCAAAGCACGTCGCGCCACCGAACGTCCGGCCCGCGGCCTGGAAGCCGTCGATCCGGATCCCCGCCCAATGGCGGGCCGCGTCGAGCCGCGCCCGGTCCGTCTCGCCCATGCGGACGTTGAGCGTCCCGGGGTAGGGCGTGTAGCCGAGCCGCTCGGTGAACTGGAGCACGTACCCCGGCTGGCTCAGGTAGTACCGGCCCTCGCCAAGCCCCGACGCGACCTCGCCCTCGAACGCGAGCCGGCCGGGCCCCTCGAAGATCCGCCGGTACTGCTCGTACTCGACCCGCAGGAGCTCCATCGCCGCGGGGGCGAGCGCGATCCGCTGGCGGCGCGCGGCGAGCTGGCGGTTCACGAGCCCGCGCTTCGCCAGCGCCACGAGGTGCCGGTCGGCCGCCTGCTGGCTCGTCCCGGTCTTCTCCCCGATCTCGCGGGAGGTGAGCGTCACCGGCGTGTGTCCGGCCCCGAGGGAAGCCAGGAGCCGGAGGATCGCGACTTCGGGCCCCTTGGGACCTTTGGTGGCGGCGGCCATCGTGTGCTATCGGGCCCCGGTCCGGGACACCCGACGGTCGGCCCGGCGGGCGGCTCGATTACGGGACGGCGTCCGGGTCGAGTGCGAGGTTTTCGCCGGCGTCGACGTCATCCGAGGCCGCCGACCCGAGAACGCTCCATAAGCCTTTCCGGAACGTCGACGGCCTCCGGTGTCTCCCGCGGGGCCGGCGGGCGTACCGCACCGACAGCACGATTTGGACCACCGCGGCGGCCACGACCGCCCAGAGCAGGAGATTCGTCGCCGGCGGGGGAGGGTGGCTCGGCGGCGGCGGGCCGGAGATGGTGCCCGGCGGACCATCGACGACCGTGACGACCAGATGCGTCGTGGCCGTCGCCCCGAGCGCGTCCGTGACCGTCGCCCCGAACGAGTACGACCCGGGGAGCTGCGGGTCGCAGCGGAACGTCGTCGCGTTCACGTGGACGCAGCCGGGAGGTACGGCGCCGTACGAGTAAGCGAACGGGGGCGTGCCGCCCGACTCGTTGATCGCGAGGGCGAACAGCGTGTCGCGGTCGATCGCGGTGGGAGGTCCGACGGCGGCCGCGGACACCGGCCGGTTGACCGTGACGACGACCGGGCCGAGGGCCTCGAGCGATCCGGCCCGGTCGCTCGCCGTCGCGGTGAGCACGAATTCGCCCGGCGAACTCGGCTGGCACGTGGCGAGGAACGGACCGAGGAACTCGCAGGGGCTGCCGTCCGGGAGCCGGACGGAGACGTTGCCACTCCCCTGGCTCGCGAACGTCGCCGCCACCGTGAGGCTCATGCCGAGGTCGATCACCGCCGCCGAGCCCCGGAGCGCGCCCACCAACGGCGGGGCGACCGTCAGGAGCTCGAGGCCGCTCGTCGAGTGGACCCCGTGCGCGTCGACGACCGTGACCTCGACCTCGTACTGACCGGTGTCGACGGGCGTGCAGGTCAGGTTCGCGACGTTCGACGCCGCGCAGCCCGGCGGCAACCCGGAATACCCGAACGTGAACGGGGCCGACCCGTTCCACGTCGCCGTGTGGATCGTGACCGGTTGGCCGAGGTCGACCACCGCGCCGGAAAGGGCCACCGTGACGAGCGGGAACGGTTCCACGTGGACCGCCACGGTCCGGTTCGAGGTGATCCCGAACGCGTCGGTCACCTCGGCGTTGGCGAGGTAGGTCGCGGCCGCGGCGTACCGGTGCACGACCGTCCAGTTCCCGGACTCCGTCGCCCCGTCGCCGAACGCCCAGCTCACGCGGAACGGAGCGGTCCCGTTGGCGACCCCGGCCGAGAAGGAGGTGTTCTCGAACACGTCCACCGTGGACGGAATCGGCGCGAGCGCCGCCCGCGGGTCGGGCACGACCGAGACGGACCGGTTCGCCCAATCGAACGCC
>Ga0209415_10017104_pt1 | contig 11574 bp, 9 predicted proteins | sample PeaSoiSIISIP2007_FD_187696 | JGI IMG/M metagenome (GOLD analysis project Ga0209415, IMG submission 187696) | Peat soil microbial communities from Weissenstadt, Germany - SII-SIP-2007 (SPAdes) (version 2) | ecosystem: Environmental > Terrestrial > Soil > Wetlands > Peat | place: Germany... | reverse complement strand
GGAGGAATCGGCGATGGTGGATGGCGCCACCCGCCAATATGCCTTCTGGACCATCATTCTTCCGCTGTCGGGGCCGGGAATCATTACCGCGACGACGCTGTCGTTCATCTTCTCCTGGAACAACTTCATGTTTTCGCAAGTTCTCAGCATGGAAAAGACGAAGACGCTGCCCATCGCGGTCTACAATTTCGTGTCCTACGCCGAAGTCGACTGGGGAGGCGTGATGGCGGCCGCCGTCGCCATCATGGCGCCGGCCATCGTTCTGACGATGATTTTCCAGAAATATGTCGTCAAGGGACTGACGATGGGCGCGGTCAAAGGGTGATCACCCGGAGCGCAACGTCTTCACCACGGCGTCGCGTTCGAACAGATAGAGCAGGGTGCGCAAGGCCTGACCGCGCGGCTTTTGCAGATCCGCATCGGTTTCCAGGATCAGGCGGGCGTCGTCGCGGGCGGTGGCCAAAAGATCGCCATGCTGGGTGAGATCGGCCATGCGGAATTCCGGCAGGCCGCTTTGGCGGGTGCCCAGCAATTCTCCGGCGCCGCGCAGCTTCAAATCCTCTTCGGCAATGCGAAAGCCGTCTTCCGAATCGCGCAGGATGTTGAGCCGGGACTTGGCGTTTTCCGATAAGGGAGCGCCATAAAGCAACAGGCAGGTCGAGCTTTTGCCGCCACGCCCGATGCGCCCGCGCAACTGATGCAACTGGGCCAGACCGAACCGCTCGGCATGTTCGATGACCATCACCGTGGCGGCCGGCACGTCGACGCCCACCTCGATGACCGTGGTGGCGACCAGCAGATCCAGCCCGTCGCCGGAAAAGGCGGCCATCGCCGCGTCCTTTTCCGCGCCCTTCATCCTGCCATGCACCAATCCCACCCGTGGACCCAGCAAGGCCGCCAATTCGGCATGGCGTTCGGTGGCGGCGGCCAGATCGAGCTTCTCCGAGTCCTCGACCAGGGGGCAGATCCAATAGACTTTGGCGCCGGCCCCGATCGCTCTCCTGACGCCTTCCGTCACTTGATCGAGACGGGCCAGCGGCAGGACGCGGGTGTCGATGGCCTGGCGGCCCGGCGGCTTTTCGTCGAGACGCGAGACGTCCATGTCGCCATAGGCCGTCAACATCAGGGTTCGCGGAATCGGCGTGGCGGTCATCACCAGCATGTCGACCGCATGTCCCTTGGCCGCCAGATCGAGGCGCTGATGCACGCCGAAGCGGTGCTGCTCGTCGATCACCGCCAGCGCCAGATCACGAAAATCGACGCCCTCCTGGAACAGGGCATGGGTGCCGATCAGGATGTCGATGTCGCCGGCGGCCAGGGCGTCGAGGATCTTCTGCCGTGCCTTGCCCTTGTCGCGTCCGGTGAGCAGGGCGAAGCGGAGATTGGCGCCGGCGGCCAATGTCTCCAACGTCGCCAGATGCTGGCGGGCGAGGATCTCGGTCGGCGCCATCAAGGCGGCCTGGGACCCGGCTTCGACGGCGCGGGCCATCGCCAGCAAGGCCACCACCGTCTTTCCCGAGCCGACATCGCCTTGCAGCAGACGCAGCATCCGCAACGGCAAACCCATGTCGGCGTCGATTTCGGCCAACGACCGCGCTTGGGCGCCGGTCAGACGAAAGGGCAGGGACTCGACGATTTTCCGCCGCAAGGGACCGTCGCGGCCGACCGCGCGCCCGGCCAGTTTGCGCAAGGATGCGCGGACCAGGGCCAGGGCCAATTGATTGGCCAGCAATTCGTCATAGGCCAGCCGTTGGCGGGGCGGCGCCATCGGCGACAGATCTCCCTCTCCGCCGGGCGCATGGGCGTGGCAAAGCGCCTCGCGCCATGTCGGCCAGCCTTGCCGGCGCAAGTAAGCGCCGTCGATCCATTCGGTGAGGACGGGGGCGCGTTCGACCGCGCCCTTGGCGGCTTTGACCATGATCTTGCCAGGCAGGCCGGCGGTCAGCGGATAGACCGGCTCGATGGTCATCACCTCATCCAGGCGGTCGGGCGGCACCACATGGTCGGGATGGGTGATCTGCAGACCGTCGTTGAAGGCTTCGACCATGCCGCTGACGATTCGTTCCTCACCGACGGGGAGAAGTTTCTCCAGCCAATCGCCCTTGGCATGGAAAAAGACCAGGGTGATGAAACCGCTGTCGTCCGAACAGACGACGCGATAGGGCCGCCGTGCCGATGCCGACGGATAATGCTGATCGACCCGGAGCCTGATCGTCGCCATGCGGCCCGCCGGCGCCTCGGCGATCTTCGGCATGAAACGGCGGTCGATCAGGGCATAGGGCAGGTGCCACAGCAGATCAACCACATGCGGTCCGGCCAGCTTTTCGACCAGGGGCGCAAGGCGGGGACCAACCCCGGGAAGGGCGGTCACCGGGGCGAAGAGGAGATAGAGACTTTCCGGACGCATGATGGGAGCACACTACCCGGAGAGGGGGCGTCCGCCAAGAGGGCGGAACCGAGCATGGTCATTCGGTGGGCGTGACCGAATCCATCATGTAGGGCATGGCGCGGGGAATCAGCATCGCCGTCAGTTCGCTATCCGACAGACGGGAAAAACGGGCGAATTCGGCCAGATGCTTTGCCGCCCGATCCAGCAACTCCGGATCGAAATGGCGACCGCGTTGTTCGTCCATCATCGCCTGCGCCTGTTCGACCGTCAGGGCCTCTTTGTAAGGGCGCCGCGTGGTCAGGGCGTCGAACACGTCGACGATGGAAAACAGCCGGGCCTCCAGCGGGATCGCCTCGCCGGCCAAACCGCGCGGATAGCCGCTGCCGTCATACCATTCGTGATGGCAACTCACGACCCGATCGGCATCGGCCAGATATTCGGACTGGTGGACGATGTCTTCTCCCATGCTCACATGGCGGTTCATTTCCATCCGTTCCTCGGGCGTCAAGGGACCGGCTTTCAGCAGAATATCGTCGTGGATGGCGACTTTGCCGATGTCATGGAGAAAGGCGCCTTTCAGCAGCGCGACCATGGAGGAGCGCGGAAGTTCGAAGATCTCGCCGATGTGCAGGGCGTAAAGGGTGACGCGCAGGTTGTGGCTGCTGGTCGTGCCGTCACGGAGCGTGGCGATGGTCCCCAAGACCGACAGCAGATCGAAATTGGATCGCGCCAGGGCGCGCGCGCGGCTGACCAGGAAGCGGTCCCGCCGCAGGATGAACGGATAGATCGCCAGTCCGGTGCCCAGCGCCGCCAGGGCGAACAGGGCGGCCACGGCCGCCGCTTCCGACAGGATATGCCGGCGAAACAAAGGGGGCGACTGATAGAGGACGACGAACCGCCCCAGAATGTCCCCACATCCCGGCGGCACGACCACCGAGAGGCGCAGCGCCGGACCGGCGGAGGTGGACAAGCGGTCGAGTCTCGGCCCGCCATCGGCGCCGTGGGGCGGCAGCATCGCGCCCCAGCCCTCGCCACCCCAGGAGGACAGGCGGTGGCCGTCACGGCCGTAAGCGGCGGCGGCCACCGGACACACCGCGCCCTCGGCGCCGCATTCCGCCATTCCGACGCGTTCCAGCGAGGCCGCGTCCGCGGCCAGGTTGCGCAATGTCAGGGCCATGTCCAGGCGGCAAGCCGATTCCGTCGCTTGCTGGATCAGGCGCTCCCCGTAGGTGACCAGGTGATAAGCCACGCTCAAGACCGCGCACACCGCTGCCGCCAGGAGCGATCCAAGAACGATGCCCACCCACAGACGTCGCCGCGAGTCGCGGTAAAACCGCTCTTGTCGCAGGCTGACATAGCGCAGTACGGGTCCGTTTCCGAGCTGGCCGGGGCTTTCGGGCGCTTCCGTCATCATTGTCATTCCATGGCGCCAGACGACGCTTTGATGATTGAATGATAGGGAGTCGGTGCGGCCAAGTCCACTGAACGGCCCTGCTTATGGCGGACAGCGCTCCAACACGTCATCAAGAGGGGGGTAAGCCCGAACCGCCGAAAATTCCGTCAACCAGCGTTATGCGCTTCCCACGGATTGATGACGGTGATGCGGGCGGCCTCATAGGGAGACGTGTCGCGTGACGCGACGATGAACCCCCGCGAGGCTGCGATCGCGGCTATATAGCCGTCAGGCGTTGGAAATCCTCGTCCGCCGGCCTTCGCCATCACGGCCAGTTCGGCATAGCGCCGTGCCGCATCGGTGTCGAATGGCAGCACCCGCCCCCTGAATAGCCCCATCAGACCGTCAAGGGCCTGTGCCAACATTTCCTTGCGTTTGCCGACCGGGAGTGCCCCGATGTCAAACAGAAGCTCGGCCAGTGTCACACTGGACAGATACAGCGTGTCGGCGACTTGCTCGTTGAGCCAAGCACGCACGGACGAGTGCGGCTCGGGCTTCATTGCCTCGGAAACGACGTTGGTATCGAGAACGATCACTCAAACCTCTGCGGCTCGGCCGGCGTCTTGTCTCTCAGTTGGTTGAAGATATCGAAATCCTCGTTCGTAAGGCCTATTGTGCGGCCCAATGCCGAAAGGGCGTCGCCTAAGCGAACACGCGTCTCTGGCTTGACGGCGGTCGCCAAAATCTCGCGGACCTCGGCCTCTGTACTGTGCCCATGTCGAGCAGCCTGCACCCGCAAGGCGCGGTGTACGTCATCGGGCAGATTGCGGACTGTCAGCATCGCCATCGCAGCACCCCATAAAAACGCATTCGTTGCATTCATTGCATTCATTGTAATTATTTGCGTTCATCCGATTGCCTGGTCTCTCTTAACCGAACACTTCGCGGGCCCGGTGGGCGAGGCCGCTGGCCACCGAAATGAACTCACCGCCGGCGCTGAGCTTGTCGGCGCCGAAACGTCCGGCGAAGATGGCGCGGACGGCCGGAACCAGCGAGGATCCGCCGGTCAAAAACACGCGGTCGATCTGGGCGGCGTCCATGCCGGTGCTCTCCAGCAGACCGTCGACGCAGGATTCGATGGCGGCCAGTTCGGGGGCGATCCAGCCCTCGAAGTCCGCTCTGGTGAGGCGCCGGCTGATGTACACGGGATCGTGGTCGAAGATGAAATCGGTCGCTTCGGCGCGCGATAACTCGACCTTGGCCCGTTCCACCGACCGATAGAGGTGATAGCCCAGATTGTACTCGATCAAGGTCAATAATTGCTCCAATTGATCGGGATGATCGACTTTGCGCTGCAGGTCGCGCAGCAGCCGCAAGGTCGAGGGCACATTGAGAAATCCGATATGGTGCCACCGCTCCAGCTTGGCATAGATCCAGGCCGGCACCGGCAAGATCTTGTCGTTGCTTTCGAAGGTGGCGTCCTTGCCGAAATGGCGGCTGACGCCATGCTGGACGATCCGTCGGTCGAAGGCGTCGCCGGCGATACCGACGCCGCCGGTGCCGATGATGGCATCCTCGGGCCTGTTCAGACGGGCTCGTCCCGGTCCCAGGCGGATCAGGCAGAAATCGCTGGTGCCGCCGCCGAAATCGGCGACCAGCACGGTCTCGTCGCGGGTCAATCCGCTTTCGTAATAATAGGCGGCGGCGATAGGTTCATATTCGAACATCACTTCGCCGATGCCGGCCTTGGCGAAGGCGTCCTGTAGCCGGCTGGTGGCGAAAGCGTCTTCCTCTTCGCCGCCCTCGGCGACGAAGCGCACCGGCCGTCCGGCCACGACACGGTCCACCGGGCCTCCGGTGGTGGCGGAGGCATGTCGGCGCAGATGCTCGACGATCAACGCGATCAGGTCTTCCAGGCTGTAAGTGGTGCCCAGGATCGAGGTGCTGGTGAAAACCCGGCTGGTCAGATAGGACTTGAAGGATTGCAGGAAGCGGCTTTCCCCATCGCCGTGAAGATAGGTCTCGATCGCCTGATGTCCGACCAGGGGGGCGACCCGGCCCGCCCCGTCGCGGTGATGGCGGTCGAAGGCCAGCACCGAGCGCAAGGTCGAGAGGGCGCCGTCGGCGGTCGGGAAGGCAACGATGCTGGCCGCGCCCGCGTCGCCAACCACCGCGACGGCGCTATTGGTGGTGCCAAAATCGATGCCGACATGCATGGAAACATTCCTAAAGAAAAAATCTCCCCTTGTGGGAGAGAGAAGGAAGCTCGGCCGGAATTGCGTCTTTTTCCGGTCAAGCAATCAATAGAAAAGGCAATCAAACGTCGTCACCCACGGGCGTGACCCGTGGGTCCATCTGTCTTTTCCACCAGACAAGGACGTTCTGACGCCAAATGGATTGCCGGATCAAGCCCGGCAATGACGATAAAGATTTGTATTTCTTTAATCCTGTCGGACAGCTGGGTCGCTTTCCGTCGCCAGACGCGCCAAGGCGATCGCGCCGTCGCGACTGCGAGCGCCGCAGACGAAGCGGGCCGGATGGCAGAAGGTGGCATCGGCCACCCGGGATACCGTCGCCAGCGCCTCGTCGCGCAGACCCGCCCAAGCGTCCGGCAGCGGTCGCCTCTGGGCGAAGGATCCCCGTTCCGGCGGCACGGCGCTGCATGTCCAATCGCGGCCGGCCGGCCGGACCACGTAAAGAACCTTGGTGAGCCCCAGTTCGAACAGGGCGTCCTCCCAAGGAACGCGCTGGTCCAGAACGAGAATGGCCGGATGCGCCGCCGCCCGCGCCGCTTCGGCGACCATGCCGGTGGCCAGAGCGGCGGCATGAGCGCGCGCGGAGGTTCGCGCCAGGACCGACGAGGCGATGTCGGCGGCGGCGAGAAAGGCGGCGTTCTCGTCGCGGCCTTCCTCGGCGAAGGTGGGATTCCAGGCTTCGATCAGGGTCGAACAATGCCCCGGCATCGCCGTGGTGGCGCCGTTGTCCATCAAGTCGATGTCGCGAATCAATCCCTCGTCCATGGCGCGCCACACCTTGTCGACGTTCTCCTCGGTGACATCGAGAAGCATCTTGCGGATGGCCTCGGCGCCAAAATCCCGCCAGACCAGACCGGCCGAACTGTAGGGCGCCCCGTCGGCCCGTAACGGCTTGTCGCGCATGTGATGGTCGTAACGGCGGAGAGCGGGATCAAAGCGGCCGCCGACGTCGAACAGCACGTCGGCCTCGGCCATCGCTTGTTCGTCGCGGGTCCGGGTCAGTTCCAACTGGCCCGCGGTTGCCGCCTTCAAAATCGCGTAGGCGAAGACATCGTCGGCATGGAACGTGCCGCTATGGGTGGCCACCTTCAGCAAGGACGGTCTCCTGTTCGAAATTGAGGGCTCGAAACGCGGGCGCTGCGTCCGCGACGACGAGGCCGGATTGGCCGCGCCTCTCCATATGCCATTTCCGGCACGATTTCCAAGTCTTCTTGCGACCGTAAGCGGGGTAATCGCTCGAACGATTCTAAATCGATCCCGGTGGGCTGCTGCGATCAAGAGACTTCGTTGAACCGCCAAGGCGCCAAGTCCGCCAAGGGGTTCGATGCGCCGCCATGGGATGCGGGCAAGCGTTTCGCTCATATTCTTGCGCCGCGCGCCTATCACCGAGGAGGTGCGGATTGGGATTGGGCGATGCGACTGAGATGAACCGCCGCCTTGGCGTTCTTGGCGCCTTGGCGGTTCATCGGACAGGGGGGCCGCAACGTTCTATAATTGTTCGAGCCATGTTGGCGCTTATTCATCTGCTGAACATCCAGCCAAGGGGGCATTGAGCAACCGACGACGGCTGACAGCGGGGCGCAAAGGTTCTATATCGTTGAGCGTTCTCCCCCGTGATCTGATTGTCGGAGCCGATGGATATCTGCCGCAAACGCCTGTTGTTTCGTGCTCGCCATATGGGCACCAACGAGAACGACATTTTTTTCGGAAGTTTCGCCGAAGAGAATTTACCCAATCTTTCCAATGAACAATTGGATCGTTTCGAGACATTGATGGAAGTCAATGACCCGGATTTGCTTCTTTGGGTGACTGGCGCCAAGCCGGTGCCGGCCGAATATGACAGTGACGTCATGCGCCTGTTGCGGAACTTCACCCTGGCGCAAGCCCGCCGCGAGACAAAAGAAAAGAATTAAGTGACTCAGACTCTCGACACCGTCCTTCGTTCACCGGGACGTTTGACCCTGGCCGGCACGCCGGAAGGTTACGACGCCCTTGTTCTCGCTCGGCTCGCCAAGCGGGGCGTCGACGTCTTGCATGTCGCCCGCGACGACGCGCGGCTGGCCCGCTTGGCGGAGACCTTGGCCCTGTTTGCGCCCGGTGTGGAAATCCTTGAGTTTCCGGCTTGGGATTGCGTGCCTTACGACCGTGTTTCGCCTCATGTCGAAATCGTCGCCAAACGCATCGATACCCTGTCCCGGCTGGTCGTACCGCGTCCCGAGGGCGAGGCGCGGCGGCCGCGCCTGGTGCTGACCACCGTTGGCGCCGTGCTGCAACGAGTACCGCCGGCCGCGATGTTCGCCAAATCCTGTTTCTCGGTGGCCGTCGGTGATCGCCTTGATCTTGATGCCTTGCAGGGATTCTTAAGCCGCAACGGTTATGCGCGGGCCGACACGGTGATGGAGCCCGGCGAATACGCCCTGCGCGGCGGCATCGTCGATCTGTTTCCGCCGGGCAGTCCCGAACCGTTGCGCCTCGATCTGTTTGGCGACGATGTCGAACAAATCCGCATTTTCGATCCGATGAGCCAGCGGTCCACCGGAAAAATGACCTCCTTCGGCTTGCGGCCGGCCAGCGAGGTCCCCTTGGACGAGGACTCCATCGGGCGCTTCCGCGCCAATTACCGCGAATTGTTCGGCACCGTCAGCGGTGACGATCCCTTGTATGAGGCGGTATCGTCGGGCGTCAAATTCGGTGGCATGGAGCATTGGCTGCCCTTGTTCCACGATGGGCTCGACACGCTGTTCGGCTATCTGCCAGAGGCGATCGTCACGCTCGATCATCAGGTGGAGGAAGCGAAAGAGGCTCGCTTCGAGCAGATTTCGGAATATTACGAGGCCCGGCTGTCGATCGAAAGCCAGGGCATCGCCGAGGCGGGGATGGTCTATCACCCGGTTCCGCCGGCCATGTTGCATCTCGAACGCGAGGAATGGGCCAGACTGCTGGCCGCCCGCCCGGTCGGCGCCTTCTGGCCGTTCGCCCCTGTCGAAGGGGCTGCCGGCCAGATCGACGCCGGCGGCCGCCAGGGGCGCGACTTCGCCGATCTCCGGGCCCAGCCCGGCGTCAATGTTTACGATGGCGTCCGGCAATATATCGAATCCGAAATGAAAGCCGGCCGCCGCGTGGTGATCGCCGCCTGGACGCAGGGATCGGGCGAGCGGCTGGGCGGCGTCCTGCGCGAACATGGACTGACCAGCCTCAGTATCCTCGACGGCTGGGATCAGGCGGTCACCGCGGCGAAAGACCGTCCGGTTCTGGTCTGTCTGGCCATCGAACATGGCTTTAACACCGATCGTTTGGCGGTGATTTCCGAAACCGACATCCTGGGCGATCGTCTGGTCCGGCCCAATCGCCAGCGGCGCCGCGCCGAGCAATTCCTGATCGAGGCGTCCAATCTGTCGGAAGGCGATCTCGTCGTTCACGTCGATCATGGCATCGGCTGCTATGACGGCCTGGTCACCTTGGAGGTCGTCGGCGCCCCGCATGATTGCTTGCGGGTGCTCTATGACGGCGGCGACAAATTGTTCGTGCCGGTCGAGAATATCGATGTCTTGAGCCGCTACGGTTCGGAACAGGCCGGCGTCCAACTCGACAAACTGGGCGGCGTCGCCTGGCAGGCCCGCAAGGCCAAGCTCAAGCAGCGCATTCGCGACATGGCGGAACAACTGATCGCCGTCGCCGCGCGGCGCCGTCTGCGCGAAGCCGACAGCATGGCTCCGGCGGAAGGGCTCTATGACGAGTTTTGCGCCCGTTTTCCTTATGCCGAGACGGACGATCAATTGCGCGCCATCAGCGATTGCGTGTCCGATCTCGCCTCGGGAAAGCCGATGGATCGGCTGATCTGCGGCGACGTCGGCTTCGGCAAGACCGAAGTGGCCTTGCGCGCCGCCTTCGTCGCCGCGATGGACGGCCATCAGGTGGCGGTGGTGGTGCCGACCACCTTGCTGGCCCGCCAGCATTACAAGACCTTCGCCGAACGCTTCGCCGGATTGCCAATCCGCGTCGGACAGTTGTCCCGTCTGGTCAGCGCCAAGCAGGCGGCGGCCAACCGCAAGGAATTGGCCGAGGGTCAACTCGACATCGTCGTCGGCACGCATGCGCTGCTGGCCAAGAGCATTTCGTTTAAGGATCTCGGTCTGCTGATCGTCGACGAGGAACAGCATTTCGGCGTCAGCCACAAGGAACGGCTGAAGGCCCTGAAGGCCGATGTGCATGTGCTGACCCTTTCGGCGACGCCGATTCCGCGGACCCTGCAACTGGCCTTGTCCGGGGTGCGCGAGATGAGCGTCATCGCCACGCCGCCGGTCGATCGTCTGGCGGTGCGGACCTTCGTCCTGCCCTTCGACGGAGTGGTGATCCGCGAAGCGATCCTGCGCGAGCGTTATCGCGGCGGACAGATCTTCTATGTCTGCCCGCGTCTGGCCGATATCGACCGCGTGCTGGAGCGCCTGAAGCATCTGGTGCCGGAAATTCGCCCCGCCGTGGCGCATGGCCGCCTGGCGCCGCAGGAATTGGAAGATGTGATGAACGCCTTCGCCGACGGCGCCTACGATCTGCTGCTGTCGACCAATATTATCGAGAGCGGTCTCGACATGCCGAGCGTCAACACCATCATCATCCATCGCGCCGACATGTTCGGTCTGTCGCAGCTTTATCAGTTGCGCGGCCGGGTCGGGCGCGCCAAGGCGCGCGGCTACGCCTATCTCACCTTGCCGCCCAACCAGGCCCTGTCGAAGACGGCGGAGAAGCGTCTCCAGGTCATGCAAACTCTGGATGGTCTGGGCGCTGGCTTCACCTTGGCCAGCCATGACCTCGACATTCGCGGCGCCGGCAATCTGCTGGGCGAGGAGCAGTCCGGACATATCAAAGAGGTCGGCATCGAGCTTTACCAGCAATTGATCGAAGAGGCGGTGGCGGCGGCCCGCGGTGGCTTGAAGGACGAGGCGGCGGTGGCGGCGGAAGACTGGTCGCCGCAGATCGCTCTCGGCATGCCGGTGCTGATTCCCGACGTTTACGTCGCCGATCTGTCTGTTCGTTTGGCGCTCTATCGCCGCATCGGCGCCGTGGCCAGCCGGGACGACATCGAAGCCTTGGCCGCCGAGCTCATCGATCGCTTCGGTAAGTTACCGCAAGAGGTTGAAAACCTTCTGGAAATCGTCGCCATTAAAGTGTTGTGCAAAGCGGCTGGCGTGGAAAAGGTGGACGCCGGTCCGAAGGGGGCCGTGGTGACCTTCCGCCGCAACAGTTTCCCCAATCCGGGCGGTCTGGTGCAGTTCATCACCGGGCAACTGGGGACGGTCAAACTGCGGCCCGACCACAAGCTGGTCATTCAACGCGGCTGGGACGATTCCGCCGTGCGAATCAAGGGGATTCGTGGTGTGATGGAGACGTTGGTGAAGCTGGCCGCCGGGTAACGATCCGCGAAGAGTTTTCTCCGCCGGCAGGGCGATGACCGCGTCCCGGACAGGGCAACGAATCCAGGTTAACGCGGATTTACGCCGAGGATTTCGGCGAGATATTCGGTGTTCCACCCCGCCACT
>Ga0209415_10017103_pt1 | contig 11575 bp, 9 predicted proteins | sample PeaSoiSIISIP2007_FD_187696 | JGI IMG/M metagenome (GOLD analysis project Ga0209415, IMG submission 187696) | Peat soil microbial communities from Weissenstadt, Germany - SII-SIP-2007 (SPAdes) (version 2) | ecosystem: Environmental > Terrestrial > Soil > Wetlands > Peat | place: Germany... | reverse complement strand
AGAGTTCAGCCGGCGAGAGAGTTCAGCCGGCGAGAGAGTTCAGCCGGCGAGAGAGTTCAGCCGGCGAGAGAGTTCAGTCGGCGAGAGAGTTCAGCCGGCGAGAGTGGTGACGGCGTGCTCGGGGTCGGCCTTGCCCCAGTGCACGGTGACGTCGTCGCTGCGCATGGCGGCAGTGAATCCGAGGATGGAGATGGCGATGGCGGCGGCCGTCAGCGACCAGGTCGCCGCCGTCCGTTCGAGGACGAACATCTTGAGTGACGACGACAGGAGCATCCACATGACGAGCCCGGCGTTGATCAAGAGAACGGCCGCCCAGACCACGGAGATCTGGACGAAGAACTTCTGGACGCGGGGCCGGGCGACCAGTTCCGGATCAAGCGGACAGAAGTCGTGGGCGAAGCGTTGGGTGAAGGGCCGGCGTAGGAAGGCGGAGATGAGCAGGACGACGGCCACGAGGACGGCTCCGGCCGTGGGCTGGATGAAGTAGACGAAGGCGCTGCCCGTGACGAAGGCCACCGTTGTCCGCAGTGTCAGCAGGAGCGTCCCCAACATGAGCAGGGCGGTGATCCGTTCGCCGCGTCGGACTCGGCGGATGACCGCGCCGTACGACCAGCAGAGAGCGGCGATCAGCGCGTAGCGGAAGCCGGCCAGCAGCAGGACGACGTAGAAAAGGGCGAGGGGACCGATGACGCCCTCGAAGACGATCGGCGCGGCGTGGCGTAGTGCGGCGCGCGGCGACGGCATGTGGAGAACGGAATTGTCGCGCCCGGAATGATCACTCGAAAGTGCCAGCACCGGGAGCTGACCACGGTGGGTGGCAAAGGGTGCGATGAACCGACACTACTCGGTGGCTTTCGTTCACATACGGCGGTCGCGCTGCCCCGGGCCCCAACGCCCGCCCAATTTCGGCCGTTTGAACCGGAAAGTCAGGTGACCGGTCGGAAGAGCGCGATCCCGGCGTTGTCGGAGACGACCTCGAATGTGGCCTCGACACCCATCCCCACCTGCACGGCGTTCGGATCGCAGTCGATCACGTTGCTCATGATCCGCGGTCCTTCCTCCAGATCGACTAGGGCCACGACGTAAGGAATCCAGTTCCGGAACGGTCGCGCGTAATTCTGCCGAATCACCGTAAAGCTGTAGATCGTCCCCCGGCCGCTCGCCTCCTCCCAGGTGACCGGACCCCGACAGGCCAGGCAGCGGTCACGCGGATAGAGCTGGAACTGGTGGCAGTCCTGGCAGCGTTGGACGAGCAATCGCCCGTCGTGCAGCGCCTTCCAGTACGGAGCGGAGTCGTGATCGGCGATGGGCGCGGGCCTCGGCTTGGGCGGTCGATCGTCGGTCGCGGGGGTGTCGGTCATGGTGCCTCCTGGCCGAGTATCAGAGTGGCTCCGGTGGAGAGCATTCCCCCGGTGCCGTGGGCCACGGCGATCTTGGCATCGGGCACCTGGGTCGCTCCGCCCTCACCCCGGAGTTGCCGGACGGCTTCGACGATCAGGAACATGCCCCGCATGCCGGGGTGACAGGCGGAGAGACCGCCGCCGTCGGTGTTGGTGGGAAGACGGCCGCCGAGGCCGAGACCCCCGTTCTCGACGAAGGCACCGCCCTCGCCCTTCGGGCAGAAGCCGAGGTCTTCGACGGTGAGGACGACGGTGATGGTGAAGGAGTCGTAGAGCTGGGCGACGTCGACATCGGCCGGGCTGATGCCGGCGCGGGCGAAAGCGATGGGTCCGCACTGCGCGGCGGGCGTCACCGTCAGGTCGGGCATGGCCGAGATGTTCATGTGATGAGTGGTCGAGTGGGCCGCACCGAGAATGTGGATGGGGGTCTTCCGCAGATCGGCGGCGCGCTCGGCCGTCGTCACCACGCAGGCGCCGCCACCGTCGGAGATGACGCAACAGTCGAGCTTGTGCAGGGGATCGGCCACCAGACGCGACGAGACGACGTCCTCCACCGTGATCGGCTCGCGCTCCTGCGCCTGGGGATTGCTGGCCGCGTGCTGGCGCATGGTGACGGCCACCGACGCCAGCTGTTCGGGCGTCGTCCCGAATTGGTGCATGTGCCGCCGGGCCGCCAGCGCGTAGCTGCCGACGAGGGTGTTGCCCCACAAGGCGTCGTAGATGGCGGGCCCGGGGGCGAAGCCCGCACCGCCCCCACCGCCCGTGCCGAGCCGCCGGCCCATCTGCGAGAGCTGGATCGATCCGTAGGTGATGAGGACGACCTCGGCGGCGCCGCATTCGATGGCATAGGCGGCGTGTTCCACCAGCACCTCGAAAGAGGCGCCACCGGCGTTGGTCTCGTCGTAGTAGGTCGGGTGCAGTCCCAGGTATTCGGCCACCCCGGTGGCGTACATCGGGAAGAAGCCGGTGCTGGCGAAGCCGTCCACATCGGCCATCGTCAGCCCGGCGTCGGCCAGGGCCCGGTCGGCGGCCTGACCGTGCACGGCGTGCTCCGACATCTCGGGGAGCCGGGGATAGTCGGAGGTGGCGACGCCGGCGATCACGGCCCGGTGGCCGTTCCTCGTGCCCCTGCTCATGCGTGCGCTCCCTTCGCGTCGGTCCCAGTCGCCGACCCCGTCGTCGACCCAGTCGCCGAACCGGACGCCGCCCCAGTCGCCGGCCGGAAGCGGGGGACGGCGAGCTGCGGTCCCATGTCTTCCCAGACGACGTCGACGCGCATGCCGATGGAGACGTCGAACGGATCGATATCTATCAGGTTGGAGACCATCCTGGCCCCTCCGCCCTGGTCGAGCTCGACGGCGATGACGATGTAGGGGAGGTGGTCGGCCAGTGACGGGATGAAGGCCTGACGGACGACGGTGTAGGTGAAGACCGACCCCGTGCCGGGCAGATCAGACCATTGCGACGCCGTCGATCGACAGCGGGGACAGATCGGTCCCGGTGGGTGCCGCGTCTGGTCGCAGGCCGTGCAGCGTTGCACCACCAGCCGGTGCCGGGCGGCCGCTTCCCACCAGCCGTTCGTCTCGGCGTTCACGCCGGGCACGGGCATCTCGTCGGGGAACCAGCGCATGTTCATCGGCGTCCGAGGACGAGGGCACTGGTGGGGACGCCCGCCGCGCTGGTGACGAGGCAGGTCTCGGCCCCCTCGACCTGGCAGGTGGAGTCGCCCCGGATCTGGCGGACACCTTCGACCACGTGGTTGAGCCCGTGGATGTAGGCCTCGGACAGGCTGCCGCCGTGGGTATTGATCGGCATGGCCCCGTCGGGCCAGTTCAGTGCCCCCGACAAGGCGAAGGGGCCACCCTCGCCGCGGCCGCAGAAACCGAAGTCCTCCAGGCTTAGTAGGACGAGGCCGGTGAAGTGGTCGTAGATCTCGGCCACGTCGATGTCCTGCGGCCCGAGGCCGGTGCGCGCCCAGAGACGGTCGGCCACGGTCCGGGCGCCGGCGCTCGTGTAGTCGTCGTCGGGCATGCCGACGTTGGCGTATTGGCCGTGGCCGAATCCGCGCGGTGTCCCCTGGGCGCTGCCGAGCAGCGCCACCGGGACCTGGCGGAGATCAAGGGCGCGTTCGTGGGTGGTCACGACGACGGCACAGGCCCCGTCGGTCTCGAGGCAGCAGTCGAAGAGCCGGAAGGGTTCGGAGACGAACCGCGACTGCAGGTAGTCGTCCATCGTCATGGGCCGGCTGCCCATGACGGCGCGGGGGTTGCGCGCCGCATGGGCCCGCGTGGTCACCGCCACCTGGCCCATCTGCTCCGGTGTCGTGCCGAACCGGTGCATGTGGCGTTGGAGGACCATGGCGTAGGCGATGGGCGGGCTGAACATGCCAAAGGGCATGGTGAAGGCCAGGTGGGCATCGAGCAGGGTCCGCGCCTTGCGGATACCCGGGACCCGGGCCGGGCCCTGGGAGGGGCCCCGGGGAGGACGGCCGCCCGGACCTTGGCCGAAGCGGTGGAACTGTCCCTGGCAGAGCGACCGGTAGACGACGACCACCTCGCAGGCGCCTGTCTCCACGGCCATGGCGGCGTTGGCGACCGCCGCGCAGGAACCACCGCCGCCGGGGAGCCAGGACATGGAGGCGTAGCGCAGCTCGGGCAGACCGAGATCGGCTGCCGCGAAGGTGGCCTCGTTGCGGTCGTCGGCGAACGAGGCCAGACCGTCGACGTCGTCCATGGAGAGACCGGCATCGGCCACGGCGGCCACGATGGCGTCGACGGCCAGCTGGTACTCGCTCGTGTCGGTGATCCCGCCCCACTTGGCGTAGCGGGTCTCGCCGATCCCCACCAGGCATGCGGTGCTGCCCGCCGCTCGCTTGCTCATCGGGCCGGGCTCATCGGGTCGGGCTCATCGGGCCGGGCTCATCGGGCCGGGCTCATCGGGGCGGCTGCGTCGTCGGTCGGGCTCATCGGGGCGGCTGCGTCGTCGGTCGGGCCCATTCGGAGGCGACCTCGGCGGTGTGCTCACCGAGAAGCGGCGGCCGGCGCTGCATGACCCAGGGGGACCCGTGGGCCACGAAGGGGGCGCCGGGATAGGTGACGGTGCGGTCGAGCTCGGGATGGGGGAGGGCCACGAAGTGGCCACGGGCCGCCAGATGGTGGTCGTCGAGCACCTCTTCGGGGGCCCGGATCACCCCCCAGGGAAGACCCGCCTTCTGGCCCAGTCGGTAGAGCTCCTCGGCCGGGTGCTTCTCGGCCAGCCGCTTGAGGGCGCGCCAGACGTCGCCGTAATTCCGGGCCCGGTGGCCGGGGTCGGCGAAGGCGGGATCGGAGAGCGGCCCGGCCACGTCGTCGGCCTCGAGCATCTCGAGCATCCGGGTGAAGACGTGGGGACCGAGAAAGTCGGGGGTGAGCGCGGCGATCTGTCGACCGTCGGCCCCGGTCAGCGTCGGATGCGGTCCCCGTCGGTAGATCTCGCCCGAGCAGAGGTAGGTCATCAGATGCCACTCGGTCATGGACGCCGAGCACTCGTGGGCCGAGACGTCGATGAGCTGGCCCGTGCCGCCCTCGCCCCGCCAGGCCACGGCGGCGAGGACGGCGATGGCGGCGTAGGTGGCCGCCGTCCGCAAGGCCTGGTCCTCCTGGCAGGCAAGGGGCGGTGTGTCGTAGCGGCCGTCGGGCCCGGGGCCGTACCCGCAGCCGGCCATGGAGCCGCCGAGGGCCATGAGGACGAGGTCGTCGGCCAGGTAGTCGGCCCAGGGGCCGTCCTGGCCGAAGGGCGTGACGGCACAGACGATCAGGTGGGGCAAGCGGGCCGAGAGTGCCTCGAAGGAGAGGCCGCGGCGGGCGGCGTCGGCGGGCCGGAGAGTATGGATGAAGACGTCGCTGCCCGCCACCAGTGCGAGAAGGCCGGCGTCCCCGCTGTCGGCGCCGTCCCCGCTGTCGGCGCCGTCCCCGCTGTCGGCGCCGTCCCCGCTGTCGGCGTCGTCCCCGCCGACGACGACGGAGCGCTTGCCGACGTTGTCGGCCCAGAAGGCGAGGCTGCGGTCCACCCCCGGGATGTCGTCGAGAAAGGGGCCGACGGCGCGCGACGGGGACCCCTCGGCCGGCTCGGCCAGGACGACGTCGGCACCGAGACCGGCGAGCAGACGGCCGCAGTAGTCGACGGTGCCGTCGGTCAGTTCGAGGACCCGGATGCCGTCGAGCGGACCGCTCACGACGGGACCGCCACGACCGAAGCGGCCACGAGCGGGCCGCTCACGAGAGCACTCCTTCGGTGGCCAGGGCTTCGACCTCATCGGCGGTGATGCCGAGGAGCTCACCGAGAACAGCCGTCGTGTCCTCGCCCAGCAGGGGAGGGCCGCGGTGGAGGATGCCGCCGGTGTGGGGGGCGGTAGCCGACATCCGGAAGGGGACGCCCTCGAGCGGCAGGGGACCGACCTCGGCGTTGCCGAGCGCGGTGTAGTGGCCGCGGGCGGCCAGTTGGGGATCGCGCTCGAGCCGGTCGGCGGCGTCCTGGACGGCCCCCGCCGGCACGCCGGCCGCCTGCAGGGCATGCATGACCTCGTAGCGGTCGCGCGACGACGTCCAGGTCTCGAGCAGCTCGTCGAGGGCGTCGGCATGGGCGAGCCGGGCCTCGAGTGAGGAGAAGCGGGGATCGGTGGTCCAGTCGGGACGACCGATGGCCGCGACGAGTCCGTGCCACTGGTCGTCGGTCCGACAGGAGATGACGACCCAGCGGTCCTCGCCGGCCGCCCGGTAGGCGCCGCCCGGCGCCGCGGGGGGATGAAGACGGCGGTTCCCGGTCGGGTAGTCCGCTCGGCGCGAGGGTCGCTTGTTGAGCATGGCGTCGAGCAGCAGCGCCCCGGACAGGGCGGTGGCCGGTTCCAGCTGGGAGACGTCGAGATGCTGGCCCTCGCCGGTCCGGCGTCGGTGGAGCAGGCCGGTCAGGATGGCGACGGCGCCGAGGTAGCCGCCGACATGGTCGAGATAGGAGAAGGACCAGCCGGCCGGCGGCCGGCCGGGGAGGCCGACCATGAAGGTCAGTCCGGTCAGCGCCTGCGCCGTCGGGCCCATGGTGACGTGGGAGACGTCGGGCCCGGAGTGGCCGAAGCCGCACATCGAGACGTAGATGATCTCGGGCTTGATCTGCTGCAGGACGTCGTAGCCCAGTCCCCAGCGGGCGAAGGTGCCGGCGGCGAAGCTCTCGGTGACGACGTCGGAGACGGCGACCAGATCCTTCAACAGCGCCAGTCCCTTCGGATGGCGGGCGTCGACGGTGATCGAGCGCTTGCCGCCGGTGTTGTACTTGTAGAAGATGCCGCCCCGGTTGGCGCTGGCCGCGCCCGCCGCGTTGGCCAGGGTGGCGGCACCGAAGCCCTCGCCCTTGGCGCCGGGATCGGGAACGAAGGGGGGCATGACCCGGATGGCGTCGGGATGCCGGGTCGACTCCACCCGGATGACCTCGGCGCCGAGGCATCCGCAGATCAGGGTGGCCTGGGCGCCGAAGCCCAGCCGGGTGAAGTCGAGGATCCGCAGCCCCTCGAGGGCCATCGCGCCGTCGGCCGCGGTGGGCAGCATGGCGCCCCGACCCCCTGTCGTCACGGGATGCGACGATAGTGTGAACCTTGACACGGATGTCAGGGATCTCGGCGGGAGACGGGGAGGTGCCATGCAGCTCGAAGACCTGGTGCTCATCAGTGTCGACGACCACGTCGTCGAACCTCCGGGGATGTTCGCCGACCGGATGCCGGCCCGTTTCGCCGACCAGGTTCCCTTCGTCGACCGGCGCGACGACGGTACCGAGATCTGGCGGTTCGACGGCAAGGAGGCGACCAACATCGGCCTGAACGCGGTGGCCGGCCGACCGGTCGAGGAGTACGGGATCGAACCGACCTCGTTCGCCGAGATCCGGCCGGGATGCTTCGACATCCACGACCGGGTCCGGGACATGGACGCGAACGGGGTGATCGCCTCGATGTGCTTCCCTTCGTTCCCCCAACTCTGCGGCCAGCTCTTCGCCAAGGCTTCGGACCCCGACCTCGGTCTGGCCGTGCTCCGGGCCTACAACGACTGGCACATCGACGAATGGTGTGGCACCTATCCGGGCCGTCTCATCCCTTTGTCTCTGCCGCCGATCTGGGACCCCGAGGCGATGGCAGATGAGGTGAGGCGGGTGGCCGACAAGGGCTGTCACGCCGTCTCGTTCTCCGAGAACCCGGCCAAGTTGAAGTTGCCGAGCTTCCACTCCGACCACTGGGATCCGTTCTGGTCCGCCTGCTCCGACGAGGGCACCATCGTCTGCCTCCACATCGGATCGTCGTCCTCCCTCGTGGTGACGGCAGCCGACGCACCGATCGACGTGCTGATCAGCCTGCAACCGGTCAACATCCTGCAGGCCGCCGCCGATCTGCTCTGGTCACCGGTGCTGCGGAAGTTCCCCTCTCTGCGGGTGTCGTTGTCGGAGGGCGGCATCGGCTGGGTGCCCTACTTCCTCGACCGGATGGACTGGATCTACACGCGGCATCACGGCTGGACGGGCCAGGACTTCGGATCGATGCTGCCGTCGGAGGTCTTCCAGGAGCGGATCGTCGTCTGCTTCATCGACGACCCCGCCGGTCTCGAGCTCCGGCACCGGGTGGGGATCGACAAGATCTGCTGGGAGGCCGACTATCCCCACTCCGACTCGACCTGGCCGACCTCGCCGGAGACCCTCTGGGCCTCGCTCGACGGCGTTCCCGACGACGAGATCGAGAAGATGACGCACCGCAACGCGATCGGCCACTTCCGTTTCGACCCCTTCGCCTACCGGCCGAAGGAGCAGTGCACGGTGGGGGCGCTGCGGGCAGGAGCGCGCGACGTCGACGTCAGCCCGAAGGCGACCGGCGGGCCAACCGGCCCCCGTATGACGAAGGCCTCGGACCTGACCCGTCATCCGGGCACCAATCGCTGATCAGGCCGGGGTCGTCCAGAGGGGCGTGGCGTCGACGAAGGCCGCCGTGCAGGGATGGCCGTCGGCGGAGAGAACTTCGGGCAGCCTTTCCTCCAATGCGAAGACGCGGATGAGAGTGGACGACCGGGTCCCGTAGTTCTCGGTGTGGACGCAGGCGGCCTGGGTCTCGGGACGGCGGCTTCCCGTCGCCGCCGTTGCGGTGGGCGCCGAGTGATCGGCGAGGACGCGGCGGAGTCTCGTCATCAGCGCGTCGCCGGTCAGCTCCCCGGGGGGACCGAGAAGGCTGCGGACGTTGTCGGCTTTCACCGACGGGGCCGTCAGGGGGTTGTTCTCGAGGATGTGGACGCCCGCGTCGAGCCGGTCGGCGGTCGGCTTCTCGCCGTCGGTCAGATCGATCGAATAGAGCGACCGCCGATCTGCGACCAGCAACCAGGCCGGGTTGTAGTCGGCCGGCCGGACGGTCCGGAGGAATTCCTCGACAGCCCCGTCGGCGTGACGGTGGCAGCCGAGGATCAGCGGCAGTTCCCCCCGGGTCCGCTTGGACGGGTCGGCTCCGTCGGGCAGAGGCCGGTTGGTCAGGCCGGCCACCAGGCCGTGGTCGTTGACGGCCAGCCAGGTGCCCCCCGCCACCTCGTCCCGGCCGCCGAGCATCCGGGGGTCGGACGACCGCAGGACGGCCATCGCCGTGGCCGGACGATCGAGATGTTCGTCCCGGTTGGCCCCGACGACCAGAGGGGCGGCGGCATCGAGTCCGAAGGCCATGACCAGGAGACACACGAGGAGGACAGGGTACCGGGGGAGTCCTCGCCGGCCCCCTTTCCCGGCTGATTCCCGGCCCCTCCCCGGCCGCTTCCCCGTCGGCTCCCCCGTCGGCTCCCCCGGCGGCTCCCCCTGTTGCAGCCGGACCGCTGCATCGCCCGGTGCCGATCCTGGGCCATCCAGAATTGTCACTCTGAGTGCTTAAGGCGTGACCACTGCGCGCCGATGTGCGGGATACGCAAGACAGCGAGCCGGGGGGCCGGAGTGGGCACGGAAGCCAACGCGTCGGTGGCGGGAATCCAGAGCTTCGGAACCGCGACCCTGGACGATTCATCGACAACGGATCTGCGGAGGTCTGAGTGAGTATCCGGCCTGAACAGCCTGAGCCGTTTCTGCGCGGCTGCGTTTTCCCCGCCGTCACCGATGCTCCGTACCCCAGGGCCGATCCGGCCGGGTCGGAGTACCTGCCCGCCGATGTCTGGTCCGCCGCCCGATTGCCCGTCGGGGTCCGGCTCGAACTGGTCGGCAACGCCCGGACGATCCGCGTCTGGTACGAGACGTCGCGGGCCGCGCTCGGCTACCGGGGTGAGTCGGCCGGGTGCGCCTTCGTCGCCTACCGGGCCGGTCAGAAGGTGGCGATGGAGGAGGCGGTCATGGGTGAGGGGATGGCCGAGCTCACGCTGACGGGCCGGCCCGACCTGCCCGTCACCGTCTATCTGCCTGAGGGGATGTCGCCGCTGATCACGGGCGTGGCCGGCGTCGAGGACACCATGGTCCCGGCGCCCCTCCAACCCCGCTGGCTCGCCTATGGCGACGCCGTGACACAGGGATGGCTGGCTTCGGCCCCGGCCATGGCCTGGCCCGCCGTGGCCGGTCGGAAGCTTGGTCTCGACATCTGCAACCTCGGCTACGCCGGCACGGCCCGGGGCGAGACGACCTCGGCCCTTACGCTGGCCGAAACGCCGGCCGAGGTGATCTCGATCGCCTTCGGCCTGAACAACTGGAGCCGTGTTCCCCACACTCCGGCGCTGATGGCGGAAGAAGTCCGCTGTTTCCTCTCCGTCGTCCGCGACGGTCATCCCGAGACACCGGTCGTCGTGGTCAGCCCGACGGCGCGGCCCGATGCCGAGGGCGAGCCCAACCGTGTCGGGGCCACCCTGGCGCAGCTCCGCAAGGCCATGGAGGACACGGTCCGGGCCCAGATCGAAGAGGGCGACGAGAACCTCTTCCTCGTCGAAGGTATGACTGTCGTCGATCCGGCCGATCTCGAGGACGGCATCTACCCTGGAGACGAGGGCCACCGCCGGCTGGCCGCCGCGGTCAGCAAGATCCTCGTCCCCCAGCTGGCCGACCTCCAGGCCGCCGCCGAGAAGCGCTGGGCCGCCGAAGGCGTTTCCGCGGTCGCCGTACCCGTTCCCGTCCCCGTCGCCTACGCCGACGACGTTTTCTCGACGATGTCTGTCGCGCCGGAGTATGCGTCCGTGTCGGTCGAAACCGTGTCGGTCGAAACCGTGTCGGTCGAAACCGTGTCGGTCGAGGGCGTGTCGGTCGAGGGCGTGTCGGTCGATGGCGTGTTGCCGGAGCGCGTGCCGGTGGAGGGCATTCCGGACGACGAGTTTGTAGATTTTGAAGATGCAGTGGTGGCCGATACGTTGGCGCCGCCACCGGCGATCTTCGACATCAATTCGATCGACGGATTCGATTTCGGAGCCGATATCGAGATGGCCGACACGGGTCTGCCGGAGTTCTCCTTGGCTGAAGGAGCACAGCCGGGCATCGAGGTTCCGGGGTTGGCCCTTCCCGAGACGGATTCGCTCAACGGTGCCACCCTGGACGACGCCCTTCTGGCGATTCCCGATCTCAACCGATTCGCCGACACGGACTTGGCCGTGGCCGCGATCCCCGAAGCAGAGATTCCGGTCGTGCAACGTCCCGCCGCCTCTTCGTCCGTGGCCGCCGCGTCCACCTCGACCACCCCGGCCGACCCGGTCGTCCCCGTCGCGATCGATGCCGATCTCGGCGGCTCCTCGGCGGATCCGCCGACTTTGGATGGAGCGATATCGACTGGAGTGACAGCGAACGGGTCCGCGGCCGATCACTCGCCGGCTGAGAGTTCCGTCAACGCCAGTAACGGAAACGCGCCGCACGCCCCTGCTGCCGACGCCGTCCCGGCTACCGACCCCGCCCCTGCTGCCGACGCCGTCCCGGCTGCCGACCCCGCCGCCACCGTCGCACCGAGTGAACTTCCTGTCGACGACGCACCAGTCGCAGGCGGGCCCGTCGCCGAAGTTCCGGGGGACAGCGGGCCGGCCGAAGACGGGCGGGTCGTCGGCACGCACACCAACGGCAAAGCAGCCAAGGTGAAGGCAGCCAAGGTCAAGGCGGTCGAAGGTGTGCCGGTCGACAGTGTGCCGGTCGACAGTGTGCCGGTCGACAGTGTGCCGGTCGACAGTGTGCCGGTCGACAGT
>Ga0209415_10017102_pt1 | contig 11575 bp, 13 predicted proteins | sample PeaSoiSIISIP2007_FD_187696 | JGI IMG/M metagenome (GOLD analysis project Ga0209415, IMG submission 187696) | Peat soil microbial communities from Weissenstadt, Germany - SII-SIP-2007 (SPAdes) (version 2) | ecosystem: Environmental > Terrestrial > Soil > Wetlands > Peat | place: Germany... | reverse complement strand
CTCCACGAGTCGCGATGAGTTCCGTGTACAGTAAGCCAACAGGCGACCTGGTCTTGTTCTTCGACTACAACGTGGACTTCGCAGTACAAGTCTGGAAACGCCGTTCGAAGCACACGGATGAACTCTTTGAATGGCTCACGTCCACGGACAGGCCCACGGGAGCCGGGCCCAAAGAACTGAACTTCGTCCGCCAGAATCTCGTCGGCCATTTCGAGTCTTCCCTGGCTCATTAACTCGTCGGTATAGAGTTGAACAAGTACCTTGCGCTGCTGCTGAATGATACAATCCTCCCCTTCGAACGGGATACGCCTGAAGCCGGCAACAGCTCTTCCGTTTTTGTCACTTGAGCCGGAACGCGCCGGCGAGAAGCTCCTCCGTACGGTTCCGTGCGAACCGTACGGCCCCTCGCCGGCAGTCCTACCCTTCCGAATCCCCCGATGACTGGCTTTTCCTGATCACTCTTCTGTATTCGTAGCTCCAAGCATACGGCCGGAATGCAGCCAAGCTGTGAATCGCACGTTGAATTTCCGTTGAATTTCCGTAACCCGGCTGCGGAGGCCGAACCGCCTCATTGTGAAGAGGTGGAACGCGCGCAACCAAGTCGTAGCTGGGCCTTGGTCATCTCGGACGTACGCCCCGCACTTGCTTGCGACGGTGTCCCCCTCCCGCGACATCGCTGACGACCTCTGTCCAACCGGCACCACAAACCAGTGTCGGCGTGCATGAAACGAAGTCAGTTGGGACTTCGGTATCCGGCATATGCGGTGGGTGATGCCTCCGTTCAGATCGTCACCATGCCGGGCCACACTGGAACGCTTTCTTATCTGTTTGAAGTGCGAGATAATGGCAAGCCGCTACGCGTCGCTTACGTCGGCGGTACGGCGATCCCTTTTAACGCCAGAGCCGCATACTACGACGGCTACATTGCCTCGTCGCAAAAGATGGCGAAGGCCGCTGCCGATTGCGGGGCCACGGCCCTGATGTCGAATCACTCCGAGTTCGACGATGCCTTCTTCAAAGCCCACCGCGCCGCCAACCGCCAACCGGGTGAAGCGAATCCATTCGATGTAGGTACGGATGCGGTCGCCCGCTATTTCAGCATGGTATGGAATTGCGCCACAGCCACGAAGATTCGGGCGGCCGGCCAATAAACGCGGAATTATAGTCGGAACACTGACAATGCGCCGCAAGAAGAAAACTGGGCTCACCTCAGTTTCTGACTGCAAGCCGCCCTCATCTTCTGCGCTACACGCCATCCGCCAGCTCTCGAAATCGAGCGATGAAAGAGTGGGGCAACGGCAACGGGACGCAGCAAGACGGGGATCGCCCACGATGTCGCGTAGCGTTTAGGAATCGACATTCTGGCGCCCTCGGGAGTCGCCACTTTACCGTTATCGCGCTACTCGTGAGGTGATCTCGGGTGCGATTGCCGATTTCCGGGGAGTCGAACGCCTTCTCGGATCCCACGGAACAAGTTTGCCCGAGAGTCCGTTATTTCTGTAGAGATTATCTTCGAAAATGACGATCCTCGCTAAAAAGCCGAGGCTCACTTTTCCAGCTAGTCCGACTTTCCTAAGACTGGCGCGTTGGAGGTTTCGTGACGAAAAATCTCAAGATGATTCTCCTGCTGTGTCTGCTTTGTTCTCTCACCGCCGTGGTGGCGCAGCAATTTCCGTTGTGGGAGCGGCTGCTTCGCTACCACGGCGGCAAAACCGATGACACGCCAGTGCCCTCGATGAAGATGGGCAATCACATGCAGATGTCGCTCAAGGGTAAGCCGCAAGCGGGAGATAACCAGCGCGCCCAGCGGATCGTCGCTGCCGCTCGTAGCGTGGTTGCACATTATTCCGATGTGAACACCGCACTTCGAGACGGCTACAAGCCGTTTCATCCCACCGGCAAACTGGGCGAAGAGGTCCACTACACGAACTATCTCTACAACCGGCTGGAGGAACGCCATGTGAACTACGATCATCCGGGGTCGATCCTGTACAAACGCACGCCGGAGGGCATGCAGGCCGTCGGCGTCATGTATACCGCCCCAAAAGATTCGACGCCGGAAAAGTTGAATGCAGTCACTCCTCTGAGCATCGCGACTTGGCACCGTCATGTGGACTTCTGCGGCGGACCGCGAAGCTTGCTTCTCGAAGAGCAAACTGGACCGCATGCGCAGTTTGGCCCGCAAGGGAGTATCCACACCGAAGAGGACTGCAAAGAGGCGCACGGACTTTGGATTCCAGTGGTCTTCGGATGGATGACTCATGTTTACCCCAACGCAACATCCCCCAACGCCGTATGGGCCGGGATGGACATGCGCATGGACACCAACCCCGACGACGAAGAAATGAACAACTAGGCGCCCAGCCCTGCGTTGCCGTCGTGGGGTCTGCTGCCTGGTTTTTGCGATCACCAAAATTGAGGTCGCGAGGGGCGAGTCGCCAGCGTGCATGATGGGCGGCGCTATTTACGTGCGCAATGGTTCCTCGGACGTTCAAGCTCAGACAGAGGATGTAGTGCGGCTCGTGTCCCAGTACGCGCTCCTGAACCGTCAGCCTGCGAATGACCGGATCGGACCCTTCTGGGGCCTCGTGGGAAGCAGGGCAAGCAGACCGTTGTCCGCCGATATCGGAAGCTACTTTAGACCCGGCCGGCGCGATAGTCTTGAACAGTCTGCCAGGCGATTCTTTGTAAGAATGCCGCCTCTTCCACAGTAACGCCGGAGGGGACGTACGCAAACCCGCTTGGATCGCGGTCGTAGATCGTGGCAAAAATAATGCAGGTTGCGAGATACGTTCCGTAGATGCTTGGGTGTTCCCGGTCTGGTCCGTAGAAGTTCATCCCTGGGCGCTGTCTCGACGCTTGCTGCCAGGCTAGACCGACCGGGGCCACATCGACATTCAGCTCTTTCGCGGCGTCTCGATGTGCTTGCGCAATCTCGGCCATCGAAATCCAGCCAAGTCGTGGATAGGCCCATGCCATGAACAACACTGGGCGAGCATGGTTCTTTCGAACCTCAGCCACGAACCTGGCGGCGTATTCGTGGAAGTCTGCGACTGTTGTCTCTGGAATGTCCTCTTGCAACACGACGACGTCATAGGCGGCCGTATCGATCGCCTTTACCGGCTCCTTCATGTCCCACAAGCGATGTAGAAAAGCGCCGCCGAAGACGGACTTGTCGGCTGTGACCATCACTGGTGGGTTTGCCATGGCTGCCAGCTTTTCAAGATGCGCGTAGATTCCGCTCTGGTAATAGGTGAAGCTGTCGCCAACAAAGAGAATCTTGCGCGGAACAGGCGCGATCGCTTGTGTCGCCGGATTTTTGACGTTCTGAGCGATGGCCGCCACGGAAAAGAGGAGCAGTGCCGTGGAACAGCGCATGCCCGCTATTTTATTCGCTCGGGATTCCAGCGTACAGGGCGTTGCGATGCGTTGGGCTGTTCACGAAACCGTGAATGGCGGGATCAACTCCGACTTCCCGGTAACCGGCACCGGCCGCCTCTGCCCCCGCACTCTGGATGTGAACCTAGGCTCCGGCGGTCCGCTGTTCCACGTCAGCACGACCAACGGCGCCGTCCGCCTCCAGCGGATTTGAAATTGGTCACAGAAGGTCGACATCCATCCCCGCGATGAAGTGAATGCCGCTCAGGGGTGGAACAAGTGCGCACCCGATCCCGCCGCGACTCCGTTCCGCTTGCGCCCCAGAAGATGACGGACTTTCGAGCCGGTTTGGTGGAGAGTCGATCATGGTCAGCGGATAGGTCTAATCTTTCGCCCGACGCGGTTCCGCCGCTGCCGTCTAGCTGTCAGTAGAAGGGCGACTCCCGCCGCAACCGCGATCCCGCCGTAGATCGCCCAGCGAATCTGCCCGGTCATGAAGCTGCCCGGCAGGACATTGATCCCTTGGAGGAACCAGATGGTCCCGAAGAGGACCAGCACCGTGCCGACGATGTTCAACGTTGCTTTCATGCTCTCTCCCTTGAAAGTCTTCTGAACACCACGGCGTAGAGTGTATTGCCGCACTGCATTTGGTTCCGGCCCGATGGGTCCATTGCCGGAGGCGTGACATTGAACAGCTCTTCGAGCACTTCGGCGGGGAGGATATGTTCGGCGAGTTGTGGCTGCCGCCCAGGAGTCCAGGTCCCGGCCGCCTCGACTTTCCAGTCGCTCTCGTTGATAGGTGTTGCTTGGATAGTGACCTTGTACATCGTTGTCGAGATTATAGCCCCTACCTCGCTCTACTTCCCCTTCGTCGGCTCCGGGGAGTCTATTACGCCGGGAGACTCTTCGCTGTTCCACAGCGGTAGGTTTTGAAACACTCGCCGCAGGCGTACTCCGTTTTGGAGCCTGTAGTGGGTTCGTATCGGCATTGGCTTCAGCCTCGACTGCGGACGCCGATTCGGCCTGCCGGCGATGCCTACTCGGCTAGTAGAGACGAATCACTTCACTGCGACGATAACTTGGGCCGAAGATCCGCCGATCGTGAGAGAAACGGGGGTGGGGCCGGGGCTGATGTTGACGGGGATGGTCGCGTTGATCTGGAAGACGCCCGTGGGCTCGGTTGGTGCGTCGCCGGCATAGAGGATCGTCGCGGGCTGCCCGCCGATGGTAATCGAATACGGGCTCACGGGAGCCGAGTAGGGCGTCGAGATTGCCAAATAGCCGTCGAGAAGCTGCGGTGTCATGGCTCCTAAGCCAGTGCCGTAGAAGGAAACGATGGAGCCGCGCGGCGCGGGGTTGGTGCTGCTGTTGAGCGTTCCGTCCTGATTGAGGATGGAGGGCGATAAGCCGGGAGACGTTTGGGCGACAGCAATTGTGACCGGCGTCGACAGGATGTCGTCAACCTGAACCTGCACAGTAACGAAGTTTCCCGGGGTAAGTTCGAATGGGACAAAGACGTTGATCTGATTCGGCGTGATTGCAGTGATTGCACCTGGAGGATTGTAACCATCAGAAGTATTGAACAGGACCTTGGTTCTATCGACCACATTCGGGATTGCGTTGTTCAGGGCGGAGTTGACTTCGAGACCGGAGGCTCCGAAGTTGGAGCCGAAGATTGAGATGATTTCCCCCGGAGCGATGGGTCCGCCGGCATAACTTATGGCGTTGACGATGCCGTTTTGCGAGATCACCGGAGCGGCCGATGGCCCGGCGCCGGTGACGCGGCGGATGCGGTTGCCGTCGACGAAATAAAGATTGCCATCGGGACCGAAGGCGACCGATCCGAAGGCGTTCATACCTGCCGACTGGGCTGGTCCGCCATCGCCGGAAGATCCAGGTTGAGAACCGAGGTAGGCGATGCCTGAGGAATTGTACGTGTCAAGCTGCTCGCCACTCCCCCAAGGGTTTCCACTACGATCGAACGCGAGAGCATCCAGCGACTCGAAAATCGGGTACCTCAACGTGAACGTGCCGTCGTCATTGACTACATAGATGCCCTGCCCCGGCGGCGCGTCTCCATCGAAATAGACGTTGCCTAAGGAATCCGAGCCAATGCCGGAGAGAGAAACAGGCGTGCCGCCGCGCGACGGCGGGAGAATCACTGCCTGATAGGAGCCGTCCGAGAGAACGCGATAGAGCGAATCGAGGCCGAGGACATAGACTCGATCTTTCGCGTCGACGGCGAGCTGTCCCTTGCCCCCTTCGACCGGTGTTTGGATTATGGGAGACAGCGTGCCGCTCTGCGAAATCGAATAAAGATTCAAGAAGTCATCGGTGATCCAGACGTTATCCTGGCTATCGAGGGCGATGCTGTAGGGGTAAACCAGATTCGCGGTCGCCGCCGTGCCGGAGGGCGCTGGATATCCGCAGGTTCCCGTTCCGGCGAAGGTGCTGAGAACTCCAGCAGGGCTGATTTTGCGAATCAGACACGCGCCGAATTCGGCGATATAGAGATCGCCGGTATGGCTAAAGGCGATGGACAGAGGGCCGCGGAACCCGGCGTCGCGCAGAGGCGTTCCGTCGGCCGCGATTTGGGGATCGCCTCCGGCTATGGTCGTTAGTACGGATTGGCTGGTGAGAGTTTGAATGACGGAGATGCCCACGTATGCGTCCGGTGTAATCGTGGTGGCGAACGCAAAGGTTCCTTGCGAGTTCATCGGTCCGCCAGCAAAACCTTTTGGCGTCGGCAGTACGGTACTGGTTCCATCGGGAGCATAGCGGAGTAATTGCTCGTTGACCCACGCATACAGGTTTCCCGCGGCGTCGGTTGACAGGAGCGTCGCTTCGTTGATCGTGGATTGGGGAAAGGACACGAAAGTGGACACGATACCGGCCGGCGAGATGCGAAGGATGCTGTTAGCGGGAGAGCCGGAGACCACGTACACGTTTCCCATTCCGTCGACCACCAGGCCGGCGGGAGCCTCGACCTGGGCGAAGGTCTCTAAGTTGCCGGTTGAGGTTACTTGGAGGATGAGGTTGGCGAACTCCCCGGCGATGTAGATGTTTCCGGAAGCGTCGACGGCGAAGCTGAGATTGAAGCTGGAGAGAGGCTGCGCGGTGGCCGGTCCTTGGAGACCGAGCCCCCCGACGGCCGCTTGTCCGTCTCCAGCTACCGTGGTGATGACGCCGTTGGAGTCGATCTTGCGGATGCGGAGATTGTGCGCATCGTAGAAATAAAGACTGCCGGATACGTCGTAGACAGGATTGGCAGGGTAATTGATCAGCGCGCTGATGGCGGGTCCGCCGTCGCCGCCAAAGCCTGTGACTCCGGTCCCGGCGATGGTTTCGAGGATGCCGTCGGTTCGGACGCGGCGAATGACGTTAGCGGTGGTGTCGCAGAAGACGACGTTACCGAATGGGTCCCAGGCGACTCCGCTGATGAATCCGAGCGCAACATTCTGGGCGGGAACTCCGGATGGGATCACGCCGCCCGCGTAGGTTTCGACCAGGAGCTGGGCTTTTAGAGAGGCGATTGAGAGGAGTGTGAGGAGAAGGCGCACGCAGTTGTCCTTTTTGAGGACGCGGTACGTCAATACCGTAAGTCTATCAGTACCGCAGTCCCGAAAGCAGTACCGCAGTCCCGAAAGGACCTTTGCGACCCGCGGCGAGCTTTCGAATTGCGGACAGGCGGACACTGATCGAAGAAGAGCCAAAGTCCACGAGCCCCCATCGAGGCTCGCCAAGCGCTGACCGTCGCCTTAGTGAAACCTGGCCGAGGTTCCTACTGGAACGAGGTCATAAATTCGTCCAAGGCCATATTGTAAACGCGCCGGGTAATCGGGGAAGAAACACTGTCGAGGACGAGCGCCTTCAGACGCCGCCACTCCTCCAACTTTCCGATTCCGGTCAAGTCGTTCATTGGAATTTCAGGAAGGTTCGAACCTCATCGCCGCTGAGAATTGTTTAGATGATCGCAGCCGAACGCTTACGCGGAGAGTATAAGGTCGAGAGAAATCTTCAAGTGGACGGTCGGTCGCAATGGAGCCACCCCGCGACCCGGCTAGTGTCAAACACCTGCAATTTCGGGTAGTGGGTCCGTTTGAATAAAACCGCACTTGAATGAATAAAAGTCTTGGCGCACACTCAAGATAGGTATGCCAAACCGATCAAGCAAGCGCGGGCAAGGTCCCGAGGACATCAACCAAATAGCGTTCCGCGTGGTCCAGCAGGCCACGGGACAGATGCCAAAGGAGCAAGCGCCAGACCCAGACAAGAATCCCGCAGCGGTCACATTGGGGCGGTTAGGCGGCCTCAAGGGTGGCGCAGCACGAGCTAAATCTCTATCCCAGGAAGAGAGGAAGAGGATAGCAAAGAAAGCTGCTCTGGCGCGGTGGAAGTCGGCGCAGGATGACTCAACTGCGACTCAGCAATCAGACCGTCCCTTAATCCCCGCAGAATCACGTAAGGCTCCATAAGTGGAGTCACGAATCGATACTGCCTTCCTTTTGTCTCCAGGATTGGTCCTCTTCCGTGCCCCGAAAATGCTTTCAGGTGCCTTGCGAACGCCGGAATCTCGTAGTCTCTCTTCGTGATGAAACAGAGGGGGTCCACAACTTGATTTGCGTAGAAATACCCACGTTCATCCTTTTTGGCGAGAGCACACGCCAGCAATACGGGCTTAAAGTTCTTGCCTCTTGCTGAGCGGACACTGAGTCGATACGCCTCAAGTAGCGATTCTAACTGGCTATCAACGGCCTCCATGATGCCGTAATCTAAATCAGGCATGATGATGTAGGTGCGATCAGTTCTGACCGCCCGTAGCGCGGCCTCTCTGGCCAGCATGTGGGTGAAAAACGGTAGTCCTTGAGAGTAATCCGCGATTCGTTCTCTCGCCGATGGATCAATCCCCAAGCCAGCACACTGCTGTAGGCCCTTATCGACGATCTCAAGCAATTCTCCTTTGTACATTCGCTGCATGGGAATCTGTCTGATCGCGCGCTCAATGGATCGATGCTCCGCAAGAAGCTGATTTAACGAGTCGGCGACACCCACCAAGATCAAGGTCGTATCTACGTTGTTGTCAGAGAGGGTCTTGATGGTGTCGGCAAGTGCAACCTGGACCCTGGCATCAGTTATCTTGTCCAGTTCATCGATAATGACGATGCTCGGTCCATCGGCCAGCTCGAATGCTTCTCTGATGTCTTCGCTGTGAGGGTCCTTGGGAAGGATTACGCCGATGTCTTCGCCGTCAACCTTGGCTTTGAGTTGTTTGAACATCGCGCGCCAGATTTGCTCGAAGTTCATTCCGGCAGCACAGTTCACCCGCGCTCTCTGATAGTTGTATCGGCCCATCATAACCAAGAAATCGAAGAGCGTATTCACGAGAGAAGTCTTTCCGACTCCACGTTCGCCATAGAGCACCGCATGTTGGCCGGGTTGGAAAACTGTGCCGAGTACCTTTTCAACCTCGCGCTTACGGCCAGCAAAGAGATCGCGACTGTTGATGGGCGCTCCTGGAGTGAATGCCCCATTCACCTGGGCAATCAGTGTGTACCGTTGTTCGTCCGTCATACGCCTCCGCCAAGAGTTAATTATACTACCTCAACGGGTAGTTTATATGCGGACGCCTAAAGATTTCTTGCGGACGCCACACATTCGCTATTGACTTTTTCTCTTCGCTCAAGCATACTAGTTCATATGAACCAGCTTGACGCGACGAAACAAGCCCAAGTGCTCTCGGCCCTTGTCGAGGGAAACTCCATCAGTTCGATTACCCGCATGTTCGGCGTGGGCAAGAACACCGTCGCGCGGCTCCTGATCGCGGCGGGCGAAGCGTGCGCCAAGTTCCAGGATCAGGCGATTCGCAATCTGCAATGCAAGTTAGTTCAATGCGATGAGATTTGGGCTTTCGTCGGCGCGAAAGACAAGAACGTACCAGCCGACAAGCAAGGGAAGTTCGGCGTTGGCAGCGTATGGACGTGGACGGCGCTGGACGCCGAGAGCAAATTGATTTGCTCGTGGATGGTCGGCAATCGGAGCGCGGAAGCGGCCTTCGCGTTCATGGAAGATCTCGCTGGGCGCTTATCGAGTCGCATTCAATTGACCACGGACGGCTATAGCGTGTACGCGAATGCGGTTGAGAGCGCCTTCGGCAGCGATATCGACTACGCCATGCTGGTCAAGGTCTACGGCGAATCGAGCGAACCCGAGAAACGCTACAGCCCCGCCGAGTGCATCGGATCGCAACGCAAGCATGTCACCGGAACCCCGGATATGAAGCATGTTTCGACCTCTTTCGTTGAGCGTCAGAACCTCACGATGCGAATGGGAATGCGCCGGTTCACGCGGTTGACAAACGCATTTTCAAAGAAGATCGAGAACCACATCGCTGCTGTTTCGCTGCACTTCATGTTCTACAACTTCGTGCGCATCCACCAGACGCTGAAGGTCACTCCGGCGATGCAGGCGGGCGTTACGGATCGCTTGTGGAGCATCGAGGACATCGTGAAGCTGGTTGAGGAATATCGCCGCGACCACGAGAAGGAACTGAACGAGCGGTCCTATAATCCGTTCGGGGATGCCCTCGGCGGGAAGGGCCTAAGGTAGGGTTGCAGCGTTTGCCTTAGACGTGGTAGGGTAAACCGTTTCAGCAAATAAGGGACGGGCTAGCGTATGCTTAAGACAGGAGAGGCCCGTGTCCAGACAGGTGGCTAGGCTTGTCCAGAACGAAGTATCTTGCCGTCGGCTCCGGCGGAGGCGTACTTGGGTATGTAGTTGGCAAGCTGACCGGAGGAGATCTAAAGTCCCTTCTGAGTCAGGTGCTCGATGGAATCTTTACCTTCCTTCACGAGCAAGGCGCATATGCTTCGTTTGCGATTGTGATGGCCACTGGATTCGTTATGCTCTCCGTTTGGTGCATTCGTTTGCTGGTTGATGGAAAGCAAAAGGAGATAGATCGCATCGCCGAACAAAGGGACAAATTTCAACAATTGTTCCTCGACCAATGGCAATCTACAGAGAAGGGCGGCAAGAAAAAATGACCGGGCAACAGATTGGTCTGCTTATCACACAGTTCGGACTCTCCCTCATCACCATCGTGTATTTGGGCGTTCTTCACCTCAGATCGCGCGAGGCGCGACATAAGTACAGGCTTTATGCGTGTCGTGACAGGCTAGTGTACTTGGTGGCCTCTGGAGAACTCTCTGAGACGAGCATGGTCTTCAAGGTGTTCTATCGCGCAATGAACTCTTACATCACCGCATTAGACTCCTTGACCTTGGTTTCTTTTATTCAGGCCTCCATGGCTGTTAAAAAAGAACTCGAAAAAGAGCATCAGGAACGGCTAGCTGAAGCCATTCAAAGAGCCACTCCAGAGGTTCAGCAGGCGATTCAAGACTTCTTTCGCGCGGTTATGGATGCCCTCCGATACAACAGCCCAATGCTCAATCTCATTTTGGTGGTAGCCCATCACTGCACTCGGGCCTTTTCCTACATACGCAAGATGCGGAAATTCAAAGTTCCCGTGTACGATGCCTACCGGTTCTATGAAAACTTCAACGGCAAGCTTGGCCTCGGTAGCTTGAGCGCCCACAGCATGGCGCTGTAGTTCTTGAGACGCCAGACGAAGGGTGTCTCCATCCACGGGCAACGCGCGAAAGGCGTGCGCCACACTTTGCACCGCAAAGCCTTATACATTGTTAAATTTCAAATGGACCCACTACCAGGGTAGTGGTAGTGGGTCCATTTGAATCTTAATGAAATTTAACTACCCCTCTTCAGTTTCACCGCTCGGTTCCAGCTTTGCGAGTTTGGTTTTGAGGACATTGCATTCCTCCCGAGAATCCTCAAGAAATCTCGTGAGCGCCGGGGTGGTTGGATTGCGCTTCGCCTCCGCTATCGCCCATTCAAGGCGCATCGCGGCGGTCTCGATCTCCAATCGCAGGCGCTCGCGTTGTTGATCGGGAGTCAATTCCGCCACCATAAGGGAAATACCATACAGCATCCTACCATTACATTTGGGTTGCGACATAAAGTTAGGTCGGATTCCCCTGACCTCCTCGGCCCCGCCGTCGCGGCCGGTAGTCGGTAGCGGTCCATTTCGGTCGTATGAACCTTTGGCGTGATTGCTGCCTTGAATCTGGCAATCTCGGGATGATATGCTCTCACCCTAGACCGGAGGGAGATTCGTGCGCAAGCG
>Ga0209415_10017101_pt1 | contig 11575 bp, 12 predicted proteins | sample PeaSoiSIISIP2007_FD_187696 | JGI IMG/M metagenome (GOLD analysis project Ga0209415, IMG submission 187696) | Peat soil microbial communities from Weissenstadt, Germany - SII-SIP-2007 (SPAdes) (version 2) | ecosystem: Environmental > Terrestrial > Soil > Wetlands > Peat | place: Germany... | reverse complement strand
GCCAGGATCGCCAGCAGGGTGCTCTTGCCGCTGCCGCTGGGGCCCTGGATGGCCAGGGAGCCCCCCGGGCGCAGTCCGAAGGTGAGATCCTCCAGCACGGTGAGGGCCTCGCCCCCGGGAGCCAGGAAGGTCTTGCGCAGGCCGGCCACATGGATCATGGCTCATGCTAACCGCAGCCGCCGCGGCCCGGTAGACTTGGGCATGATGTTGCAGCCCCTGTCCCTTCTGGCCCTGCTCGCGGTGACCGCCCCCGGCCCCGCGGCCACCCAGGCCCAGCGCACGGTGGTGTTCCTGGGCGACAGCCTCACCGCCGGCTACGGCCTGGCCCGCCAGGAGACCTTCCCCAGCCTGGTGGAGGCCCGGATCCGCGCCGCCGGCCTGGGCTGGAAGGTGGTCAACGCCGGGGTCAGCGGCGATACCAGCGCCGGCGCCCGGGCGCGCCTGGACTTCATCTACCGGCAGAGGCCGCAGCTGATCTTCCTGTGCATCGGCTCCAACGACGGCCTGCGCGGCCTGCCCGTGGCCGAACTGGAAAAGAACCTCCGGGTCATCCTGGACCGGGCCCGCAGGGAGGGCACCCGGGTGATCCTGGCCGGGGCCATGCTGCCGGAGAACTACGGCCCGGAGTACCGGGCCGCCTTCCGGGGCCTGTTTCCCCGCCTGGCCAAGGAATACCGGCTGCCGTTCCTGCCCTTCCTGCTGCAGGGCGTGGCCATGGACCCCGGGCTCAACCAGGAGGACGGCATCCATCCCAACGCCGAAGGGGCGCGCCGGGTGGCGGACAATGTGTGGAAGCTGCTGGAGCCGGAGCTGAAGCGCTGAGCCGGGCGCTGGATCCGGTGGAAGGCTGCTTGGCCTAACTGAAGGCTTCGCTTCTGAGAATCGCGTGCAGGGCTCGGCGGATGACCGCGAACCGCTCCTGCTCGCTGAGCAGCTTGCCTCCCTCGTAGTCCTCGTGGATCCGTTGCAGGATCCGCTCGGCCGTCGCCCGTTCCAGGCCTGCATACAGGTCGTTCAGGACATCGTGGGGCTCCGGCCCGGCGGGGCGATGGTTCGAGGGCGGGGCCAGGCGCGGATCGCCGTGGAACCCATCGCTTGCAGGCCCTGGGGTGCATTCAGGCGGGGTTCGTCGGCCAGGGGGCACAAGCCGGTCGGGCTGCATCCGGAGAGGGGCGGAGGGATCGGTCAGGCCTCCGGGGCGGCGAAGCCGTGCTCGAACATGGGCCTGCCGATGCGGTGGTGAAAGGAGGGAGATCGCAGGCCCCACAGGTTCTGGCAGGTCATGAACCCTGCTACCGCCTCGCCGTTTTCGGCCCCGTGCGGGGAATCTTTGGATCGGATCGTCGCATCTCTGGGGCGCCGGGACCCCCCCGCCTGGAACCGTCCCGGCGCTGTCCCCTGGAGGCCGTCCATGCATCCATCGATCCTGAAACGCTGCCTGGTCGCGCTGCTTCCGTGGGGGGGCCTGGCCTTGGCCACCTGGACTCCGGTTCAACTGCACAATGACATGGACCGCGCGCTGCATCTGTTCACCGCTGGTGCCGAGGGCCCCCTGGTGGTGGCGCGCACCAGCGCCCTGGATGTGGTCCAGCCCGGTCTGGTGTTCGAAGCGGGGCCGGGCCACTAGACAGGAAATCCCCAGGCTCCTGGATGGCCAGTTCATCGGGAAAGGGGGCTCACCCCATGCGCAAGGCTTCGTTCCTATCCGCTTCCCTTCCCGTGCTCCTGGCTGCCCTGGGCGCCCCGGCGCGGGCCGGGGGCAAGCCGAGTGCCTGCGTGCTGCCGGTGGCGCCGGAGACGAAGGAAAGCAAGGATCCCGTGGCCAGTATCCGGACCGACCCCGACCCCGATCCTTTGCCCGTGTCCGCCACCCTGACCCGCATGGCCCTGCTCCAGGCCCGGATCCTGGACGAGGCGGCCCTGGGGCGGGATCGGGAAGCGGTACGGAACGGCATCGCCGCATCGGACCATGCGCGTGGGGGCGAGGTCCTGGCGGCGGGGATCAACACGAAGAAGGGGCGGTACCGATTGCGCCTGCTGGCCGCCTCGGGGCGGTGCCGCCGGAACGGCGAAGCGCTTGCAGCCAGGGCCATGGCCCTGGCGCAGGAAGCCCTCGCGCTCAGGGCGGAGGCTTCCCTGCTGCGGGCCGAAGCGGCCATCGGGTCCCTGGTCACCACGTGCACCACCCGGATCCTGGAATGGGCCGTGGCGCTGGAAGGTCATGCCGCCGCCAGCGGGGCCGCTTCCCCCGAGGCCCTGGAGCGGCTGGCCGAAGCGGTCCACCGGGCGGAGCTGGCCGCCTGGGCGAGCCATGCGGAGGCGGGGCGGTGCCACCTGGAACTGGCCATCCCGGGCAGGCCAGCACCAGGCGGTGAGGGTCTGGCCATGCCTTCCGGTGACCATGGCCTCATCCATGACGCCCTGAAGGGAAGCCTCAAGGCCTTGGCGGAAGGGTTGGCCGGCCTGTCCGGGACGACCCTGGAGCAGGTCGGGCCGGGCGCCTTGGCGCAGGACCAGCCAGCCTGAACCGCCGGCCCGGGGTTCCGGAGGGGGGGGGGACCTTGAATCCGGAATCCGATCCCATCAGGCCTGGATCATGATCCGATGGAACCCGTCCGCCCGGATGATCCTGCGGGGCCGCCTGGCGCGGGCAAGCCGACGGAACCTGCCGGGAGGGGTACGCATCCCTGGAGGGTCTTGTTGGGAGGCTGCCCGTGTCCAGATGCCTTTTCATCGGGGTCCTGCTGCAGGCCTGGGCCCTGGCCGGGGTGCGGGTGACGCCCGGACCGGTCACCGTCGCCGCGGGTTCCACCTGCGCCTTCAGGGCGACCCTGGACGGGACGCAGCCGCCTGGCGGGTGGATCTGGAGCGTCCTGGACGGTCCGGGGACCATCGACGAGGCCACCGGCCTGTACCAGGCCCCGGACGGAAGCGCGGCGAGGGCGCGGGTGCAGGCCGCGCTTCGGACCGACCCGCGCCGCGCGGGGCAGGCGGCCCTCACGGTGCTGCCGCTGCCGGCCGGGCTGCCCGGGCTGATCGGCGCCACCCTGGGGGAACCCTGGGTGACGCCGTACGCTTCGGGCTTCCCGTTCCTGGACCCGGAAACCGGCACGCGGCCGGTGCCCGGGGACCGGATCATCCCGACCTACCCGTTCCCCGACCCGGGCACCACCTGGCTGGTGGGATACGGCGTCCCCGTCGCCTTCAACCCGACGCCGGCAGAGCCGGTCGACGCCCTGCGGATCGCCTACCGGGAAGGCCACCAATGGCACCGCCGGGATCTGGACCGCGCCTGGACGGAGCTGGTGTTCCGCGACCGGGTGGCGTCGTTTTCGGTCGAAGCCCTGAAGCGGAGCGTCCAGCAGCCCGGCAAATGGCGCAGCACGATCCGCCCCACGCGGGTCGACGTGCGCGGAGCGATGCCCTTTTGCGGCAATGCGGTGGCGCCCGGCGGGCACGAGGACGGCCCTGGCCTCGCCGCTCGCTTCATGCGGCCGTTCGGCCTGGCGTTCCTGGGCGGGGAGCCGGGCTCCCCGGAGGGGCTTCTGCTGGTGAGTGATCCCGGGAGCCACGTGCTGCGGACCGTGGACGCCGAGGGCGGCGTGGCCACCCTCGGCGGCCTGCCGGGCCAGGCCGGGCACCGGGATTCGCCCACCCTGGTGGCCAGGGTGGAGGCCCTGCTCGCCGGCCCGAAGCCCCAGCCGCCGCTGTTCCATTCGCCCACCCACCTGGCCGTGCGGCGCCGGACCTCGGACTTCAACCCGTTCGCCGCGTCCTGGGAGGAGGCGGTGGTGGCCGACAGCGGCAATCACGTCATCCGGACCGTGCGCGCGGATGGCAGGGTGGGCACCCTGGCGGGCATGCCGGGATATGCGGGCTACCGGGATGCCGACGCGCCGGGCCAGGCCGCCTTCAACGATCCGCAGGGGCTCGCGGTGGACGCCGCGGGCCGGGTCTATGTGGCCGACCGGGGCAACCGGGCGATCCGGGTGATCCATCCCAGCGGCGCCGTGACCACCCTGACGAGCGCCCAGGCCGGCTTCTCCGATCTCCAGGGCCTGTGCCTGTACCCACCCCTGGGGGGCCTGCTGGTGCTGGATGGCCATGCGGTGCGGCTGGTCCAGCTGCCCAGCGGGGAGGTGAGCACCCTGATGGGCGTGGTGGACGTGCCGGGGTTCCGGGACATCGACCGGGGCGAAAGCGCGGCGCAGCCCTGCCTGAACCATCCCACCGGGATCGCCCGCTGCGGCGCCGGGCTGGCCATCGCCGACCATGGCAACCACGCGGTGCGCATCGCCAGCCCCGGCTGCCTCGCCCTGGCGACCGCCGCCGGCGACCCGGGCCAGGGGGCCATCCGTTGGGGACTCATCCGGGACGGCCTGCCCGGGCCGCTGGACGACGAGTACGCCACCCTGGAGGGCCCGTGGGCCGTGGCTTCGCGTTTCGAGCAGGCCGAGGGGCAATACGGTTCCGAGGTCTTCGTCACGACGGGACGCTGTCTCGCGGCCGTCCGGCACGAGGCGCGGGGCCGGGCGCCGCTGGAATTCGTCCCGATCGGGTTCCTGTCCCCGGAGGCGGGGGTGGCCGAGACCTTCGTGCTCCGCTTCTGCGTGGGGAAGGCGTTCCAGGCCGTCCACTACACGGCCGACTTCCTGGATCCGGACGGCCAAAGGCAGGTCCGGGTCCAGGGGGTGGCCGCCGGGGGCGAAACGGTGCCGGTGCAGGGCCATTTCTCCCAGGCCGGCACCGGCACCGTGCGGATCCGCGGCGTGAGCGACCAGGGGGTTTCCCGGTCGTTCGACCTGAAGGTGCTGGTGCGCTGAGCGGTCCGTGGCGATGCCACGGCATGGCCCGGACCTGGAGTCTAGCTCGGCTCCGGCGGCTTGCCACCCCACTGGTCCCGGAGGATCTGCAGGATGACCGGGGAGGGCTCCCGGACGACGCTGGCTGCGGCTTCCCGCCCGTCCTCGGGAACGGAGAAGCTGAGCGACCCTCCCGGGTCCGGTTCACCCGCCACCGCCGCCGGGGCGGCGTAGGTCAGCACGCACTCCATGGGGTACGCCCAGGTGTGGTCCAGCAGCCTGAACCGGGCCTCGCAGGGCACGTCGCCGTCCAGCGCCTGGAGGCCGACGATGGAATGGGCCGGCATGATGAAATAGCCGCCCTGGGCCGGAGTAAGGATCCCCTGGGCCAGGGGGCCGCCGGCTTCCAGGTGCAGGACCCCGATCCGCAGGTCGCCCTGGATGTGGGTCGAGGCCAGGATCCACGGCTGGTCGGACGAGTTGATGATGTGGGTCGGGCAGTGGGCCGAGGCGCCGAGGCTGACCCCCAGGAGGCAGGTGACGAGCAGATTGGAATGGCAGGCACGCATGGGCAACGCTCCGGAAGGAAGGCCGTGGGGGCCGGAAACCGGGCTTCCCGACAACCTGTCCACCAGTCATGCGGCCTCGTGCCGATTGGTTCCGCCGCGGCGGGGACGCCCAGCAGCAACTCCAGCGATCCGCTCCAGGCGGTCGGCAACCTTCATCATCGGGGTTCTCCTGTGGGCATGACGCTGCACACTCAGGAGTGCTTAAATAATTTATAATGTTCCCAAGGGCTACAGATCCTCGACCAGCGCCCCGAAATGATCCGCAGCCGCCCGCCAGGCATGCTCCAGGTCCAGCGCCAGGGCCACGTCCACCTCGTCCGGAAAGGATGGCGCCCCGGAGCTGGAAAACGCCGCATCCCCGGTCCGGTACGGCGATTCCGGGCTGGTGAGCAGGAATTCCACCGCGATCCGCCAATCACTGGGGACTTCCAGCAGCCGCCCGGCCTGGTCCTCGATCTGCATCGGCTGGCTGGCCAACGCGTACAGCCTGCGGACGTCCCGCTCGTGCTGGCCGCCCAGTCCGGCCTGGAGCTGGTCCAGGAACGCCTTCTGCAGGGCCAGGATGCCTTCGGCGAACGGGGTGCCCCGGGTCACGGCGTTCACCGCGTGGAAGGCGCAGAACTGGTTGCCGGCGCCCGCCGCCCGCCACAGGGGTTCCAGTCCGGCGGGGACCCGGCTTTCCGGCCGGTGCCAGGCGTCGAAGGGAGGCCGATGGTTGGCGAGCAGAAAGAAGGGCGACTGGGCGTAGCCCGCTGCCGCCGGTGCTTCCGGTGCGGGCCCGCGGCCCCGCAAGGTCTCCAGATGTTGTAAAAGATTCATTGCGCGCCCCCGGCAACCTGGAGAGTTTACGCCAGAAGTGGGTCCCGGTCCGTTTATCATTCAACGGGGCATGGCAGCCTTCACGGGAGGGATCGCGCATGGATCTGGTACTGGTGGCCATTCACCTGGAAATCTCCCCCCGGGCCGTGCCCCTGGGACCGGCCATGCTGGCCTCCGTCCTGCGTCGGAGCCATGGGGACGCCCTGGCGGTGCGGGTCCTGGACCTCTACCTGGACCAGGACCCCCAGGCCTGCGCCGACCGCATCCTGGAAGGGGACCCGGCCTGGGTGGGCTTCTCCATGTACCTGTGGAACCGGGACCGGACCCTGGCCATCGCCCGCCTCCTCAAGGCCCGCAGGCCGGACCTGACGGTGTTCGCCGGGGGGGCGGAGGCCACCGCGGACCCGGACGGGGTGCTGGCCGACCCGGCCGTGGACCTGGTGCTCCCGGGCGAAGGGGAGGAGCTGATCCTCGTGGCGGTGGACGGTTTCCTCCGGGGCCTGGCCCCGGCGGCGATCCAGGCCGCCCTGCGCCCGGGCCCCGTGGCCGACCTGGCCACCCTGCCCAGTCCGTACCTGGACGGCACCCTGGATCCCTCGCGCTACACCGGCCAGTTGTGGGAGCTCTCCCGGGGCTGCCCGTTCAAGTGCGATTTCTGCTTCGAATCCCGGGGCCGTTCCGGCGTGCGCCGGATCCCCATGGCGCGCCTGGAGGCCGAGCTGCGCCTGTTCGAGGCCCGCGGGGTGGACCAGATCTTCGTGCTGGACCCCACCTTCAACTTCGACCGGGTCCGGGCCAAGGCGGTGCTGCGCCTGATCGCCGCGACCGCCCCGGGCATCCACTTCTTCTTCGAGATCCGCAGCGAGTTCGTGGACCGGGAACTGGCCGGACTGTTCGCCGCCCTGCGCTGCACCCTCCAGATCGGCCTCCAGAGCGCCCACGACGCGGTGCTCCGGAACATCAACCGCCGCATCGCCCCGGCCGCCTTCGCAAGCCGGATCCTGCTGCTGCACCGGGCCGGCGCCACCTACGGCTTCGATCTCATCTACGGCCTGCCCGGGGACTCGCTGGAGGGCTTCCGGCAAAGCCTGGACTACGCCCTCGGCCTGGCCCCCAACCACCTGGACCTGTTCTGCCTGTCGGTGCTGCCCGGCACCAGGCTGCACGAAACCGCGTCCGGCTTCGGCCTGGAGCATCTGGCCGAGAATCCCTACCTGGTCACCGGCTCCCCCGGCTTCCCCCCCGAAGATCTGGCCAGGGCGGCCCGCCTGGCCCGGGCCTGCGACCGCTTCTACAACGCCGGCAAGGCCGTGCCCTGGTTCGCCATCGTCCTGGGCGCCCTGGAGCTTCCGGCCTCCGGGCTGCTGGAGGCCTTCGCGGACCACCTGGAGGCCCGGCCGGGGCCCGATCCCCAGGAGGTCCAGCGGGACTTCCTCATGGCCCTGTTCGCCGACCGGGGCGCCCCCGCCATGGGTACGGTGGCCGCCGACCTGGTCACCTGGTTCGGCTGCGCGGCCCGCCTCACCGAGGCCGTCCCCGGCCCGGAGCCGGCCGGCCCCAGGCTGCACCCGGACGCGTGCCTGGCCAGCTTCCGCCACGATCCCCAGGTGCTCCTGGAGCAGCTCGCCGCCGGGATCACCGAACTGGAGGACCTGTCCTACGTGGTCCCCGCGGGGGCCTGCCGCGCCGTCATCCACCTCCGGGAGGGCGAGCCCCGGCTGCGGCGCCTGCTGCCGGAGGAGGCCGAGGCCCTGGACGGCCTGGCCGGGGGCCGCCCCGTTCCGGAGGCCCCGCTGGCGGCCCTGGCCGGGGAGGGGCTGGTCCTGGGACTCGGCGCCGGGGCCCAGGCTCCGCGCCGGGGCCTCGGAGTGAGGGTTTGACCGGCCCTATTCCGGCGCCTCCCGGGCCAGCATCGGGAAGCCGCGCTGGTGCCAGACCGGATAGGCCGGCGGCAGTTCACTGGCCTGATCCAGCGCCGCCACCTGCGGGGCGGTGAGCGCCCAGCCCACCGCGCCGATGTTCTCCAGCAGCTGCGCCTCGTCCCGGGCGCCGATGATCACACTGGATACCGTGGGCCGGCGCAGCAGCCAGTTGAGCGCCACCTGGGGGATGCTCCTGCCCGTTTCCCTGGCCACCGCGTCCAGGGCGTCCACCACCCGGAACAGGTGTTCCTGCTCGAACAGGGGCCCGGTGCCGGCGATAGCCGTGGCGGTCAGAGGCGGTGAGCGACTTCATCAGGTGCCAGCCGGAGAAGTTGGAGGCGCCGATGTAGCGGACCTTGCCGGAGCGCACCAGCTGGTCCAGGGTCGCCAGGGTCTCCTCCACCGGCGTGTTGGCATCCTGGCCATGCAGCTGGAGCAGGTCGATGTGGTCGGTGCCCAGGCGCACCAGGGCGGCCTCCACCGCCTCCAGCAGGTGCTGGCGGGAGGAGCCGTACTGGTTCGGCCCGTCGCCCACCGGAAAGGTGGTCTTGGTGGAGATCAGCAGGCGGTTCCGCCTGCCCTTGATGGCCTGGCCCAGGATCTCCTCGGCCAGGCCGTCGGAGTAGACGTCGGCGCTGTCGAACAGGGCCACCCCGTGGTCCAGGCAGACATCGATGAGCCGGGCGGCGCCGCCGGCGTCGGTGCTGCCCCAGGCCTTGAAGAACGCGTTGCCGCCGCCGAACGTGCCGGTGCCGAAGCTGAGCGCAGGCACCCGCAACCCCATACGGGCCAAATTGGTTCTCGATGCGGAGGCCAGGTCCAAACTTGAAAGCATTGCGAAATCCAGGACCGAAGGGAAGGCGCGCCTCGAGAGGGCCAAGGTCCTGCTGGCTTATCCCGCTGGGGAGCGTGTGACGGCCTTGGCCCAAACCTTCCAGACGAATTGCCTAGAAAACAGCGTTCAGGAGTCCGAAAAAGCCGACGATGAGGGCGAAGGCGAAAACCAGCCGGGCCAGGGCCTGCCAGGTGGAGCGGGCGCGTTTGGCCGGGTCCATGGGGCAGCACGAACGGGCCGGCGTCGCGCGGCCCAGAAGGTTCTGCCTGGCCGGCCCGCCCAGGGGCCGTGGCGCCCGGGCGGCGCCGGCCCTCAGGGCGTCGCGGCGTTCCGCCTCAGCCTGCTGGGCCACTTTCCTGAGCGTTTCTGGATCGATCCGGTCCTGGTCGGGCATGTTTCCTCGATGGGTGGGCGGCGTGGCGTGGGCCGGCTGGGTGATGGACGATCGGCTGAGCCTTCCCGTGCCTGCCGGTGGTTGGGTCCGAATGATTAGTGGTGCATGTAATCGAGAAGTTCCGCCCTTGGCCATGGGGAACGGAGCCGGGGCCGCATCGGGAACGTTCCTGGCGTCAAGCAAGGACCCTGGCCATTCCGGCGCCGCGGGGCAGGATCCGAAGACGGCCTTGACGGGCCGATCGAAGCATGGGATAATATTAATATGTTATACGAATCCCGACCCCCCGCAACCCTTCCGCCCACCCTCCTTCGGACCCTCGCGGTCGCCGCGGCCCTCGGGCTCGGGGCGCTGGCCACCGGCTGCGGCTCCTCCGGGGGTTCCGGCGCCTCCGCCGCCGGCGAGGCCCCCCCCGCGGTGGTCCCGGTCGCGTCCCGTCCGGCCTTCGACCTGGCCAAGGGGGTGCAACCCTTCGATCCGGCGCTGGTGAAGCAGTGGCCGGGCCTGCCCAACGTCGGCACCTCGTGCTACGTGAACGCCGGCATCAAGCTGCTGGCGGCCATGCCGGACCTGGACCCCCTCCTGGCGGCCGTTCCGGCCGATGCCGCCGCCACCGCCAGGGTGCGCACCAGCCTGCGCCGGATCATCAACTTCATCCGCTCCGGCGGGGTCCTGGTGGGCGCGCCGGAGCGGGACGCCGACGGCCTGCTGCGGGCCGTGTTCGAGGCCTTCCAGGCCCATCCCGATCTCCGCTCCTCGGTGGAAAACCTCCGGGGCGGCGGCGGCTTCGCCACGAATGTGGTGAACCGTGCGCTCAGGGTGCTGGGCGCCGGCAACCGCTACACCCTGCGGATCGAGGTGAAGACCACGCCGGTGCAGCCTCTGGCCCTGCCCCGGTACGGGACCGACCACAGCAATGTGCTGATGGTCAGCAGCGACCCGGACAACGGCGCCTTCGATCCCGCCCAAGTGCACAACACGGCTGATTTCATCAGGCTGGCCTTCACCGAAGCCTGCACCTACCCCTCCGGGCGGCCGGACTACCAGCACAATCGGGTGCAGACCTTCCCCACCCAGGTGCCGGACAACCTGGTGCTGGAATTCAACCATCACGCGGGGCCCACCCGGGCCCTGCCGTTCAGCGAGCAGGTGGCGGTGGCGACCTATGAGGTGGACCCGGCCCACGGGACCGAGCTCCGGCAGGCCGATGTGCCCATGCGCGCGCTGGCCGCGACGGTGTTCCGCAACGGCCATTTCTGGGCGGTGATCCGCGGCGCCGACGGCTGGTACAAGCAGGATGACGCGACCCCCTCCACGCCGGTCCCGCTGACCGATCTGGATGAACAGGCCAACCCCCAGGGGGGGGTGACCCGCCACCTCGAACAGGTGCTGTACCAGCGCGTCCAGCCCTGAGGCCAGGCTGCTACGCGCCGGCCATCATCCCGGCGATGTCGGCCTCGGGCGTGGTGATCAGCTTCAGGCCGAAGGTGTCGATGAGCACCTTGGCGACATTGGGGCTGAGGAAGGCGGGCAGGGTGGGCCCGACCCGGATGCCCTTGACGCCGAGGCTCAGCAGGGCCAGCAGCACGGCGATGGCCTTCTGCTCGTACCAGCCGATGTCGAAGGACAGGGGCAGCTCGTTGATGTCCTCCAGGCCGAAGGCCTCCTTGAGCTTGAGGGCGATGACCGCCAGGCTGTAGCTGTCGTTGCACTGGCCGGCGTCCAGCACCCGGGGAATGCCGCCGATCTCGCCCAGCTCCAGCTTGTTGTAGCGGTACTTGGCGCAGCCGGCGGTGAGGATCACGGCGTCCTTGGGCAGCTGCTCGGCCACCCGGGTGAAGTAGTCCCTGGACCGGTGCCGGCCGTCGCAGCCGCCCATGACCACGAACCGCCGGATGGCGCCCGATTTCACCGCGGCGATCACCGGCTCGGCCAGGGCCAGCACCTGCTGGTGGGCGAAGCCGGCCAGCAGGGTGCCCTGCTCCAGCTCCTGCGGGGCGGGGCAGCCGAGGGCGCGCCGGATGACCGCGCTGAAGTCCTTGTGGCCGCCCTCGGGCCGGTCGGCGATGTGGGCGACGCCCGGGTAGCCCACCTGGCCGGTGGTGAAGATGCGGTCCCGGTAGGTGTCCCGCACCGGCACGATGCAGTTGGTGGTCATGAGGATGGCGCCGTTGAAGCTGGCGAATTCCCGGTCCTGCTCCCACCAGGCGCCGCCGTAGTTGGCCACCAGGTGC
>Ga0209415_10017098_pt1 | contig 11578 bp, 8 predicted proteins | sample PeaSoiSIISIP2007_FD_187696 | JGI IMG/M metagenome (GOLD analysis project Ga0209415, IMG submission 187696) | Peat soil microbial communities from Weissenstadt, Germany - SII-SIP-2007 (SPAdes) (version 2) | ecosystem: Environmental > Terrestrial > Soil > Wetlands > Peat | place: Germany... | reverse complement strand
CCCGCGATGAGCTCCATCGCGATGTACGTCACGCCGTCGGCGTCGCCGACCTCGTACACGGCGGCGATGTTCGGGTGGGTGATCGCCGCCGCTGCCCGCGCCTCTCGCACGAAGCGCCGCTTCCGCTCTGCGTCCCCGACGTACTCGGGCGGGAGCACCTTCAGCGCCACGGTGCGTCTCAGCTGCTCGTCGTTCGCCTTGTAGACGATGCCCATCCCGCCCTCGCCGATCTTCTCGACGACGACGAAGTGCGCGATCCGCTCGCCCGCGTTCACGGCTAGCCTCGGCGGCCGAAAGCTCCCCATCCCGACTCCCAACGTACACGCGGGTCTAGCCCGGCACGAGCGCCCCCAGCGCCTTCTCGTCCCCCCGCTCCATTGCGCTCTCCGCCTCGAGCGCGGCGTGGTCCCTCCCGATCGTCGCCACCGCCAGCGTCTTCCCGCCCTTGCGGTACGCGACGGCGGCGTCCCTCTTCTCCAGGCTCCCCGCGACGTCGATGCGGTCCCACGACTCCGCGTGGCCGACGTAGTTCACCGTGAGGTCGTAGTGCGCGCTCCAGAAGAACGGCACGATGTCGCACCGCGCCTTCCCTCCGAGGATCACCTGCGCCGCGATCTGCCCCATGCGCTCGGCCACCACCCAGTGCTCGACGCGGATCTTCTCGCCCGTGCGCGCGTCCGGCCACCGCGCCACGTCGCCGATCGCCCACACGCCAGGCGCGCTCGCGCGGAGCTGCTCGTCCACGGCGATACCGCGATCGATCGTCAGCCCCGCGGCCTCCGCCAGCGCCACGTCGGGCTTCACCCCGACGCCCGTCACCACGAGGTCCGCCTCCAGGCGCGCGCCGCCCGCGAGGGTCACCGACGTCGCGTCGATGGCCGTGGGCGTCGTCTCCAGGTGGAACGCCACCCCGTGCTCCTCGTGCACCTTCTTCACGAGCGCGCCCACCGCCTCGCCCAGCACGCGCCCGAGCGGCACCTTCTCCGGGGCGACCACGTGCACCTCGAGGCCGCGCGTCCGCAGGCTCGCCGCCACTTCGAGCCCGATGAAGCTCGCGCCGATGACGACCACGCGCTTCGCCGTGGCGGCCCGCGCGATGATGGCGCGGCTGTCGGCCAGGGTGCGCAGCGTGAAGACGTGAGGCGCGTCCGCCCCCGGCACCGCGAGCCGGTTGGGCTGGGCGCCGGTCGCCAGGACGAGCGCGCCGTACTCCCGCTCGCTGCCGTCCTCGAGCTTGACGCGCTTGCCGGCGGTGTCGATCCCGGTGACGCGCGTCCCGAGCCCGAGCTGGATGCCGTTTCGCTTGAAGAACTCCTCGTCGCGGAGGGTCATCCACTCCTCGGGCGCGCTGCCCGCGAGGTAGTCCTTCGAGAGGTTCGGGCGGTCCACGGGCGGCGTCGCCTCCGCGCCGAGGAGCGTGATGGGGCGCCCGTAGCCGCGCCGGCGCAGCGCCTCGGCGCACGCGCTGCCGGCGGTCCCGGCGCCGACGATGACGACCGAGGGCGGGCCGCCGCCGCCGAGCTTGATGGTGAGCGGTCCGCGCTTGCCGGTGACGACGAGCTTGCCTGCGCGCGTCGTGACGTCGAAGCACGCGACGGGCTCCAGCGCGGGCGCGCGGACGGCGGCCCCCGTGTGAAGCGAGAAGGCGGCGTGGTGCCAGGGGCAGCGAACCTCGTCGCCGACGACGAGGCCCTCGCCGAGCGGTCCGCCGTAGTGCGTGCACTTGGCGCCCACGGCGAAGACGTCGAGGCCCCGACGGACGAGCAGCACCGCCTCGCCGTGCGCGTGCCCTACCAGCGTCCCGCCCTCCGGCACCGCGTCGGGATCGATGCCCTGCGCGAGATCCGGCCCCTCGAGCTTCTGCGCGTCGCCACCCATGGTGTGATGACTGTATCCGGACTCGGGCCCGGAGAGCGTCCATGAAGGCGCCCGTTCTTTCCAGTTCTACCGGACGCCATCCCGCCCGAGGAGCGCTCGGTCGAAGAACGCGACGAGCCGCCGGGCGTACTCTTCGCCCGCGACGTTCGCGTAGTCCCCGTGCGCGGCGCCCTGCACGATCCAGAGCTCCCTGGGCTCGGACGCGGCGGCGTAGAGCTTCTCCGACAGGTCCGACGGCACCGTCGCGTCCCGGTCGCCCGCGATGAAGAAGAGGGCGCGCGGTGCGATCCTGGGCACGACCGCCAGGGGGTGCGGGAGCGTGATTCCGGCCCACTGCGCGGCCCAGAGGTAGGGCAACCCCGTGAGCGGGCTGGCTCCACGGAAGTGGCGGATGTACTCGTCGTCGTCCGTGTAGCAGCCCGCGAGGACGACGCCCTCGAGGCGCGCGTCCTTCGCCGCCGCTTCCGCGAGAAAAGCGGCGCCCGAGGAGAAGCCGTACGCGCCGATCCCACGCGGCCGCATGCCCGGCTCCGCAGCGAGGGTGTCGACCGCGACGCGCAGGAAGTCCAGCTCGTCCCCCCGGAACCTCTCGCCGCCGCTCTCGCCGTTGCCCGGCCGGTCGTACACGAAGACTCCGTACCCGGCGGCCGAGAGCAGGCGGGCCTCCGGCAGGAGCTGCGTGCGATCGGCGTCCGAGCCGTCCACGAGCACCACGGCCGCCCCGTTGGTCGAGGCTCGCAGCCAGCCCCGGAGGACGATGCCCTCCGGCGTGCGGAGGTCGACGTCCCTGGCCGAGTCGAACCAGGTGTCCCCCGAGGGCCGAGGAACGGCATGGTGGGCTGGCTCGAAGGTGGACAGCTCGGCCCTCGCCGCATGCACCCCGATGGCGCCACAGGTGAGCGCTGCGGCGCCGAGGGCGGCACCGGCCCATCGCACGAGCTTCATGTCGCGGTCTGTAGCTTCGTTCGACGGGGCGAGCCAGGCTACGCCGTCGCGCGGGCGCCGCGAGGTCTCACCGCGTCGACCACCACGCGCCCGTCCTCCACGTCGACCAGCGCGACGTCCCCCCGCACGAGCTTGCCTTCGAGGATCATCTCCGCGATGGCCGCCTCGACCAGGCGCCCGATGGCGCGTCGCATCGGGCGGGCGCCGAGCTCCGCGTCGAAGCCGCCGCTCTCCAGGAGGGCCTCGACCGCCGCGTCGCTGACGTCGAGGCGCACGCCGCGCGCCGCCTCGAGCTCTTCGCCCAGAGCGCGCAGCATCCGGCGCGCCACTTCCGCGACGTCCGCGCGGCCGAGCGCCTCGAAGGCCAGCACCTCGTCGATGCGGTTGTAGAGCTCCGGCGGCAGGGCGGCCCTAGCGGCGGCGCACATGGCCTCCTCGTAGGCCGTGGTGTCGCGCTCGGGCTTCGCGCCGAAGCCGATGCGTCCGCGCGTCGTCGGGCGCGCCACGTCGGCCCCGAGGTTCGACGTCATCACGATGACGGCGTTGGTGAAGTCGACCGTGCGACCGCGCCCGTCGGTCATGCGGCCCTCGTCGAAGACCTGGAGGAACGCCTCGAGCACGTCGCGGTGCGCCTTCTCGATCTCGTCGAGCAAGAGCACCTGGTAGGGGCGCCTTCGCACGGCCTCGGTGAGCTGCCCGCCCGCCTCGTGGCCCACGTAGCCCGGCGGCGCGCCGACGAGGCGCGCGATGGCGTGCGACTCGGCGTACTCGCTGAAATCGAGGCGCGTCATCGCGTGCGGCGAGTGAAAGAGACACTCGGCGATGGCCTTGGCGGTCTCGGTCTTGCCGACGCCCGTCGGGCCGAGCAAGAGGAATGAGCCGATGGGACGCTGGGCGCGGAACCCGCTGGCGTTGCGGCGGAGGACGCGCGCGATGCGGACGAGGGCCTCGGCGTGGCCGACGACGCGCCCCGCCATGAGCTGCTCCAGACGGAGCATGCGCGAGCCGTCCGTCTCGAGCAGCCGCTCCACGGGGACGCCGGTCGACTCGCTCACGACGTCGGCGACCTGCTCGCGCGTCACTTCGGTCTCGCCGCGGCGTCGGGCGCGCGCGCCCGCGAGGTCGAGCAGGCCCACCGCCTTGTCGGGCAGGGCCCGCTCGGGGACGTAGCGCGCGCTCCAGGCGACCGCGGCCGCCATGGCCTCGGGAGCGAAGCGGACGCCGTGGTGCTTCTCGAACGCCGGCGCGACCCGCTCCAGCGCGAGGAGGGCCTCGTCGGGCGCGAGCTCGGCGACCTCGATGGCCGTCATCCGTCGCGCGAGCCCGGGGTCGGCCAGGATGACGCGCTTGTAGTCCTCGATGGTGGTGGCGCCGACGCACGCGAGCTCTCCGCGCGCCAGGGCGGCCTTCAGCTCGGAGGCCACCTCGTCGTCGCTCGTGAGCACGGTGTGCAGCTCGTCGAAGAAGAGCACGACGCGCCCCTCCGAGCGCGCGACCTCGGCCTTGATCTGCGCGATGCGCTCCGCGAGCGCCCCCCGGACCCCGGTCCCTGCCAGCAGGGAGGCGCCGTCGATCTCGACGACGATGCGATCGTCGAGCGTGGCGACCTCCTTGCCGTCCGCGATGCGCTGGGCGAGACCGCGCACGACGCTGGTCTTGCCGACGCCGGCGGAGCCGACGAGGCACGGGCAGTTGGCGTGGCGCTTGGCGAGGACGTCGAGCGTGCGGTCGATCTCGGCCTCGCGTCCGAAGACGGGATCGAGCTCGCCGCGGGCGGCGGCGAGGGTGAGGTTCTTGCCGAGGGAGGCCAGGGTGGGAAAGCGCTTCGGATCGAGCTCGAACGCGGAGAGGGTCTGGGTGGAGGCGGTGGCGGAGGCGTGCCGGTGCCGCCTCGGGCGGACGGGCGTGGTCGCGGGCGCCGGTTGCACGCGGGCGGGGGCGGGTGCGGCCACGGGGGCGTGCGCGGGTGCAGGCGCGGGCGCATGGGGTCGCGTGGGGGGCGCGAGCGAGAGCTGCGCCGCGGCGGGGAGGCGCCGCTGGCTGACGATGCCCATCGCGATCTGCATCGCGGCGGTGCGCAGCTTGGTCACGTCGGAGCCGCACTGCTCGATGGCGCGGAAGGCCGCGGTGCTCCGCTCCTGGCAGAGCGCGAAGAGCAGATGCAAGCCCGTGGCCTCGCGCGTGGGGGAGCGCGCGGCCAGCTCGCGGGCCCGCTGGACGGCCCGGGCGACGGCGTCGCTGTGGTCGTCGGTCAGGATCCGCGCGGCCTTGAGGAGCACCTCGGCGTCGAGGCGACGCTCCCTCAGCAGGTCCGCGGCTCCGCCCGACTTCGACGCGATGGCCGCCAGCAGGTGCCCCGTCGTGACCCGCTCGCCGCGCCCCTTCGCCATCTCCTCGGCGACCTTGCGCAAGGCCACGAGGTCCGACTCGCGAGTGCCGCTCATCGAACGACGGCTCGCACGACGGCCACCTCGGGGCCAAGAAAGTCACGACACGACGGCGTAGCGCACGGCCCGGCGGGGCGCGGCCGTCAGGGGCCACGTGTAGGCGAGGTCCTCCTCCGCGGCGGCACGCGGGTGCGCGGGGGCGTCGTCCTTCGCCAGCAGGACCCACGCGGAGCCCCCGGGTCCGGCCAGCGTCACGGCCAGGTCGAGCCACGCCGTGGGGGCGAGCGTCGCCCGCGAGACGGCGACGTCCCAGGCACGGCGGCCCTCGAGCGCCTCGCCCCGGACGCGCTCGATCGTGACGCCGGCGCGCTCCACTTCCCCCACCACGGTGCGCAGGAAGGCGGCGCGCTTGCCCAGAGGCTCGACGAGGGTCACGCGCAGGTCGGGGCGCAGCAGCGCCAGGGCGAGCCCCGGGGCGCCGGCCCCCGTGCCGACGTCGACCACGCGCGCGTCGGCGGGCAGGCGCGGGGCCAGGAAGAGCGCATCGGCCAGCATGAGGTCCACGAGCTCGTCGTCGGTGCGGGCGGCGGTCAGGTCGATGCGCGCGTTCCATTGCTGGAGGAGCGCGAGCCACTTCCCGATGTCCTCGCGGGTGCGCTCGTCGAGCGTCGCGCCGAACGCGGCGGCCGCGCGCTCGATCTGCGGGCGCAGCGTGCCCGTCTTGGCCGGCATCGTGAGGCAGTGGTACCTCTGTCTCCCCCTCCGGGCCAATGTCCGCGCAAGCCGTCCCTCCCCAGCCCGAGCCCGTTCACGAGCTCGACTTCGCCCCGCTCGCCGCGCTCGTCGCCCGTGCTTTCCCCGGCGCCGGCGCTCCCGCCTACGAGCCCATGCCCGGCGGCGCCTCCACGCGCCGCTACTTCCGCGTGAAGCTCCCGCGCGCGACCACCGCGGTCGCCATGTTCGTCCCCGACGGCGCGAAACCCGAGGAGGTCGCGCAGGGCGCTCGAGCCGGCGCGCGCTGGCCCTTCCTCGAGGTGCGCGATCTCCTCGCCTCGCGAGCGGTCGACGTGCCGGTGCTCCACTGCGAGGACACGTCGCGCGGCTGGGTGCTCCTCGAGGACCTCGGCGACGACACCCTCGCCGGCTACCTCGCCGCCCACCCCGACCGGCGCGAAGCGCTCTACGTCCGCGCGGTGACCGATCTGGCCCGCGCCCAGACCTCGCTCGCGACGCTGCCCCCGGGGAGCGTCGTCGCCACGCGGGCCTTCGACGAAGAGCTCCTCTCCTGGGAGATCCATCACTTCCGCGAGTGGGCGCTGGAGGCGCGCGGCATCGTCCTCTCCGCCGACGACCGCCGCGCGTTCGACGCCCTGGCGGGACGGCTCGCGCACAGCATCGCCGGGTGGCCGCGCGCGTTCGTCCATCGCGACTACCAGTCGCGCAACCTCATGGTCCGCCCCGACGAGAAGCTCTGCTGGATCGACTTCCAGGATGCGCTGCTCGGCCCGCGCGTCTACGACCTCGTCGCGCTCCTGAACGACAGCTACCAGGTCTTCGACCGGCCCTTCGTCGAGGCGCGCCTCGACGACTACGCGAACGCGCGCGGCCTCGACGCCGCGGAGCGAGTCGCCCTCGGACGCGAGTTCGACCGGGTCACCGTGCAGCGCAAGCTCAAGGACGCGGGGCGCTTCGTCTTCATCGACCGCGTGAAGGGCAACCCGTCGTTCCTCGAGTTCGTCGCGCCGACCATCGCCAAGGTGCGCGCGAGCCTCGCGCGCCTCACCGACGACGACGACATGCGGGCGCTCGCGTCGCTCCTCGCGCGCGTCCTTCCCTGATCCATGCCGCGCCACCGCGTCCCCAAGGCCCCGGCTTCGGCGCCTGCGCTCGCGGGGGCGACCGCGCGCGTGATGCTTCACCCGCACGGCCTCGACCTGGGCGACGGCGAGGTCCTGCCGCTCTGGGCGGGCGCGATGCACTACTGGCGTCACCCGCGAGGCGAGTGGCGCGCGGGCCTGGAGGCGATGCGCACGATGGGGCTGCGCCTCGTCGACACGTACGTCCCCTGGGGTGTGCACGAGAAGGGGCCCGGGGAGTTCGACTTCGGCGAGGGCGACCCGAGACTCGACGTCGCGCACTTCCTGGAGATCGCGCACGAGCTGGGTCTTCGCTGCGTCATGCGCCCGGGCCCGCACATCAACGCGGAGATGACCTTTTTCGGCCTCCCGGAGCGCGTGGTGTGGGATCCCGAGTGCCAGGCGCGGACGCCGGGCGGTCACCCCGTGATGCTGCCCATTGTCCCCCTGGCCTTCCCGGTCCCCAGCTACGCGAGCGACGCCTTCCTCGAGGAGACGGCCCGCTGGTACCGCGCCGTCGGCAAGCAGCTCTCGCGGCTGCGCTGGCCCGAGGGCCCGATCGTGCTGGTGCAGGTCGACAACGAGGGCGCGCTCTACTTCCGCGACGGCGTCTACGACCAGGATTACCACCCGGACGCGCTGCATGCGTTCCGCGACTTCCTCCGCGCGAAATACCGGCACCTGCACGCGCTCCGCGACGCGTGGAGCGACGAAGCGGTGAGCTTCGCGACGGTCGAGCCTCCGAGACGGTTCGACGCGAAGGTGGTCAGCGACCTGGCGCGGCACGTCGACTGGACCGAGTTCCACGAGCAGCTGCTCTCGACGGCGATGGAGCGCATGGCCCACGCGCTCGTCGACGCGGGCTTCGACGGCCTGCCGACCTCGCACAACCTGCCGCTCGGAGAGGCCGCGACGCCGCTCAACCCGGCGCGGATGACGGCGATCGATCTCCTCGGCCTCGATTACTACCACCGGGCCGCGCCGACCGAGCACTGGATCATCCTGCGGCGCACGACGGAGCTGGCGAGCCGGTGCGAAGGACGCGGGCGTCCGGCCTACGGGGCGGAGGTCGGCGCCGGGTTCCCGCCCTTCTTCGCGCCGCTCGACGAGGAAGACTCGATGTACGCGCTGATCTGCGCGATGGCCTACGGGCTCCGCGGGTTCAACCTGTACATGGCGGTGGAGCGCGACCGATGGATCGGCGCGCCCATCGACCCGCACGGCAGGGCGCGTCCCATGGCGGCCTCGTACCGGCGGCTGCTCACCGCGATCGCCGAGGTGAAGCTTCACACGCTGCAGCGCCGCACTCCGGTGCGCCTCGTCGTGCCGCGCGCGCTTCGGAGGCTGGCGCGGGCGACGCACGCCTTCGGGCCGCTCACGCCGGCGCTCTTCAACGTCCTCGGCGCGGGCTGGCGAGAGAGCGTGCTGGAGCGCGACTTCGGCCTCGGCGCGCCGCCGGTCATCGCGGCCGAGGCGTACCTGCGGGCGTTCGAGCGCGCGCTCCATGCGCGCGGCGTTCCCTTCGCCTACGCCGGCGGCGAGACCGTGGAGCACTCGACGGCGGGCGCGCAGTGGATCGTCTGCGCGAGCGGGGGCGGGCTGAAGCCGCACCTCGTCGACAGCCTCCACGCCGCGCGCGCGGCCGGGACGGTGGTGACGGTGGGGCCGCGCGTGCCGGAGCTCGACGGCTCGATGAGGCCCCTGCGCCGGCCGGTGGACGTGAGCGGCTTCGAGATCGAGGCGCTCGACGATCTGGCGCGGGCCGACGCGCTCGTGGCGCGTCGTATCGACGAGCTGGGCCTCCCCACCTGGCCCGTCGACCCGCCCGGCGTTCACGTCGCCGTCCACGAGGACGCCTCGGGCGCGCCCCGCGTCGTCTTCGTCATGAACCCCACCGGGGCCGAGGTCGTCGCGCGCGTATCGCTCGGCGGGGTCGAGGCGCTCGTGGACCTGCTGGGGGACGGGGGACGCGTCGCGCGCTCTGGCGGGGCCTTCGAGGTCACGGTCCCTGCGCGCGTAGTGCGGCTCATGGCCGTCTGCTGACGGGCGGTCGCGAGCGCAGCTACATCCCGTGGATGCGCGCCCACGTCCGCAAGTGATCCAGAGCGGTCCGTCGTAGATCCATGCAGGTCTGATCGGGGTGCCACAAACCCTCATGATTCCTGCCGTGTCGCCGCGGTATGGGCGTTGCTAAGGGCGGGCGCCGAACCGAGGGGCCCTTCATGGACGCGCGCAGACTGTCATTTGTCGTTGGTGCTTCACTCGTCGCCGCCGTCGTGCTGCAAGGCTGCACCGGCGCCCCCACCGACAGCTTCGGTGGCTGGGCGGTCGAGGGGGGCGCCTACTCGCCGACCTCGAGCTCGGGAAGCGGTGGCGGCGCGTGCCAGGCGACGGGGGCGACGTGCACCTCCTATGCGGACTGCTGCAGTCAGTCGTGCCAGCAGGGGCTCTGCGGCGGCTCGACGTGCGGGGCCCTGTCGGCGGCCTGTCAGAAGGCCGGCGATTGTTGCAGCGGTGTCTGCACGTCGGGCCAGTGCACCAGCGCGGTCTGCGCGGCGTCCGGCAAGGCGTGTCAGTCGAGCAGCGATTGCTGCAGCGGCTCGTGCACCAGCGGGACGTGCGCCCAGCCGACCTGCGCCGCCGACGGCGCCGCGTGCCAGACGAGCGCCGACTGCTGCGACAAGGACTGCGTCTCCGGCAAGTGCACCGCGGCCCAGTGCAAGCCCAACTCCCAGGCGTGCAGCGGCTACGCCGACTGCTGCTCGCAGAGCTGCGACAACGGCACGTGCGTCGCGCCCGGCACGAGCCCCAGCGGGGACGGCGGGACCGGCGGCGGCGCAACCGACGCGGGCGGCACGGGCACCGGCAAGGGTGGCGACGGCGGTCCCGGCTCGGGTACGGGCGGTGGCACGGGGGGCGGCACGGACAGCGGCTCCGGAGGCACCGGCGCGACCGACGCGGGCGGAACGACCAGCCCGACGCCCGACGCGGGCGGCAGCACGGCCCCGACGCCCGACGCGGGCGCCGACACAGACGCGAGCACCACCCCCAGCTGCACGGTGGATGGCGACCTCTGCTCGGCCGACGGCGACTGCTGCAGCAGCTACTGCGACACGCTGGCGGGCGCGTGCGCCCCGGGGTGCGCGTACGAAGGCGGCGACTGCCTGAGCGACGCGGACTGCTGCGGCGTCCTCGTCTGCGGGAGCGACGGCACCTGCGGCACGGGCGACGGCACGACCGACGACGATGCCGGCGCGCCCCCGACGTGCGGCGCCCCCGGCGACCCGTGCGAGGACAACAGCGAGTGCTGCAGCGACGAGTGCGCTGCCGACACGCTGACCTGCTACTGAGCCTTCTTCGGCTTGGGCGGCCGGTGCTCGGTCGCCTCGGCCGACTGCTGCGCCTTGAACTCGGCCTCGAGGCGGTGGAGCACCGTCGTCACGACGCGGCTCAGATCCGTCGTCGTCGCGATGCCGTCGTCGTCGGCCTTCAGCTTGTCGCTGATGCCCTCGAGCATCCCCGCCCAGGCCATGGCGTCCCTCTCGCGCGGCGTCTTCGCCTTGGCGGGCACGGCGTGACCGGCGGCGTTCGCCGTGTCCGCGAGGAACCGAAGCCACGTCCCCGGCACGAGCTTCTTGGACCCGTCCTCCGGCACGTCGGGGGCGTTCACGCCGAACAGCAGGTTGAACGCGTCGGCCACCGCGTAGAGCTTGAGGTGCTTGGGGAGCCCGCGCGCCACCTCCACGCGGTCGAGGGCGCACAGCAGGCCGAGTGCGTTCGCCTCCTTGGAGAGGTTGCCCGCCTCGAGCTTGAGGAGCGCCTCGAGCTTCGCGTGCCTCCGCAGCGGCAGGACGGCGTCGACCTCGTCCTTGTTCAACTTCTCCGGCTCGTGGTTCAGATCGCGCTTCACCCGGTCGCCCGCGCGGCGCGCCTCCATCGTCTCGTGGAGCGCCGCGGCGAGGACCTCCGTCAGCTTGACCACCGCGTCGCGCCGTGGGCCGTCGACGCCGTCCTTCTTCGCGGTCTCGTCGATCTTGGCCACCACGTCGGCGGTCGCGTTCTGCTCGAACGCGCGCATCTGCTCGTAGTGCGACTTGTCGTCAGTGCCCCATACGTGGCGTTCCAGGTCGTGGCAGCGGCTCTCGATGCCGGTCACCTTCATCTGGTCCTGCTCGCCCAGCGCATCGGCCCAGAGGCCGCCGAACCAGCACGAGGCGGCAAGGACGACGAGCCGGTGCGCCTCTTCCTGCGGCAGCGGCGCCGCGGGAGCGGGGGGCGTGTCCGGCGAGGTGGAGGCGACCGGCGGAGGCGGGGCGACGGGGGGCGGAGGCGGGCTGGGGGGCGGCGTCGAGTCGCCGCAGGCAGCGAGGGTGAGGGCGGCGAGGCAGGCGGCGGTCAGCGAGGGAACCACGTTCGGCATGGGTGCGGGATCTCACGAAAAGGCGCGTGAGAGCAAGTCTGCCGGCGCTTGTGGTCCGGCGTCGCCCGCACGTACTCTGGGCCCCCTCGTGC
>Ga0209415_10017097_pt1 | contig 11579 bp, 15 predicted proteins | sample PeaSoiSIISIP2007_FD_187696 | JGI IMG/M metagenome (GOLD analysis project Ga0209415, IMG submission 187696) | Peat soil microbial communities from Weissenstadt, Germany - SII-SIP-2007 (SPAdes) (version 2) | ecosystem: Environmental > Terrestrial > Soil > Wetlands > Peat | place: Germany... | reverse complement strand
TCAACCATGAACGTTGAGGTACGCGCCACCGGGCTCCGCGCCATGCGGGACAGGCACAAGCTGACCCAGCGGGAGCTGGCACGCCGCCTGGGGGTGACCCAGAACTACATCCCGGCCCTGGAGGCGGGGACCCGCAACCCCGGCCCGAAGCTTCGCCAGCAGCTCATGCAGCTCTTCCAGTGCGACTTCGAGGATCTCTTCCAGGTGGTGATGATCAACCCCGTCGACCATCACGAGACCCTGCTGAAACCGGTGGAGGAGCCCCGATCGGCCTGACCGTCCGGATGGCCGGAGACCCGGCGCATCTAGAATCGGCCCGGTGAGCCCCACTCCTCACCGCGCGGAACCGGCCGGCGGCTCGGGGCGGCCGGACGAGGTGGTCTCGGGCCGGGACGTCCTGCGCCTGGAGGGGATGCGCTTCTTCGGCCACCACGGCTGCCTGGCCGACGAGCGCGGGGCCGGCGTCCACCTCGACGTCGACGTCGAGGTGCGCACCGACACCCGCGGCGCCGCGCGGACCGACCGGGTGGAGGACACCATCGACTACGCGGGCCTGGTGGAGAAGTGCCGGCGGGTGGTCGAGGACTCGAGCTACCACCTGGTCGAGACGGTCGCGGAGCGGCTCGCCGAGGCGCTGCTCGAGGAGCCGCGGGCGCAGTCGGTGCTGGTGCGCGTGGCCAAGCGGCCACCGCTCCCGGTAGCGGTCGACCGCTTCAGCGTCACCGTGGAGCGGACCCGCTCGTGACCGCCACCGTCATCGACGGGAGCGCGATCGCCAAGGCGATCCGTGCCGAGATCGCGGCCGAGGTCGCGGCCATGGTCGAGGCGGGGCAGGCTCCGCCGCACCTCGCCGTGGTGCTCTGCGGGGACGACCCGGCCAGCGCCACCTACGTACGCAACAAGGGGCGGGCCGCCGAGCGAGCCGGCATCCGCTTCACCCTGCACACCCGGGGCGGGGACAGCACCACGTCGGAGATCCTCGACCTCTGCGCGCGGATCAGCGGGGACCCTGACGTCGACGGGATGCTGGTCCAGCTCCCGCTGCCCCGCCAGATCGACTCCACCGCCGTGCTCGAGGCGGTCCCGGCCGCCAAGGACGCCGATGGGTTCCACCCCCTCAACCTCGGCCGGCTCGCTGCCGGCGCGGCGGCCCGGGTGGTGCCGGGGACGCCGCTCGGCTGCATCGAGCTGCTCCGGCGCTCCGGCGTGCCCATCGCCGGGAGCCGGGCGGTGGTGGTCGGCCGGAGCGTCATCGTCGGACGCCCCGTGGCGCTCCTGCTGGTCAACGCCGACGCCACCGTCACCGTCTGCCATTCGAAGACGCGCGACCTGGCCGGGGTCTGCCGGGAGGCCGACATCCTCATCGCCGCCATCGGCCGCCCGGGGATGATCACCAGCGAGTACGTCAAGCCGGGTGCGGCGGTGATCGACGTCGGCACCTCCCTCGTGGACGGGCGCCTGCTCGGCGACGTGGACCGCGCGTCCGTCGAGCCGATCGCCGGGTGGCTCACCCCGGTCCCTGGCGGGGTGGGCCCGATGACCATCGCGATGCTGCTCCGCAACACCCTGGCGCTGGCACGGGCCCGCCGCGCCGCGCCGGCCCGCTGATGCCGGCGATCAGCGTCCGCTGGTCGGAGCAGGAGGCGCGCAAGCCCTACGCGCGCCCCTTCATGGTCAGCTTCGCGGACGACGCCGGCGAGGTGATCGGCTCGGTGGCCGTGAGTGGGGCGGACCTCCTCTATTACCGCCAGTTCCAGGCCGCGATCCTCGCCCTGGCCGGAGAGCTCTTCGTCGACGGCGCCCTGGATGCGCAGCCGGATGCCCAGGCGGCCTGGCTGGAGCGCCTCTCGGGCCTGCTGCCGGTGGTGGACAGCCTGGAGCTCCGGCCGGTCTCGACCTTTGACCATGAGCGGGGCCGGGTCTTCCACGTCGAGGCCTTGGTGCCCGGCTGCCCGGCCCCGGCCCGGGTCGAGGCGCCCGCGGTCCTCCAGTACCAGGAGCTGCAGGCCACCCTCGCCCACCAGACCGGACGCCTGTATCGCAACCCCGACATCGAGGGCGTCGGCGACCCCGATGAGCGACAGCGGGCGTGGCTGCGCCTGCTCGGCGACCTCCTCGAGAGGCCCGGCGAGGACGAGGCGATGGCCGTGGCCTGGCCGTGGAGGCCCCGGCCCGCGCCGTGACCACCGGAGGGACGCGCTCCGGAGGCGGTCCGGAGCCGGAGCCGTTCTCGGCGACCATGGCGCGTCTGGAGGCGGCGGGCAGGTTCGGCATCGTGCCCGGCCTGGAGCGGACCCGCTGGCTGCTCGCACGGCTGGGCGATCCCCACCGCGGGCTCCGCGGCGTGCTGGTCGCGGGCACCAACGGCAAGGGTTCCGTCTGTGCCCTGCTGGAGGCGATGGCGCGGGCGGCGGGACGGCGGACAGCCCTGCTCGCCAAGCCTCACCTGGTGCGCTGGGGGGAGCGGATCGTCCTCGGGGGCGAGCCGGTGGACGATGACCGCTTCGCGGCCCTGGCCGGGGAGGTGCTCGCCGTGGCCGATGGGGCACCGCCGGGGGAGCATCCCACCCAGTTCGAGATGCTCACCGCCATGGGCTTCCTCGCCGCCGCCGGCCACGGCGCGGACTGCGTCGTCTGCGAGGTGGGGATGGGCGGCCGGCTCGACAGCACCAACGTCGCCGACCTCGGCGGCTGCGCCATCACCAACATCGCCCTGGACCACCGCGAATGGCTCGGCGACACGGTGGAGGCGATCGCCGCGGAGAAGGCCGGGATCGTGAAGGCGGGCGACTGGGTGGTGAGTGCCGCCACCGACCCGGCGCGCTCGATCATCGCGGAACGGGCGCGGACGGTCGGTGCCGAGCTCCGAGTCCTCGAGGCCGGCCGGGATTGGCGGGGGACCCGCCGCGGGCGGGCAGGGGTCGAGGTCGAGGTCCAGGTGGGCGTCACCGGCGGGGGCGGAGCCTCCGTCCCGCGCCTTCGATGCGGGTCGCCGCTGATCGGCGCGGTGCAGATCGAGAACCTGGCCGTCGCCGCGACGGCCGCGGCCAGGCTCGGGATCCCGGCGCCGGCGATCGTCGCCGGGGCCGCCGCGGTACGGTGGCCGGGACGGCTCCAGTGGCTGGATGGCACGCCCCCCCTGCTCCTCGATGGGGCCCACAACCCGGCCGCGCTCACCGCCCTCGGACCGGAGGTCGCCGAGCTGGCCGGGGACCGCCGCGTGGTCGCACTCTTCGGCGCCATGGCCGACAAGCAGCTGGACGTGATGCTCCCGCGGGTCGCGGCGATGGCCCAGGAGGTGGTCCTGACCAGCGTCGGCGGTGAGCGCGCGGCCTCGGCCGTCGCCCTCGCGGCGATGCTCGGCGGCGGGACCGCCCTCGAGCCCCCGGCCGCGGCGCTCGCCGAGGCCCGGCGGCGCGCCGGCCCGGCGGGTCTGGTCCTCGTCTGCGGCTCGCTTGCCCTGGTGGGGGCGGTCCTGGCCCAGGGCGAGGCCGCCTGACCGCGGCGACGCCGATCACGGAGCGACCCGGCCCGGCGTTGGAGAGGAGGACCCGCGGCGGAGACGCCCCACAACCCGCGCGGCCGAGATGCAGCACGACCCGCGCGGGGGAGAAGCCCCAGGATCCGCTCGGCGCTCAGGCCACCCCGGTGAGGTGCAGGAGGTTCTCGAGGGGTGCCACCAGGCTGACCGCGGCGAACAGCGAGATCACCACCAGGCGAAGCCGCCAGCGCAGCCGGAGGGTCAGCAGGACGGTCACAACCACCACCGCCAGCACCACCTTGACCGCCAGCGCGGCCAGGGGGTGGCTGTCGAGCAGGCCGCCGAGCAGAGGGTTCTCCTCCTGGAAGTGGTGGGAAGCCAGCGCGATGTAGGTGGTGACGCCGTCGAGCAGCTGGGCCGCGCAGAAGAGGGCCACGACCAGGCGCACGTCGCGCCAGGCGAGGATGTCACGCAGCTGAGCCGCGGTCTCACGCGCGCGCGCCACCATCGCGGCGGCCCTCCCAACCCAGGCCTGCTCCGAGTCCCGTCCCTCTCATCCAGTGTCGTCGGAGTTCCCGAACTTGGCAAGCGACGCGCAGTTCGGGTGTCGCGCCCGGGTGACCCACCGCCACGCCGTGTCCGGCTCGGCCGAGCGCTGTGGAGGTCAACCCGGGCTCGCCCGAGCGGCCTCGTGGGAGGGTCTGACCGGCTCTCCCGGAGCCTCCCCGCGGAGGTCAGCCCGGGTCGGCCCGCGGCATGGGGAGCGGCGTCAGGCCGCGCCCCTGGCGGCGCCCAGGACGGCTTCGAGCCGCGCCTTGAGGGCCGGCTTGGGCTGAAAGCCGACGATCCGATCGGTGGCCTTGCCGCCCTGGAACACCATCAGGGTGGGGATGCTCATGATCCCGAACATCCCCGGGGTGGCGGGGTTGGCGTCGACGTCCACCTTGCCGACCTTGACCCTGCCCTCGTACTCGGTGCTGAACTCCTCGACGATCGGGGCGACGAGCTTGCAGGGGGTGCACCAGGACGCCCAGAAGTCGACCAGGACCGGGATCTTGCTGTCGAGAACCTCGGACTGGAAGTTGGAATCGGTGATGGTGACGGGATGCGCCATCGGGGCCTCCTGGTGATGACGGACAGCTGTCCGTCCCTGGACCATGCTAGCAACGCCGCTCGGGGCGGCGACCTTCAGGGTGTGGTCGAGCCTCCGGACGAGGCCTCGCCGCCCGCGACCGGCTTGGTCGCGGCCGCCCCCTTCTCTCCCCCGGACGTCTTCTCGCCGGCTGGGGCGGTGGTCTCGCCTGCGGCCTTGCTCGGAGTGGACGACCCGCCGCCGTTGACCGAGGCGGTGGAGGAGCGGCGGGAATCGGTCTTGTAGAAGCCGCTGCCCTTGAAGACGATCCCCGCCGGGAAGAAGAGCCGGCGGCCGGGCGTCCCGCAGCGAGGGCAGTCGGCGCCGGAGTCGTCGGTCATCCGCTGGGAGACCTCGAAGTCAGCCTGGCACCGGGGGCAGTGGTATCCGTAAGTGGGCACGGGACTCTCGTCTGGAACTGTTCAGCTCATACCCGGGGCGGACGGGAGCCAAACCTCGGGCGCGTCAATTCTCCCAGGGAGGGGGCAGCGTGCGCAGCCTGGGGCCGTCCAGGCGCTGGGAGGGCAGCTCTCCCGCCGCGATCCGGCGCGCCATCTCGGTCGCCGGGACGTCCACCCTGACCCGCCGCCGCTCCTCGCGGAGCAGCCGGCGCAGGGCGATGGCCACGATCTCGCTCCGGGAGAGCGGGGAGACCTGGGTGTGCTGGTTGAGCGCCTCGATCAGGTCGTCATCCAGGTAGAAGTTGATCCGCCGGCCCATCGCCGCATGGTACCGCCTCGTCCCCCTCCGGCCCGCGGTGCGATGGGGACGGACGCCGTCCTCTTGATCAGACCCCCAGCGAGCGGAGCACCTCCTCGTCCAGTTCCCGCAGCGAACCCAGCACCAGGTCGGCCTCCCGGTAGCGGGGGTCCCCCGCCAGGTGGCGGTCGGGCACGGCCGCGCAGCGCATGCCGGCCGCCCGCGCGGCGAGCACCCCATTGGGCGAGTCCTCGATCGCCAGGCAGGCGGCGGGGCGCAGCCCAAGCCGGCGGGCGGCGGTGAGGTAGACGTCGCCGGCCGGCTTGCCCCGCTGCTCGTCGTCGGCTGAGCACCGGACCTCGATCCACCCCAACTCGAGCCGGAGGCAGACCGCGTCGATCAGCCGGTGGGGCGACGAGGAGGCGATGGCGGCCCGCAGACCCAGCCGCCGGATGAGGTCGACCGCCTCGACAACCCCGGGCATGGGCTCGCCATGGCTGCTCACGTGGGCCACCACCCCGTCGATAACCAGGTCGGCGATGACCTGATCGCTTGGCTCCCCGGTCTCGGCCCCCGGCCAGGGGCGCTGACGGCGCCAGTGCGCGACCATGTCGACGGCGCGCCGGCCCATGGTGGCGAGCATGTCGGCCTCACTGAGCTGGACACCCAGCTCAGCGAAGAGCTTCATCTCGACAGCGCGCCAGACCGGCTCGGTGTCGATGAGCAGCCCGTCCATATCGAGGACGACCGCGCGAATGCGCCCGTCGGCGCTGGCTGGGGTCATGGCCCGGAACTCTGCCACCTCCGCCTTCACCGGCGGGTTGCCGGCATGGGTGCGCCGGCGGGTGACGGTGGGTGCCGGCCGGCGGGCCGTGGTGTGGCGAGCGGGGCAGAGAACGGGAGGCCGGTGCGCCCCCCGCTATCCTTCGCCGATGGACCCCAGCCGGATGCTGGCCTTCGCCGGCGTCGCCCTGCTCGTGATCCTCTTTCCGGGGCCGAGCGTGCTCTTCATCGTCAGCCGCTCGCTGTCGCTGGGCCGGCGACGCCTGGCGCTGCTGACCGTCGCGGGCAACGAGCTCGGTGAGCTGGTCCAGGTATGCGCCGTGGCCCTGGGGATCGGAGCGCTGGTGGCCGTGTCGGCGCTCGCCTTCACGGTCGTGAAGCTGGCGGGGGCGGCCTACCTGGTGTACCTCGGGGTCCAGACCGTCCGCAGCCGCCCGCCGGCCGCGGCATCGGGCTCCCCGCCCGGAGCCTCCGCCGGCGTCGCCCAGCGGCGGGTCGCCCGGCAGGCCTTCGTCGTCGGGCTCAGCAACCCCAAGACGACGGTGTTCTTCGCGGCGGTGCTGCCCCAGTTCGCGGACCCCAGCCTCGGCCACGTCCCCCTCCAGCTGCTGGTGCTCGGGCTGGTCTGGACGGCGATCGCGCTGGTCTCCGACAGCTGCTGGGCGCTGGCGGCCAGCGCGGCCCGCTCGTGGTTCACGGGTTCCGCGCCGCGCCTCCGCCGGCTCCATTGGGGCAGCGGGGCGGTGATGATCGGGCTCGGGGTGGGGCTGGCCGTGTCGGGGCGTCCGACCTCAGGCTGAGCCGCGCGTGCGGCCCGATGGTCCGCTGCCGGACCCGATCGGCGCTGCGCCGCCGGAAGCGGGACTAATCGGCGGTGCGCCGCCGGAAGAGGTAGACGGCGAGGGGCACGCAGATGGCGAGGAGCGCCGCCGACCAGAGCAGGGCGGCGACCACCGGGTGCTGCATCGGCCAGTCCTGGACCAGCGCCGAGGGGTTGGGGTTGCCGAAGAGCTGGCGGCACGCCGCCGTCACCGCGCTCACCGGGTTCCAGTCGGCGATGACGCGCAGCCAAGCGGGCATCCCCTGGGTCGGCACCATCGCGTTGGAGACGAACGCCATCGGGAAGAGGACGATGAAGCCGATCGACATCGCCGCCTCGATGTTGCGGGCCACCAGCCCGACGCAGCCGAAGGTCCAGCAGATCGCATAGGTGAAGAGGAGCGCGAGGCCGAGCCCCGCGGCCACCGAGAGCACCCCGGTGGTGGGACGCCAGCCCACCACCAGGCCCGCGGCCACCACGATGGCCGTGCAGATCATCGCCGAGAGCAGGTCGGTGATCGATCGCGCGATGAGGATCGAGGGCCGCCACATGGGCAGGGCCCGGAGGCGATCGATGAGGCCGGTGTTGAGGTCCGTGCTCAGGCCCACCGCGGTCCCGTTGGACGAGGTGATCAGGTTCATCGCCAGCAGCCCGGCCAGGGCGAACTCGGTGTAGCTGCCTCCCGGGATCGGGATCCCCGACCCGAAGACGTAGATGAAGAGGAAGGTGAAGAGGATCGGCTGCAGGGTCACGTCGGAGAGCTGCATCGGCTCGCGCAGGATGTGGATGAGATTCCGGCGGACCAGGACCAGGATCTCCCGGACCTTCTGGGTGAGCCAGTTGGGCTCGACGGTATCGATGGCGGCGGTGCGGACGCTCATGCGGTCGCCTCCTCCGGCTCCGCGGCCGTCTCGTCGTCGTCGGCCTCGCGCCCGGTGAGGGCGAGGAAGACGTCGTCGAGTGAGGGCTGGTGCACCTGGACGTCGTCGACCAGGATGCCGGCGCGGTCGAGGGCTCGGACCGCCGCGGTGGCCAGGCCGTCCTGGTTGCGGACCGCCGCGCGCAGCCGTCGCCCGTCGTGGCTGACGTGGACCTCGCCCTCGAGCAGCGGCTGCAGGGCGAGCACCGCCTCCGGCCGGGGCGCGCTGAGGGTCACCTCCAGCCGCGCCGAGCCGGTCTCCGACTTGAGCTGCTGCGGGGTCCCGCTGGCGATCACGCGGCCGTGATCGAAGACGGCGATGCTGTCGGCGAGGTGGTCGGCCTCGTCGAGGTACTGGGTGGTGAGCAGGACGGTGCAGCCGTCGCCCACCATCCCCCGGATCACCTCCCACACCCCGAGCCGGCTGGCCGGGTCGAGCCCGGTGGTGGGCTCGTCGAGGAAGAGGACGGGGGGCGCCATGATCATGCTGGCGGCGAGGTCGAGGCGGCGACGCATGCCGCCGGAGTAGCCCTTGGTGAGGCGGTCCGCGGCGTCGCTCAGCTCCAGCCGCTCCAGCAGGTCGGTCGCGCGCCGCTGGGCCTCGGCCCGGCGGAGCCCGCTCAGCTGGCCGATCATCACCAGGTTCTGCCTGCCGGTGAGCAGCTCGTCGAGGGTGGTGTCCTGGGCGGCGACCCCGATCCGGCGCCGCACGTCGGCGGGATGAGACGCGACATCGAATCCGGCAACCCACGCCCGCCCCTCGTCGGGGTGGCTCAGGGTGGTGAGGATGCGGATCGCCGTGGTCTTGCCGGCGCCGTTGGGACCCAGCAGTCCGAGGATCGCCCCCGGGGGGACGGAGAGGTCGACGCCTGCCAGGGCGACGGTGCCCCCGTAGCGCTTGACCAGTCCCTCCGCCTCGATCATGGCCGTGGCGGCCATCTCAGGCCTCCTTCTGTGGGGGGACCCGGGCGGGCCGGGTCCCGATTACGATGGGGTTCATGCGGGCAACCTTGATGGGGTTTGGACGTAGTATAACGATATATCGCGATAGCACGCAGATGCAACTCACTCTGCGCGGGCCGGTCCGGTGGCGGAGGGCCGCTCAGGCGCCCGCCGGACGTATACTTACTGACCGTATGGTAAGTGACGTGCTTACCGGCCGTCAAGTAAAGAACTCATGATGGCCGGCGAGCCGATGGGGAGCGACCCCACGGGCGTCCGGGCTCCAGTCTCAGGCACCGCGCCCCCGGCGGCTCCTCCGCCGGCCTTCGCACCCGCATCGCCTCTCGCGGCCGCGTCGCCCTTCGCACCTGAACGGGCTCCTGCCGCCGCACCGCCTCCGGCACCCCCAGCCCCTCCCGCGCCGCCGCCGCCTCCAGGACCGGCCTCCTCGGTGGGCGCCGTCCCGGGTTCTGCGCCGGACGGCACCGCGAGCGGGGCCAGGGGGGGACCGCTCGGGCGGCGCGGTCGCCGGGTGCTCATCCGCCCTCGCGGGGCGAGGGGGGTATCCGGGGAGACCCGCCAGCGCATCCTCGACGTGGCCCTGGACCTCTTCGTGGAGCAGGGCTACGAGAAGACCTCGCTCCGGGAGATCGCCGAGGGGGTCGGGGTCACCAAGGCCGCCCTCTACTACCACTTCCAGTCGAAGGAAGACATCGTCAACACCCTGCACCTGCCGGTCCACGAGCTGATGCACAGCGCCATGACCCGGATCGGTGACACGGCCGGGACCGCCTCATGGCTCGCCTTCCTCGACTGGCTGATCGACCAGCTGGCCGCGCACAGCCGGCTGTTCCTCATGTACCAGCGCAACGCCCAGGCCATCGGCGAGCTGCACCGCAAGGACCACGGGGGGCCGGAGGTGGAGCCCGAGCAGCTCTTCCTCGAGAGGCTCGGCGACCCGGCGCTCAGCCTCGACGAGCGGGTCCGGATGGCCGGCTCACTGGCCCTGGTCGTCTCCGGCGCGGCCCTGGCGATGCAGCCGGGCACCCCCGCTCCGGATCCGGCCGAGCTGGCCGCCACCCTCCGGGTGGCGGTGCGGGACCTGCTGCGGGTCGGCCAGCCCTCGGCGTAGGGTGCGCAGGCGGCATGACCGATACCGCCGACGCCGACCGCATCCGCATCCACTGCGAGGTCCGCGGCCGGGGCCGCCCGCTCCTGCTCATCCTCGGGCTGGGCGCCGATGTCTCCGAGTACACATCGCTCATCGACCAGCTCGCCGCCGGCTGTCAGGTCATCGCCTTCGACAACCGCGGCGCGGGGCGCACCGACAAGCCTGACCGGCCCTATTCGATCGAGATCATGGCCGACGACGCGCTGGGCGTCCTGGACAGCATGGGCGTGGCCCGGGCCAGCGTGCTGGGGATCTCTCTCGGAGGCCGCATCGCCATGGAGATGGCGCTGCGGCACCCCGATCGGGTCGAGAGGCTGATCCTCGTCTCGACCGCTCCCCGGGTGATCCGGAGCTGGCGCCGGCGGCACCTCTACCCGATCCTCGCCGGGATGCCGCTCCACCGGAGCCGGCACCCGCAGCCGCGCTATGCGTTCGTCCGCCAGCTCGAGGCCTCCGACGGGTACGACGCCGGATCCCGGCTCCACCAGCTGGCGATGCCCACGGTCGTCATGCACGGCCGCAGCGACCGCGCCGCCCCGCTCGCGATGGCGGAGGAGATGCACCGCGAGATCCCGGGCTCGCGACTGATCACCTTCCGAGGTGGCCATCTCTTCTTCCTGATCCGGGAGCGGCAGCGCTTCGTCGATGCCGTGGTGGAGCTCGTGGGGGGGAGTTGATGACCGCGCCCGAGAGCATCGACCTCGGCAGCGGGCTGGTCCTCCGACGCTGGCGCCCCGCCGATGCCGAGGCGCAGTCACTGGCGATCGCCGAGAGCCGGGAGCACCTGCTGCCGTGGATGCCCTGGGCCGGCAGGGTCGCCGTCGAGGAGCGCCGTGCCAACCTGGCGCGCTGGGAGCGGGAATGGGAGAAGGGAGGAGACCTCGTGTACGGTCTCTTCCTCGGGCCGCTCGTCGTCGGCGGCTGCGGGCTCCACCGCCGCATCGGACCTACCGGGCTGGAGATCGGGTACTGGGTGCACGCGGCGCACACCCGCCGGGGTTACGCGACCGTGGCCGCCGCGGCGCTCACCACCGCTGGCTTCTCCCTTCCGAGCATCGCCGTGGTGGAGATCCACCACGACCGGGCCAACCTCGCCAGCGAGGGCGTGCCCCGCAAGCTGGGCTTCAGCCTGGTCGAGGAGTACCCGAGGGCGGCGGCCGCGCCCGCCGAGTCCGGGGTCTTCCGTCTCTGGCGGATGACCCGGGACCGCTGGCACCCGCCCGCGGTGCCGGCCAGGCCGCCCGCCTGAGGCCGGTTCAGAGGCGGCTCAGGTCGAGGGGAACGCGATCAGCGCCCAGCCGGCGCCGCCGTCGTTGGTGCGCCAGAGCTGGTCCTCCGACCCGGCCGGCAGCTGGGTGGTGACCAGCGCGTAGCCGACCGACGGGTCGGTGAAGCCCAGCCACCTTGCCCAGCCGCCGTCGAAGGCGGGGACGACCCGGTAGCTGGAGCCACCGTCGTCCGTCTCGTCCAGCGCGCCGATGCCGGGAACGAAGGCGACGCCGGCGGAGAGCCCGGCGACCTCCGCGGCGTTGCTCCACGCCTCACCGCCGTACGCCGAGCTGAAGCTGCCCCCTCCGTCGGTGGACACCCACGGGCCGCCCATGTTCCCGGTCGGGCAGAAGGCCCACACCG
>Ga0209415_10017096_pt1 | contig 11579 bp, 10 predicted proteins | sample PeaSoiSIISIP2007_FD_187696 | JGI IMG/M metagenome (GOLD analysis project Ga0209415, IMG submission 187696) | Peat soil microbial communities from Weissenstadt, Germany - SII-SIP-2007 (SPAdes) (version 2) | ecosystem: Environmental > Terrestrial > Soil > Wetlands > Peat | place: Germany... | reverse complement strand
GGGCTCCACTTCATCCTGAAGGGGAGGATCTGGCAGATGGAGAAGATTGCCGACGACCGGAAGATCTACGTCACCTCGGTGGAGGACCCGCTCGCCGCAGTCCCGGGGTGGGACGGCGAGATGCTCCCGGTCCCGTACGGGCTCGCGCAGAAGAGCGGCGAGCTGAGGAGGAGGGTCGGGGCGCTGGTCTCGGGGTCGTCGCCGGAGGCGGCGGCCCGCGCGCTCAGCCAGGAGCTCCCGGTGACCGAGCCCGCGATGAAGCTCGTCGCGGAGACGATCGACGAGCACGTCAAGACGGGCGCCCCCCTACCCTGCGACGACCTCATCCTCGTGGAGGGGTGGCAGAAGTACCTGGTGGTCCACTCCTGCTTCGGGGAGAAGGTCAATCGCCTCCTCGCCTACACCTTCGAGGAGGTGCTCTCGAGGAGGGGGCTCATCAGGCTCTGGTACATGGACGGGTACAGGATACTCATCGAGCTCACCACGGACGCCTCGGAGCTCGACCTGAAGCAGCTCTCGAAGGACCTGTTCGGGATGACGCCCCAGCAGTTCGAGGAGACCTACGCGGTCGCCGCTCAGCGGAACTTCCCCTTCCCCACGCGGGTGAAGCAGGTCGCCGAGAGGTTCGGGGCGCTCCGCCGAGGCCAGTTCATCGCTCACCCCAACCTGTGCTCCCTGCCCACGCGTTTCGAGAACACCCCCATCTTCGAGGAGGCGGTCCAGGAGACGGGGAGGGACATGATAGACATGCCCAGGGCGAAGGCGCTCCTCACGAAGGTGGCGAGCGGGGATGTCGCGGTAGAGACCTTCGTCTCCGACGAGAGGCCCACCCCGATAGCCTACAACATACTCTACAAGTACCTCGAGGTCCCCGAGCTAGTCGCGCCCGACTCGCTGGCCAAGTCGACGGTCGAGAAGATGAGGCTCAGCATCTACGGCACCTCGGTGGAGCTGCTCTGCATGAAGTGCGGCGAAGGCCAGGGGCGCGCGACGATAGGCGAGCTGGCCGAGGAGCCCGTCTGCAGAAGGTGCGCCTCCGGTCTCCTGACCCCCAGCTTCTACGACTCGGGCAAGGTCTCCGAGCTCGTCAAGAGGAAGCTCGCTCCATGGCGGGATGCCCCTCTCTCGGAGGAAGAGAGGGCTGAGCTCGCGAAGGCGCGAAGGGGAGCGGACCTCGTGCTCTCATACGGGAGGAGGGCAATCGTGGCGCAGGCGGTCTACGGCATCGGCCCGCAGACCGCGGCGAGGATCCTCGCGCGGATGCACGAGGACGACGAGGGGTTCTACAAGGAGCTGCTTGAAGCGAAGCTGAAGTTCATCGAGACGCGGCCGTTCTGGTAGAGGAGGCTAAGGCCTCATCGCGTTCAGGAAGAACGACGTGATGACGTCGCCCTTCCCCTCGATGTCGAGCGACCTTGAGAAGTGGATCTTCTGGAAGAGGACGTGGTTCAGCATCCCGATGAGGCAGTCCGCGGCCTCCTCGGCTTCGACGGCGCGGAAGTCCCCCGACCTCATCCCCTTCTGGACGATTGCCGTAGCGATCGTCTGGACCTCGTCGAGCTGCCTGCTCACGACCTCGGCGCTCCGGTTGTCGAGCTTGGCGGTCTCCCTCATGTAAAGGCCGGGGTCGAAGGCGGCCTCGGGGAAGGCGATGAGGTATATCTTGACGAAGGACGCCACCGCCTTCGGAACGTCCTTGGTCGAGGAGGTCTCCCCGAGGCGGGAGATGAACTGCCCTAGGCTCAGCTTGTCGCTCACCGCCGCCCTGAAGAGGCCCTTCTTGTCCTTGAAGTAGTAGTATATCATGGGGGCGCTGGTCTTCGCCTCCTTGCAGACGTCCCTTATCGAGACGTTGGAGTACCCCCTCTCGGCGAATAGCCGCGCGGCCACGGCGAGTATCTCGTTGGGCCCGTGCTTGCTCTTCTGGACCTGCATGCGCGCTCTCTCGAATGGAGACTCCAAACGTTATTAACGGTTGTGCAGGAATTCGGGAGTAGAGCCGGGCGCGAGCCGGGTGCGCCCAGCGAAAATATCAGGCGAGCAATCAACCTAACGAGCGTTCGTTAACCCTTAAATCCGGTCGCAAATCCGCAACGCCGTTTGGCATCCAGCACAAGGAGAATCGCCCTCGGCGCCCTCTTCGGGGTGATGATCCTCGTCATAAACGGTTTCATCCCAGCGCCGACATCCGACTTTCTGATTGTCTTCCAGTCGCTCTTCCTTGCCCTGAGCTACCTCGTCGTCGGGAGGGGAGGCGCGACCTACGTCGGGGTCGTCAGCGGCGCGCTCATTACCTCCGTGAAGGTGGGCTTCTTTCCCGTCGACCTCGTCTTCGCGACGATGTTCGGGGTGCTCGTGGACGTCCTGGCGACAGCCTTGCGCGTCCAGGAAGATGGGAGGGCGAGGACCCTGAGGCTCATGGTCTGCATGATGATCAGCACTGGTGTGGTCGGCTTGGCCGCGTTCTACGTGAGCGTGATAGCCTTCCCGAGCGCCTTCACGGCCGTTCCGCACGACCCCATAACCGATTTGACCATCCTCGCCTTCGGGGTCGTCAGCGGCGCGGTCGCTGGAGCCCTCGCCGCGCGCCTTTGGAACCGCAACCTGATGGCCAGGTTCTACAACAGGTACTGAGCCGTCGAACAGCTTTAATGCAGTAGGGGCTCGGGTAGGGCAGCCCTTGAGAATCAGGCGGATGTTCGACGCCTTCGACGCATACGGCTGGGAGACCCCCAGCCACGAGATAGCCGAGAAGGTCGGATTGAAGACGGAGCAGATCGTCAGGCTCGACACGAACACCTCGCCGTTCGCGCCGCTCTCCGAGCTCAGGCCCCTCTCCAAGGTGGCGCAGACGCTGGAGGTCAACCAGTACCCCGACACGACGTATCTCGACCTCAGGGAGGGCCTCGCGGCCTACTGCGGGGTGGGGGTCGACCGCTTCGTGGTGACGAACGGCGCCGACGAAGGCCTTGACATAATCGCGAAGTCCCTCCTGGACAACGGGGACGAGGTCGTCGTCCCCGTCCCGACATATTCCATGTTCCGGGTCGCCTCCGAGCTGATGGGCGCGCGAATGAGGTACGTGAAGCGGAGCCCAGACGACTACTCCGTGGGAGCCGACGAGGTCCTCGGCGCGGTCACCCCAAAGACGAAGGTCATATTCCTATGCAACCCCAACAGCCCGACTGGCAACCCGATGCCCCTCTCGGAGGTCGAGAAGGTCGCGAAGGAGGCCAAGGCCGCGGTCGCAATCGACGAGGCGTACTACGAGTTCTGGGGGAAGACGGCGCTGGGGCTCACGGGGAGATACGACAACCTGGTGATCTGCAGGACTTTCTCGAAGGCGTTCTCCATGGCCGGTGTGAGGGTGGGGTACCTAGCGGCCAAGCGCGAGACGGTCGACCAGCTGAACCTGGTGAGGCCTCCGAACAGCGTGAGCGTCATCTCGCTGTTTCTAGCGGAGGCCGCCCTCCGCAACCTCGGGGAGATGCGCGGCAACGTCAGGAAGGTGGTGAGCGAGAGGAAGAGGGTCATCAAGGCGCTCCAAGAGATCGGCTCGGTCAGCGCGTTTCCGAGCGAGACGAACTTCGTCCTGTTCGGTGTCAACGGAGGGGCCATGAAGGCGAAGAAGCTGCACGAGGCGCTGATGAGGAGGGGGTTCGTGCTTCGGAGCTACTCCAAGCCCAGCGGCGTGGGCGACTGCCTCCGCCTCACGATAGGGACGCGGGAGGTCAACGACCGCGTCCTCGCGGCCATCAGAGAGGCCGCACGATAGAAGCGGCGACGGACAGCAACGTATATTCGCCCGAGCACTCGGGGAGAAAGCATCCCTCATGAAGCTAGAGCGCGGAGAGGTCGGGATCGTCGTCGTGCAGTTCGCCGCACTTGTCTCCGTGGTCTTGCTCCTCTCGAGCTTCTCGCCAGGCCAGAGCGCGCAGTCATCCCCGGTCATCGATTCGGTCTACTGGGGCACCTCCAGCCAGGGCGTCGCCCTGCCCGCCGGCAAGCTCACGACGGTCACCCAGAACGAGAGCGTCGTGACGGCGTATTTCACGGTCGCGTTCTCGACCCAGGTCACCGCGGTGTCCGGCTCGCGCCTATGCATAGGGCCGAATTCGAGCGCGGGGGAGTCGACCACCTACACCATCATCCCGTTCACCTACGAGAAATCGAAGGGCTCGGGGACGATACCGCTCTCCCCCACGGGCCAGCCGGCTGGGTGGGTCTGCACATACACGATCAAGGTCACCGACAGCCTCTCCCAGACCACGACCTGGCTCGGCTCGGTCGAACTTACCTGACGGCCCGGCCTCATCCTCCTCGCAGCTCGATCCTGCACTGGGGGCACGCCGGCTTCTTGAAGAGGAACCCCACCCTGTCCTTGGCGCACCTCTCGCAGTATAAGTGCAGGCACGTCGAGCACTTCCAAGCCGGAGGCTTGAAGAGCCCTCCTATCTCCCTCCTGCACTTGAAACAGAAACCTCTCGTCAACCCCGGCGCTTCCCCGCTCGAACTTGCGTTGGAGATTTAAGCGGCAACGCGCCCGGCGGATAGGATAAAGGGAGCTTCGCACGGAGAGAGCTCGTGACGCCCGAGAGCCTTCAAGAGAGATATGCGCCCCACAGCGTCTGCTTCGGCTGCGGCCCGGACAACGAGGAAGGCCTGAGGATTCGTAGCGTGGTGGAGGGAGACTGCGTCGTCGCTAGGTGGACGCCGAGGCCGTATCACCACGCGTTCGGAGGGTTCCTGAGCGGAGGCATCATCTCGACCGTCCTCGATTGCCACAGCAATTGGACCGGCGCGTACTCCCTGATGGTTGAGGCGGGGGTCGAGGCCCCTCCCCCGACGGTGACGGCCTCCATCTTCGTGGAATTCCTGAAGCCGACGCCAATCGCGCCGCTTCTCCTCGAGGCCCGGCCGAAGGAGGTCGCAGGCCGCAAGGTCGTCGTGGAGTCGACGCTCAAGTCAGGGGGAGTGGCCACTGCGACGCTGCGCGGGACCTTCGTCGCGGTGGGGGCGGAACACCCGGCGGCGAGACGGTGGCATGGGGGCGGCGAGCGAGGTCGAGGGAGAGCTTGACCGGAGTCAGCCCTTTGGCTTGGAGGTCTTCGAGAACCTGCGGTAGGCGACTACGAAGAAGATCTCCGCCACAACGAGAACGACTAGTCCAATGGCGCGCGAGAACGCGAGCGTGAGAACCCCGACGACGGCAAGGGCCGCGAAGATCATCAGCATCCTTCTGACGCCTTTTTGGTCGAGCGAAGGCTGCGGGGGAGGCGCTGCGGAGCCCATCTATCCTTTCATCCCGGTCGTGCTTTGGTTGCGGTTATATCCGTTCCCCTCCCTGCTCGGGGAAAAGTTTAGAAAAATGCGACGGGAGCGATGAAAACGGCCATTGAAAACTCCCCCGAAGCGGATCTACAACTCAGCCAGCGTCCCCCAAGAGGAATGCGTCTTCTGCAAGATCGTGCGGGGGAAGCTTCCGTCCTACAGAGTATACGAGGACGAGCGCCACGTCGCCTTTCTGGACATCAACCCCTTCTCCCCGGGGCACACGCTCGTCTGCCCCAGACGGCACGGGGAGACCCTCTGGGACATGGACGAGCACGAGATAGCGGAGGTCTTCAAGGTCGCTTCGAAGGTCTCGATGGGAGTGGTCGCGGCGACGAAGGCTGACGGATTCAGGATCATGCAGAACAACGGCGAGGCGGCAAACCAGGCGGTCGCTCACATCCATGTCCACGTGATCCCGAACAAGCTCGAGGACAAGGGCAGGTTCAACAGAATCAAACTGACCGACAAGGAGATGGCGGCGGTCGCCGAATCGATAAAGGCAGAGATCGCAAGGCTGGCATGACTCGAGCATTGGCCGGCGGGCCGCGCGAGGTGCTGCGACCCCTCCAGGCTCTGCCGCCTAGACGTGAAGCAGTGTGAAGAAGAAGAAGTACAGTGGAAGCAGGAACAGCGGGATGAGAAGGACGAGAGTGAAAACGAGCTTCAACAGCCTCTTGAGGAGGTCTTCCACGTTCGAGACCCTGAAGACCTTGAAGAGCGGCCTGAGTACGGGCGACAGCCTTTGCTCCATCATTGCAGCGGGAGACTTTCCTGGAGGCCTATTTCTGTTTTGCTCGGGGCGTAAGCTGAGGAAGAGTTGCTTTTCGCCTGAAGCCCGACCTGCTCGTCGCGAACCTCTCCCCTCTTCACCTTTAAACGGGCCGGCTGCGGTGCCGAGGAGCAGGTCAACATGAGCTATAGCAGCGGGACGGGAAGGACGCGCTCAGGGACGAAAGGATTCTCGAGCAGGGAGAAGAAGCAGAAGAGGAAGAAGCAAGATTATCACATCCACAAGAGGGCACACTTCCAGGAGACGGAGCGCCCCGACCCGGAGGAGGTCAGGAAGAGGACAATCCTAGCTCTAGACAGGCTGGGCCACCAGGTCCTTTCGTCGGAGCCGGGAGGGTATGACCTAGAGGACTGGATGAGGAGCCTCAATTCCCTGCTGGACGACTTTCAGGAGAAGGTCGGGGACGGGATCGTCGGTGACGAGTTCCGCGCGCGGAGCCAGCAGGCCTTGAACCGCCTGGCACCTGCGTCCTCCGCAAGGGAAATCGACCAAGAGATAGAGAAGACCACTCAAGAGCAGGCGGCGGCGAGCGCGGCGGTCGACGAAGCGGAGGAGAGGGCTTCCGCCAGGCTCGCTTCGCTGAGGGAGGAGCGAGACGCCTGCGTGAAGGAGCTCAAGACGGAGAAGGACAAGCTCGCCGAGATCAGGGAGGCGAGGCAATCCCGCCAGTTCTTCTCCCGCGTCCTCAGGGCGGGGCCTTCCACCGAGCAGGCCGAGGCGAGCGTCGCTGAGCTGGAATCCAAGCTGAAGAGGATAGAGGACGAGATCGAGCGTCTGCGGAAAGCCCGCTCGGCGGCGAGAGGCGGCGGTTCCGGGGAGGGGGACCCCGCGCACCTCGAGGCCCAGCAGAGGTTCGAGGCCGCCCGCAGCAAGCTGCTCGACCTGCAATCCTCCAGGCAGAACCTGCTGCAGCTCGCTCACGAGCGCGAGGCAGCGACCCAGACGCTGTCAGAGATGATCTCCGCCTTGAAGCTGGGCGGGTCCGCCTCGAGCGATGCCGACGCGCCAGGCGGGTAGTGTTGGAAACCCGTGCCCGAACCGGTGTTTCGAGGACCGCGCTGGCCGCCGCGTTGGTGGCGATCGTCGCGATAGCGGGAGTCGCGGCCTACGTTGCCCTAGCACCGTCGGGGCAAGCGACCTCGACGCGCACCACGTCGACCACCTTGCCCACCTCGTCGACCGCACCCAGTTCATCCGCCCCCCTGAGCGTCGCGGTTATGGCCGTTCCTCCTTCACCCCTGATATCCCCCGGGGAGACCCAGAACTACTCCTCGATCCTGGTCTCGGCGGCGGGGCCGGGGACTAACGGGACGTTGACGGTCAGGGCATTCCCACCCAGCGGGCTCTCCCTGGTCCTGAACCAGACATCGGTGCCTCTTTCGGAGGTCGCCCAGTCGATACCGATCGTGTTGAAGGCCTCCCCCGGGATCTCTCCGGGGAATTACACGGTGACGGTCGAGACCAGCTCGAGCGCCGTTCCGGCGAGCAACGAGACGTTCAAGGTCCAGGTGGTGCCGATGCTGGTCATAATGCAGGACCTCGCGTTCCACCCGGGCAACATTACGGTCGCAAGGGGGACGCCGGTCACTTGGCTGAACCTGGACTCGACCATCGGCTGCTGCGACCCGGGCTACCACACCGTCAGCTTCCTGTCGGGCGCGAACGCGACCTCGCCCGTGCTGAAGAGGTTCGGTTCGTGGAGCTACACCTTCGGCACTGACGGGGTCGTGGATTACTACTGCACCATCCACCCCTTCATGAAGGGGCAGGCCACGGTCACCGGCTGAAGGCGCGGCCTCGCCGGCGCAGTCTCGGTCGCTCAGTACTTCCAGGGAGCCTTTCCGCTGCGCGCGGAGTAGGCCGCGAGCACGATTCCGACCACCGCGACGACGAGCGCGAGGTAGACCAGGTCCGTCAGGCCGTTGACGGTCTTCTGCATGCTGGCGACGTTGCTGTCCGCCGTGCTCAGGCTCGCGCTGAGAGAACTGATTGTCTTGTTGGCCGTGGCGAGGTCGCCGGTCACGGCATCAAGCTGGTTGTGCGTCACGAAAGACACGCTCGCAGTGGTGGCCATGAGGTCGGACTGGACGGCCGTCACGGTGAGGTTGTGCGTCCCGTCGGGCATCGAAGTGGTGTTGAGCGGATACGAGAGCGGCTGGCCCGAAGATGCGTTCCCCTGGATGGAGGGCAGCCGCTTCCCGTCGAGGACGAACGTGACGGCGGTGATTCCAGTGCCCTTTACCGCCACCTGCGCGTCGATAGCCCCGGCGTAGCTCGCGTTCGCGGTGGGCGAGGAGATCGCAATGGTGGGCAGCGCCGGGGTGATGCTCTGGAACGACGAGGCAGGGTCGATCGAGCCGGTGGCGGCCGTCCCGAACACGAGCGAGGACAAGGCGCTGTGCTGGAGGACCACGAAGGCGTTGGTCGCCACTATGTTGCCTCCGGTCACTCCGCTCAGGGTAGTCTGCCCGTTCTCGAGGTTCAAGGTCCCGTTCACCGTCGACGAGGCGATGGTCACGTCGGCGCCCGACACCGTGTCGCTCCCCACGAAGTAGTCGTCGGCGAGGGTGAGCGGGGCCGAACCGGCCTGGACGGTGACGTTCCAGAGCGCGAGGCGAGACGTCTGCTGCGGGTCGGTCATTACTCTGTTGGAGGTGTAGACGTATGGCTGGACGTAGAAAGCCTGCTGAGCCGAGAGGGTGGAGGCGGTCGGGACGCCGGCCGCGGAGAGCCCCGAGACGTAGACGTCGTACGGGCCTCCGTAATACTCGGCGTTCGCGTTTATGGACGAGACCAAGGAGGAGTTGTAGGGCGAGGGCATCGTCGCCTCGCCGGTCCACATGCCGGTCTTGGCGTCGAAGGTCAAGGGCGCCAGGGCGAAGGCGGCGTAGGCCGAGTGCATGACAGAAGAGTATTCATTCTGGGCGGTCTCTGGATAGACCAGGGCGGTGTAGATGCCGTTCGTCACCTCCTTTCCGTCGGGGGAGGTGATGCTGGCGGTGATCGAGGCGTTCTCGCCTTCGAAGAGGGTCGAGGGACCCACCGAGATCTTCGGGACGGAGAGGCCGGGCGAGACGTAGACCTCCCCGAAGTAGCTCCCGGTGTAGTTGAAGCCCGTGGTCTCGTCGTTGTATCCTGCCTTCAGCACGACGGTGTAGAGCCCGGGAGATGCGGTGGCAGGGATCGTCAGGTAGCCGTTTATCAGAGTAAGGCCCGCGCCGCAGACCCTGAGGGCCTGCGCGCAGGTCTGGTCTGTGAGAGAGACGTTTTCGACGCTCGTCCCTGAAGGGCCGACCAGCGTCGCGGTGACGTTCGCTCCCTCTGCCATTGACGCCCCGAGGGTGGTGCCAGTCGCAAGGGACTGAGTCAGGTAGATGTTCTCTGGGGCAGTGACCGTCGCCACGATCGTGAGCGATTGACCCGGAGCCACCGAGCCGGGCTCAGCCACGACCTCGGGGTAGACGTCGGAGCCCAGGAGGCTTATCCCGCTCACGAAGGGAAGGTACCCCGCGACGGCTCCCTGCGTAACGAGGGCGGTCGGGCCACTGGGGAGGCTCTCGTTGAGCGTGGCCTGGAAGTACCCGGACGAGGACGAGTAGGCGAGCGCCGCCGTAGCCGCGGGCGTATACTTGTTCGAGAGTATCGAATAGTACTCGAATACCACCTGCGTCGAGTTGAACGGGGAGGTTTTCCCGAAGAGGTCGGTGATGGAAATCGCCGTCTCGAGCCCTGGGAGATAGGTCCACGGATATGGGGCGAGCGGCTCGACGAAGTTCGCGAGATATCCAACGAACGTCGTGGCGAAGCCCTCTCCGCTCTGGCCTGCGGCGCTTCCCGCGACGTTGATGTCGGCCATCCCGGCCTCGCTTCCGACGGGGATCGCCCCCGCCCATCCGCCGGCGGTGGCGTTGTAGGTCAGGGGCACAGGCTGGGCAGTGCCGCTGAGCGTCTCGAGTCTCGCGTTGAACGCCCCCGTGACCACCGGTGAGCCTCCCGGCGCGGAGACGATAGCGACCACGTTTATGGTCTGGCCCGGCGTGTAGTCGGTGAAGTTGGCCGTCCCGGGGTTGGCCACCCCCACGTTGACGCTCAGCGCAGAGGACGAGCCGACGGAGCCGTAGAGCCCCGCGATCTCTCCGATGTTCGGAGTGCCCCAGCCCGTCGCGAGGTTGTACCCGAAGCTCGATACCCACGGGATGGTGTATCCGAACGTTATCGGGGTGAACGCCTTCTGGTACGTGCCAGGGTTCCCGGCCAGCTGGTACACGGTGGGGTTGAGCAGGCCTAGGCTCCCCTTCTCGGCGCCCATCAGCAGCGTCAGGAGTCCGGCGAAGAGAGGGCTCGCCTCGCTCGTTCCGCCGGTAGAGGTGGGCGAGCCGCGGTAGATGATGAGTATGCCGGGCGTCCCGCTGGCGTCGAGCGAGAGGTCGGGCACCATCCGCCCGCCGGGGAACGAGGCAGGCGCCTTCAAGGACGACTGGTACCAAGGGGTGGGCTCCAACACGCTGACGCCGCCTCCGCTCCCGCCTTCGTTGACGAAATAGGGGACGAACCCCGTGTTCGACCACGCCGTCTGGTTGAAGCTCAGGGTCCCGCTCGCGGTAGTTGAAATGTAAGTGCTCGTCCCTCCCAGCGCGGTCACGAACGGAGAGGAGCTCGGATACTCCGCCCCTCCCATGGGCCCGGCGCTGAAGCCGCTCCCGCCTCCGTCTCCGGAGGACGCGAGGAAGGTCATGCCCATGGCGGAGCCGAGCATGTAGTAGTCGTCAACGAAGACCGAGTTGAACAGGTAGAACGCCGGCCCGGCCTCGTAGTAGAGCCACTCGGGGTCCCCGAAGCTCTGGGACACCACGTTCGCCTTCCCGTCCTGCACCACCGCGGCCACGGCCGCCGAGAGGGGGAGCGCGCCGTTCGCGGCGTAGAGGACGATGTTAGCCCCTGGCGCCATCGCGTGGGAGGACTGGACGTCGAGGTCGATCTCGCCGTCCCACCCCAGAGCCGAGCCGAGGTTGGGGTTGTAAGGCCCTATCGGGGAGACCGTGAAGCTCGGGGGCGCCGGGTACCCGTATGTCGAGTCGTACTTCGCCAGGTCTTGGGCTACGAGCGGGTAGCCGTAGAAGTCTAGCAGCCCCACCGTGTATCCCGTCCCGTTGATGTCCTTCGAGAGGAGGCCCGTAGAATTGTAGACGGTCCGCAGGAGGTTGGATGGTTGGCCGCCTTCCGTGAACGTGACGTTGGCGCTCGGTATGGAGCCGGACGCAGCGCCCCCGGCCCTGATGAGGTCGGGGCGCATCAGGAGGCCGGTCGAGTTCGAGGCGAAGGAGTACGCCCCGGGAAGGGTGGACGGCCCCGTGGTCTGGTAGTAGGAGTACGTCCCGTTGGTGTAGAGCTGGACGCCCTGGCCGAGGTACTGGGTCACCTGGGCGGCCGTCCCGCGCACGGTTATCATCGAGTT
>Ga0209415_10017095_pt1 | contig 11581 bp, 10 predicted proteins | sample PeaSoiSIISIP2007_FD_187696 | JGI IMG/M metagenome (GOLD analysis project Ga0209415, IMG submission 187696) | Peat soil microbial communities from Weissenstadt, Germany - SII-SIP-2007 (SPAdes) (version 2) | ecosystem: Environmental > Terrestrial > Soil > Wetlands > Peat | place: Germany... | reverse complement strand
ATATCCTGATTGAGGCCGTCTCCAGTCCACGACTGCTGGCAATGGTGTTTGCCGCGGTGGCTGCGATCGCGACCGTGATCACGTTGGCCATGCCGCTCCTGGTGACCGATTCGCTGACCCAGCGGATGAAATCGGTGGCGCCCGAGCGCGAGCAGATGCGCCAGCGCGAACGCGAGCGGCTCTCGCGCGGCGAGGGGGCGCTCGCGGTCGTCGCGGTCGACGCCGGGGCGAGCGCGACGAAAGGGGCGCTCGCGTCGCTGGTCCGCGAGGGGAAGGTGGTCGCGTTCGGCACGAAAGCCGAGCTGGGCGCCCTCTTCGGGAGGGAGGAGGTCGCGGTCGTCGCGATCACCCACCCAGGGGTCGCGACCGAGATCCATTGCGCGCGGGCCGCTGCAGATGCAGTCACCGCGCTTGCGAAGAGTTGATGGCACGGCCGCGGCGGTGCCGAGGCGTGATTCGAGCGAGTAGATGAAGATGCGACCGCGAGCAGGGAGTCACGCATGCAGGGTTCGGGAGGTTCGATGAGCAAGGTGCGCGTTTACGAAGTGGCAAAGCAGCTCAACCTCGATCCGAAGGCCGTGGTGGGTCTCTTTCAGGCGGTGGGGATCAACGACGTCCGCAACCACATGAGCTCGGTGGACCCGGACGCCATCGAGCGCGTGAAGCGGCACCTCGAGAAGCAGAAGGGGCCGGTCGTCGAGGAGCGCATTCGGCCCGGCGTGCTGAAGCGACGTGCCGCGCCGAAGGCGGCGTCCGGCGAGCCGACCCCGTCGTCTCCGGCGAGCGTCCCCTCCCTCCCCTCCGCGCGCGCGTCAGGCGCCGTCCTCCCCGACGCGCGCGAGTCGTCGCGCGCCGTCGCCGACTCGCAGAACGGCCACGCCGTCGTCCCGGCGGCCGAGCCGTCGTCCCGGCGCGTCGCCCCGGCCCGCGAGTCGGTCCGGGAGATCCCGCAAGCGAAGCGGAGCACGCGCGACGTCGAGGCGCCGCGGAGCGAGTCCACCCCAGAGGTCGCCTCCGAGCGGCCGAGCACCCGCAAGGTCGCGAAGGCCGCGGCCGAGCCCGCGGCCGAGCCGCCCGCGGCCGAGCCCGCCGTCACCTCGTCGCGCCCGTTCGGCGATGTCGGCCACATCGAGGCGGCGCCCACCGAGCGCGCGCCCGTCGTCCCCGCGTCCTCCGAGGAGAACGCCGAGGCGCCGCACGCGGCCGCCGCCGAGCCGCCGCGCCGCGCGACGCCTGCGCCGTCACCGATCCCCGCGCGCCCCTCGACGGCGCCGAAGACAGGCGTCGAGTACTGGGCCGGTCGCCCCGGCGTCCCGATGCCGACCCCGTCGACCGCGCCACGGACGGCCATCGGCGGTGGCCCCTCGGGCGCCATGCCTCGCCGCGTTCAGTACGATCCGCGCGCCGGAGCCACGACGGGCGCCGCCCCGCGACGCGACGTGCGCGCCGGGGGCCCCCAGCAGGGTCGCTCGATGATGCGCGGCGCGGGCGGCGCGGGCCCACGCAAGATGTTCGGGCAGCAGCCGCAGCGGAGGCCCTCGGGCGTCGTCTCCACGCAGGAGATGGGGGCGCACAAGAAGGTCATCCGCATCGACGAGAACGTCACGCTCCAGACGATGGCGCAGAAGATGTCCCTGAAGTCGACGGAGCTGCTCATGAAGCTCCTGTCGATGGGCATGACGGGCGTCCACATCAACACGACGCTCGACGCCGACACCGCGAAGATCCTTGCCTCCGAGTTCGGCTGGGAGATCGAGGACGTCGCCGAGAGCGAGGAGGAGAGCATCGCCGCCGCGCGAGGCGAGGAGGGAGCGAAGGTCGCCGCGGACGTTGCGGTCGACACGAACCAGGTCACGCGCCCGCCGGTCGTCACCGTCATGGGGCACGTCGACCACGGCAAGACGAGCCTCCTCGACCGCATCCGCAAGGCGAACGTGGCCGCGGGCGAAGCGGGCGGCATCACGCAGCACATCGGCGCGTACAAGGCGCAGACGCCGCACGGCACCATCGTCTTCCTCGACACGCCCGGTCACGAAGCGTTCACGCAGATGCGGGCGCGCGGCGCGAGCGGCGCCGACCTCGTCATCCTCGTCGTCGCGGCCGACGACGGCGTCATGCCTCAGACGAAGGAGGCGCTCAACCACGCCAAGGCCGCGAACGTCCCCATCATCGTCGCCGTGAACAAGAGCGACAAGCCCACGGCCGACCCCGAGCGCGTGCGCCGCGAGCTCGCCGAGCTCGGCCTCCAGCCCGAGGAGTGGGGCGGCGACACCATGTTCGTCAACGTGTCGGCGCTCACTGGCGCGGGCGTCGACCAGCTCCTGGAGAACGTTGCACTCCAGGCCGAGGTGCTCGACCTCAAGGCCAACCCCGACACCGCCGCGAGCGGCACCGTGCTCGAGGCGCTCCTGGATCGCGGCCGCGGCCCCGTCGCGCGCGTCCTCGTCCAGGACGGGACGCTTCGCGTGGGCGACTTCATCCTCGCGGGCTCCGGCTTCGGCAAGGTCCGCGCGATGACCAACGAGCACGGCAAGAACATCACCGTCGCCGGCCCGAGCACCCCCGTCGAGATCCTCGGCCTCTCGGACGTCCCCGGCGCGGGCGACCCGATGCACGTCGTGAAGGACCCGAAGAAGGCCCAGGAGATCGCCGAGAGCCGCCGCGGGAAGATGGCGAAATCGCTCATTCCGTCGACGGCGAAGGTCTCGCTCGAGGAGCTCTCGAAGCGCATGGCCGACGAGGGGCAGCAGGAGCTCCGAATCATCCTGAAGGGGGACGTGCAAGGCTCCGTCGAGGCCGTCGCGGACGCCCTCGTCAAGCTCTCGACCGACCGCGTGCGCCTCTCGATCATCCATGCCGGCGTCGGCGCCATCACCGAGGGGGACATCAACCTCGCGATCGCGTCGAAGGCCATCGTCATCGGCTTCAACGTGCGCCCGGCCGGCAAGGCGAGCGCCCTGGCCGAGGAGAACAAGGTGGAGATCCGAATCTACTCCATCATCTACAACGCGGTGGACGACGTCCGCGGTGCGATGGAAGGGCTCCTCCCGCCGACGCTCGTCGAGCGCGTGAACGGCAGGGCCGAAGTCCGACAGGTCTTCAAGGTGAAGAACGTCGCCGTCGCCGGCTGCTACGTCGTGAGCGGGATCATCAAGCGCTCGGCGAAGGTGCGGCTCCTTCGCGACGGGCAAGTCCTCTGGGACGGCAAGGTCGCGGCGCTCAAGCGTTTCAAGGACGACGTGAAGGACGTGGCGGAGGGCTTCGAGTGCGGCATCAGCCTCGACGGGATGAACGACGCCAAGGAGCTGGACATCATCGAGTGCTACGAGATCGACGAGGTCAAGCAGAAGCTCTGACCGTCGTCCGCGCGCATGTTCGTAGGCGTCCTCCGGCTCACGTTCCACGTGCCGCACGCGCGTTCGCTGAAGGAGAAGCGCCATTCGGTGAGGCGCTTCCGGGACCGCGTGCGGAGTCGCTTCGACGTCTCCATTGCGGAGGTCGCCGCGCAGGACACGTGGCAGCGCGCGGTCTTCGGGGTGTGCGTCATCTCGAGCGACGGGGTGGTGTGCGACAAGGTGCTCGCCCAGGTGGCGCGCGCGGCGGAGACGGAGGAGGAAATGGTGCTGACCGATCGCGCGACCGAAATCCTCCCTCTGGGCGACGATGAGTGAGCGCGCGGCGCGAGGCCGGGAGGGCTGACGATGGCGACGGACGTCAAGAGATCGGTGCGGCTGTCGGCGCGCGTGGCGAAGGAGGTCGCGTGGGCGCTCGGCCGCGACGTGCGCGACCCGCGCGTCGGGGACGTGACGGTGACGCGCGTGGAGATGCCGGACGACCTGCGGTCGGCGAGGGTCTACGTGAGGCTACTCTCGGGGGGCGACGACGCGGCGAAGCGGAAGGAGGCGCTCGTCGGGCTCCGGCGCGCGTCGGGCCTGGTGAAGCGAACGATCGCCGGCCGCCTGGGGCTCCGCGTCACGCCGGAGCTCGCGTTCTTCTACGACGAGGGGTTGGACGACCTCACGCGCATCGAGCAGCTGCTCGAAGAGGTGAAGGCGGACGAGCGCCGCCAGAAATCGTAGCTACCGAAGCCTCGTCACGTACCAGGCCCCCTTCCAGCTCGTCATCTCGGCCACATCGAAATGGCTCGGCTTGCCGTCGATGGTGAACGCGAGGCGCGATCGCTTCGCGCGCCAGAGCATGCGCAAGAGATCGTGCTTCTTCGGCATCGCCTCGGAGGCCGGCTGGCCGAGCTCGAAGCCCGTGAACCTCGCCCGGTCGATCCCCTTCATCCGCTTGTGCAAGACGTGTACGTCCTTCCTGAACGCCGCGAGCACCTTCTGGTCCCAGTGCTTGCCCGGGTCGGCCACGTCCTTCACCGCGATGTACGCGTCGCGCGGGAACACGATGTCCCCCGCGAGCTCCCCGTCGTCCTTCTGGATCGCCTCGAGCAGGTGCCTCGCCCGCCGCACGAGCTCCTCACTCGTGAACGCCGGCAGCGCGTCGTCCGCGATCGGCGCCGCCGCCTCGGGCGAAGCCTTCGCCCCTCCCTCGCCTCCGTCCGTCCGCGACCCCGCCGCCACGGCCGCGTCGCCCGCTCCCGTCGCGCTCCCCTTCGGGTGACACGCGACGAGCAGGCCCGCGAAGGCGACCGTCACGCCAATCCCGCCTTTGGCCAGGAGAGAGCTCAACGACGGCTACGCCAGGTTGGGCAGCGGGACCATATCCACGTGGAGGACCTCCTCGAATGCGTGGATCTCCGCCAGGCACGCCTCGCCCAGCCGCGACACGACGCGAAGCTTCGCGCACGACGCGCCGCCCCCCTCGAAGATCGTGTTCGTCACCTCCTCGACGTTGATGCCGTGGCGCTTGATGACGTTGAGCACGTTCGCGAACGTCCCCACCTTGTCGACCATGCGAATGACGACCTGGAATCGCGCCGTCGACGACGACGACACGTTGACCACGTTCGGCACGTTCGCCTCGAGCAGGAACGACCGGACGACGCGCACGGTCTCGGTCGCGATGGCGAGCTGCGCCTGGTCGGTCGAGGCGGCGATGTGCGGCGTGCCGTAGATGAAGCCCTCCTTCGCGCCGTCCTTCGGCTCGAACAGATCGCTCGCGTACTCACGCGATCCCTTCGGCTCGTCGGGGAAGACGTCGAGCCCCACGCGGAGCTTCTGCTTCGCCACGGCCTCCTTGAGCGCCGGGTAGTCGAGCAGATCGGCGCGCGCGGTGTTGAGGAGGATCGCCCGCGGAGGGAGCGCGGCGAGCACCTTCGCGTTCACGATCCCCCGCGTGCGGTCGGTGATGGGCAGGTGCAGGCTCAGGATCTGGGACTTCGACGCGAGCTCGAGCAAGGACGGCGCGTGCCCCACCCCCGCCTCCGCGGCCTTCGCCGCCGTGAGCGACCGGCTCCACGCGACGGGGTGCAGACCGAACGCGCGCGCCCGGCTCGCGACCTCGCGCCCGACGGCGCCGAACCCCGCGACGCCGAGGGTCTTGCCGTGGAGCCCCTCCGCCCCGCCGAACTTCGTCCGCTCCCACTTCCCCGACCGCAAGGACAGCACGGCGTCCGGAATCCTCCGGTCGATGCTGAGGAGGAGCCCGTAGGCGAGCTCCGCCACCGCCGCCGCGTTCTTCCCCGGGCAGTTGGCGACGTAGATGCCTCGCTTGCTCGCCGCCCGCACGTCGATCGTGTTGAACTCGGCCCCCGCGCGCACGATGAGGTGCAGGGACTTCGCCTTGTCGATCGCGAGGGCGGTCACCTCGGTCGACCGCACGACCAGGATGCCCACGCCGCCGATCTTCGCCTCGAGCGACTCCTTGGTGACCTCCGGGTCATAGACGACCTCGACGGGGAGGGTTTTGAGCTCTTCGATGGCGCGCGGGTGGAGCTTGTCGGCGATGAGCAGGCGCATGGGGAGGCGGATCCTAGCGGACCCTACGCCGTTTTGAAACGCGCGGCTCAGTCTTACGCGCCCCGCTAGCCGGGACCGACGACACTCTCGACGCCGCCGACGCGCACGACCGTCTTGCCGGCGGCCTCGCCCATGAAGGGGGCGAGCGCGTTCTGCGCGTGCCTCGTGAACTTCGCCTCGAACGGCCATACGCCGCCGCGCTTCACCTTCGTGTAGAGCGCGCCGTCCTCCCCCGTCCGCGTCTCGCCCGGCACCCACGCCTCCTCCGTCGCGTCGCTCAGCGCGAGCACCAGCCGGCCGCCGTCCTCGCGCACCGAGCGGACCGTGTAGGGTGCATCTTCCACGACGAAGTACGTCCAGTCGTAGCCGTTCGACAGAATGTAGCGGCCGTCGTCGGGGTGGCGGCGGATCCACGTGTGCATCGCGAGCGCGAGTCGCGGGTGGTCGACGACGGCGCCGTCGTGGGTGAAGGTGCCGTTCGGGTCGAGGCGGATGGTGCTCTCGCGGGAGCGCCCCTCGGGGGCAGGGAAGCGGAAGAACTCGGGGTAGTCGCCCGGCTTGGCCATCCGACGAGGATGCTCAGTCGGGCCGCGGACGCAAGCTGGAGTTGCGGAGGGGACAGGTGTCGGGGTGGAGAGGCGCCACGCCGACAGGCGGGGCGAAGATGGCGGCTTTCACCCCCTTCCTCCCGACACGGACGGCGTACGGGCCGCCAGCCGCGCGATGGCGGCCGCCATGAAAGACCTCCGGAGCCCTTTCGCCCGCGCCGGCGCGACCCTCGATGCGCTCGGGATCGCCGCACCCGCTGCGTCGCCGCCCGTCCCGCCCGGCGCGAACGCGGCGCGCATTTCTCCCCCCGAACTTCTGGCCGACAGCGTGGTCTGTGCCGCCGCCGAGGCCGCCCGGATGACGCCTCCGGACGTCCGCCCCGCGCTCCTCGCCGCGTTCCGGCGCGGGCAGCAGCTCGGGCTCACCGTCGAGCAGCTCGAGTCGGCGCTCTCACGCAAGGCGGACTGACCCCCGCGCGTCGTCTTGACGGCTCCTCCCGCCGCGCCTAAGTACACGTCGTTCAGAATGTTTTGAAAGTTGGCGAAGCGCCCAGCATTGCTGGGCTTTCGTTCGACCTTCGGAGAGCTCACGATGGCGTTCGACGGCATGGCAGCGTTCGTCTCCGCGCTCGAAGCGCGGGGGGAGCTGGTGCGGGTGCGCCTGCCGGTCGACCCTTTCCTCGAGGTCTCCGCCATCGCCGACCGGGTCATGAAGGCGGGCGGCCCGGCACTCCTGTTCGAGCGGGTCGGCGCGGCGCGTTTCCCCCTCCTCATCAACGCGTACGGCTCCCGCGCGCGCATGGCGATGGCCCTCGGCGTGTCGGACCTCGAGGAGCACGCGCGCACCCTCGAGGCGCTCATCCACGCGCGCCCGTCGCTGACCGCGAAGGGGCTCGCGGCGCTGGCCGAAACGCTCCCCGAGCTGTCGCACGTCCCTCCGCGGCGCACGACGGAGGCGCGCTGCCACGACGTCGTCCTCGAAGGGGACGCCGTGGACCTCGACCTCCTGCCCATCCTCACGTCGTGGCCGGACGACGGCGGCCCCTTCCTCACGCTGCCGAACGTCATCACGAAAGACCCGGACACCGGCGCGCGGAACATCGGGATGTACCGCATGCAGCGCATCGACCGCCGCACGACGGCGATGCACTGGCAGATCCACAAGACGGGGGCGCGGCACTTCCGCCGGGCGAAGGAGAAGGGGCTCCCGCGCCTCGAGGTGGCGGTCGCTCTTGGCGGCGATCCAGCGCTGACGTACGCGGCGACGGCGCCGCTGCCCGACGGGATCGACGAGTGGATGCTTTCGGGCTTCCTGCGCAAGCAGGCGGTCAAGACGGTGCGCGCGAAGACGGTCGACCTCGACGTGCCGGCCGACGCGGACTTCGTGCTCGAGGGGTACACCGACCCGGGCGAGGAGCTCTTCGACGAGGGGCCCTTCGGCGACCACACGGGGTACTACACGCCGAAGGAGAAGTTCCCCCGCTTCCACGTGACGTGCATGACTCACAGGCGCGACGCGGTCTACCCGTGTACGATCGTGGGCCCGCCGCCGATGGAAGACGCGTGGCTCGGCAAGGCGACCGAGCGGATCTTCCTCCCGCTCCTCCGGACGATGTTCCCCGAGATCGTGGACATGAACCTCCCGGTCGAGGGCGCCTTCCACAACCTCGTCCTCGTCTCGATAAGGAAGCAGTACCCGATGCACGCGAGCCGCGTGGCGCACGGGCTCTGGGGGTCGGGGCAGATGTCCTTCTCGAAGGTCATCTGCGTGCTCGACGACGACGTGGACGTGCAGAACGTGGCGGAGGTCGCGTGGAGGCTGCTCGCGAACCTCGACCCCAGGCGCGACGTCACGTTCGTGGACGGCCCGATCGACCAGCTCGACCACGGGGCGAACCAGGCGCTCTTCGGGGGGAAGATGGCGATCGACGGGACGAAGAAGTGGCCCGAGGAGGGGTACCGCCGCGAGTGGCCGGAGGTGGCGCGGATGACGGACGACGTCGTGCGGAAGGTCGAGCGGCGGTGGGTGGAGCTGGGGCTCCCCGAAGCCACAGGGGGGCCGTCGCGTCCCGCGCCGCTCCGCGAAGGGGCGGCGGGGCTCACCGAGTCGGTCCTCCGCGCGGCGCGCACGATTCTCGGGAGGGGCCATGAGTGAGCACGCGCTCTCCCCCATCCCCGATCTCGCCGCGCGCGGTCTGGACGCCGAGCGGCACGCCCGGGCCGTGCAGGACATGTTCGGCCGCATCGCGCCGACCTACGACGTCTTGAACCGCGTGCTCTCGGTGGGGAGAGACGCGAGCTGGCGCGAGAAGGCGGTGGACGCGCTCCGCGGGGCGCCTCGGGGGCCGTCGCTCGACCTGTGCGCGGGGACGCTCGATCTCACGGTGCTGCTCGACCGGGCGCGACCGCACGACCGGCTCATCGCGTCGGACTTCTCGGAGCCGATGCTGCACGCCGGGCGCGCGAAGGTGCCGCGCGCGGAGATCGTCGTGGCCGACGCGATGGCCCTGCCGTTCGCGGACGCATCCATCGCGGTCGTCGTGTGCGGCTTCGGCGTGCGCAACGTGGCCGACCCGGCGAGGGCGCTCCGCGAGGTCCGGCGCGTGCTCGTCCCCGGAGGCGTCTTCGTCGCGCTCGAGCTCTTCCGCCCGTCGCGCTGGCAGACGCGCGTGTTCCACAAGGCGTACGCGAGCGCCCTCCTGCCCGCCGTGGGGGGGCTCGTCTCGGGGGAGCGGGGCGCGTACGCGTACCTCGCCAGGAGCATGGACGGGTTCATGTCGCGCGGCGAGTACGGGGCGGCGCTGTGGGACGCGGGGTTTTCGAACGTAGAGAGCCGTGAGCTCACGCTGGGCGTCGCGTCGATCGTGCGGGCGGAGGTGAGACATGACGGGTAGCCGGACACCGCGCAAGATCGTCGTCGGCCTGACGGGGGCGAGCGGCGCCCTGTACGCGCGGAGGCTGCTCGGGGTGCTCCGTCGGCGCGAGCGGGCGGGGGACGTCGAGGTCGCCGTGTGCGCGTCGGACACCGCGGCCGAGGTGTGGGCGCTCGAGTGCGGCGGCGACATGCGTGAGGGGGTGGGCGGGCGCATCTGGGGCGGACGCGACTTCAACGCGCCGTTCGCGAGCGGCAGCGCCGGCTGGCACGCGATGATCGTCGTGCCCTGCTCGATGAGCACCGTCGCGAAGGTCGCGCACGGCATCTCCGACACGCTCCTCGCGCGCGCCGCCGACGTCATGCTCAAGGAGCGGAGGACCCTCGTGCTCGTTCCCCGTGAGACGCCGCTCAGCCTCATCCACCTCGAGAACCTCGCCCAGGTCACCCGTGCCGGCGCAGTCGTCCTCCCCGCAATGCCCGCCTTTTACCAGAAGCCTCGCAGCATCGACGACCTCGTCGACAGCGTCGTCGCACGCGCGCTCGACCACATCGGCGTCGACCACGAGCTCTCCCGCCGCTGGGGGTCGCCCGAGTGAGCGCCCTCGTCGATCGCGCCCTCGACGCCGCGGGGCTCGTGCCCATCGCGGAGGCCCGGAGGAGGGGGGACCTCACGAGGGTGCGCGATCTCGCGCGCGTTCTGGAGACGGCGGACCTGCTCGCGGTGGGAGCGCTCGCCGATCGCGTGCGGGCCGAGGAGGTGGGGGACGACGTGCGCGTCTTCGCGAACTTCGCGGCCGACGAGGGGCCCGACGTCGTCACGGTGCGAGTGGCCGGGGGCTCCCTCGGGGGCGCGGAAGGGCTGCGGCGCGTGGCGATCGCGAGGATCGCGGGCCCTCTGCACGCGAGGGTGAGGGTCGACTGGGCGGAGTCGGGGCTCGATGTCGCGCAGGTGGCGTTGGGGTTCGGGGCGAGCGAGCTCTTGGGGCCGATCGCGAACCGGCGGGGGCTGCCGATCGCGGACGACGCGACGAAGAAGGTGAAGGGGCAGGGGAGGGTAGCGGTTCAGTCATTGAAGAAGCAGGAGCTCGCGCGCCTCGTGTCGAGCGCAGGGAGGCACGCCGTGTTCGAATCCGATCCGAAGACCGCTACACCCGGCGCCGCGCTCCCGACGCTCGACGCGATCGCGAGGAAGGTCCGCCATGGGGAGCGACTGTCGTTCGACGACGGCGTCGCCCTCTTCCGCCACCCCGATCTGCTCGCGGTGGGGCAGCTCGCCAACTCGGTGCGCGAGCGGCTGCACGGCGACCGGACCTACTTCAACAAGAACCTCCGCATCGAGGTGACGAACGTCTGTGTCGCATCGTGCCTCTTCTGCTCCTTCGCGAAGCTCGAGGAGGGGGCGAAGGGGGCGGTGACGATGAAGCTCGAGGACGCGTGGCGCGAGCTCGAGACGCGGATGGACGACCCCCCGGCCGAGATCCACATCGTCAACGGCCTGCACCCCGGGCTGCCGTTCTCGTACTACGAGGAGCTCCTCCAGGGCTTCAAGCGCATCAAGCCCGACGTGCACATGAAGTGCTTCACCGCGGTGGAGATCCACTTCTTCGCCGTGCACTACGGCATGACCCACGAACAGGTCTTGACGAGGCTCCGCTCCGCGGGGCTCGCGAGCCTGCCTGGAGGTGGAGCCGAGATCTTCCACCCGGACGTGCGGTCGCGCATCTCGCACGACAAGGCGACGGCCGACGAGTACCTCGAAGTGCACCGCGTGGCGCACCGGATGGGCATGGCGACGAACGCGACCATGCTCTACGGGCACATCGAGACCTTCGAGCACAGGGTGGACCACCTTCTCAGGCTCCGCGCGCTCCAGGACGAGTCGGCGCACGCGCCGGCGCGCCTCCAGGCGTTCATTCCGCTGGCCTTCCACCCCGACGGCAACGGGATGAAGAACCTCCCGGGCCCCACCGGCATCGACGATCTCCGTACGCTCGCCGTGTCGCGGCTCATCCTCGACAACGTGCCGCACATCAAGGCGTACTGGGTCAGCATGACGCCGAAGATCGCGCAGGTGGGGCTGCGCTTCGGGGCCGATGACCTCGACGGGACGATCGTGCACGAGACGATCTACAGCGCAGCCGGGTCGCGATCGCCCTCGGGGCTGCAGGTCGACGAACTCGTGCGCCTGATCCGCGAGGCGGGCCGGACGCCCGTCGAGCGCGACACGCTCTACAACGTCG
>Ga0209415_10017094_pt1 | contig 11581 bp, 9 predicted proteins | sample PeaSoiSIISIP2007_FD_187696 | JGI IMG/M metagenome (GOLD analysis project Ga0209415, IMG submission 187696) | Peat soil microbial communities from Weissenstadt, Germany - SII-SIP-2007 (SPAdes) (version 2) | ecosystem: Environmental > Terrestrial > Soil > Wetlands > Peat | place: Germany... | reverse complement strand
CCAGCCTTGCGCAAAGCGATCCCTTCCTTCCACAAGGGCGTCATTATAGCGACCCCTACAATCATCACGGCTAGGCCTACGACTGGCTGGGAAAGGCACAACCACAGCCCTGCCGAAATTAGTAGGAGGCTCCCCACACCACCGAGCGGCGGGCGGTAGACTCCGTGCTTCATGCAGGTGCATTTCGGCATAGAACTGCTGGCGGCGGAGTGGACGGACTCGGTGGCATGCATCGGCACCTTCGATGGAGTCCACCGGGGCCACCAGCAGGTCATCCAGACAGCCGTGGCGAAGGCTCTCCAGTCGGAGTGCCCTTGCGTCCTCGTAACCTTCGACCGCCATCCCGCACATGTTCTCGCTCCCGATCGATGCCCGAAGGCGATAGGGTCCCTTCAGTCAAACCTCGCCGAGTTTCAAGCTCTCGGCGTTGCCGTCGCGGTCGTACTGCCATTCGATTACGCGCTTAGTCAAACACCCGCCGAAGAGTTTTTCGAGGAGATCCTGGTCGGGCGGATCAAAGCCAGGGCGATCGTCGTCGGCCATGACTTCGCCTTTGGGCACAACCGGGTCGGCACCCCCGAATGGCTGCAAGACCGGATCGCGACGACCGTGATCCCCTCCTTTGAGATCGACGGCCGGCGCGTCAGCAGCAGCGAGATCCGGCGGGCCGTGGAAGCCGGTCAAGTCGAAGAAGCCGCCAATCTCCTGGGCCGTCCATTCGAGATCCCTGGCGTCGTGGTTGCCGGCCAGAAGCTGGGGCGAAAGCTCGGGTTTCCAACCGCGAATCTCGCCCGCTCATTCGATCAGGTGCTTCCTGCGTTCGGAATCTACTCGGGAGAGATGACCTGCCCGATCGGGACCTTCCGCGCCGCGATCAGCATCGGCACAAGACCCGCCGCGGGCGGAGGCAACGTGACGATCGAGGCCTATCTCCTCGACTACCCGGCGGATCCACTATACGGGATGGCGGTCACCCTGCGTCTGCTCGCCCGAGTGCGGGAGGAACGGGACTTCCCATCCCTTGATGCGCTGAAAGCCCAGATCGCTCGCGACGTCGAGCGGATTCGAGCCAGTCGATAGCACGACCCGCGTTCGCCCACGCTTGCCATCTTTGCACAAGAGTGTCCGAATCGGAGTCTTGAAATTGGCTCAGCTAGCGCCCTATGCGCACAGCCCGTCTGGCCCGGAGATGCCCGATGAGGAGGGCGATGTCGGCGGGTCGGACGCCGGAAACGCGGGAGGCTTGGCCGACGGTTGTGGGCCGGATCCGGCCGAGCTTCTCGCGGCTCTCGTAGCTGAGTCCCTTCATGGTTTGCCAATCCCATTCGATGGGGATTCGGAACTCGTCGAGCTTGCGGGCCTGGTCGGCGAGGCGCTGCTGGCGCTGGATGTAGCCGTCGTACATGGCGGCGAGTTCGATCTGTTCGAGAATCTCCCGGCTGAACGACAGCTCCGACTTCGTCGAAGTGGGGACAAGAATGTCCCCGCCACGGAAGATCGAGTCCAAACGAGCGATCGTCATTTGCGGGCGCTTCATGAGGTCGAAGAGGGACATCTTGTTCGCGATGGGCGCTTCGCCGACCGCCTCGAGGGCGGGCGAATCGGCCGCGTAGACGTAGGTCGACTTCAGCTTGTCGAGGCCTTCTTCGATCTGATCTTGCTTCGTTTCGAATCGAGCCCAGCGCTCGTCGGAGCAAAGGCCAATGCCGCGGGCTTGGGGAGTGAGGCGGGCGTCGGCATTGTCGTGGCGAAGGATCAGGCGATGCTCGGCGCGGGCGGTGAGCATGCGGTAGGGATCGTCTACGCCCTTCGTGACGAGGTCGTCGATCATGACGCCGATGAAGCTGTTGTCGCGGGGGAAGTCGACGGGCTCCTCGTCGAGGGCATAGCGAGCCGCATTGATTCCGGCGACGACTCCCTGCCCGGCGGCTTCCTCGTAGCCGCTCGTGCCGTTAAGCTGGCCGGCGAGAAAAAGGCCTTCGAGCTGCTTACTCATCAGATGCTGAGTGAGCTGGAGCGGATCGGCCATGTCGTATTCGACCGCGTAGCCGGGACGGATCATCTCGGCGCTTTCGAGGCCAGGGACGGTCTTCAGGAAGGCTAGTTGAACGTCGGCGGGCAGGCTGGTCGAAACGCCCTGCACGTAGATCGACTCGCTATCCCACTCCTCTTGCTCGAGGAAGATTGGGTGGCTTTCCTTCTCCGAGAACTTGACGACCTTGTCCTCAATGCTCGGGCAGTAGCGGGGGCCGACGCCTTCGATCTGGCCGCCGTACATGGCGCTTTCGTGGAGGCGCTCGCGAATCAGGTCGTGAGTTGCCCGAGTTGTGCGGGTTTGCCAGCAAGGGAGAAGTTCTCCGACCGGGAAGGCGCGGTCGTGAAGGAAACTGAACGGGCCGGCATCGGGGTCGCTTTCGAGCGCGGGAGTCTTGGTAAAGTCGATGCTGCCCTTTCTTATCCGAGGGGTGGTTCCAGTCTTGAACCGGCGCATGTTGACTCCGATCTCCCTGAGGAATCCGGATAGCCCGATCGAGGCTTGATCCCCGTGACGAGCCGCGACCGTCTTCTTCATTCCCTCGTGGCAGAGGCCGTTGAGGAATGTGCCGGTGGTGAGCACAACGGCTCTAGCTCTTAGGAGCGCAGGCTTGCAGCCTGCTCCGGCCGGCAGGATGCCGGCGCTCCCAGCTACCTCGACTCCAAGCACCTTGCCGGCTTTGTAAGCGACGGTTTCTACACTTCCCTCGATGAGCGTTAGATTTGGCTCCATCCCCAGGGTTTCGCGCATGAGGCGCGGGTAGAGCGTCTTGCAAACGTGGGCGCGGACGGTTTGGACGGCTGGGCCCTTGCTGGTGCCAACCCTCCTAATGTGGGTTAGGGCGTAGTCGGTCGTGATGCCCATCTGGCCGCCGAGGGCGTCGACTTCGCGGGCGATGTGGCCTTTCGCCGGCCCGCCAATCGAGCAGTTGCACGGCAGATGGCCGATTCGGTCGAGCCGCATCGTGATGCAGGCGGTGCGGAGGCCCATGCGCGCGGAGGCGAGGGCCGCCTCGATCCCGGCATGCCCGGCTCCCACCACGATGACGTCGAACTCGTCCACGAAGGGTGAAGTGTACCGGCGGCGAGAGCATGACCGGGACGGTCATGAAAACCACGGGCGGGACGCATGTGCCACGTTACCGGATCACAAGCTGCTGAGGAAAGGCGTAGGGGCGGGTGAAGACGCCGGATTCGGTGATGATCGCCTCGATCAGGGAGCCGGGGGTGACGTCGAAGGCGGGGTTGTAGACCGGGCAGCCGATGGGTCCGACGGCGATGCCATCGACATGGGTCAGCTCCTCCGGCGAACGCTCTTCGATGGGGATATTGGCTCCCGTCGTCAGAGTGGGATCGAAGGTCGAGGATGGCGCGGCGATGTAGAAGGGGATCTCGTGAAAGTCGGCGAGGACAGCGAGCGAGTACGTGCCGATCTTGTTCGCGGTGTCGCCGTTGGCGGCGATCCTGTCCGCGCCCGCGATCACGCAATTGATCTTTCTGGCTCGCATCAACGAGCCGGCGACGCCGTCGGCGATGGAATGGAACGGGATTCCGTCCTTGATCAGCTCGTAGGCAGTGAGTCGCAGGCCCTGCTGGCGGGGCCGGGTCTCGCAGGAATAGACGTGGATGTCCTTGCCCTGCTCGTGTGCAGTACGGATGACCCCGAGGGCGGTGCCGTGGCCAGCCGTGGCCAAAGACCCGGTGTTGCAGATGGTTAGGATGTTCGCGCCGTCCGGGATAAGCTCAGCGCCGTTGCGGCCGATCGAGCGGTTCATCTCCAGGTCCTCGCGTTCGATCGCCTTGGCCTCGGCGAGGACGTCTTCGAAGCCCCAAGATCCCAAGTCCTTGATCCGGTCGATGGCCCAGAAGAGGTTGACGGCGGTGGGGCGCGACGCGGCGAGGATGGCGGCCGCCTCCTCCCGAGGAACGCCGTGCTTGGAAGCGAGGGCCATGCCGTACCCGGCGGCGACGCCGATAGCGGGTGCGCCCCGAACCGCCATATCATGAATCGCCTCGGCAACTTCCTGATGGGTCTTCAGCTCGAGCCAGACCTCCTGGATAGGCAATAAGCGCTGATCAAGCATGAGCAGCGCGCTTCCCGTCCATCGCATTGGCTGGATCATCGTTGTGAGCACGTCCGGAGGTTAGCGGTAAGCTGGCAGCAGACCCGCTGTCTCCCGCTTCACATTATGCTGGTTTCGGCGACTCGGGCTGGAGTTCGCTCTTGACCCGCTTACCTGCTTGGTTGCTTACGCCCATGCGCATCCTCGTCTTCGAATCGAATCTGATGTGGTCATCGAGGCTTTCGCAGAGCTTGCGTAAGCTTGGCCACGACCCGATGCTTTGCAGCGAAATGCCAGCGGACGCGGAAGGTGCGGCGGCAGCGATCGTCAATCTCGGAGATGCACGGCTGGAGCCGACGGCGCTGGTCGCAAGGCTCCGGGGACTTGGGGTAGCCGTTATCGCCCATGCCGGGCACAAAGAGAAGGATCTGCTCGAGCTTGGCCGCAAAGCCAATGTCGAAATCCTCGCCACGAACAGCGAACTCACCTATAAGCTTGCGGAACTTCTTGGCCGGGTGGAGCCGAGTTAAAGAGAGGGGCTTGCATGGCGTTCTCGCCTTTCGGGCTCGATGGAAGCACGAAGACACAAAGGTGCACGAGGGATCGAGTTTGCGCGGATCGCGCAGGCAAAGCGTCGGCGATTCAAATTCGGATGGGATTGAACCGCGATTGGCGCGAATTGACGCGAAAACGGAATGGGCGAAGCGCCACTTTTTCTCAATCTGCCCTAGGGAAAGCGATCTGGCACGGTTTTCGCAATGAATGTAGCTCGACGACTGAACAAGCAAGGGCTTGCAACCGTCCGTGCTTTCCTGATAAAGGAGAAAGCTATCAATTTGAATACTTTGATGGGCAGCCTTGCGCTGCCCAGTTCTTTTTGACCGCCAGCTCCACAATCGAGGCGCCCCACCCCGGCTTCGGCACCTCCTGCCCGTTCACATTGTCATAATGTCTTGGCGCGTGATACCATTGCTGAGCCCAATTCGCGGCGAGGAAGCCTCTCCCAATCGTGATCTCGGAACGTCCTAACAGAATAGTGAGACCGACGGGCCTGGCTCTGCGGCGGTTTGCCCTGCTCTGCGTGGCTATTTGTGTCACGGGCATTGCCCATGCCGAGAGAATCCTCCTCGTCCCGCTTGATAGTCGGCCCGCGGGGGGACAGTTCGCCCAAATGATCGCGCGAATGGCGAACGTCGACGTCCGTTTACCCGAATACACGACTTTGGGCCGCTTCACGACTCCGGGATCACCGAGCGCGATCCTCCGCTGGCTTCAAGACCAGAACTACCGCGATGTGAAGGCGGTCGTCGTTTCCGCAGACATGATCGCCTACGGCGGCTTGATCGCTTCTCGCACCGACGACACAAGCAAGAAGGTCGCCGTCGAGAGGCTTCAAGAACTGGCCGCGATTCGGGCCGAACATCCGGAAGTCAAGTTCTACGTGTTCTCGTCGATCATGCGGCTGATCCCGACCGCAACGAAGAGTACGGCGGCATGGCGGGCTCTGCTCGGGCGCTACGAAGAGTTGAAGAGCCGTTCTCTGACGGACAAAGAGCCCTCGTTTCTCGCCGACATGGCGCTACTCCGCAAGGAGGTCCCGCCGATCCAGATCAAGCGCTACGAGCAGACCCGAGCGCGAAATCTGCAAATCAACGGCGAACTGATCCGCATGGTTGCGGACGGCGATTTCGATTATCTGGCCTTCGGTCAGGATGATGCCCGGCTTTACGGACCCCATGTACCTGAAACGGCGCGGCTGAAGCAGGTCGCCGCCGAAAAGGACGTCGAGGGCCAAGTCTACTTCTGCGAAGGGATCGACCAGCATTCGAACGTATTGCTCAGCCGGGCTCTCATGAAGCTCAACGACTGGAAGCCGAAGATCAAGATCGTCTACTCGGACGACCGCGACCGGTTCAACTACGCCAATTTCGAGTGCAAGACGATCGAACGGAGCCTCCGAGATCAAATCATCGCGAGCGGCGCCGAGCCCTCCGAAGAGACCGGGCCTTACGATTACGCGCTTTACGTCAACACACCGGCCCGGCGGCCGGAGCAATTCAGGCAGTTTCTCGATGATCTGAACAACGAGATCGAACAGGGCTTTCCCGTCGCGGTCGCCGACATCAATCTAGCGAACGACGGCACCGCCGACCCTCAGCTTTTCACCTACCTGTCGCAGGACGACCGAATGACCAAGCTGCTGTCCTTCGCCGGATGGAATACGGCCGGGAATACGATGGGGACGGCCATCCCTGCGGCGAACATCTATCTGCTTTCACGCCGCCTCAACGTGGACCCGCTCGAGCGCGAACTCGCGCGCCGTGAATTCCTGCTTCACCGTTTCGTTAACGACTACGCGTACCACAAATTCGTGCGGCCCCAGGCCTACGAGATGATCGACTCCAGCCACGCAGCCTCACGCGAAGAGACGTATGGAGCGACGTTTAGGGAAGTCAACGACTTCGTGCGGGGGGACGTCTACAAGTATCTCGAGTATTACTTCCACGAAGAGTTCGAAGGGAAGCGCTTCTTCGCGGGGACGACTCAATACGAACTAAGCGGTCTAAGCAACATCAAGATCTTTTTGCCTTGGCCCCGAGCCTACGAGGTCAGGCTCGAATTTCAGCTCCACGCGGAACCTGTGACCTCCGCGGAAAGTCCGGCAGACCGCGGCAAGCGCTAAATCCTCGCCGTGCACGACCTCCTCATGGCATCTAAAGTTTTCGTAAAGACCGTCTAACGCGGAATCCCATTTGAGCTCGATTTCGAATTTACATCGTTGAGTAGTATCGCGGAGCTGTTGCTCGGGCGCCCCCTCGCTTCTCGCGAGGAGGGTGAGCAAAAGATCGGTATTCTTGCCGGGATTCCGATGCTCGGGCTCGACGCCCTCGCATCGGCAGCTTATGGCCCCGAAGCCGCACTCACCATCCTGATTCCGGCCGGCGCGGCGGGGCTGGGCTACTTCGGCCCGATCATCCTCGCCATCCTCGCCATCTTGACAGTCCTTTATCTGTCCTATCGCCAGACGATCGCCGCCTATCCGAACGGGGGCGGCTCTTACACGGTGGCCCGTGAGAATCTGGGTATCCGGGCGAGCCTTTTTGCAGCGGCCGCCCTGCTCGTCGACTACATCCTCACTGTCGCGGTGGGCATCTCGGCGGGAGTCGGAGCGCTCGTGTCGGCGGTCCCTTCCCTCCACCCCCACATTCTCGCGATCTGTCTTACGATTTTGGCCCTCGTCACACTTGTGAATCTGCGGGGTGTGCGCGAATCCGGTACCGCATTCGCCGTCCCCACCTACCTCTTCGTCGCCTCCCTCGGTGGTGCGATTGCGATCGGCGTTTTCAAGTCGCTCGTCTTGGGAGGACATCCGGTTCCCGTCGAAAAGCCGGCTCCCCTCCCGCCTGGGGTTGCCGCCGTCGGGCTTTGGCTGCTCATGCGGTCGTTCGCGAGCGGATGCACGGCGATGACCGGAGTCGAGGCGGTGAGCAACGGGGTAGGGGCCTTCGACCGGCCGACGTCGAAGAATGCGATCGCCACGCTGACGGCGATTGTCACCATTCTGGCCCTGATGCTCGCGGGAATCGCATACCTTTGCCGAGCCTATGGAGTCGGGGCAGTCGACCCGGATCTGGCTTCCTACCAGAGCGTGATCTCGCAGCTCGTCGCGGCCGTCGTTGGCCGGGGCTGGTTCTATTACCTCACGATCGGAAGCGTCCTTGCCGTGCTCGCCTTGTCTGCCAATACAGGCTTCGCCGGATTTCCCCGTCTGTGCCGGTTACTAGGAAAGGACGAGTTTCTTCCTCGATCCTTTACTCACCGTGGTCGGCGCCTGGTATTTTCGCACGGCATCGTGATATTGGCCATGCTCTCCGGGGCCCTGCTCGTTGTCTTCGGCGGTGTAACGGACCGGCTGATCCCGCTTTTTGCGGTCGGCGCCTTCCTTGCATTCACGATGTCGCAAGCCGGGATGGTGATGCACTGGCGCAAAGTCGGCGGTAAGGGATCGAAGACGTCCATGGCGATCAACGCGCTTGGAGCGATCGCAACCGGCATCGCTCTTGTCGTGGTTCTTGCCGCCAAATTCCTTGACGGCGCTTGGATTACGATCCTCCTTATTCCCGGCCTCGTCGTGATTTTCCAGGCCGTGAACCGGCACTACCGGCATGTCCAATCAGAGACATCCTGCAAGCGGCCCATTCAAACAGGTGACCAGCCCCCCGTCGTCATTGTGCCGATCAAGGGATGGAACACGATCGCAGAGAAGGCCATTCGCTTCGGGATGGGTCTGTCACCGACCGTTATCGCCGCCCACGTCGGAGTCAGCGACCAGGACATCTACGAGCTGAAACGCGATTGGGGGCGATTCGTGGAAGAGCCTTTGAGTCGGGCCGGGAAAAAACCGCCCAAGCTGGTCGCGGTATCGTCTCCGTACCGCCGGCTGTTTACTCCCCTGCTCGGCTTGATCCGAGAACTTGAGGAGCAGCACCCCGACCGCCAGATCGCCGTCATCATTCCAGAGCTTGTGGAAACACGATGGTGGCAGCATCTCCTCCACAATCAGCAGGCGACCGGCCTGAAAGCGGCCCTGCTCTTTCGAGGCGACAGGAGGATCGTCGTGATCAATGTCCCGTGGTATCTCGGCGAGCCAAACCTCTCGATAGAAGGCGCAACGGAGAGGGATACGTCGATGGTCGCGGAATGAAGCGCATCACCGCTGCGATGCCAGCCAGTAATCCTACTGGCTCAGTTCCGTCGTTCAATCTGGAACAAATTGGCTGGATAGTCATTGCGCTACCCCCCGTGGCTTTGAGGAGGCATTGAACAGCACGCAGATGATCGCGCTCAACCGTGCCCGAACGACGTTCCAGCGGATTGCCGACGCGAAATTCTTCAATGGTTGGGTGAAGGGAATTACACCAGATGCCATCGTGGTGCTCGCCTCACTGGCCGCCACATTCGAAACCGGTCAGGACTTTTCGTTCCAAGTGTACGGAAACAAGAAGAACGCGCACTTCCGGGCTCGTCTCGTCTCGATCCGCGCGGTGACCACGGCTCTCGCTGTCCTCGACAATTCTGATCACCACACGGCCCTGCTCGAACTGGAGTGTCACGTCAATTCAAAAATCCGGTTCACCGATTCCACCGAGCAACCCCGGTTCAACGTGGAGGGTGTCATGGCCGATATCACGCGAACCGATGGCGCTCGGAATACGGAGGCTGCCGTTGTTGACGTAGGACCGGGAGGATTGGCGGCTCTTACAGACACTTCCTTGGCCAAAGGCGACCAAGTGACAGTCACCCTAAGCGGACACGGTGAGCTTCTCGAATTCGCGGCTGAAGTTCGCAACTGCAGCTTGATCGGCAAGGACTCCGGTCGGCAGCGTACCGGGATGCAGATCAAGCAGATCGACCGCCTCAACGCCGCTCGCTGGAAGCAGTTTTATGCGGAAGTCGTGGAACTCAACCGAGCTCACTGGGTTCCTGAAGCGGCGGAGCTAGCCGCACCGATCAAGCCGAAGTTCTGAGTTGCCAGCCTTGCAGATTCGGCTATTGATGTGAGAGCTTGCGGGCGACGACATGAAAGACGTGCCAGTGCTTGGGCTCTCGCAGTGTTGTTTCACCGTCGCGTTCGACTTCCTCCAAATAGAGGACCTCGAACGGGTGCAGGAGGGACTCGACTTCGGATCTTGTGTGGACCGTATACCCTCGATCTGCCCAATCGTCGTTGATGCCCAGAAACTGGCCAGCGAAGACTCCGCCCGGCTTGAGGGCCGCGAGCAATCTCTGCCAAACCCGCCCGAATTCCCACGGCCTGAGGAAGAAAAGTGCGAAGAACGCGGCCACGACGTCGAGCGAGTCGGAGTCGAAACCCACATCCTGGAATTGCGCCTTCAGCAAGTGAGCTGCCGCTTCGGGCGGTAGCCGGCTACGCGTAATCTCCAAGGCTTCCGGTTCCTGATCAATGGCGACGACCTTAAGGCCTTTCTCCAGAAGGTGAATCGTCGCGCTGCCGACTCCGCAGCCGAGATCCAGGGCGACCTGGCCGGGAGCGAGGAGCGGGTCGATCTGTTCCCAGAGAGGATGTAGCGGCTTTTCGAGCGAAGCTTTGAAATAGGCGGGCCAATCCTGGGGCACTGAATGATTGTACGGCCCAATCTCACGAACTTGCCACCGGCTTCCCGTATCATTGAGGATGAAATGCTTTCCCGCCGAGAGCTCTTTCGCCTCGCTATGGCAGCGTTCATGTCACCGGCGTTTACCCGCGCCTTCTCATCCGATGAGCCCAAACCGTTCATCGGGGAGGACGTCTTCAAACGTCTTCTCGGCGATTCACAAAAGGCAGGATGGGACCTTCTGCCGATCGGTAGGATGATTGGCGAAATCGGGATGGCGCTCCGAGGGACGCCTTACATTGGATCTACGCTCGAGCTGTACAGCGACCGCGAGGTGTGCTCCGTCAATCTCACGGGCTTGGACTGTGTGACTTTCTACGAGGTGGCCCTTTGCTTCGCGCGAATGGTCCGGCTTGGCGGTCGAACACCCGACGATCTGATCCGCGAGGTGAGGTTAGTCCGCTACCGCGGCGGGAAACTCGACGGCTACCTTTCACGACTGCATTACACGAGCGACTGGATTTATGACAATGCAAGGAAGGGCGTCGCGGAGGACATCACGCCGAATCTACCTCACGCCCTTCGGATGGACAAGCGATTCGACTACATGAGCCGACATCCGGGTGGTTACCGGCAACTCAAGGCGAACCCGGGACTGGTTCCGAAGATGGCGGCCATCGAGGCGGAGATCAGCGCGCGCCATCCTTGGTACGTGGCGAGTGAGCATGTGGCTGAGATCGAGCCCAGATTGCAGACTGGAGACATCGTTGGCATCGCCACTTCGGCGGAAGGTCTCGATTGTTCTCACACCGGGCTGGTCTACATTGACGAGGCAGGCGTGCGTCGTTTCCTCAACGCTTCATCGGTTCAGGAGCAGGTCGTTCTCGGCGAGCGCCTTAGCGACTACGCCGTGAAATACAGAAAAAACATCGGCGTCATGATCGCGCGCCCACTGTGAGCGAAGATCGGCTCGACGCGATTATCCGCGGGAACTGGTTCGACCGTGTACTTTCCAGGACCGGGCCATGGCTTGTCTCCCAATCCTATCAGCTTGGCCTCCTCGGCCAAGATCGGCAGGAACGGCGGTTTGGCCTGCAGCGGGCTGTCATCGCCTTGCTCCCCGGGCCAGCTCCCTCCGTCCTTGGTTATCCCCGACATGAGGAGACCCATCATCAGATGGTGGAAGTAGCTGGCGTAGGCACACTCCGAGTCCAATACGGCTCGCGCCGCCTTCAGCACATGCCGCGACTTGATTCGGAGGCCAATGGCGTAGATCGCGCGTCTTAGGGTCCCGTGAGTGGGGCGGTGGCTCTTACCCTTCACAAGCGTGAGATACCAAAGGGTCTGCGGCCGGCCGTGGCGGACCTC
>Ga0209415_10017093_pt1 | contig 11581 bp, 12 predicted proteins | sample PeaSoiSIISIP2007_FD_187696 | JGI IMG/M metagenome (GOLD analysis project Ga0209415, IMG submission 187696) | Peat soil microbial communities from Weissenstadt, Germany - SII-SIP-2007 (SPAdes) (version 2) | ecosystem: Environmental > Terrestrial > Soil > Wetlands > Peat | place: Germany... | reverse complement strand
CGGGCCGGGCGCGCGAGGGGACATCGATGACGGCAGCCCCACCCAGGGCCCGCACCTCGACGACCGCGGCCCATGCCCTCGGCGCCGACACCGCCGCCGTGCTCGACCGGGCCTGATCACTCCACGGCGTCGACCAGGCCCCACGCCAGCGCGGTCCGCGCGTCGAGGCGGGCGCCGGTCAGCACCATCCACGCGGCGCGGGCCCGACCGATCCGCCGCGGGATCCCGACCGTGCCGCCCGCTCCGGGGACGAGGCCCAACGCGACCTCGGGCAGGCCGAAGAACGCGTCGGGCGTGGCGACGATCCGACCGGCGAACGACGCCAGCTCGATCCCCGCGCCCAGGCACGCCCCGTGCGCGTGCACGACCACCCGCTCCGCGCACAGGTCGATCCAGCGGGCGGGATGGCGCGTCAGCCGCACCGCGTGCGCGGTCGCGGGGTCGTCGGTCGTACCGAACTCCTCGAGGTCCCCGCCGCTGCAGAACGACGGCCCGGCCCCGGCCAGCTCCACGAGATCGACCGACGGGTCGGCGACCGCGACCGCGAGCGCCTCGACGAGCGCGTCGCGGACGGAGGAGTCGATCGCGTTGTGCACGCGCGGCCGGTTGAGCACGATGCGCAGGCAGCCGCCGTGACGGTCGACCAGCACCGGCGGCTCGGCGGCAGGGGCCGCCGGCCGCGGCGGGCGCCGCGCCCGCCATGCGGCGAACGACGCGCTCCCCAGCAACGCGGCGTACGTCGCCGACTCGGCCGCCAACCCGCTCCAGGTGTCGGCGCCCTCGGACGCGCGAAGGAGCGCGGCGGCGGCGAGCGACACCAGGGGCTGCGCGCCGACGGCATCGGCGACACCGGCGACGGGCGCGCGCACCCACGGCGCCGGCGGATCCGCGACCTCGGTGAGGTACACGTCGAACCCGTCCGGCGCGGTCGCGCCCGAGCCCACCAGCACCGTCACCGCTGGCACGCCGCGCAGCCAAGCCTCCGCCCTGGAGTCGAGCCGCCCCTCGCCGTGCACGACGAGCACGCCGTCACCGGTGAGCGGCGACAGCTCCTCCGGGACCGGGTGGGCGGCGGCGAGGCTGACGAGCTCGGCCGCGTCCACCTCCACCGCGGGGACGGTAGCCGCGCCTCAGAGCGCGGCGCGCAGCTCGTCGCGCGCGACCTTGCCCATCGCGTTGCGGGGCAGGGCGTCGACCACGCGCACGGTGCGCGGGCACTTGAACGGGGCGAGGCGCTCGCGGCACCACGCCACCAGCTCGGCCGGATCGACGGTCCCGCGCGCGACCACGGCGGCGGTCACGGTCTCGCCCCACTCGTCGGACGGCAGGCCGACCACGGCCGCCTCGGCGACCGCAGGGTGGGCGAGCAGGACCTCCTCGACCTCGCGCGGGTACACGTTGAACCCTCCGGTGATGATGAGCTCCTTCGTGCGCCCGACGATGCGGAGGTACCCGTCGTCGTCCCAACTGCCGACGTCACCCGTGCGGAAGAAGCCGTCGGCGTCGAAGTACGGCCCGGTCGGCAGCCCCCGGTAGCCGCCGAACACCGCCGGTCCCCGCACGAGGATCTCCCCGTCTTCCGCGAGGCGCACCGTCACGCCCGGCAGCGCGATGCCGACCGTGCCCGGGCGCCGCTCACCCTCGAGCGGGTTCGACGCGAGCATCAACGTCTCGGTCATGCCGTAGCGCTCGAGCACGTCCTGCCCCGACATGTCGCGTATCCGGGCCGCGAGCGCGGGATCGAGCGGCGCCGAGCCGGACACGCACAACCGAGCCCGCCGCAGCGCCCCGGCGCGCGGCGACGCGGCGAGGCGCGACCACATCGTCGGCACGCCGAACACGAGCGTCGCCCCCGCCTCGACCGCGTCGAACACCGCGTCGACGTCGAAGCGGGCCAGCACGTCGGCCGACGCGCCCGCGACGAGCGTGCCGTGCACGCCCACGCACAGGCCGTGGGCGTGGAACAGCGGCAGCGCGAGGGCGAGGCGGTCCTCCGACGACCAGCGCCAGGCGACGACGACCGAGCGCGCGCCGGCGAGCAGGTTGCCGTGCGTGAGCAGCGCCCCCTTGGGCCGCCCCGTCGTCCCCGACGTGTAGCCGATGAGGGCGGGGTCGCCGGCGTCGAGCGCGTCGAGTCGCGGCACCCGGGCCTCCCCCACCGCCAGGTCCGGCCCGACCGTCGGGACCTCCGCCACCCGCCCCGGCGCGTCCACGATCGCGAGGGACGGTCGCGCGTCGTCGATGATGTGCGCCAGCTCGGCTCGACCGTACGCGGTGTTGGCGGGGACGACGACCGCGCCCATCCGCAGCGCGGCCAGGTGGGCGACGACCAGATCGACCGACGGCGCCGCGCTGCACAGCACCCGATCGCCGCTGCGCACCCCGAGCCCGGCCAGCCGCCCGGCGGCGACCTCGCTCCGCTCGAGCAGCCCGCCCCAGCTCAGGGCGCCGAACGCGGGCCGGTCCGGCTGGGCGCCGCCCCACCGCGCCGCGACCGCGGGGATCGACCCGCCCGCGAGCAGGTCGAGTCGGGCCCAGTCGCTGCCCGCTGGGAGGTGTCGCGCCCACGCGGGGGCGCTCGTCACATCGCGTCCCGCAGGCGCCTCGCGACGACCGCCAGCTCCTCCTGGGACGCCTCCCGCGCCAACCTGAAGTCGAACGACTCCAGGCCGACCACGCCGAAGACGTGCACGTGCAGATGCGGGACCTCGAAGCCGGCGACGATCAGGCCGACGCGCGACGGCGCATAGACGTCGCGGATCGCGCGCCCGACACGCTGGGCGACGGCGAACAGCCGGTCGCGCACGTCGCCGGGGCACTCGAGCCAGTCATCGATCTCGAGCCGGGGCACGACCAGCGTGTGCCCCTCGCTCAGCGGCTGGATGGACAGGAAGGCAACGACCAGATCGTCTTCATGGACGAACTGGCCGGGGAGCTCGCCGGCGATGATGCGGCTGAAGAGGGTGGACACCGGGCCCGGCGGCGGCCGCCAGCGGGCCGGGGTCAGTCGCTGGCCGGCAGCGGCTTGGCCTGCTTGAGGCCGAGCGGGCCGCCGTTGAAGGTGAGCGTGCCCTTGCCGGCCTTCGTGCAGAGCAGCTCGAGTCCGGCATCCTCGTCGGCGTAGCGCTTGCCCAGCTGCGTCCCGTCGGCGAGGGTCGGGTCGAGCTCACCGCCGGGCGCGTCGGCGGTGAGCGGCACCATCGCCGCCCCACCGCAGGCCACCAGCACGTCACCCTGGGGGGCGCGCACGACGATCACCTGTGCCTCGCACACCACGCTCTTCAGGCGGTCGCCCGCTTTCAGCTCCACGATCTCCACTCCCCTTCCCGGGACAGAACGAGCGGGCCATGATCGCGCGTCGGCAGGGGCCGGCACCATCCGAGCGGGTACACTCCCGACATGCCCGACGCCCCCATCCGCACCGCCGACGCCGAGGCCGAGGCCGCCGACGAGGCCCTCGTCGAGGAGGAGCTGCTCGTCGAGGAGATCTCGATCGACGGGATGTGCGGGGTCTATTGAGCCCGGCGGCGCCCACTGCGGGCCCGCGGGTCGGCTTCGAGCCGTCCCGGCCCTACGAGCTGCACCCGCAGGTCGCGATCCGGCCCGAGCCCTTCGGCGCCCTCGCCTACCACTACGGCAACCGGCGGCTGACGTTCGTACGCGACGCGACCCTGCTCGGTCTGCTGGGCCAGCTCGGCGATCACGCGTCCGTCGACGACGCCCTCGACGCCGCCGGGGTGGCGGCCGAGCGACGGGCGTCGTTCGTCCGGGCGCTGGGGTCGCTGGCCGAGTCGGAGGTCATCCGTGCCCGCTGAGCGCCTGACCGACCAGCTCAAGCACGGGCTCGACGCGCCCATCTGCCTGACGTGGGAGATCACCTACGCCTGCAACCTGGCGTGCGTGCACTGCCTGTCCTCCTCCGGGCGTCGTGACCCGCGCGAGCTGACGACCGCCGAGGCGAAGGCGGTCATCGACGAGCTCGAGACGCTCCAGGTGTTCTACGTCAACATCGGCGGGGGCGAGCCCACCATCCGCAGCGACTTCTTCGATCTCGTCGACTACGCCGTCGGCCATGGCGTCGGCGTCAAGTTCTCGACCAACGGCACGACGATGACGCCCGACCGGGCGCGGCGGCTGGCCGGGACGGACTACGTCGACGTGCAGGTCTCGATCGACGGCGCCGACGCCGCGACCAACGACGCCGTGCGCGGCCACGGCTCGTACGCCTCCGCCCGTCGGGCCATGGACCATCTGGCCGAGGCCGGCTTCGGACCGTTCAAGATCAGCGTGGTCGTCACACGTCACAACGTGGCCCAGCTCGACGCGTTCGAAGCCATCGCCGCCGGGTACGGCGCGCAGCTGCGCCTGACCCGGCTCCGCCCGTCGGGCCGCGGCGCCGACACCTGGCACGAGCTGCACCCGACCGCCGACCAGCAGCGCCTGCTCTACCGCTGGCTGGTCGAGCGGCCCGGGGTGCTCACGGGGGACTCGTTCTTCCACCTGTCGGCGCTGGGCGAGGCCCTCCCCGGGCTCAACCTGTGCGGCGCGGGCCGGGTGGTGTGCCTCATCGACCCGGTCGGCGACGTGTACGCGTGCCCGTTCGTGCTGCACCCCGAATTCCGCGCCGGCAACGTGCGCGATCCGGGTGGGTTCGCCGGTGTGTGGCGGGCGTCGGACCTGTTCCTCGAGCTGCGCGAGCCGACGTCGGCGGGCGCCTGCGCGTCGTGCGGATCGTTCGACGCCTGCCAGGGCGGCTGCATGGCGGCCAAGTTCTTCACCGGGCTCCCGCTCGACGGTCCCGACCCCGAGTGCGTGCGCGGCTACGGCGAGCTGGCCCTCGCCGGCGTGGCGGCCGGGAGCGCGCCCTCGCCCGGCGCCGGGCACTCGGTGCCGATCGCGCTCGGCCGCCGTTCCGTCGCCGGGTAGCCACACGCTCGCGCCCACCGCCAGACTGGGCGGCCCCATGCGCCTGCTCGAGCCACTCGCGCTCGGGACCCGCACCGCGCCGTCGCGCGTCGTGTTCGGTCCCCACGAGACCAACCTGGCGCGGGGGCGGGCGGTGGCGCAGCGCCACGTCGCCTACTACCGGGCGCGCGCCGCGGGCGGGGCGGGTCTGATCGTGGTGGAGGAGGCGTCGGTCCACCCGAGCGACTGGCCCTACGAGCGGTGCCCCCTGGCCGCGGACTGCGGGCCGGGCTGGCGCGCGGTCGCCGAGGCGTGCCGTCCGGAGGGCGCGCTGGTGCTCGCCGCCCTCGGTCACGCCGGCGGGCAGGGCTCGAGCGCCTACAGCCAGGCACCGCTGTGGGCGCCGTCGCGGGTGCCCGAGGTCAACTCGCGCGAGGTCCCCAAGTGGATGGAGGAGCGCGACATCGCCTCGGTCGTCGAGGGCTTCGGCGCCGCGGCCCGGCTCGCGGTCGCGTCGGGTCTCGACGGCGTGGAGGTCAACGCGGGCCAGCACAGCCTGGTGCGCCAGTTCCTCTCGGGGCTCACCAACCTGCGGGAGGACGGGTGGGGGTCGGACCGGCTGCGGTTCGCCCGGGCGGTCCTCGGGGCCGTGCGGGCCGGGGCGGGACCCTCGGCGGTCGTGGGCCTGCGCCTGTCGTGCGACGAGCTGGCGCCGTGGGCGGGCATCGTGCCCGACGCGGCCGCGGCGATCGCGGCGTCGCTCGCCGACGCGGTCGACTACATCACCGTCGTGCGGGGGGGCATCTTCAGCGCGTCGGCGACGCGCCCCGACAGCCACGTCGAGCCGGGCTTCAACCTCGTGCTCACCCGCCTCGTGCGCACCGCGGTGCCGGCGGGCGTCGCGGTGATCGCGCAGGGCTCGATCGTCGATGCCGGCCAGGCGGACGGGGCGATCGGGGACGGGACGTGCGACGCGGTCGAGATGACCCGGGCCCAGATCGCCGACGCCGAGCTGGTCGTGAAACTGCGCCGTGGCCAACGACCCCGGCCGTGCATCCTCTGCAACCAGGCGTGCCAGGTGCGCGATCCCCGCAACCCCGTCGTGACCTGTGTGGTCGAGCCGTCGGCCGGCTACGAGACGGTCGACCCGCCCGTCACACCCGCCGCCGCGCACGGCAGGGCGACCCTCGTCGTCGGCGCCGGGCCGGCCGGGCTCGAGTGCGCGCGCGTCGCCGCGTTGCGCGGACGCGCGGTGAACGTCGTCGACGATCGGACCGAGCCCGGAGGGCTCGTGACCGTCGCCGCCTCCTCGGAGGGGCGGCACCCGCTGTCGGCGATCACGGCGTGGTTGGTGAGCGAGTGCACCCGGCTGGGGGTCATGTTCTCCCGGCGGCGCGCGACCGCAGCCGAGGTCCTCGCCTTCGACGGCGACGTCGTGCTGTGCACCGGCTCCGTCCCGGGGCGGGTGGACTACGAGGTGCTCGAGGGCGCGGTCGTGCGTCCGGCCGACACCGCGCTCGACGAGCTGCCGGCCGGGCCGGTCGCGGTGTGGGACCCGATCGGTGGGCCGATCGGCGTGGCCGTCGCCGAGACGCTGCGGGCGCGCGGGCGGGACGTGTCGCTGGTGACGCCCGACCTCATCGCCGGCAACGAGCTGTCGCGCACCGGTGACCTCGCACCGGCCAACGTGCGCCTGCTGGCGGCGGGCGTCGTGATCGAGAAGCGATCGATCCTGCGCGCGGTCGACGCGAAGGGCGCGGAGGTGGAGGACCGCTTCACCGGCGCGCGCCGGCACATCGACGCGGTCGCGGTCGTCGACGCGGGACACCGCCTCCCCGAGGACGCCCTGTGGCGCGAGACCGGCGCCGCCCGCGCCGGCGACGCGGTCGCGCCGCGCACGATCCGCGAGGCGATCCTCGAGGGCCGCCGCCGCGCCCTCGAGCTCGACCGGGCGCCCGCGCCATGAGCGGCCGCTACCGCTTCCTCTGGACCCCGCTGCGCCTCGGGCCCGTCGTCGTGCCGAACCGGATCGTGTTCAGCGCCCACCTCACCAACTACGCGGTCGACGGGCGGCCGAGCGAGCAGCACGCCGCGTACTACGCGGCGCGCGCCGCGGGCGGCGCGGGTCTCATCATCACCGAGGAGCACTCGACCCACCCGACCGACTGGCCGTACGAGAAGCTGATCCACGGCTTCCAGGACGACGTCGTGCCCGGCTACCGCCGCATCACCGACGCGGTGCACCGGCACGGGACGCCGATCTTCGCCCAGATCAACCACAACGGAGGGCAGGGATCGGGGCTCTACTCGCGGCTCCCCGTGTGGGCGCCGTCGCCGGTCGCCGACCCGCTGTTCCGCGAGGTGCCCAAGGAGGTCGATCGGGCCGAGATCGCCGAGATCGTCGCCGGCTACGCGCGCGTCGCCGCGCACTGCCGCGCCGGTGGCTTCGACGGCATCGAGCTGCAGTGCTCGCACAGCTCGATCGTGCGGGCCTTCCTCTCCCCCGCCGCCAACCGGCGCACCGACGACTACGGCGGATCGCTGCCCAACCGGGCCCGCCTCCTGCTCGAGCTCGTCGCCGCCGTCCGTGACACGATCGGGCGCGAGCTGGCGCTGGGCGTGCGTCTGTGCGGCGACGAGCTGATCGACGGCGGCACGACGATCGACGACGCGGTCGAGGTGGCACGGCTGGTCGAGGCGCAGGGACTGACCGACTACATCAACACCTCGATCGGCGTGGCGACGGCCACGCTGTTCATGATCGAGGCGTCGATGCAGGTGCCGCCGGGCTACGCGCTGTTCATCCCCTCCGCGATCCGCAAGGCCGTCGACCTGCCGGTCGTCGGTGTCGGCCGCTTCAAGGACCCGCTGCAGGCGGAGCGGGCCCTGGCGGAAGGCCACTGCGACCTCGTGGGTGTGGTGCGGGGGCAGATCGCGGACGCGGAGTTCGCCATCAAGGCGCGCACCGGAGTCGCCGAGGACATCCGGCTCTGCCTGTCGTGCAACCAGGAGTGCGTGGGCCGCATGGGACTCAACCGTTGGCTCGGGTGCATCGAGAACCCGCGCACCGGGCGCGAGGGCCTGCCGCGGCCGGCGCGCGCCACGACCCCGCGACGGGTGGTCGTCGTCGGTGCCGGCCCGGGCGGGCTGCAGGCGGCGATCGCCGCAGCCCGCGCCGGCCACGACGTCACCGTGCTCGAGCGCCTCGACGTCGCGGGCGGGCAGGCGCGGATCGCGGCGTCGGTGCCGAGCCGGGCCGAGTTCGGCGACATCGTGCGCAACCAGCTGCACGAGTGCCGACGGCTCGGCGTGGAGATCCGCTTCGGCGTCGACGCCACGGCGGGCACCGTGCTCGGCATGGCGCCCGGCGCGGTGGTCGTCGCGACGGGCGCCGAGCCGCTCGCCCCGTACTGGGTGCCGGCGGACGCGACGACCGTGGTCGACGTCCGCGACGTGCTCGAGGGCCGTGCCGCCCCGACCGGGACGGTCGTCGTCGTCGACGAGCTCGGCTTCCACCAGGCGACGTCGGTCGCCGAGCTGCTCGCCGACCGCGGCTGCGAGGTGACGGTCCTCACGCCGGGCATGGTGGTCGGACAGGATCTCGGGATCACCCTCGACCTCGAGCACTGGAACGTGCGGGCCGCCGCCAAGGGCATCCGCCAGCTCACCGACCTGGTGCCGATGGGATGGTCCGCGGACGACGGCCTGGCCGCGCTGCACCACCCGACCGGTGCCGACGTGCGGGTGCCGTGCGACTGGGTCGTGCTCGCGGTCCCGCAACGCCCGCTCGACAGGCTCTACCTCGAGCTGTCCGCGCGGGCGACGGTCGAGGTGCACCGCGTCGGCGACTGCGTCGCGCCACGCCGGGCGCACGCCGCCGTCGTCGAGGGCCAACGGGTCGGGGAGTCGCTGTGAGCGGGAGCGACGGCGCCCGCTCCGGGGACGCGCTCGCCGTCGTGCCGGTGCGCGACGGCATGGTGCCGCTCGGCGGCGACGAGGCCGTCGCCGAGGCCGGGGGGCGGGCGGTGGTGATCGGGTCGGGCACGGATGTCGCGGCCGACGCGCTCACGTCCGCGACGAGCGTCGAGTGCGCCGAGGTCGGCGCGTTCGCCCCCGGCGCGTGGGCCGGGGCCCTCGCCGCCGTCGTCGAGCAAGCCCGGCTCGTCATCCTGCCCGCGTCGCCTGACGGACGCGACCTCGCGCCGCGACTGGCGCATGCGCTCGGTCGGCCGCTGTGGGCCGGCGCGCTGCGGGCCACGCCGGCGGTGGTGGTCCTCGCCCGCTGGGGCGGGCTCGTGACCGAGGAGCGCGCCCTCACCGGGCCCGCGGTGGTCACCCTCGAGCCGGGTGTGCGCGGCGCGTCGCCCGCGGGTGAGGTGCGGGCGCGCCGGGAGATCGCCCTCGGGTGGGCGGAGGGAGCCGCCGGTGCGGGCGGCGCGGGTTCCTCCGACGCCGAGGTCGTCGAGGTCATCCCCGCCGACCCCCGGACGGTCGACCTCGCCGACGCGGCGCGGATCCTCTCCGGTGGCGCCGGACTCGGCGGACCGGGCCCCTTCCGCGTCCTCGACCAGGTCGCCGGCGCGCTGGGCCTGACGTGGGGCGCGAGCCGGGTCGCGGCCGACCTCGGATGGGTCGACGCCGACCGCTTCATCGGCACGACCGGCGTGAGCGTCCATCCCGAGCTCTACATCGGCCTCGGCATCTCGGGCGCGGTCCAGCACGTCTCGGGCATCGGCCAACCGACCCACGTCGTCGCGGTCAACACCGACGCCTCGGCGCCGCTGATGGCGATGGCCGATCTGGCGATCGTCACCGACGCCGTCGCGCTGCTCGACGAGCTGGCCGCGAGGCTGGGGGCATGACGCGCTTCGACGTGGTCGTCGTCGGTGCCGGGCCGGCCGGCTCAGCCGCCGCGCTGACGCTCGCCCGCGCCGGCCGATCCGTCGCGTTGCTCGAGCGCGGTCCCTACCCCGGCGCCAAGAACATGTACGGCGGCGTGGTCTACGGACGGATCCTCGACACCCTGCTGCCGGGATGGTTCGAGGAGGTCCCGTTCGAGCGGTGGGTCACCCGTCGGGCCACGATGGTCCTCACCCCGTCGCAGAGCCTCACCATCGACTTCCGCACCCAGGCCTGGGGCCGCCCGCCGTACAACGGGTGCACCACCCTGCGGGCCGAGTTCGACAGCTGGCTGGCCGGCAAGGCCGTCGACGCGGGAGCGACGCTCATCACGTCGACGACTGCGACCGGGTTGCGACGCGACGCCCGTGGGCGGATCGGCGGCGTGGCCACCGATCGCACGGAAGGCGACATCGACGCCCGCGTGGTCATCGCGTGCGACGGTGTCAACTCGTTCCTGGCCAAGGAGGCCGGCCTCCACGAGCACTGGAGCGCGGAGCACATCACGCTCGGGGCCAAGGAGGTCCTCGCCCTCCCCCGCGACGAGATCGACAGGCGCTTCGGCCTGACCGGTGACGAGGGCGCCGACTTCGAGGTGCTCGGCTGCACCGGCAGCGTCCCGGGCGGCGGGTTCCTGTACACGAACCGCGACACCGTGGCCGTCGGGGTCGTGCTCCACCTGCCCGCGCTGGCCACGGCGCAGCGCCGGCCGGAGGAGTTCATCGCCGACCTCAAGAACCATCCCGCGATCGCGCCGCTGGTCGGCGGCGGCGAGCTGAAGGAGTACTCGGCGCATATGATCCCCGAGGGCGGCTACCGGGTCATGCCCAAGCTCGTCACCGACGGCATGCTCGTCGCCGGCGACGCGGCCGGGCTCTGCCTGGCCGCCGGCATCTGGCTCGAGGGCGTCAACTTCGCGATCGCGTCGGGCGCGGCAGCGGGCGAGGCCGCCGACGACGCGCTGCGGCAGGGCGACACCAGCGCGGCCGGCCTGGCCGGCTACCGCCGACGCCTCGAGGCGTCGTTCGTCCTCCGGGACCACAAGAAGCTCCAGCGGGCGCCGGACTTCGTGCTCAACCCGCGCACGCAGCAGGCCTACCCGAAGGTCGCCTGTGATCTGGTCGAGCAGCTGTTCACAGTGCGCAACCCGGCACCCAAGCCCGGGGGGCTGCGCGCGGCGTGGCGCGAGCTGCGCGCCAGCGACGTGCGCCTGCGCGACGCGGCCAGGGACGCCTGGACGGCACTGCGGACCTACGGATGACACCCAACCGCGACGTGTCGTTCGAAGACCGGATGGCCACGGTCGACTTCCGCGTCGCGCCGACCGCGCACATCACCGTCGACGGCGACATCTGCCGCGGGTGCACGACGAAGGCATGCGTGTGGGCGTGCCCGGCCAACCTGTTCGTCCCGACGGCCGACGGCGGGATCCTGTTCAACTACGAGCAGTGCTTCGAGTGCGGGACGTGCTACCTGGTCTGCGACACGGAGGGCGCGATCACGTGGCACTACCCCGAGGGCGGTTCCGGCGTGGTGTTTCGACGCGGATGACCGTCGTCGCGTGCATGAAGTGGGTCGACCGCCGGGCCGACGCCGATCCGCTGACCGGCGAGGTGCGCACCGACGTGCGGACTTCCGGCGCGTCGGCCGCCGACGAGGCCGCGCTCGAGTGGGCGCTGCGCTTCGGCGAGGCCCGCGGCGAGCCGGTCCTCGCGGCCACCGCGGGGACGACCGTGGCCGACGCCGTCCTGCACGGCGCCATCGCCGCCGGCGCGGC
>Ga0209415_10017092_pt1 | contig 11581 bp, 12 predicted proteins | sample PeaSoiSIISIP2007_FD_187696 | JGI IMG/M metagenome (GOLD analysis project Ga0209415, IMG submission 187696) | Peat soil microbial communities from Weissenstadt, Germany - SII-SIP-2007 (SPAdes) (version 2) | ecosystem: Environmental > Terrestrial > Soil > Wetlands > Peat | place: Germany... | reverse complement strand
GCGTGATGCTTGCGGTGCACCGCCACCCACTCGCCGGTGATCATGCCGGACGAGGACCAGATCCAGAAGCGGAAGATGTGTCGCAGCACCGGATGCAGGTCGACCGCCCGGTGGGCGGCGTCGCGATGCAGGTACAGCGTGACGGCCATCATCGTGACCTGCACGAGCAGGAACGTCACCAACACGTAGCCCCAGAAACTCAGCCTGACGAGACCGTACAGAAAGTCGAGATTCACGTGCGAAGTACTCCAGGCATCAGATCGCGGGTGCCGCCAGCTCCAGGGCCCCCCACGCGAGGCGGCCACTATACGCCGGAGCCGGCCCGGGAACCCCGCGTATTCACCCCAGGTTGGGGCCGAAACACCCGTTTTGCGAGACAGATCGCGCCACTGGTCCGAGCCTGGCGCCGGAATTCGAACAAAAATGCCTGAACTGCCCGAAGTCGAGACCACGCGCCGGGGACTCGAACGGGTCCTGGTCGGGCGCCGGATCGTCGCGGTGCGTGTGCGTGACCGCCGGCTCCGCTGGCCGTTGCCACCCGGCTTCGAGGCTCGGCTCGCGGGCCGGCGTATCCGTACCGTCGGGCGCCGCGCCAAGTACCTGCTGATCGGCACCGACGCCGGTACGCTGCTGGTACACCTCGGAATGTCCGGAAGTCTGCGCGTGCTCGCCCGCGAGCAGGATCCGACGACGCACGATCACGTCGACATCGTGCTCGACTCGGGGCGCTGCATTCGTTTCAACGACCCACGTCGCTTCGGCACGATGCAGTTCATCCGCGGCGACCCCGCCAGGCACCCGCTGCTCCGCAGCCTCGGGCCCGAGCCACTGTCCGCCGGGTTCGACGCGGCGTATCTGTGGGGCCGCACGCGCGGCCGGCGGGTCGCCGTCAAGCAGTTCATCATGAATGCCCGGATCGTGGCGGGCGTCGGCAACATTTATGCGAACGAGGCGCTGTTTCGCGCCGGCGTGAGCCCGCGGCGCGCCGCGGGACGGCTGAGGCGCGCGGAAATGGCGCGCCTCGCCACGGCGATCAAGCGGGTGCTCGCCTCCGCCATTCGCGCCGGCGGCACGACCCTGCGCGATTACCTGCGGACCGACGGCACGCCCGGTTATTTCCGCCAGAAGCTGTTTGTCTACGAGCGCGACGGTGAGCCGTGCCGCGCATGTGGCACGCGGATCCGCCACGCGGCGCAGGGTCAGCGCTCGACGTACTGGTGCCCTAGCTGCCAGGCGTGAACTGGACGCGGACCGCAGGCTGGACCAGCAGCCAGGCGAGCGCGGCGCCGAGCGCGACGTTGGCGATTCCCACCTGGCCGGCGAGCGTCTCGGCGACGCGCGCAAACCCGGCTCGCTCCGGGTACCCGCGGGCCAGGTCCTCGAGCGCAACCCGCACCCCGAACCACACGCCCGCGGCCGTCACCGCCCAGAGGCCCGCAAACACGACGCCCCCGCGCCGCGCCCACGGCCGGCGCCACAGTAGCCCGAGGCCGAGCCAGGCGATGAACGCATGGAACAGGATCGCGGCCCCGAGCACCAGCGGCAGCCAGGTGAACAGCGCCACCATCAGCTCGCCGGCCAGCCCCGAGTGGCGCCAGATATCGGCCACCGTTGGTATTGCGCCGGCCACGGCCCAGCCGAGCAGCTGCCAGAAGGCGAGCACCACACCGAGCACGCCGAGCCCGGCGAGACACAGCCCGACGGCGTTCAGCATCGTCACGGCCAGTGCCAGTGGCATCGCGTCGCGTCAGTACACGAGGCCGGCGCCGTAGCCACGCGGGTCCGACGCCGCCTCAACCTTGCCGCTGCCGTACTCCCAGGTGATGGCCTGGCTGTTGCCCCACTGGTTGCGCGCCTCGCGCAGATGGTGGCCGAGCTTCTCGAGCTGCGTGCGCTCCTCCGCCGTCAGCGCGCCCGGTTCGAGCAGCACGATGTCCGGAACATACTGGTGATGAATGCGTGGCGCCGACACGATCTCGGCGGCGCTCTTGCCGTCAAGCCAATTGAGCACGCTGAACGTGAGGTTGCTGATGATGGTGGCGCCGCCCGGCGAGCCAATGATCAGCATTCCGCGGTCGGTGTCCACGAACGTCGGCGTCATGCTGGAGAGCGGGCGCTTGCCGGGCGCAATGGCGTTCGCGTCGGCGCCGACGAGCTGGAAAGCGTTCGGCACACCGGCCGCGACGGCGAAGTCGTCCATCGTGTCGTTGAGGATCATGCCGGTGCCGGGCGCCATGTAGGTCGCACCGAAGAACAGGTTGACCGACACAGTCGCCGCGACCCGGTTGCCCTCGCGGTCGAGCACCGAGAAATGGGTCGTGGACTGGCTCTCCTCGCCGGTAAACGCCGGCCGCAGAGTCTCCGACGGTGTCGCACGATCGAGGCGGATCGAGTTGCGCTGGCCAGCCGCGTAATCAGGACTCAGCAGCTGTTCGAGGGGCATCTTCACGAAGTCGGGGTCGCCAAGATATTCGGCGCGGTCGCGGTAGGCGTGGCGGAGCGCCTCGATTGTCAGGTGCCGCCGGGTCGTCGCGTCGAGCCCGCCCAGGTCGTAGCCGGCGAGGATGTTGAGCGCCTCGCCGATCACCACGCCGCCCGATGAGGGCGGCGCGGCCATCACCAGCGTCGCGTTGCGGTAGTGGGTGGTGATCGGCATGCGCTCCACGATGCGGTAGCCGGCGAGGTCCGCCTCGCTCCAGATGCCGCCGTCGTGGCGCACGTGCGCGACCAGCTGCGCCGCAAATTTGCCGCGGTAGAAAGCGTTCGAGCCGCTGCCAGCGATCAGCGCGATCGTCCGGGCCAGGTCGGGCTGGCGGATCAGCGCACCGACCGGCGGCGGCTGGCCCTTGAGGAGGAACACGCTGGCGGTGTCCGCTGACCTCGCGAGCTGCGCCTGCTTGACGTGGATCGCGTTCGCCAGGCGCGCATACAGCGGAAAGCCCTCGCGCGCCGCGCGGATCGCCGGAGCGAGGCTTACGGCGAGTGGCAGGTGGCCGTATTTGCGAGCCAGCCATTGCCATGCGGCCGGCTCGCCGGGAATGCCGGCGGCCAGCGGTCCCTCGGTCGAGGCACCCGGGCGCGGCCTGCCGTTCGGCCCGAGGTACATGTCGCGGGTCGCGGCGGCCGGTGCCGTCTCGCGGGCATCGACCATCACGTCGTGGCCGTCGGCACCGAGGTGCAGCAGGTAAAAGCCGCCGCCGCCGACCCCGGAACTTGCGGGTTCCACAACCGCGAGCACGGCGCTGACCGCGATCGCGGCATCGAACGCATTCCCCCCCCGTGCCAGCATGTCCAGGCCCGCCTGGGTCGCGAGCGGATGCGAACTCGCGATCGCGGCCTTCGGCGGCAGCGGCGCGCCCGCGAGCGCCGGCGCGCAGGCGAGCGAGAGGAGCGCTGCGAGCAGCAGCGCCCGCACCAGCGCGAGCGGCGGAGCAGGCCGACCGGGTCGCATCAGTCCGCTCCCGCCGGCGCGCGGCGCGCAAACAGCGGCGCGCGCTGCTTGAGTTCCTCGGCCACCAGTGGATGGACGAACTCGCTCACGTCGCCACCGAGCGAGGCGATCTCGCGGATCAGCGTCGAGGAAATGAACGTGAATTGCTCCTGCGGCGTCAGGAACACGGTCTCGACCTCTGGCGACAGGTGGCGGCTCATGTTGGCTAGCTGAAACTCGAACTCGAAGTCGGACACGGCCCTGAGCCCGCGAATCACGACGTGCATGCCGTGGTTGCGGGCGAACTCGACAGTGAGGCCCGAATAGCCCTGTACCTCGACGTTGGGCACGTCCTTGAGCACGCGGCGGGCCATGTCGATGCGCTTGTCGAGCTCAAACATCGGGGTCTTGTTCGGATTGGCGGCGATCGCGACGACGACGCGCTCGAAGATGCCAGCGGCGCGCCGTACCAGGTCGTGGTGGCCATTGGTGATCGGATCGAAGGTGCCCGGATAGACGGCGTGCATCTTGCGGTTCATGTCTCGTCCACCCGTTCGACGACGTCCGTCCGCGACCCCGGCGCGGTGCGCCGCGCCAGCAAACCGCGGACCTCGCCCGCCCGCGTCTCCCGGCTGAGTGTCCACTCAGCGGGCAGTGCCGGGGTCGGCTCGCGTGCCGCCGTCTCGAGATACACCACCGCGCGCGCTGCCAGCCAGCCTCTGGACTCGAGGAGTTTACACAATTCGGTCATCCAGCCTCGGGCGAACGGCGGATCGAGGAACACTACGTCGAAGCGCTCGGCCGGGCCCGCCAGGAAGGCGAATGCGTCGCGCTCCAGCACCATTCCCCGCGAGTCCTTGAGCGTGGCCAGCGAGGCTCGCAGCGCCGCGGCCACGGCCCGGTCGTGCTCGACGAACACGACCTCGCGCGCACCCCGCGAAATCGCCTCGAGGCCGAGGGCGCCGCTGCCGGCGAACAGGTCCAGACAGCGCGCCCCGGCGATCTCGCCCTGCAGCCAGTTGAACAACGTCTCACGGACACGATCGGGAGTCGGGCGCAGCTCGGCCGCCGGCGGAAAACGGATGCGGCGGCCGCGCCAGGTGCCGCCAATGATGCGGATTGCGTTGCGCGCACCCGCCGCCATTTTTTGCACTGCGGCAGGCTTCGCGATGCCAGCGGCTCGGAGCGGCCGATCCTTCGGAGGGTCGTGAGCCAAGGCGTCCTCGTGCCCTGCAAATGACCGCGCGATGATACGCGTCTGGCTGCGCAGACCTCGGGCGCGCGAGGCACCGATCAGTCGCATCCGCCGCGCGGTCGCGACGGTTGCTGCGCGGACGGACCTCCCGCGGGCGGGTCGTGTCGGCATTGACGTCAATTCCCGGCGGCCAATCGTCGCGCCGATTTCAGCTCCGGCGAGTGCGCCCGACGCCGTTGGCGTCGACGTCGAAATCAGCGCGCGCTGCTGAGCGCCCTCGCTGCGCTCGAGGCCCCCTCCTCGTACCGAGCAAGCCGTGCATCCTGCGCCGTGCATCACCCGGCCGCATGCGCGTACGGACTGCAATCGCCGGTAGAATGCAAGCGGGCCCCGGATCTACCCATGTTCGACTTTGGCAGGAAAAAAGCGCCGGCGGGCGGTGATGCCGGCCGGGACGCGGCCGAGCGCGCGACGCCGCCCGGTGGCGGGCGCGGCTTGTTTTCGCGATTGCGGGCGCGCCTGAACCGCGGCGACGGGCTGCTGACGCGGGATCTGCGCGAGCTGCTGCCCGGTCGCCAGATCGATGCGCAGCTGCTCGATGATCTCGAGACCCGGCTGCTGAGCGCCGACGTCGGCGTCGATGCGACCGAGCGCATCCTCAAGGACCTGCGCCTGCGCGTCGCGCGCAACGAGCTCGCGGACTTCGATGCACTGCTCTCGGCGCTCGCGGCCGCGATCACCACGCTGCTTGCCCCGGTGGCGCGGCCGCTGATCTTCGATCGGGAGCGACGGCCGTTCGTCGTGCTGGTCGTCGGGGTGAACGGTTCCGGCAAGACCACCACGATCGGCAAGCTTGCGCGGCGCCTGAAGGAACAGGGTCGGACCGTCATACTCGCGGCGGGCGATACGTTCCGGGCGGCCGCGGTCGAGCAACTCGAAGTCTGGGGGGCGCGCAACGAGGTGCCGGTGATCGCCCAGGCCGCGGGCGCGGACCCGGCGGCGGTGATTTTCGATGCGCTGTCGGCCGCCAGGGCCCGCGGGATCGACGTGCTGCTCGCCGACACGGCAGGGCGGCTGCAGAACCAGGCCCACCTGATGGACGAGTTGCGCAAGGTCAAGCGGGTGCTGGCGCGAATCGATCCGAGCGCGCCGCACGAAGTGCTGCTGGTGCTCGATGCGAGCCAAGGGCAGAACGCGCTGTCGCAGGCGCGCGTATTCCATCAGGCGCTGGGCGTGACGGGCATCGTGCTGACCAAGCTCGATGGCACGGCCAAGGGCGGAATTGTGCTCGCGATCGCCGCCGAGCTCGCTATCCCGCTGCGCTACGTCGGCATCGGCGAGAGCGCCACGGATTTCGGCGAGTTTGACGTCGAGGACTTCGTGACCGCGCTGCTCGCACCGGCCGGGACCGGCGAGCCGCCATGATCACCTTCGAGGGCGTCGCGAAGCGCTACCCGAGCGGCCGCGAGGCGCTGACCGACCTGTCGTTCACGGTCGCCGCCGGCGAGATGGTGTTCCTGACCGGCCATTCCGGGGCCGGCAAGAGCACTGCCCTCAAGCTGATCGGACTGATCGAGCGGCCGACGCGCGGCCAGATTGTGGTCGGCGGCCAGGGCATCGCCGCGATCAGGCGCCGCGGCATTCCGGGCTATCGGCGCCGCATCGGGATGGTGTTCCAGGATCACAAGCTGCTGCACGACCGGCCGATCTGGGACAACGTTGCACTGCCGCTCGTGATCTCTGGAATCCCCCGCCGCGAGCTCGACAAGCGTGTGCGGGCGGCGCTCGACCAGGTGGGGCTGCTCGGCCGCGAGACCAGCTTCCCGATCGAGCTGTCGACCGGCGAGCAGCAACGCGTCGGCATCGCGCGTGCGGTCGTCGCGAAGCCGCCGATCCTGATTGCGGACGAGCCCACCGGGAACCTCGATCCGGATCTGGCCATGGAGGTCATGCGGCTGTTCAAACGCTTCAACGACGTCGGCGTGACGGTCGTGATCGCGAGCCACGACCTGCACCTGATCGAGCAGTTCAGCGTGCGGCGCATTGCGCTCGCAGCCGGACGCCTGATCGGAGAGGCACATGCCTGAAGCCAGTGCCCGCGACTCCGAGGCACGGGGCCTCGGCGCGATTGCCGCGGGCTGGTCCGAGCGCCACCTGCAGACGCTGGTTGCCTCGCTCGGCCGGCTCGCGCGCGCGCCGTTCGGCACGGCGCTCACGATCGGCGTCATCGGCATCGCGCTTGCCCTTCCCGCGTGCCTCGAACTGCTCGTGACCAACGCGCGCACGCTGTCGGGGGGCTGGCAGAGCGCGCTCGATCTGACCGTCTACCTCAAGCCCAGGCTTGCAGATCACGATGCGCAGCAGCTCACCGAGACGATCGCCGCCCGGCCGGATGTCGCGAGCGCGCGCCTCGTGACATCCGCCGAGGGACTCGCGGAGTTCCGCCGCTGGTCCGGACTCGGTGCGGCGCTCGATTCACTCAAGGACAATCCGCTGCCGGCATCGATCGTGGTGCGGCCGCGGGTCATCGAGGGCGCTGACGATACGACCGGACTCGGCGGTCTAGGCGATGCGCTGCGCGCGCTTGCAGGCGTCGATCAGGTGCAGCTCGATACGGAGTGGGTGCGCCGGTTCACGGCGATCCTCGATGCGCTCAGGCGCGCCGTCGAGCTGCTCGCCCTGGTGCTGGGGACTGCCGTGCTGCTGGTGGTTGGCAACACGATCCGGCTCGACATCGACACGCGGCGCGCAGAGATCGAGGTCACGAAGCTGGTCGGCGGCAGTGACGGATTCGTGCGGCGGCCGTTCCTGTACGGCGGGTTCTGGTACGGCCTCGGTGGCGGGGCAGTCGCATGGCTGCTCGTCGAGGCCCTGGTCCGCGCCCTCGGTGGACCGCTCGGGCGCGTCGCCGAGGCCTACGGCAGCCATTTTCATTTGAGCGACCTCGACGCGGCGCGGTCACTCATTCTGGTCGGCGGGGGCGCCGTGCTCGGCTGGATCGGTGCCTTCGTCTCGGCGACTCGTCACCTGCGGGCGATCGAACCCGGCGCCGAACTTTGAGGCGCCATCCAATTATAAGTGATTGATCTATAATGTAAAAGTCTTGGGAACCTGACCGGGCCTTAGCACTCTAAATCCCCGACTGCTAAGATTACGGTACCCGGAGGCCGCATTGACCCGGGCAAAGGAATTCAACGATCCATGACCGTCGCGCTTGCAACTGCAGCCCTGCCCACCCCGACGACGCTCGCCCTGCGAGGTCCCGTCGGCAGCCTCGATGCGTACATCGAGACCGTATCGCACATCCCGATCCTGTCACGTGACGAGGAGCTGCAGCTCGCGACACGTTTTCGCACCGAGGATGATCTCGAGGCAGCGCGACAGCTCGTCCTTTCGCACCTGCGTTTCGTCGTCCACATCGCCCGCGGCTATTCCGGCTACGGGCTGCCGATGGGCGATCTCGTTCAGGAAGGCAACGTCGGCCTGATGAAGGCCGTCAAGCGCTTCGATCCGACGATCGGCGTGCGGCTCGTCTCCTTCGCCGTGCACTGGATCCGCGCAGAGATCCACGAGTACGTCCTGCGCAACTGGCGCCTCGTGAAGATCGCGACCACCAAGGCGCAGCGCAAGCTGTTCTTCAACCTGCGCAAGGCGAAGAAGAATCTGGCCTGGTTGTCGGCCGAGGAAACGCGGACGGTCGCCAAGGAGCTCGGCGTGACGCCGGCCGAGGTCTCGCAGATGGAGCAGCGCCTGGCGGCACGGGACATCGCATTCGATCCGGCGCCCGAGCACGGGGATGAGGAGGCGGTGTACTCACCGTCGGCGTACCTGCCGGCACCGGATGCGGACCCGGCCGTCGTCGTCGAACGGGACGAGTGGCAGGACGCATCCAGCCAGCGGCTCAAGCACGCGCTGGCGACCCTGGATGCGCGCAGCCGGGCGATCGTCGAGCGCCGCTGGCTGGTGGAGGAAGGCAAGGCGACGCTGCACGAACTCGCGGCCGAGTACTCGGTCTCTGCCGAGCGCATTCGCCAGATCGAGGCGAACGCCCTGAAGAAACTGAAGGGGGCGATGGCCTGAGCGCCTCCGCGGCGCAGGACTCTCAGGAGCCCTGCGTCAGCGGCGACAGCGTCAACTCCATGCGCCGGTTGCTGGCGCGGCCTTGCGGCGTCCCGTTCGAGGCCACCGGCCGCGTCTCGGCAGCGCCGATCGTCGCGAGCCGCGCCTTGATGACACCGTGACTCTCCAGAAAGGCGGCGACGACCGCCGCCCGGCGCTCCGTCAAGCTCTGGTTCTGCGCGTGCGGTCCGCTGCTGTCGGTGTGGCCCGCAACCTCGATGACCGTCTTGTCATACTTCTTCAGCACGGCGCTCAGCGAATCTAGGATCCCCGCGAAGGACGGCGTGAGGTCGGCGCTGTCTGCAGCGAAGCTGGGCGCCTCAGGCAGATTCAGCGTGATCTCATTGCCGCTGCGGATCACGCCCACGCCCGAACCCTGCAGCACCTGCCGCAGCTTTGCTTCCTGCACGTCCATGTAGTAGCTGACCGAGCCAGCGCTCAGCGCACTGATGCCGGCGCTGATCGCTGCACTGCGCCTGACACGCTTGGCGACATCGCCGGAGATCCAGCCGGTGGCGGATCCCGTGCTCGGCGTTGCCATCGGGCCTGGGTGATCGCCGGCGGGTGCGTGCACCGTCGCGCAGCCCGCTGCCAGCCATCCGAAGCAGCAGCCCGCGAACAGCGCCTGCCAGGCGCGCGCGGCCGAATCACTGCGTCCCATCGAGTCCCTCCTGCCGAAGCATGGGCCGGCGCCCGCGAGTCCGGCCGTGCCTTACCGGTCGCTGCCTTGCTAGAGTGCCAGACCCGTGGGACCGAGGATATCCGATGCGCAGCCTCGATCAGTGGCTGACCGAGTACGGTGACAGCCATCGCAATCCAACCAACAAGCTGTTGCACGTGCTGTGCGTGCCGCCGATCGTGCTCGCGGTGCTGGGACTGCTGTGGTCGCTGCCCGTGCCGGCGACGATCCGCGGCTTCGCGCCCGTCGCCAACTGGGCGTCGCTCGCGGTACTCGGCGGGCTTGTCTACTACGCGACGCTGTCGTTGCGCCTCGCGCTCGGCATGCTGCCCGCGCTGGCCTTCGGGCTCGCGATCATCGCGGCGCTTGACCGCCTCACAGTGCCGCTCTGGCAGACCAGTCTTGTGATCTTCGTGATCGCCTGGGTCGGCCAGTTCGTCGGCCATGCGGTCGAAGGCAAGCGTCCGTCGTTCTTCAAGGACGTCCAGTTCCTGCTGATCGGGCCGTTGTGGCTGCTGAGCTTCGTGTTCCAGAAGCTCGGGCTCAGGTACTGACAGCAACGGGCACGACCGGCCGATCGCGCGTGCGGGACGCCCCGCGCCTCGTGGCCTCCGGCGGGGGGCCTCGCGGATCAGCGAGCGCGGCGGGTGAGGCGGCAAGCGCTGCGGCGCTCGCCCCGGTGCTAGCGGCCGCGGCGCTTGGCGCGGCGGCGACGCGGGCTCATATGCTCGGTCACGATTCGCTGGTAGACCGCCGACACCGTACGGCCCAGCACTTTCGCGATGGCCGCTCGCGGAGCGCCTCTCGCAACGAGCGACTTGAGCTTTTTGAGATCGGACGGCGTCCAGCCGTGCCCATGGTGAGCGCGTTTATTGGTCATGAGATTTGAACTCTTGGTATCGTTGAGGCGTGTTGCAGCGAGCGTCGCCCGCTGCAGGGTTGGCAATGATGCACGTTAAAACCGGATAAGCCAACCTCGGCCGTGCACCTGCTCTTCAAACAGGCCGATCGGCTCAATCCCCGATCGCAGCTTGCCGAACCGATTCTGCAACCGCAATGTGCACGGCCGGATCGAGCGCGCCGGGCACCAGGTCCGCCCCCGGTGCGAGATCGGCGATCGCACGCGCGGCGGCGATCAGCATGCGGTCCGTGAACTGGGGTGCGCGCGCGTCCAGCGCGCCTTTGAACAACCCTGGGAAGCCGAGCACGTTGTTGATGCCCTTGCCGTCGGCCGCGAATACCGCGCCGTGCGCCAATGCGACGACTGGCTCGATCTCCGGGTCCGGATTGGAAAGGGCGAGGATTACCTGGCCGGGCCGGACCATCTCCGGCCGAATCAAACCCTTGACGCCGGTCGTCGCAATCACGATGTCGCACCCGGCCATGATCGCCTCGAGCGTCGCGCGCCGCCCCCCGAGTGCCTCAAGCCGATCGAGCGCGAGCGGATTGCGGTCGGCGCCTAAGATCTGCTGGGCGCCTTGGGCGCGCAGCAGGCGGACGATGCCGCAGCCGGCGGCGCCGAGGCCGATCTGGCCGATGACGCTGTCCTCCAGCCGCCGCTTGAGGCGTCGCACCGCATTGTGCAATGCGGCCAACACCACCACGCCAGTGCCGTGCTGATCGTCATGCAGCACGGGCTTGCGCAAGCGCTTTCGCAATTGAGATTCAATCTCAAAGCAGGCGGGCGCGGCGAAGTCCTCGAGCTGGATCGCGCCGAAGGACTTCTCGATCGCCGTGACGGCCGCGACCACGCGCACGGGTTCCTTCTCGTCGATCAGGATCGGAATGCCGTTGATGCCGACCAGCGAAGCGAACAGGGCCGCCTTGCCTTCCATGACGGGCAGCCCGGCGAGCGGCCCGATGTCGCCGAGCCCGAGGACCGCCGTGCCATTGGTCACGACCGCGACCGTGCGCCCGAGGCTCGTGTAGTCGTACGCACAGGCCGGATCGGCGAGGATCGCGAGGCACACGCGCGCGACACCCGGCGTATAGACGTCGCGGAGCATCTGGATCGTGTTGATCGGCAGGCTGGCCGACATCCGCAGTTTGCCGCCGCGATGACTGTTGAACACGCGATCCGACTTGCCGATGAAGCGCGCGTTGGGAAGCTTCGCAAGCCGGTCGTACAGGCCGAGGACCTCGGCCTGTACGACCGGCT
>Ga0209415_10017090_pt1 | contig 11582 bp, 10 predicted proteins | sample PeaSoiSIISIP2007_FD_187696 | JGI IMG/M metagenome (GOLD analysis project Ga0209415, IMG submission 187696) | Peat soil microbial communities from Weissenstadt, Germany - SII-SIP-2007 (SPAdes) (version 2) | ecosystem: Environmental > Terrestrial > Soil > Wetlands > Peat | place: Germany... | reverse complement strand
ACGGTGATCGATAGCAAGGGCAACTCGTCCACGACGATCGTAACCGTGAACTGGATGATCTAGTCATCTCGAAGTCTTCCGGGGGAAGTCGAATCGACTTCTCCCGGAGTTTCTGCTAATTTCTTCGGTAAGGATATAAATCCAACCTAGGAGACGCGCAGATGACTCGCTCCAGCTGTCTGCCCATTCTGTCCCTGGCCCTGCTCGGCGCGATTGCCGCGCTGGCGCAAACTTCAGCCAACTTTAACTTCGATATCACGTTGACGAAGAGCCCAGACACCGCAGAAAATCTCTTCATGATTGCCGAAAACGGGTCGGTGGGAGCGCTTGGCAACGCAACCCTCACCATCGGCGCGGTGGGGACGATCCAGGACAACACGGTCACGACTCCCATTCAGGTCACTGCGGGCTTGTGCTTCAATGCAGTCGATAGCATCATTGCAACCTTCACGAGCGCGGTGAACTTTCTTACAGGGCCCCCGGCATTCACTTTGTCTGGCGGTACGATCACGGGCGGAACGGGAGCATATGCGGGCGCGGGGGGCTCACTGAGCCTGAACTTCACTGCGACCGATCTGATCACCGGCTCAGGAAGCATCACCGTGGCGGGGAAGACCACGCCGTTAAACCTGACGAACTTTCACGGCTCCCACGGTTGCTCGTCGTGTGAGCGGGATTATTCCAACGGAACCTTCACCGGCACGGCGAGCCCTTCGGGAGCGGTGACCGGCACGCTCAGGATCGACAACACGGAAAACGACGCCAACTCGTCCATACCCTCCAAAGGCACAACTACTCTAGTTCTCAACAGCACCGACAGCATCATTGTTTTCGACAACGGTCAAGCCTCCTCTCCCATTGTCGGAGGCACCGGAGCCTACGCCGGCGCCACCGGGTCGGCCATGAATACCAGCGTGACGCAAAACGGAAGTGCAGTCGAGGTCCAAGGGACGGGAACCATAACCACAGCGGTGCCCGGCGCGCCGATCATCACCCAGGTGAAGACGGCTTTCGGCGCGACTACCATCGCCAATAACACATGGCTTCAGATCAACGGCACGAACCTCGCGCCTACGAACACTCCCTCTACCGGAGTCGATTGGAGCACTGCGGCCAGTTTCAACCAGGGTATGATGCCGACCCAGCTCGGCCCCATCAGCGTCGCGATCAACGGAAACCCCGGCTACATATTCTTCTATTGCAGCGCCGCCACGGATCCAAGCTGCGCTAGCGACCAGATCAATGTGCTTTCGCCGCTCGACACGACCACCAGACCAGTGGAAGTGGTGGTCACGCGGAACGGAGCCGCCAGTGCTCCGTACCTTGTGACCAAGAACATTTTATCGCCGACGCTTCCCCTGTTCGATGTGACAGGGCATGTGGTGGCCAGGCACCTGGATTTCAGCCTCATGGGTCCCACGAGTCTGTTTCCCGGATCGACCACTCCGGCCAAAGCGGGAGAGACACTCATTCTCGTCGCTTACGGCTTAGGACTGCCGAAGGGCGCCGCTCTCACGGAGGGCTCGTCGACGCAATCCGGCTCCCTGCCCGCGACGCCGCGGTGCTGGATTTCGGGAGCCCAGGCTCCCGTGGCAGCCGCCTTGATCAGTCCCGGGCTTTACCAGTTGAACGTCACGGTTCCTGCGACCACGCCTAGCGGAGACAATCTGATCGTTTGCGCTTATCAAGGGTTTCCGACAACTCCCGGCGCGTTGATCGCTGTGCAGTAGCCGCGCGGCGAATTCAAACCCGGCCGAGCAGGCGGATTCGTCCGTCCGGCAGCAAGCGGCCAAATTCTCCGGTGCGATACAAACGGGCGTCCTGAACCGGACTGAACGGGTCCGGAATGATACGGTCTCTATTGAGATCGGGGCGATTGAGGTAGCCGCGCGCCACGCAGGAGCCTCCGATGTAGATCTCCCCTGCGTCACCCGGCCAAACCGGGTCGCGATTGGAATCGAGAATGTGGATCTGCACGTTCGCAATGGGCGCCCCCATCACCGGCGGTTCGGCGGAATCGTGCGACGCGGGAATGTCTCCATAAGCCGCGATCATCGTGCACATGGGCGAGCCGTACGTGTTTACGACGCGAAAGGGCAAGGAAGAATTAGAGGGTCGCGAGTTCCCACCGGTCAGAAGGACGCGAAGCTCGGTGCGGGCCGGCCATTCCGCAGACAGGAGCGGCTCGGCTAGGGTTGACGGCAGGAACGCCGTCGTAATCCGATGCTCAACCAGGAAATCGAGGAGAGGGGCGCCTGCCGCATGGACCACGACTTCGGCTCCCGCAGCAAGAGCGGGCCAAAGCTCCAGCAGGGATTCAGGCGTCGCGAAATTTGCGACATGGCTGGCGCGGTCCGCCCACGTCACGCCGAAGGTTTTGCGGTGCCAGAAAGCCAGGTTCAGCAGATTTCCATGCGTCAGCTCGATGCCCAGGGGCTGGGCCGGGCCAGAATCGTAGAGGACGCAGGCAAGCCGCTCGCGCTTGATGATGGGAAGTTGAAACGATTGGTCTTCGCGGGAAATCATAACCGCATCGAGATCCAGGTCGACCAGGAAACGCGATCGCGATGCGAACGCGCCGCGCGCGACCAATACGCGCGCGCGAGCATCGCCAATGATCCATTCGCGCAGATCGGCGGGCCATTCGGGATCGAGCGGGATATAGGCTCCGCCCGCTTTCCACACGGCCAGCGCGGCGACCAGGTAATCCAGGGGCTTCTCCAGACACACCGCCACCGGAACTTCCCGGGTAACGCCTAAGCTGCGCAGGTATCCGGCAAGCTGGTTGGAGCGAATCTCCATCTCGGAATAAGTGAGGCGTTCGGAACCGGCGGAAATCGCGACTGCATCCGGCCAAAATCCGGCGGCTTCGGCGATCAGTTGGGGGATGCACGCGCGCCGGTTACAAGCCCGGCGGGTGGGAGAGAAACCCGCCGGTTGTTGAGAGGGAGTTTGCCATACAGCGTTGGTGGCCATGTTGGGAACATGTTACGAATCGCACTGGAGCCGCGCCTATGGAGGATCGGTACTTTTCGAATGAAGAGAAGGATCTAGCCGATCGGTACTTAGGTGACCGCTTTCCGCTGGAACCGGTTAAGGCCCGCCGCCACCAGCCCTATGTCGATCAGCGCCAGCACGGCGATCACAATCGTGGTGGAGATGTGGGGGTATCGCGGAGCGAGCGTGCCGCGCAATCCTTCGCTCGCGTAGACCAGCGGATTCAACAGGACCAGTTTTTGAAGAATCGGGAAACTGGAGAGCGCCGACCAGGGGTAATACGTGCACCCGAACATCAGCATGGGCGCGAGAACCACGCTGAACATCAGGCCGATCTGGGTCTGGCCGACGCTGCACCCAAGCGTTAATCCTCCCGCCGAGGAAAACAGGGCCACCATCACCGCGATCAGGCAGACCAGGCCCAAATGATCTGTGCTCAGACCCAGGTCTGAGCCGAGCAGGAATCGCGCGGGCAGCGCAACCACCGCTCCCGAGATCAGGGCTTGCAACATTCCGGCCAGGATTTTCTCGATCGCCACCCACTCGGTGCGGATCGGCGAAAGCAGCCGGTCCTCGATTTCGCGGGTGAACTGAAACTCGGCCAGCACCGGCATCGCAACGGCTTGCACGCCAGTCATGGTCATGGCGATGGCGATGATTCCGGGCAGCAGCATTCCCTTGTAGCTCGAAGCCATCATGCCGCTGCGGATCAGCACCTGGCCGAAGATAAATACGAACATCAGCGGCTGCAACATGGTCTGAATGATCATGGTGATCGCGTTGCGGCGCGCCACGTGGACGTCGCGAGCGAACAGGGCGAAGAACGTTTTCCAGTTCATTGACGCAGGCTCCTTCCGGTGTGATGCAGGAACAGATTTTCCAGGCTCGGCTCGGAAATGTGGACGTCGTGCAGTTCGGCGCCCGAATCCGCGGCGGCAGCGACGATGGCCGGAATCAGCGGGCCTCCTCGATCGGCGTAGACATCGGTTCCGGCGCCGTTCTGGCGTACTTCGGTGACGCCGGGCAACTGCTTCAATCGATCGATCAGTCCGTCGGAGGAAGCGCTGAATCGCAATTGCAACACGTAGCCGCCGGGGATCGAAGTTTTCAGCTCCGCCGGCGTTCCGAGAGCGATCACTTGGCCGTGATCGATGATGGCGACGCGATGGCACAGCTCATCGGCTTCTTCCATGTTGTGCGTGGTAATGAGAATCGTCTTGCCGAGCTGGTTGTACTCGCGAATGATGCCCCAGAGCAGCAGCCGGGTCTGCGGATCGAGGCCGGTGGAGGGTTCGTCGAGGAACAAGACTTGTGGATCGTGCATCAGCGCGCGGGCGACGGAGAGGCGCTGCATCATGCCGCCGGAAAAGCCGCGCGTAAGGTCATCGGCGCGGGGCGTGAGCTGGAACTGATCGAGAAGCTCGCTCGAACGGCGATGGCGATCCGCGGACGACATGCCGAAATACGCGCCGTGAAACATCAGGATTTCGCGCGCGGTCAATGCGAAGTCCAGATTCGGCCGCTGCTGCACGACGCCGATCAGGCGCTTGGCACTCACCTGTTCGCGCCACACGTCGAACGATCCGATCAAGGCTTCGCCGCTGGTGGGGCGGACGCGCGTGGTGAGAATTCCCACCGTGGTCGACTTCCCCGCCCCGTTCGGCCCCAGCAATCCGAAAATCTCGCCCGGAGCGACTTCGAGCGACACGCCGTTCAGCGCGACGATTTCAGCTTTCGGCAGCTTAGATCGCTTCTTGAAGCCTCCGCCAAATGCGGCTCCGGCAGCGGCCATGGGCGGAGGAGACGTGTAGATTTTGCGAAGATCTTTGGTTCGAATGCCGACGCCCATTTACTTGCTCTCCGGCTTGGAGGGCTCTTTGGATAAATCGTCAAGATCTTCGCAGAAGGCGCGCATGATGTCGCGCAACTGCTGCTGGCGATCTTCATCGCTCCCCGCCCATTGGGCGGCGCGCAGAGCCGATTTGATGATCGCGGCCAGACGCCCGCTGATCGCGTAGGCGGCCGGGCCCCACTGGCCCCAATCCTCGAAGCACTCGGCACGATCCCAGATTCGGCGCACGGCGTCGGGATCGCGTTCGAGCTCGGCCCGGCCAAGCGGAGTAAGGCTGTAAACACGGCGGCCTTCCTTCCGCTCCGACGCGATCATGCCTTCGTCTTCGAGCTGTTGGAGGGTCGGATAGACGCTGCCGGCGCTGGCTCGATACAAACCGCCAGAGCGCTCCTGCATTTCCTTCATGAGCTGGTAGCCGTGTTTGGACCCTTCCTCGAGAAGGGACAAGATCGCCAGGCGTAACTCGCCCGCTTCGAAGAATTTGGCGCTTTGACCGGAAGCCATGGCGGCCCAGGCTTTCCAGTCGTTAGCGTCCTGGGAGAGCTTGACAGCAGGGATCTTGCCAAACTGGAATCCAGTCTTATCGACCTTTATCCCATAGATAATACTAGGTCTTCGCATGTATGTACCTCCTGTCGATGTATCGTACGATATATCCTAAGCTGTATATCGCCCGACTGTCAAGGAAAAATTTATTCGATCCTGCGCGAGCGCGTGGAAGGGTCAAACCAGTGGAGCTTTTCAGGTCGGAAGCGATACCAGATTCGTGCATCGAAATCGAGCTTCATGCCGGCGGGAGCGCGAGCGGTGATGTTCGTTGACCCGTCTGAAATGATCACGATCGTCTCATTGCCCATTTCCTCGGTGACGTAAACACGCGCCGGGGACCAATCCGGCTGTTCGACCTGCGATAGCTGAACGTCTTCGGGCCGTACGCCGAGAATGCCGTCGGGTTTTTCGATCAGATTCATCGACGGGCTGCCGACAAATTGCGCGACGAAGGTGTTCGCGGGACGATGATACACATTCGACGGCGTATCGAACTGCTGGATTTTTCCATCGCGCATTACGGCGATGCGGTGCGCCAGCGTCATCGCTTCGGCTTGATCGTGCGTGACGTAAATCGTCACAATGCGCAGCTCGTGTTGCAGGTGTTTCAGCTCGGCGCGCATTTCCACGCGAAGGCGAGCGTCGAGATTCGAGAGCGGTTCGTCCATTAAGAATGCTTTCGGACGGCGGATGATCGCGCGAGCCAGGGCGACTCGCTGCCGCTCGCCTCCGGAAAGCTGACGCGGAAGATTCGCGAGCAGGCTGGTCAGCCCAAGACGCGCGGCCACATTTTTCACTTCGGCGTCGATCTCGGCAGGAGGACGCTTGCGGACGCGCAGCGGGTATCCGATGTTCTGCGCGATATTCATATGCGGATAAAGGGCGTAGCTCTGAAACACCATCGCGATATCGCGATCCCGCGCTTCGCGCTGCGTTACATCCGCCCCGGCTAAGCGAATGGAGCCCGCATCAGAGATTTCGAGGCCGGCAATGATCCGCAGCAATGTGGATTTGCCACATCCGGAAGGACCCAGCAAGACGACGAATTCGCCATCTTCGGCTCTCAGAGAAACTCCGCTGACGGCTTCGCGCGAGCCGAATTTCTTGGTGATGCCGGTGAGCTCCAGGGGCATGCTAGCCTTTCACCGCTCCCAGCGATAGCCCCCGCACCAGGTATTTTTGCGCAGCCGAGGCGAAAACCAGAACGGGCAGCATCGCTACCACGCCCGCCGCGCTCATTGCGCCCCATTTGATTTCGTATTGCGTGACGCGCGATGCGATTCCCACCGGCAGCGTCATCGCGGCTTCGGTCTGGGTCAGAATCAGCGCGAACAAAAACTCATTCCACGCGACCACCAGGCAAAAGACCGCGGTCGCGGCCAGACCGGGCTTCACCAGCGGCAATACGATGCGCAACAGCGCGCCCACGCGCGATTCGCCGTCGAGCATTGCGGCTTCCTCAATCTCGCGGGGCACTTCGTCGAAAAACCCGCGCATCATCCAGACCACGAATGGCAAGTTGAACGCGGTGTAGACGATGGACAAGCCGACGAGTGAATTCAGCAGCCGGGCTTCGCGCAGCATCAGAAACAAGGGAACAATGGTCACGATGGGCGGCAGCATGCGGGTTGAGAGAATCCAGTCGCCGATGCGATCGCCCCAATTCGCGGGCCATTCGAATCGGGCGAGGCCATAGGCGGCGGGAACGCCGATCAGTAGCGCCGCCGAGGTCGAAATTCCGGCAAGCAGGACGGAATTGAGGAAATAAGCGCTGAAGGAGCTGCTGCCGAAGGCTTCCTTATAATGCTCCAACGTGACGACGAATCCGGCCCACTGCGGAGGGTAGGCGAACTGGTCCACTTCGCGCTTCAACGAAATCGTGATCAGCCAGTAGACCGGAGCGATGGCGACGATGAACGCGATCGAAGCCGCGAGATATTTCAATGCCGTCTTCATCGGCTCCTCATCACACGCATCAGTCCGCGCGAGAACAGCATGGTCGCGGCGAGCAGAACGAATGACATGGCGGCAGCGTAGCCGAAATTCGAAAATCGAAACGCCGTGCGGTAAATGTACAGGCTCACGGTTTCCGTAGCCGTGCCGGGACCACCCTGGGTCAGAATAAAAATCTGGTCGAAGATGCGCACCAGGTCCATGGCCCGCAGCAGAAGCGCGAGCAGAATGGTCGGCTTCAGCAGCGGAAGAGTCACGTCGCGAAAGATGCGCCATGCGCCGGCGCCGTCGATGCGCGCGGCTTCGAGAGGCTCCGGCGGGATCGCCTGCAAGCCGGCGGAGAGAAGCAGGAACAGGAACGGCGTCCACTCCCATACGTCGACCAGGATCACGGACGCGAGCGCGGAATTTTGCCCGCTGGTCCAGGTTAACCACTCGGTGTTGAATCCGATCTGGCGCAGCATGCCGTTCAACATGCCGAACTGCGGGTTATAGATCAGCCGCCAGGCGACGGCCGCAACCACGGGGGGAAGCAGCATCGGCACCAGCAATCCTGTGCGAAAGAATGCCCGGCCGCGAGCCAGGGAATCGATCAGCACGGCCAGAGCTAGGCCCAGCAGAAATTCGACGGTGAGCGCGGCCGCGGTTAACACGATAGTTTGCACGCCAGCGGCAGCGAACAGACGATCGCTGAACAACCGCGAAAAGTTCCCCGGATTACTGAGACTCAGCTTGACCGAATAGATCAGTGGATAAATCGAAAGCGAAACCAGAACCACCAGCGCAGGCAGAACCCACCAGAATCCTTCCGGAACGCGGCGCTTCATTGCGCCCGCTCGAGAATTTTTCCGATTTCAGCCGCGGCGGTTCGCATCGCGGCGGCAGGATCCATGGCGCCCGCGTTGGCCTTCGAAAGGTAGATGCCGAACGTGTTTTCGATTTCGTTCCACAACGGAGTGCGCGGACGCGGGCGCGCCGATTCGAGTGACGCGAGCTGCGCGGGAAACGCCCGGAACTTCGCGATCAGATTGATATCTTCAAATACCCTGCGGCGCGTCGGAGGATTCCCGCGCAGCGCGGCCTGCTTCATCTGCGCGGCCTCGGTGGCCCAATAGATGAAATCGAACGCATCGGCGCTGTGCTTCGAAGCCGTTGGAACAGCCAGTAGCCACGTACCCAATTCGCCTACTCCGGGAGCGCGGCCGGAGGGCATGGGAATGAAATCGATCTTCCCCACGACTTTCGACTTTGAAGGATCGTCCATGGCGGCGATCCAGGCGGGCCAATTAATGCTCATCACGGCGGTCGATTGCAGCAGGTGCGCGGAAACTTCATCGGCGTTGAATCCAGCGTATCCGGGCGGGGAATATTTTCCCAGCTCCAGCATGAATCGCAACGCTTCGATGGCGGCGGGAGAATCGCACACCGGCTTGCCCGACGCGTCCAGCACGTCGCCGCCGAAGGCCCACAGCAGCGGCATGAAATCGGCGACCACCGCGTTTCCGGGCGCGGCGCGCATCACGTAGCCGTACATCTTTTCACCGGCGCCGATTTTCTGCGCCGCGCTCAGCACTTCCTGCCAGGTATTCGGCGCGGGGAAACGGTACTTGGCGAACAGGTCGCGGCGATAGAAAAACAGTTGTGAATTTCCCACATAAGGCAGCGCGTAATACGCGCCGGTGCGATAGGGATTGCGACAGACGTCGGTGCAGGTGGTGACGAAATCGGCATCCGGCTGGCGAGGAAGCTGCGCGAGACTGCCGCCCTGCACCATGCGCGGAAACCATGGATCGTCCAGCATCAGGACATCGTAGGCTCCGGTATGGCTGGTCAGGTCGAGCTGCTCTTTTTCGAACAGATTCGCGTACGGCAGCTCGATCACTTCAATGTGCACTCCGTGCGCTGAGCCCCATTCTTTCGCCGCGGTCTTTAGCGCCGTGCCTTCGACGCCCGCGTTGACGGCGATGGTGAGAGATCGCTCGGGAGTCCGGTTGCAAGCCGCGAGACACAGACAGAGTGTCGAGAAAAGCAGACGCATAAACAGACGATTGAGTTTATCGCAAGTGGTACAGAATCGAAAAGCCGGTGCGTGAGACTTCAACGTAGTTGGCGAGCCAGCTCGACAGGTACGCCTGCCGGTCGAGCGCGAGCGAAGGATTATAGGGACCCAGGCCATCCACCACCCAGGTTGGCCGGGACGCGATCAGTTCGGCGCGATTGGGAGCTGTGAACTCGGGAGCAATTGCTGCACTTGAAGAGAGATGACGATCCGCCAGGACGCCTGAGATCGGCTGGCTTTCGAGAAATCGCGTGCCCGCGGGCAGGCCGGAATCGATGAAGATGTCGGGACGGAATCCCCACACGAAGAGCGTGTCGCCGGGCCGGGCGAGCTCACGAAGTTTCGCGGCGGCGGCGCGGCTGCCGCGATCGATGGCGAGGTCGCGAGAATGAGACAGTGTGAAATACGACGGACCGAATCGGATCAATGGAATCGCGAGGAGTGCGATTAACAGCCAGCGTCTGCCCAGGAGATCCCATCCGCGTGCTGCGGCGATGGTCATCGGAGGAAGCAGCAGAAAATAGTAGCGCGGGAAAAATCGCAGACCGAGGATCACTCCGGCGAATGAGAGCACGGTCCACGCGGCCAATCTCCATTTGCGATCGCGGCTGAGCGCGACAATCGCGCCTACGACTAACGCCGCTTGAAACCCGATCCAGCCCGCGGTGCGCTTCAGGCCTTCCATCAGCGGATTTTCGACGAAGGTATTCGCGGCGTAAATCGATCCCCACTGCCACACTTGCCGGTAGTATTCTCCAGCAGAGCCATGGATCCACAACCATCCGAGAGCCAATGCGTTCGGTAGCGCGAATCCCGCGAGAAGTGCGGGTGCGGCGCGCCACTGCCATAGAAGGCACGCAGCCAATACGAACATCGCCTTCGAACTGCATAACAACCCGACGCCCGCCGCGACCCCGCTCCAGAAGGCGCGCCCGCGCCATGCGAAATAGATCGCGGCGATGTGAGGAAGAATCAGCAGCATGTCGGAGGCCAGCGGGATCACCGCTGACGCGACGCCGAAGGTCAGAAAAAATGCGGCGAAGATCGCGGCCAGCAGGCCTTCAGTCTCGCTCCATTTCGTGCGTGCGAACTGCCAGGCGACTGCGGCGACTGCCATCACATACGCAGCGCCTGCCAATCGCAACAGCACTCCGGCGCGCGCGCCCCACAACAAATACACCCACGCGACCAGCGGCGGCTTATCGAACCAGACCTCTTTATATAGCGCCTTGCCATGCGCCACCTGCATCGCGGCGGCCAGCGGCAGATAATCGTCCGCCCACAGCACCGAGGAATGAAACAGGCGTAAGGCGATGACGACGGCCGCAATCACTGGGAACACGATGGCGGCGCGCATTCATAGATGTTATCCTGATTGCTTCATGCTTTCCGGCTCCGCCAACTCGTTTCGATTTTGGTATTGGTACTTTACTCCCTAAATCGCAACGAGTGGGCTGAGCGCAAACGAATTCTAGTAAAATCCGACCCACTCGAAAGAGTGGGTTTTTTGTTTTTGGAGAGGAGTTCACGCATGATCATTTCCATGAAACTGCATGCCACTAAAGAGGAGGTCGCGACTGTGCGCCGGCGAATTGAGGAGTTTGGATACAAGGTTCACTCGATTGAGGGCGAGGAGCGCGTCGTGATCGGCGTGGTCGGCGTCGGTGATGTCACGGCGTGCCTGGAATCGCTGGAAGCGACACCCGGCGTCGAAAAGGCGGTGCGGATTTCAGCGCCATATAAGTTCGTCAGCCGCGAGTTTCGCCCGAACAAAACTGAAATCACGGTTCGCGGCGTCACATTCGGCGGCAGCGAATTCGTGGTCATGGCGGGGCCTTGCTCTGTCGAAAACGAGCGGCAGATTCTCGAGTCGGCCGAGATTGTCGCCCGCGCGGGAGCGAAATTCCTGCGCGGCGGAGCGTTCAAGCCGCGAACCTCGCCATACGACTTTCAGGGCCTCGCGGTCGAAGGATTGAAACTGCTTGATCAGGCGCGCCGGGCGACCGGGCTTGGGATCATCACGGAAGTGATGAGCGACGGCGACGTAAATCTGGTCGCGGAGTACGCGGATATTTTGCAGATCGGCGCTCGCAACATGCAGAACTTTGCGCTGCTGAAAACGCTGGGCCGATGCGGGCGCCCGGTGCTGCTGAAACGCGGCATGAGCTCGAC
>Ga0209415_10017089_pt1 | contig 11582 bp, 10 predicted proteins | sample PeaSoiSIISIP2007_FD_187696 | JGI IMG/M metagenome (GOLD analysis project Ga0209415, IMG submission 187696) | Peat soil microbial communities from Weissenstadt, Germany - SII-SIP-2007 (SPAdes) (version 2) | ecosystem: Environmental > Terrestrial > Soil > Wetlands > Peat | place: Germany... | reverse complement strand
CCCTGCCGATCCAGATGGCCGGGTCGGACGGTACGTTGGAAAGTTTCTGCGACAGCCAGCACGGGTATCTGTTGGTGGACGTGACGTCCCAGCGGATCCACTGCCAGTACCGTGCGGTGCCCAACATCAACCCCAACGACATCGGCCGCACCCCGCTCAAACCGTTCGACACCTTCGACATTCCGCTCGGACAGGCGGGGGGGTCGGGCGGCGTCCCCAGCAAGCCCGCGCCCACGCGACGCCCGAAGAAGCCGCGGCGGTAGCGTTCGGGGCGCCTTCGCGTGACGTCGCGCTGCCGCAGCCCCGGGGGGCGGCAGCGCACCGGCCGGGAGGTCTAGCGGGACGAGCGGTAGGGGCTCGGCGTCGTCATCGCGCCGCGCGGACTCGATCCGCATCGACCTGCTCGCACCCGCCGCGGTGTTTCACTCGGGAGAGCGACTGCCTGGCGCCGGAACTGCGGTTGGGCAACGTCCGTCGGGGCCGGGTGCGTTTGCCCGAGATCGAGCGGCCGCAGCAATAGGGCGCGGACACGCTCGCCCGGGACGATGCCGCGTTCTCCAAACCCGCGCGCGACGAAGGCCGGGCGGGCGGAACGGGACACAGTCGACTGGTACGGCTTGGCCGCTGGCAGCGCACTGGGACGGTGCCGATCGTCCGCCCCCAGAGGTCCGCAATCAGCGAGATGTGCCCCGGACGCGCGTGGTGCTGACGCGGATCCGGCATCGACGCACGCATCGTAATTCATGCGACGCCCGCGACGAGCGCGCGGCGTGTCGTCTCCCGCGCGACCTGTTCGGGCATCGCGATCGTCCGCCACGCACCACCCAACGCGTGCGGGTCCCCCGCGAGGGCAGGAGTTCGGGAATGGCAAACGGAAATTCGGGATGGATCCCGTGAGTTGCGCACGGACACCCTCGATCTGTGACTCCCTGCGACGAGACAAGGGTCCACGGTAGGACCAGTTGGTTCGAGGAGACTCCAATGCCGACGGCGTCACGCAAATACGGCACGACTGCGTTCGGGGTAGGCCTGGATAAGTTCAGGCCCCTCGAGACGATTCTCTCGTACGACGATTTCGATTTAGGTTTCCATGGCTGGACCGAGCTGACCACGAACTATCAACAGGATACGGTGGCAATCTTTCCCGGCAGTGAGTTCAAGATCGATCTGCGCCCGCCCATGCTGAGCAGCGCCACGTTTCCGATCCTGGGAACGCATGGGGCCATGAACGGGACCTACAGCCTCAAGTTGGCCACGCGGGCGCGCGCCGCCGGGGCCGGCGAAGGCATTATGCCCGGAAGCTTTGCCCAATGTGTCAAACGCCTCACCTGGCAAGACCTCGGTCGGGTCCAGTTCGAGATGTGGTTCACGTACAAACCCGAAGCCGATCGACCGGGCGTCGGGGAGAACGAGTTGCGAGCGTTTGGCGTCTTGTGGGACATCCAGGATAGCCAGCACCGTTACTTTCCCGCCGTGCGCTACCTGAACGCCGCCGATGGGGTGATGAAGCAAAAGTGGCAGTTCGCCCAGGCGCGGGCTGTGAGTGATGAGGAATGGTCGGGCGGCGTTGCCACCACCGTCTCCGAAGACTTGAAATCGGCGCACGGGCCTCAGCGCGGCGTCGACCCACAGTGGTACGGACGGAGGTACCGTGACGGAAGTACGGACGGCTTCCGCGACGTTCCGGAGGGCGGGCAGAAGCTCTGTTACAACGAGTCGTTCAACAAGATCAATTGGCACTATCTCCGGTTTCTGGTTGACACGAGCACGCGCGCGTATGTGGAACTGCAGTGCAACGATCGCACGTTCAACCTGCGCGGCGTCCAGCCGACGCTCGCGGACGCATACGCGAGGATATGGAACCTGCTCAATCTGGCCCTCTGGGTGGAAGCGGATACGAACCGCCGCTGTTTCCTCTTTGTCGATTCACTTGTCATATCGACCGGCCCGAGTCGAGCCCGTCCAACACGGCGGAGGGGGAAGGGCAGATGAAACAGATCCATACGGCGGTCCTCGAGCGAAACGGCAGCTTCTCGGAGGACTTTGCCACAGAGCCGTACGAAGCCGGATGGGCGGAGGAAGCGATCTTCTTCGTCAAGATCGACGACGTTGAGGGTATCGACCCGGCCTTGACCGCTCAGGTCCAAGTCTCGCCCGATGGCATGACGTGGATGAATGAAGGCACCCCGCTGCCCGCCGTCAAGCAGGCGGGCGGCATATTCACGCGCGTTCGTCATTTCGGCAACTGGCTGCGACTGACGTGCCAGGTCTCGGGAACGGACGCGAATTTCTCCGGAACGATTTTCCTCTGCCTCAAGGGCTAACGGGAGGTCAGCCTCCGAGATGATCGAGCCCGAAGAGGCGTTGGGCGTCAGGCGGCGCCCTGCCGCGGGTGGGTGAGGGAATGCGCGATGCGGGGATGCCGTTCGGCAGAGCAGGCGGCGTTGGTGGCGCCGCGCGGAGGCGGCCATGGATCTCGCGCTGTTGATTGTCCGCGTGGTCGGCGGTCTGCTGCTCGCAGGCCACGGGGCGCAGAAGCTGTTCGGCTGGTTCGGCGGGCGCGGGCTGACGCCGATGGCCGGGTGGGCGGCGTCGATGGGGCTTCGCCCGCCCGCGTTCTGGGCGGTGTTGGCCGGGCTCGCTGAATGTGGCGGCGGGCTGCTGCTCGTCCTGGGACTGTTCAGTCCACTTGGGGCCCTCGGCGCGGCGGCGGCGATGCTCGTGGCCATTACCAAGGCACACTGGCCCAAGGTGTGGGCCGCCAACGGCGGGTTCGAGCTCGCGCTGCTCTATCTTGCGATCGCGTTGGCGGTGGGCGTCGGCGGACCCGGGCGGTACTCGCTGGACGCCGTCTTCCACACGGCGCTGCCCGCCGCGGTGTCGCTCGTCGGCGCGGCGGCGGTCTTGGTCGGCTGGCTCGTGGTGCTGTTCACGCCCAGGCCCGCGGCAACGCAAACGGGCGGCGGGCGGTAACCGTGCGCGCGTTGCGTCGAGCGGGCACGCGTGCACCGCGTGGTGCACGACTCGCTGCGCAGGGGAAGACGGCCGCACCGGAGCCTGGTGCCCTACGGAGTCGGCCGAGTCGTCGAACCACTCCCCGATCGTGACCGCGAACGTCTGCGTGCCTTCCGGGGCGGTGACCCTGCGGAGATTGTTCGCTCCACCGGTCCCCCCTGCCTCGAGGCGCTCGGGCAAGTCGCGCAGCATCCCATCGTAGGCGAGACGAACCTTTCCGGGTGAACGCACGGCAGGGAGGAGATCGCCCCCTGGCCACGTACATCGTTGTATACAATCCTGTATTCTTTCTCGAGCGAGGGGAACGGGATGCCAGAAGGACGGCTGTCGTGAGCCTGGGGTTGCGCCCGCCCGCGCGGACGCCCGCGCCCGTCGCCGCGACGCGCGGGACGGTGACCAGCCGAAAGTCCTCCGCGCCGATTCGGTCTACCAGGCCGTCAAGGAAAGGATCCTGAACTCCGGCCTTCGCCCGGGCCAGCGCATCACCGAGATCCAGGTCGCCAAGGACCTGAGCGTGAGCCGTACCCCCGCACGCGAGGCGCTGCGCAGGCTGGAACAGGAAGGGTGGCTGGTGCTCGTGCCCCGCCAGGGCTACACGGTGCGCGCGTACTCCATCCGCGAGGTGAACCAGGTCTACGACCTCCGCGTCGCGATCGAGCGCCACACCGCGAGGACGGCTGCGGCACGGGCGCCGCACGCCGCGCTGGGGCGGCTGGCGCGCGAGTGGGAGGCGCTGGAGGGGCGGCGCAGGAGCATGAGCCCGCTGGCCTGGCTCGACGCGGACGAGGCGTTCCACGGCGCGATCGCCGAGGTGACCGGCAACGAAGAACTGACCGGGATCCTCCAGCAGATCAACGAGCGAATCCGCATCATCCGGCGCATCGACTTCTCGCGGCCGGAGCGCGCGACGCGCACCCGCGCGGACCACCTGGAGATCGTGGGGCTCATTCAAGCCCGGCGGCCAGCAGCGGCGGCCGACCGGATGGAGCGGCACATTTTGGAGAGCAAGGAGAGCGTGAAGGCCCTGGCCCAGATCTATTTCGTCGAGGCGTAGAGCGACATGATGGCGCAGGCGGTCCGGCACCGGCTCTTTCGGAACACCTACCGCGACTCGGTCGAGTTGATGCGGATCGCGGCCGAGGTGGAACGCTTGCCCGGCGTCGCGAGGGCGGGGATCATGATGGCGACCCCGGCGAACCTTGCGGTCCTCGCCGATGCGGGGCTGCTCGGCGACGTGGCGGGCGAGACGCGCCCGAGCGACCTGATCGTCGCGGTCTCGGCCGCCGACGAGGCCGTGGCGGCGGACGCGCTCGAGCGGGCGGCAGGCTCGCTGGCCGGCGCGGCCCGCGAGGACCCGTCCGAGCAGCCCGCGCAGGCGGTCACCACGCTCCACGAGGCGCTCGCTGACCTTCCCAACGCCAACCTGGCGCTCGTCTCCACGCCGGGCACCTACGCGACCGCGGAGGCGCTCAAGGCGCTCAAGTACGGGCTCCACGTGTTCCTGTTCAGCGATAACGTGGCGGTGGGCGACGAGGTCGCGTTGAAGCACCTGGCCGTGCGAAAGAACCTCCTGGTGATGGGCCCCGATTGCGGGACGGCGATCCTCGACGGCATCCCGCTCGGGTTCGCCAACGTGGTCAGGCGCGGGTGCATCGGGCTCATCGGTGCCTCCGGTACCGGCCTGCAGCAGGTCTCCTCCTTGGTCGACGGGCTGGGGGAGGGTGTCTCCCAGGTGATCGGCGTCGGCGGGCGCGACCTGGATGAGCGCGTCGGCGGGGTGATGACCCTCGCCGCATTGCGTCGGCTCGCCGACGACCCGGCGACTGCGGTGATCGTGCTGATCTCCAAGCCGCCGGCCGCTGCGGTCGCGGAGCGCGTCCTCGCTGCGGCCCGAGCGTGCGTGACGCCGGTGGTCGTGAACTTTCTCGGATGGGAAGGGGCCTCCGGCGTCGTGTCGGCGCCGACGTTTGAAGAGGCTGCGCTCGGTGCGGTCGCGCTTGCGCGTGGCGTCGCGCCGGCCGGGCTCTCCCTCGACGACGGCGATCGCGCGGACGCCGGCCCCGCCCGGTGGCCCCGCCTCGCGCCGGGTCAGCGCGCGATCCGTGGCCTCTACGGCGGCGGATCGCTGGCCGGCGAGGCGAAGCTCGTGCTCCGCCGGTTCGCTGGAGACGGCGGTATCCGACACGTCACGGTCATAGATCTCGGCGACGACGAGTACACGGTCGGGCGTCCGCACCCGATGATCGATCCGCGACTCCGGAACCAGCACATCGTCGACGCGGCGCGGGACCCCGAGGTCGCCGCGATCCTGCTCGACGTGGTCCTCGGGTACAACGCCCACCCGGATCCGGCGGGGGCGCTCCTGCCCGCGATCGAGGAGGCGCGGCGGGAGGCGGGGCACGGGGGACGCGAGATCGCCGTTGTCGCGTCGGTCTGCGGCACCGCGGCCGACCCCCAGGGCCTCGACCGGCAGCGCGCGACCCTCCGCGGCGCGGGGGTGCTGCTGGCGCCGAGCAACGCCAGGGCCGCTCGGCTCGCAGCGGAGATCGTGACTGCGGCCGCGGGCGAGCGCGGCTCCGGAGGCGCCTGATGCCCGACATTCCGCAGTCGACCCTGTTCGCGGACGGCATCCAGGCCGTCAACGTCGGCTTGACCGCGTTCGCAGAACCGATCCGGGTGCACCACGCCCCGTGTGCGCAGGTCCGGTGGCAACCGCCGGCTGGTGCCGACCGCGCGCTCGGGTTGCTCGTCGCCCGCCTCGAGGACGATCCCGACGACGCGGTCGGCGCGCAGGTGGCCCGCGCGAACGCGGATGCCGTCCAGCGGATCCTCGCAAGCCGCCCGGCGCTGTTGGGCGTGGAATTGGCGCAGCGCGTGATCCCGGGCCTAGGCCCACGGACGCTGCTCCACAGCGGGCCCCCGATTGAGTGGTCGCGGATGTGCGGTCCGATGCGGGGCGCCGCTATCGGCGCGATCCTCTTCGAGCGCTGGGCGCGCACGCCGGAGGAGGCGGAGGCGATCGCCGGCCGGGGTGAGATTCGTTTCGCACCGTGCCACGAGCACGGGGCGGTCGGGCCGATGGCCGGGGTCGTCTCGCCGTCGATGCCGGTGGTTGTGGTGGAGAACACGCCGCACGGCAACCGGGCGTTCGCCACGCTGAACGAGGGCCTCGGCAAGGTGCTCCGGTACGGCGCCTACGACGCGGACGTGCTCCGGCGGCTGCGCTGGATCAGGGACACGCTTGGGCCCGCCCTGGACGCGACCCTGCGGGAGCACGGCCCCGTGGACCTAATGGGCCTCTCCGCCCAGGCCCTCCAGATGGGCGACGAGTGCCACAATCGGAATGCCGCGGCGACGTCGTTGTTCGCGCGTCCGATCGCGCCGACGCTCGTGCGCGCGGTGGAGCGCGACACCGCCGCGTCGATCCTCGACTTCCTGCGGGCGAACGACCACTTCTACCTCAATCTCTCGATGGCCGCCTGCAAGGCCTCCCTGGACGCGGCGCACGGCATCGCGGGTTCGACGGTTGTGACCGCGATGGCGCGAAACGGCGTCGAGTTCGGCATCCGCGCCAGCGGTACCGGGGACGCCTGGTTCACGGCGCCCGTCGCGGTTCCCGACGGCCTGTACTTCCCGGGCTACGGGCCGGCGGACGCCAACCCGGACCTCGGTGACAGCGCGATCACGGAGACGTTCGGCCTGGGCGGGTTCGCGATGGCCGCCGCCCCGGCGATCGTGCGGTTCGTGGGCGGGACCCCCGCCGAAGCGCTCGCGCTCACGCGGGAGATGTACCGGATCACCCTGACCAGAAACCCGGGATACGCGCTCGCCTCGCTTGCGTTCGCTGGCACGCCTACGGCGATCGACCTGCGGCGCGTCGTCGAAAGCGGCGTGCTCCCCGTGATCAACACCGGCATCGCGCACCGGGAGCCCGGGATCGGCCAGATCGGCGCCGGGATCACGCGCGCGCCCCTGGCGTGTTTCATCGCCGCGATCCGGGCGCTCGGCCGTCGGCTCGGTCTCGAGGAGGGGACGTGATGGACCGCAGCCTGGTCGTCGCGATCGGGGGGAACGCGCTGATTCGGGACGGTCAGCTGGGGACGATCGCGGAGCAGGTCGAGAACGCGCGCGCCACGGCCCGTCCGATCGCCGCGCTGGTCGCCGGCGGCTGGAAGGTCGTCCTGACCCACGGGAATGGGCCCCAGGTTGGGTTCATCCTGCTGCGGTCGGAACTGGTCGGTGACTCGGCCCTGGTCCCCCAACTCTCGCTCGACATGTGCGGGGCCGACTCTCAGGGTGGGATCGGCCACATCCTGGGGAGCGCGCTCGCAAACGAGCTCGCGCCCCTGGGCGTCCGGGACCGCGTGGCGTGCATTCTCACCCACACCGTGGTGGCGGCGGACGATCCCGCCTTTCAAAAGCCGAGCAAGCCGATCGGACCCTGGTTCACGGCGGAGCAGGCGGCGGCGAAACAGGCGCGATCCGGTTGGACGATGGTCGAGGACTCGGGCCGGGGCTACCGGCGGGTGGTCCCCTCGCCGCAGCCGCTGCGGATCGTCGAGTTGCCACAGATTCGCACACTGGTCGGGGCCGGGTTCGTGGTGATCGCGGCCGGCGGCGGCGGTATCCCCATGGTCGAACGTTCGCCGGGCGTGTACGACGGGATCGAGGCGGTGATCGACAAGGACCTCGCCTCGGCGCTCCTTGCCGCTAACCTCGAGATCCCGCTGCTCGTCGTGTCCACCGGCGTCGACAAGGTGGCGGTGCGCTTCCGCAAGCCCGACCAGCGGCTCCTGGACCGCATGACGGTATCGGAGGCGCGCGCGTACCTCGCGGCCGGCGAGTTCCCGCCGGGCAGCATGGGGCCGAAGATCCAGGCCGCGATCACGTTTCTGGAGCGCGGGGGGCGAGAGGTCTTAATCGCGTCGCCGTACCGGCTCCCCGAGGCGGTGGCGGGAGACACCGGAACGCGGATCGTGCCCGACGGGGCGTCGTGACCGGCGGGACGTGAAAGAGCGGACGAGGGGGGAGAGACCGTGCTGATCGTCCAGGCGGAACCGTACGCGTTCGAGTTCGATCCGGCGACGGCCGCGCTCGTGATCATCGACATGCAGCGGGACTTCGTCTACAAGGGAGGCTTCGGCGAAGCGCTCGGCAACGACACATCGCTGCTGCTCAAGGCGGTGCCCCCGACGGAACGCGTGCTCGGGGCCGCCCGGGCGGCTGGGATGTTCGTCGTCCACACGCGCGAGGGGCACCGCCCTGACCTTGCGGACCTGCCGCAGGCGAAGAAGCGGCGCGGCCACCTCAAGGTCGGGATCGGGGATCCGGGACCGATGGGCCGGATCCTCGTCCGCGGGGAGCACGGACACGACATCGTGGACGAACTCAAACCGGCGCCGGGAGAGCCGATCGTGGACAAGCCCGGAAAAGGTGCGTTCTACGCCACCGACCTCGACACGATCCTGCGCACCCGGGGGATTCGGCAACTGATCGTCTGCGGCGTCACGACCGAGGTGTGCGTCCACACCACGGTGCGCGAGGCCAACGACCGAGGATACGACTGCCTGGTGCTCGAGGACTGCGTCGGCTCGTACTTCCCGGAGTTCCAAGCCGTCGGGATCAAGATGATCAAGGCCCAGGGGGGGATCTTCGGCTGGGTGAGCGACTCGACGCGGTTTCTCGAAGCGCTCGCGAAGGTCCCGCCGGCGCGCTCGGCGCGTAGTTAGCTGTGCTCAACATCCGGGGGGAGGGGTGAACGATGGCACAATCGGCGGGTGAGTTCCGACCGCGGTTATGGGTCGCCGGAGATTGGAACGCGTTCTTCGGGCTGGGCACGAACGTCATCCTGAACGTGATCGTGCTGAGCAGCCTGGTGCTCGGGGTGATCAAGCTGCCGGAAGGGATCGTGTTCGGGCGGATCCTGCCGGCGCTGGGCATCGCGCTGCCGCTCGGCAACATCTTCTACGCCTACCTGGCGTACCGGCTCGCCGTGCGCGAGCGACGCGCGGACGTGGCGGCGATGCCGTACGGGCCGAGCGTCCCGCACATGTTCATCGTGGTGTTCGTGATCATGCTGCCGATCGCGCTGGCGACCCACGACCCGATCAAGGCCTGGGAGGCGGGACTGGCGTGGTGCTTCATCATCGGCCTGATGATCCTGCTGGGGGCCTTCATCGGGCCCTCGATCCGGGCGTTCACGCCCCGGGCGGCGATGCTGGGGACGCTCGCCGGGATCTCGATCGTCTTCATCTCGATGCGGCCGGCGTTCCAGATGTGGGAGGTGTCCTGGATCGGGTTCATCGCGTTCGCGATCATCCTGGTGAGTTGGGTCGCGAACGTGCGGCTGCCGTTCAACATCCCCGGCGGGCTCGCCGCGGTCGTGATCGGCACGGCCGTGGGCTGGATCGCCGAGATCCTGGGCTGGCACGGCGTGCTGGTGCCGTCCGCGGTGGCCGACTCGTTCCGGCAGGTCGGTCTGCACCTGCCGATCCCAGGGGGAGAGGTCCTGCGGGGACTCCGCGATGTCGGGCCCCTGCTGGCCACGGCGATCCCGCTCGGCGTCTACAACTTCACCGAGGGGATGAACAACGTCGAGAGCGCCTCGGCGGCGGGCGACAGCTACAACCTGCGCGCGATCCTGCTCGCCGACGGCACGGGCGCCCTCGTCGGCTCGTTCCTCGGGAGCCCGTTCCCGCCGGCGGTGTACATCGGGCACCCAGGGTGGAAGGCCGTCGGTGGACGGATCGGGTACTCGCTCGCGACCGGGGTCGTGACCGCGTGCGTCGTGTTCTTCGGACTCGTCGCGCTGCTGCTGGCGGTCATCCCGATCCAGGCGCTGCTGCCGATCCTGCTCTTCATCGGTCTCGTGATCGGCGCGCAGGCGTTCCAGACGACACCCGCGCGACACGCGCCCGCGGTCGTGCTGGCGCTCCTGCCGAACGTCGCGCTGTGGGCCAAGGGCCTCGTGGACGACGCGCTCGGGGCGGCCGGCACCGACGCGGTGAAGCTGGGACTCGATAAGCCGGGAGTCGGGGACATCTACCACGGCATGGCGCTCTTCGGCGGCGGCGCGGTGCTCGCGGGCATGGTGCTCGGGGCGATCGCCGCCTTTGTCATTGACCGCCAGTTCGTCCGCGCGATCGTCGCGACGCTGGCGGGCGCGGTGTTTTCGTTCTTCGGCCTGATCAACGCGGTGGGTCCGGTGGGCCTGAACATGTCCCCCGAGGTGACCGTCGGGTATCTCTTGATGACCGTGTGCTTCGCGGTGGCGGCGTGGCGCGCGGGCCAGTGGAACGCCGAGAGCTGGAGAACGCTGTCCCGGCCGCATGAGGCGGAACCCGTGGCGGCGGGCGGCGGTGCCGATGGGGTTTGATCTGTTCGTCAACGGCACCCTGATGCGGGGGCTCGCCCTGCACGAGAACCTATCCGGGGCGGAGTTCCTCGGGGAAGCCCGGACGGCACCCCGCTACCGGCTGTTCTCAATCGACGACCGGCACCCCGGGATGTTCGAGGGAGCAGAGGGAGGGGTGTCCGTTGCCGGGGAACTGTACCGGGTGACGGAGGAAATCTGGCGCCGGGTGGAGGCTGGGGAACCACCGGGTCTGTATAGGGGAGAGGTCCTGCTCGAGGACGGGCGCAGGGTGGCGGGCATCCTGTGCCCCCGCGAACTGGCGGAGGGCCGTCACCGCGACATCTCGGCGTACGGGGGCTGGCGCGCCTACATGGCCTCGCGCGGGCCGGCCAGCCTCAAGACGCAGCACCGGGAGCGCGCGTAGCGACGCCGCGGACTCCCGCGGCTGGCGGCGATCGGTCTGAGATCCGCCCGCTTGGCCCGACGAAGCCAAAGACCGCCGGGTCATTCGGCGGGTCCTTGGCTTCGTCGGCGGTGTGTCGCTTGACCGGCCGCGGTGACGCCGGTGCCGGCGGACGCGGCCTCAGCGCCCTGGTGTGTTCGAGGCGCCCCGCCTGAGCGACACGGTGAGCGTCTCGAGCACGCGGACGTTCGCGACCGCGTCTTCGGGCGGCAGCGCGAGGGGGCGTCCCGACAGGACGTCGCCGAAGTGCTCGACCATGCATTGATACTGGTCCGTCCCGGGGATCGTGAACACCTGGCGGTCCGTGCCGCGGATCAGGTGGATCTCCGCATCGGCCGCGCCCGCCACGAAGGCATTCGGCGATGGCACGGTCAGGGTGCCCTCCGTTCCGACGACCTCGTATTCCTGTCGGCGGGGGAGCGTCAGGGCGCAGTCGATCAGGCCGAGGCGTCCGTCGCTGAACCGCAGCGTCCCGACGGCGACCTCATCCACACCGCTCGGGCCAATGCGACCGAACGCCGCCGCGTCTTCGGGTTCGCCGAGGACGGCGCGGCAGATGTTCACCGCGTAGCATCCAACGTCGTAGAGGGCGCCGCCGCCGAGCTCGGGGCGGAAACAGTTGGCGGTGTGATCGAACGCCCGGAACGTGAACGCCGCGCGGACGAGCCGGATGTCGCCGAGCTGGCCCGAGGCGGCGAGTGCAAGCACGCGCTCGGTGCGCGGGTGGAAGCGGTACATGAACGCTTCCAT
>Ga0209415_10017088_pt1 | contig 11584 bp, 11 predicted proteins | sample PeaSoiSIISIP2007_FD_187696 | JGI IMG/M metagenome (GOLD analysis project Ga0209415, IMG submission 187696) | Peat soil microbial communities from Weissenstadt, Germany - SII-SIP-2007 (SPAdes) (version 2) | ecosystem: Environmental > Terrestrial > Soil > Wetlands > Peat | place: Germany... | reverse complement strand
CGGGCATCGTCTTTCAGCGGGATGGCCATTGGATGATGGCGACGCCCCATCTGAAGGAAGGCAAGGTCAGCGTCATCGACATGACCACCTGGAAGACCGTCAAGGTCATCGACACCCTGGGGCCGGGCTTCTTCCTGCGCGGGCACGAAAACTCCCGTTATGTCTGGGTGGATAACTCCTTCAGCCCGGCCAAGGACAAGGTGCAGGTGATCGATCTGGAGACGCTGGAGATCGTGAAAACCCTTCAGCCGGCCCCCGGTAAAACCACCGCTCATGTGGAATTTACCCATGATGGCCGCTATGCCCTGCTGTCGGTGATGGAGATGGACGGCGCTTTGATCGTCTATGACGCTCAGACCCTGGAAGAGGTCAAGCGCATCCCCATGGTCAAGCCCAACGGCAAGTACAATGTGGGCAATAAAGTCGGATATTCGGCGGGCACCAGCCATTAGCCGATCCGGCCCAAATGGAACGGCAAACCCGATAATTCATAATGTCACACTAAAATGGTAGGATGTTGATCACCGTCAAGGTTTTGCTGGAGGCTCTAGGCTTTAATGACCCTGCCAACGACGTCCATCGCGCATAAGGGCGCCGTGGTCCGCCAAGAGGCCCCACCCCCTCCGGGGCGTCTTTTAGCGGTAGGTCATGCCAAATTCACGACCCCCAGCGGGCCGGATCGTTTTCCCCCCCCCCACTCGACGATCCGGCCCGCATCCCCTCTTTCTTTCGGCCTGAACAGGCCCGCCCACCCGCTTGGCCGCCGCTGTGCCATTGCCCGGCTGGAGTGAGGGGAGCCCCTTCGTCGGGCCTGTAATTCCCCAGCAAAATACTCGGACGCTTGACCGAAGATAAGGCCTCTTGAGCCCCCTACTTTTAAGGTCCGCGGGACTGATACACTCAAGGGGGATCGACCCATGGCCGAGCATCTGACGAAATCGGCGGCAAGAAATATTTTCTACGGCGGTTCGCTGTTCTTTTTCGTGATCTTTATCGGCTTGGTGGCGCAGAGCGTTACCTATGCCACCGCCAACGGCGGCAAGGTCAGCGACAGCGCCGCTCACGGCAAGCGCGTGTGGGAGCAACATGCTTGCTTCGACTGCCATACTCTGTTCGGTGAAGGCGCTCGCTTCGCACCCGAACTGGGGAACGTCTGGCTGCGTTACGGCGGCGACAAGGACCCGGATACCGCCCGCGAAGCCTTGAAGAGCTGGATCAAGAATCAGCCCACCCGTATCGAAGGCCGGCACCAGATGCCTCACTTCGACCTGACGGAAAAGGATCTGGACGATCTGGTGGATTTCTTCATCTACACCAGCTCGATCAATACCCAGAACTGGCCGCCGAAGATTTCCGGTTGAGCTTGGGAGGACTGATTACATGAAATATGAATCGCAAAAGGTCGCCAAGCTCTACTTTATGGGAGCTATGACCCTGTTCCTTGCCCAGGTGCTGTTCGGCCTGTTGGGCGGGTTCCTTTATGTCGTGCCGACCGGGCTGCCTGACTTCCTGCCCTTCAGCGTCGTGCGTATGATCCATACCAACGCCCTGGTAGTCTGGCTGCTGATGGGCTTCTTTGGCTGCACCTACTATCTGCTGCCCGAGGAAACAGAAAACGAGCTGTACAGCGTCAAGCTGGCCAAACTGCAGTTCTGGCTGTTCTTCGGCGCCGCCGGCGTTGCCGTGGTGGGCTATCTGTTCGGCAATTACGATGGCCGTTCCTATCTGGAACAGCCGATCTACATCAAGATCGGCATCGTCATCGTCGCCCTGATGTTCCTGTTCAACTGCTCGATGACCCTGCTTCGGGGCCGCAAGACGGTGATCAGCAACATTCTGATCCTCGGTTTGTGGGGCGTGGCGGTCTTCTTCCTGTTCGCTTTCGTCAATCCCGCCAACGTCATCTTGGACAAGATGTTCTGGTGGTGGGTCGTCCATCTGTGGGTCGAAGGCGTGTGGGAACTGGTGATGGCTTCGATCCTCGCCTTCCTGATGATCAAGCTGACCGGCGTCGACCGCGAAGTGGTCGAAAAGTGGCTGTATGTCATCGTCGGCCTGGCTCTGTTCACCGGCATCCTGGGCACCGGCCACCACTACTACTGGATCGGCACTCCCGGTTACTGGCAGTGGATCGGCAGCGTGTTCTCGGCGCTCGAGGTTCTGCCCTTCTTCGCCATGGTGATCTTTGCCTTCACCATGACCTACAAAGGTGGCCGCAACCATCCCAACAAGGCCGCTCTGCTGTGGTGCCTTGGCTGCTCGGTCACGGCGTTCTTCGGCGCCGGCGTCTGGGGCTTCCTGCACACCCTGGCTCCCATCAACTTCTACTCTCACGGCACGCAGATCACCGCGGCCCATGGTCACCTGGCTTTCTATGGCGCTTACGTCATGGTCAACCTGGCCATGTTCACCTATGCCATGCCCCAGCTGATGGGTCGGGCTCCGTATAATCAGGTTCTGAATATGTGGAGCTTCTGGATCATCACCGGCGGCGTGACCTTCATGACCTTCGTGCTGACCTTTGCAGGCATCATTCAGACACATCTGCAGCGGGTCATGGGCATGACCTACATGGAAGTGCAGGACCAGTTGGGCCTGTTCTACGTGATGCGTCTGGGCGCCGGCGGCGTGGTGGTGTTGGGCGTTCTGCTCTACATCGGCTCGCTGCTGCTGCCGGGCAAGGCCGCCAAGGCCGAGTAAGTCAAAGCAAAGGGCGGGTTTCCCAGTGGGAGCCCGCCCATTTTTTCAGGAGAATTCCCATGGCGCATCCTCAGATTCAGCCGTCCCTGGCCGAGGTTCCGTTCTATCTGCCGTCCGGTAATGAATGCGCCCTGTTCGAACATGCCTTCCGCCGCCGCCTGCCGCTGCTGCTGAAGGGGCCGACGGGCTGCGGCAAAACCCGCTTCATCGCCCATATGGCCGCCCGCTGCGGCTTGCCGCTGCATACCGTTTCCTGCCACGACGATCTGACGGCGGCCGATTTGACCGGGCGCTATCTGCTGAAAGGCGGCGACACCATCTGGACCGACGGCCCGCTGACCCGCGCCGTGCGCGACGGCGGCGTCTGCTATCTGGACGAGGTGGTCGAGGCCCGCAAGGATGTGGCCGTGGTGCTGCACCCTCTGACCGACGATCGGCGGATTTTGCCGCTGGACCGCACCGGCGAGCTGCTTCATGCCCCGGATAACTTCATGCTGGTTGTGTCCTACAACCCTGGTTATCAAAATCTGCTGAAGTCCCTGAAGCCCAGCACCCGCCAACGTTTCGTCGCCATCGAATTCGATTTCCCGCCGGAAGAGGCCGAAGTGGCCGTGGTGGCCCGCGAAAGCGGCCTGGCCCCCGAACGCTGCCGGATGTTGGTGGTTTTGGGCCGCCGCCTGCGCGCACTTAAGGGCCATGATCTGGAAGAAGGCGTGTCGACCCGTTTGCTGGTCTATTGCGCCACCCTGATGGCCGATGGCCTGTCTCTGGATGAAGCGGTGATGGCGGCCCTGATCGAGCCTTTGACCGACGATCCGGTGGTCAAGAAGGGGTTGGTGGAGTTGGCCCGCGTCGTGTTGGGCTAAGGCCATGATCCCCTTCCTCGAACTGGAGGAGATGGTCGGGAAACGCTGGCATCGGCTGGTGGGCGGCAAGTCGTCATGGCAGAGCTTCCCCGAGGCTGAAGTGTCGCTGGCCGACCTGCACGGGCCGCTGGCGGTGTTCTTCCGCGGGTTGGGAGGCGCGTCCGGCGTCACCATCGCCGGAGCCGCCGCCGGGGAATCGGGCCATCGCCTAAGCCTCCGCCAGCGCCTGGGCCAAGACGCCGAGCGTCTGGATCAGGCCCGGCTGGATGGAAACTCCCTTCATTTGCCGCCACGGATCGCGCTCCTTCCGACGGTCGATCTCAATCGGGCCTTATATTTTTGGCTGGCGGCTTTTTTCTCGCACAGCACGCCGAAGCGCGACGGCGAGGGCGATCCTTTGCGCCGCGACATTCTGTTTCTGCGTCAAACTCAGCTGACCACTCAGGCAGTGCTGAAGGATTGTCCCGGACTGGCGGCAAGCCATGGCAAACTTTGTCGGGCTTTGCTGGAGCTGCGTCCCAATCGTCCTTTGCCCGAGGCGGAATGGCAGATCGAGCTGGCCTTGCTGCGGCAGTTGGGAACCGATGGCGGCGGCGGCAGTTTCTGGCCTCAGATTTCAGGCCGATCCGACGATCTGCCGACGGCGCCCAAAGGCTATAAGCCGTTCCTGCCGGTGCCTTTGTGGGGCGAGGCTTTGGAGCGGGAAACCTCGGTGCGGCCCGATGCCGGCGATGCTCCGGCCTCTGGCGGGAAAGACGCCCGCGACGGCAAAAGCCGCAAAGGTCGGCGCGAACGCCAGGAACAGACCGAGCGGAAGGACTATCTCAGCCTGAACCGTTTCGAGAAAATCCTGACCCTGATCGAAAGCATGAACATCAACCGCAAGGTCGATGACGATGACGAGGACGGGGCGCGCAAAGCCCTGGAAGACGCCGACGAGGTGGTGGTGTCCAGCCATCACGGCAAGCCCTCGACCCGCCTGCGCTTCGATCTCGATCTGCCGCCGGAAGCGGTGACGGAAGGGGCGCTGTTGGCCCCTCAGACCTATCCTGAATGGCATTGCGGCAAGCAGATCTATCTGCCCAATTATTGCCGGGTGCTCAGCGGCAAGGCCAGCGAAGAGGGCGAGGACTGGCAGCCCGACGAGGAAACCCAGCGTCGTATCCGCCAGGTTCGCCGGCAGTTCGAAGCCCTGCGTCCGCGCCATGAACTGCTTCGGGCGCAGATGGATGGAGCCGACCTGGATATGGATGCCTTGGTGCGGGCCCGTTGCGACTTGGCCGCCAATGGCGTCGGCTCCGAGCGCATCCATCAGGCCCAGCGCCGTCAGGCCCGCGATCTGGCGGTGATGCTGCTGGTGGACGTGTCTTTGTCCACGGACGGCTGGATCGATAATCGCCGGGTGCTGGATGTGGAAAAAGAGGCGCTGACGGTTCTGGCCAACGGCCTGTCGGCCTGCGGTGACGATCACGCCATCATGACCTTTACCTCGCGCCGCCGTGATTGGGTGCGGGTCGAGACGGTCAAGGACTTCGACGAGCCGTTCAGCCCCGTCATCTCGCGCCGGATCGCCGCTTTGAAGCCGGGATTTTATACCCGCATCGGCGCGGCGGTACGCCATGCCTCGGCCCAACTGAACAAGCGTCCCAACCGCCATCGCCTGCTGATCCTGCTGACCGACGGCAAGCCCAACGACGTCGATCATTATGAGGGCCGCTATGGCATCGAAGATACCCGCATGGCCGTGCGCGAAGCTCGGCGCTCGGGCGTCTCGGTGTTCGGCGTCACCGTGGACCGCGAGGCCCAGGATTACTTCCCGGCCCTGTTCGGGCGCGGCGGTTACGCCATCGTCGATCACATCGCCCGGCTGCCGGCGGCATTGCCCAGCCTCTACCGCCATCTGGTGTCGTAAGGAGCCCGCGACATGACCCGTGTCCAACCCATGGACCCCGCCACTTTCGCCCTGCTAAAGCAGACTCCGCTGTTTCTGGGGTTGGGCGAGGGCGATACCCGCCTGCTGCTGAGCGAAGCCCGCATCGAACTTTATTCCGACGACGAATTGCTGTTCGCCAAGGGCACTCCCGCCGACCGGCTGTTTCTGGTGCTGGATGGCCATATCGAGGTGTTCCTGGATGAAAACGGCCGCAAGAGCGTGCTGGAAGTGGCCAAGCGTCCATCCTTGCTGGGCGAGGCGGCGTTGTTCACCGATGGCCATTACTCGGATGGGGCCCGTTGCATCGGCTTTGCCAAGGTGGTTACCGTGCCCGCCATCTCGTTCCGCGACGCCTTGGACAACCGTTTCGATCTGGCCCAACGGATGCTGGCCACCATGTCCATGCGTCTGCGGGGGCTGGTGGTGCAGATCGCCGAGCTGAAGCTGAAATCCACCGCTCAGCGGGTCGGCGGGTTTTTGCTGGGTTTGGCCGATACCATGGACGGGCAGGCCGTGGTAAGGTTTCCCTACGACAAGCGGCTGGCGGCGGAATATCTGGGGATGACCGCCGAAAGCCTGTCGCGGGCCTTGCAGCGGCTGTCGGTCATCGGTGTGCAAAGCCGGGCCGACAATGTGGTCGCCATCGCCGATCTGGAACAATTGCGCGACTTCTGCATCGAGGAAGATGAATGACCCTGAGCCTGCCCGCCGCTGAAGAAGAGATGGTCCACAACGCGCCCATCTTCAGTGACATCGGCGCCGACGATGTGCAGGCTCTGCTGGAAACGGCCTATGTGTCGAACCATGCCGAGGGTGAATTGCTGTTCAGCCGGGGCGATCCGGCGGATCGTTTCTTTCTGGTGCTGTCCGGGCGGGTCAATCTGTTCGCTTTGACCGAAGGCGGCGATCAGTCGATTCTGGAAGTCATCGAAAAGGGCCAGAGCTTCGCCGAAGCGGCCATTTTCGCCAGCCAACGTTTCCCTATCAATGCCGAATGCCAGCCCGGTACCCGGCTGCTGGAAATTCCCGCCCAACCGTTTCTGGCGCGCTTGGCCGAGCGGCGCGGCCTGTCGGCCAAGCTTTTAGGCTCGTTGGCCCGCTGGCAGCGACGGATGCTTGCCGAAATTGCCGAGTTGAAGGGGCGCAGTCCGGTGCAGCGTCTGGGGTTGTTCCTGCTGGCCCAGTTGCGGGCCGCCGAAATGGATGAAAACAATTCCGCCGCTCTGACCCTGCCGGTCACCAAGGTGCAGCTGGCCAGCCGCATCGGCATTACCCCGGAAAGCCTGTCCCGCGCTTTGGCCCGGCTGCGGCCCTTGGGCGTGTCCTCCAGCGGCCGCGATTTCACCATCGCCGATCCGCGCAAGCTGCGGCAGTTCTGCGGGACGGATTAAGGGGCTTCACGCCCCCTTTTACCCGCCATGCGCCATGGCCGCAGCCAATCCGGCGCACCCCATCACCACAGCCAAAATCGTGCCGATGAAGGCCATGAAGGTGGCTTTCCACATGGGGGTCGAGTGGCGCAGGTCGAGAAACACCCATAAAATCTGTCGCGCCTTGACCAAGGCCACGGCCAGCAGCAAAGCGATGCTGAGCAGGGACAGGCGGGTGCTGTCGGTGGGGTCGCCGACGGTCAGCAAGATGATGGTCATGCTCATCAGCACGATCCAGCACAGCAGCAGTGAACGGAAGCTGGGAACGGTCATGGCGGGGCTTCCTTAGCGGATCAGATAGATGATGGGGTACAGCAGCACCCAGATCAGATCGACCATGTGCCAAAAGGCGGTGCCGGTTTCGATGTTCTCATGGCTGCATTTCCAGCCGACGATGCCCAGAATGATCAGCCCCAGCACCACATGCAAAGCGTGGAAGCCGGTCATCAGATAGAACAGGGTAAAGAACGAGCTGGTGTCCATGCCGATGCCGCGGTCGAATTCTCCGGCATATTCAAAGCCTTTGACCACCAGGAAGCCGATTCCCATCAGTCCGGCGGCAGCCAGCCATAGGCGGCAGGCCAGCACGCGGCCAAGCCCGGCCATGCGCGCGCCGTTGGCGGCGAAGAAGCCGCTGGTCAGCAAAATCATGGTGTTGACGCCGCCGGCCAAGCGGTTCAGCTGCATCTGATCGGCGGCGAAGGCTTGGGGGTGCCAGGCCCGCACGGCCGAGAAGGTGCAGAAGAAGGCGCCGAACACCAGGATTTCGCTGATGATCAGAACCCACATCAAGGGATTGCCGGGCAGGTCGTCGAGGGCGCCCCATCCGGCGGTTTCTTCGTGTGCGGTGGTGTCGATGGTTTCCATGGCCGCCACAGTGGCTCCGTTCCCACTGCGACGACCTTGATTCCCATCAACCAGCGATGATTTGCCTCAAGATGCGGATGGCGCCGTCGATCTTTTCGGCGGGAGTATTGCCATAGCCCAGGATCAGGCCGGGCGGGCCGGGGCGATAGCGGTTCTGGCTGAGTGAGGCGGGGGCCAGTCCGTGAGCCAATGCCTTGGCGGCAATCGCCCGGTCGTTGAGATGGGGCGGCAGCCAGGCGATGGCGTGGGTTCCGGCTTCTCCCGCCGTTACTGTGGCAATTCCCGCCAGATGATGTTTCGCCGCCGTCAGCAAAGCTTCGCGGCGCTCTTCGTAAAGCTGGCGCATTCTGCGCAGATGGGCGGTGTACAGCCCCTCGGCCATAAAATCCGCCATGGCCAGTTGAGGCAGCACCGAGGGGGCCATATCGGCCAGACGGCGCACGGCCAGGAAGGCGTCCAGCAAATCGGGCGGCACCACCAGCCAGCCCAGGCGCAGGGCGGGAAACATGCTTTTGGAAAAGCTGCCGCAATAGATGGTGCGTTGCCCGCGGTCCAACCCTTGCAACGCCGCCAGTGGACGGCCGCCATAGCGGAAGTCGCTGTCGTAATCATCTTCGACGATCCAGCCGCCGACCCTGGCCGCCCAGTCGATCAGGGCCAGCCGCCGTTCGGCCGGCATGGTGGCCCCGGACGGGAATTGGTGGGATGGCGTGATGACGGCCAATCGGGCGTCGGGCCACAGCCGTTCGGCCAGAACAGGATTAAAGCCCAACTCATCCACCGGCACCGGGGCGGCAATGGCTCCATATCCTTCCAGCAAAGCCTTTAGTCCAGTATAGCCGGGGTCTTCCACCATGGCCGGATCGCCAGGGTTGAGCAGGGTTCGTGTCGTCAGGTCCAGCCCTTGCTGGGCTCCGGCGACGATAATGATCTGATCCGCCGTGCAGCGCAGGCCGCGGGCTCCGCCCAGATGCTCGGCGATGGCTTGGCGCAAGGCGGGGAAACCGGCGGCGGCGGTGTCGCTCATCAGTCCCGGCGCCGGACGTCGCCAGCGTCGGGCCAACAGGCGGCTCCAATCGCGGGCGGGAAAGGCGTCCAAAGCCGGCATTCCCACCGCCAAGGGAAGGGGCGACCCGCGCAGGCCGGGTTTCTCAAGGCCGATCAGGCGCTGGGCTTGCCGGCTGAGGGGGCGGTTTTGCCGAGCGGGCGGCGGGTGGTTCTGGCCGGAGGGAGCCAACAGAGCGGTCGGCACGGCGATGCGGGTGCCAGAGCCATGACGGCTTTCCACATAGCCTTCATCCTGCAACTGCTGCACCGCGGCGATCACCGTATTGCGCGAAAGCCCCAACTGCCCGGCCAGCGCCCGGCTGGAGGGCAGGCGGCTGCCTGCCGTCAGGCGCTTTTCCAGGATGGCGTCGCGCAAATGGCGGTAAAGCTGGCGGTGCAGCGCCTCGGGCAAGCTGGGGTCAAGACTGGGCAGCACCAGAGGCAGGGTGGCGGTTCGGGGCAAAGTGGACCCTTCTAAATATTTATAATGGATCTTTCTTGGGGATCACTTTAACGCCACCATCCGGGCTTCTTCAATGTTGGGGCTCCACCATGTTGCAAAATACCGCGCGCACCGCACCTCGGACCAAGTCCGACCGCATGAGCTTCGATCGGCAGGAGGCCTATGGAATTCTGGACGAGGCTTTGGTCTGTCATGTCGGCTTTCTGGCCGAGGGTTCGCCAGCGGTCATGCCGACCATTCACTGGCGGATGGGGGATCGCTTGTATTTCCACGGCAGCCACGGCAGCCGCATGGCCAAGGCCATGGCGGCGGGGCAGGATTTATGCGTCACCGTGACCTTGGTGGACGGGTTGGTAATGGCCCGCTCGGCCTTTCACCATTCCATGAATTTTCGCTCGGTAGTGCTGTTCGGCCAGGCCGAGGACGTGACCGATCCCGGAGAAAAGGCCAAAGCCTTCGATGCCTTGATGGAAAAGGTGGCTCCGGGCCGCAAGGATCATCTGCGCCCCACCACCGACAAGGAAATCAACGCCACCAAGCTGTTGGCTCTGACCATTTCCGAAGGCTCGGTGAAAAGCCGGAAAGGCCCGCCCGGCGATGCTGACGGCGATGAAACTTGGCCGGTTTGGGCCGGCGTGGTGCCGTTGACCCTGACGGCGGAAGAGCCCGTGGCCGACGCGCATGTGCCGTCTGGGATGATTTTAGGGCGTCCATAAGACGGTGTAATCGATCAGATGGCGAGGGTGGAAGATTGCCCTCGCCATGAAGGCCCTGCGATTGTTCTTAACCGCGCTGATTGCTTGGCAGCGGGCCGGTATTCTCCGTGATCTGCCGTCCTCTGGCAGCCATCCGCCCTATTTATCCCGCCACCGCACCACGGCCATCGCCAGCCGTGTGCGTTTGGTTGCTGCGGGTTTTGCCATTCCGACCGTGTTATGGATTTTCCTCGACGGTTTTGCTGGGGGCGACCCTGGCTTGCCCGTTGCGGCTCTATGTGGCGGCAGAGGCCGTGATCGGCCCCGTCGAGCCGGGCAGTTTCGCCGCTTTCGATCTCAGCCTCTATCGCTCATTGCCGACGGTGGTGCTGGCTGGATTGACGGTGTTTCCGCTGGTGCTGACGGAAAGCCTGGCTCTGGCTTTGCCCATCCTGGCCGTTGGCGTATTTGCCCCCAGCCTGCAGGGGCATCAGTGATTGGCCGTCGCTGGTGGAGCGGGCCGACAAGCGCATGTATCGCGCCAAAAAGGAAGGAAAAGCCCGGTGCGTCATCAGCGACGCGGTGGTGCTGGTGCCCAAGATATAAAGAACCTGAAAAAAAGCCTGCCGGGCCGACCGCGAAGGGCCGGTCCGGCAGGGACGCAGGAGCTTACTTGGCGGCCAGTTCGCCCAAAGCCTTCTCGATGATGTCCAGGCCTTCGTTCAGAACGGCATCCGAGATGGTCAGCGGCGGCAGGAAGCGGATGACGTTGCCATAGACGCCGCAAGACAGCAGGATCAGGCCGTTCTCGGCCACCTTATTGACCAAAGCCTTGGTGATGTCGGCGTCGGGGGTGCGCTTGTCGCGGTCGCTCACCAGCTCGATGGCGGCCATGGCGCCCAGGGCGCGGACATTGCCGATGCACGAGAACAGGTTGGTCGCCGCCAGCTTGTTGAAGCGGTCGGTGATGATCTTACCGATCACTTCGGCGCGCTCGCACAGCTTCTCTTCCTTGATGACGTCCAGCACGGCCAGACCGGCGGCGCAGGACAGCGGGCTGCCGGCATAGGTGCCGCCTAGACCGCCGGGAACCGGCGCATCCATGATCTCGGCCTTGCCGACCACGCCCGAAATGGGGAAGCCGCCGCCCAGGCTTTTGGCCATGGTGATCAGGTCGGGTTCCACACCCCAGTGGGCACTGGCGAACACCTTGCCGGTGCGGCCGAAGCCGGTCTGGATTTCGTCGGCGATCAGCAGGATGCCGGTTTCGTCACAGAGCTTGCGCAGTTCCTTGACGAAGCTGATCGGAGCGGGGTTGAAGCCGCCTTCGCCCTGCACCGGCTCGATGATGATGGCGGCGACGCGGCTGGGATCGATGTCCGACTTGAACAGGGTCTTCAGGGCGCTCAGAGCCTGCTCTTCCGACACGCCGTGATAAGCGTCGGGGAACGGCACGTGATAGACCTCGCCCGGCAGCGGAGCGAAGCCGATCTTATAGGGAGCAACCTTGCCGGTCAGGGCCATGGTCATCATGGTGCGGCCATGGAAAGCGCCCGAAAAGGCGACGATGCCGGGGCGGCCGG
>Ga0209415_10017087_pt1 | contig 11584 bp, 9 predicted proteins | sample PeaSoiSIISIP2007_FD_187696 | JGI IMG/M metagenome (GOLD analysis project Ga0209415, IMG submission 187696) | Peat soil microbial communities from Weissenstadt, Germany - SII-SIP-2007 (SPAdes) (version 2) | ecosystem: Environmental > Terrestrial > Soil > Wetlands > Peat | place: Germany... | reverse complement strand
GAAGAATCGCTGTGGCGCGAGGCCGTGGAGCGCGCCCCGGACAAAGTGCGGCCGAAGATTCAACTGGCGCGCGCGCTGCCCGCGGCGAAAGCGTTGGAACTGCTCTCGCAGGCTCGAGACCTGGCGCCGCACGATCCCGCGGTGGCGGCGGAACTCGGCAAGACGCTGCTGGCGGAAGGCCAGCCCGAGGCTGCACTGCCGGAGTTCGGGCGGGCGCTGGCGCTCGACCCGCGCGACGCCCGCAACTTCAACAACCGCGGAGTGGCGCTGGCGGCGCTCGGCCAAACCGAAGCCGCGCGCGCCGATTTCGAGCACGCTCTGCGGATCGATCCGAATCTCGCAGAGGCGCGGCAGAACCTGCTCAAGATCCAGCCGCGGTAATCTGAACGTCGGTTTTCACGAACTGCCAGTCGGGCAGATCGACCGGTTGCAGCTTGGTGTCGAGCGGCGCCGAAAGGTCCTTGGACTGATACGGTCCGATGTCGGCTTTCGAGAACGAGAAGGTCCCCACGAGCGTGTCGGATTTCGCCGTGTGGCTCAGGACGGTGACCGTCGCCGCGAGGCCGTAGATCTCGGCTCCGGAGTGGTTGATCACGACGAACTTGACGATGGGCTTCTTCTTGGCGTCCTCGGTGAAGCGCACGCCCGAGAGCTCGACAAGCGCCTGGTAAGGATTGGGCTTCGCACCCGGCGCGGTTGCCGGGTTTGCCACGGCCGCCGCGGGCGCGGAGCTGCCGTTGCGGCCCACCAGCGAGTAGATGCCCCATACGATTCCTACGAAGACCACGGCAAACAAAATGGTCATCAGCCAGACGGGCAGGCCGCGGCGCTCGGGAACGGGCTCCGACAGCGAAGGCGCGGCGGGCGCGGAGTCCAGTCCACCGAGGAACCCGGGGGATCGCGGCGGACGCGAGGGGTTGAGTTCCCCCAGGATCGATTGGGATGGCGGCGGAGGCGCGGAGGGTGCGGTGCTCGCCGGTGCCGGGATCGATTCGGCTGGCGGCGCATACGCCGGCTGGGGTGGATAGCCCGGCTGCTGTTGATAGGGCTGCTGCGGATATGGCTGCTGCGGGTAGACGGGCTGCTGTTGATAGGGCTGCGGCGGATAGGGCTGCGGCGGATAGCCCGGCTGTTGGGGATACGGTTGCTGCGGATATGCCGGGTGCGGTGGATACTGGGGTTGCTGCGGTGGATACTGCGGTTGCTGTCCCGGATATGGGGGTTGCGCTTGCGGATATTGCTGCGGAGGAGGATACTGCTGCGGCGGCGGATACTGCGGCTGCGCCTGCTGATACGGCTGCTGCGGCGCATACTGCGGCGGCGCCGCGTACTCCGGCGGGGGCGGAGGGGCAGCCACGGGGCTTTGCGCCGGTGGTTGGGGGCCCGGCGCCACACCACCCGCAGCGGCTTTGGCTGCGCAATCGGGGCACTCGGTATAGGCCGGGGGAACTTCGCGCCCGCACTGCGGGCAGATCCACGTGAACATTTACTCGCCTCAACTTTACTGTACCGCGTAGAACACAGGCAGGCCCGGACGGGTCAAGAAATGCCTGTGCCGCTTACCGGATTCCGGCGAACGAATACAGGCGGCCGGCCGCCTCCTTGTCGCGCCGGAAGGAGTGGAACTCCGCAGGCCGGCACATGGTGCACAAATTCGACGCGTAGATGCGCTCGGGCGTTACACCGGCTTCCACGAGTTGCCGGCGGTTGGCCTCGGCCAGGTCGATGTGGGTTCTTCCCTGCTCGCCGAATTCGACCGCGACTTCCGGACCGACCTCGTAGCAGCACTTGCCGATGCCCGGCCCGATGGCGGCGTGCAGGTCGGAGGGCGCCGTGCCCAACCGCCCGGCCATTGCTTCCACCGCGTTCCGGACGATGCGCGCGGCCGTTCCGCGCCAGCCGGCGTGCACGGCGGCCACGGCGCGCAGACGCCCGTCCACCAGCAGGACGGGGACGCAGTCCGCGGTCTTGACCGCGATTACCGAACCCGGCCGGTTCTCGATGAGCGCGTCGCCGCGCCCCAGCTCTCCCGCGCGCCCCTCGCCGGGCACGCAGGTTGTCGAGTGGATCTGCTTGAGGGTGGCGAGATTTCCGAAGAGCGCCGGAACGTCCACGAGGCGCGTGCCGAATCCGTGGATCAGCCAGGGGAGCGCGTCCAGTTGAGTGACGCGGTAGATGTGTTGCGGGTCCTTGTAGAACACGCGTTCTCCACAGCGAGCCGGCTGAACGCCGGCTCTAGGCCGGGTTCTGAATCTGGGCGATCCGCACCTGCTGCTTGAAGTTCTCGAGCATGGATTCGTCGAGGCGCACTTCGGTGGGCCGCTTCACCAGCGTGGTCATCTGGTCGATCTTGTCCTGGAGCTTGAGCAGCGCGTAGAAGAGGTTTTCGGGACGCGGCGGGCAGCCCGTGACGTACACGTCCACGGGCACTATCTTGTCCACCCCCTGCAACACGGCGTAGGTGTTGAACGGGCCGCCCACGCTGGAGCAGGCGCCCATCGAGATGCACCACTTGGGGTCGGGCATCTGGTCCCAGATGCGCTTGAGCACCGGCGCCATCTTGAGGGTGACGGTGCCGGCGACAATCATGAGGTCGGACTGGCGCGGGCTCGGCCGGAACACCTCGGCGCCGAAGCGTGCGATATCGAAGCGCGAGGTGCTGGAGGCGATCATCTCGATGGCGCAGCAGGCCAGGCCGAAGGTGAGCGGCCAGAGCGCGGACTTGCGCGCCCAGTTGAAAACGTAATCCACCGAAGTGGTGACCACATTCTTTTCAAACTGGTTCTGAATGAAGGAAGACACGCAGGTACTCTCCTTGGTCCTTAAATCGGGGTACTTTAAATCGCATCATAGCAGAGTGGGGCAGCACCATGCGCCCACCCGCTGTTAGAGTAGTCAGATATGCGCTCCACCACCCTTCTAGCTCTTCTCGCCGCCTTGGCCTCATCGGCCCAGGCGCAGACGTTCGATCCCAAAATGCCCGCCACGGTGCCGCCGGTTGCGGGCAAGGTCGCCGAACAGGCCACGCTGCGGTATATCGATATCACGGCCGGGACTGGAGCGGCCGCGGCTCCCGGCCAGCAGTACACGGTGCACTACACGGGCTGGCTGCGCGACGGGACGCGGTTCGATTCGTCGGCGGGCAAAGATCCGCTGAAATTCGTGCAGGGCCGCCGCGAGGTGATCGCGGGGTTCGATGTGGGGTTCGAAGGGATGAAGGTGGGGGGCAAGCGGCGCCTTTTCATTCCGTACCAACTGGCCTACGGCGACCAGCAGCGCGGAAAGATCCCGCCGAAATCGGAGCTGATCTTCGACATCGAGCTGGTGGACGTGAAGGATGCGCCGCAGCTCTCGGCGGCCGCGGATCTGCTGCTGCCCTTTTCGGAGTTGGAAGAGCACGTGATGGCGCTGGCGAAAGCCATACCGGAGGAGAAATACGCATGGCGGCCGGGGCCCGGAGTGCGGTCGATCAAGGAAGTGCTGCTGCACATCGCGCTCGGCAATCAACTGATGCTGAACATCGCGAACAACGTCCCCGTGGACGCCTTGAAGAAACAGATCGACGAGAACGCCAAGGGCGAGGCGGAGGCGGTGAGCAAAGACCAGGTGCTGAAGATGCTGGCGGAGAGCTTTGCCAGTGTGCGCAGCGCGCTCCAGGAGGCGCGGGCCGCGGCGTTGAATCGCAGCGTGGACTTCTTCGGTACGGCGACTACGCGGCGAGGCGTGCTGGCGTCGATCGACACTCACATCGCCGAGCACGAAGGGCAGCTCATTGCCTATGCACGGGTGAACGGGATTCGGCCGCCGTGGTCGCAGGGGGCCAAGTAAGAACCGGATTTCTCATCGGCCGGGCATCGACACGAGTGTCGATGAGGCAAACGCGAGTGTTTGCGCCCACGCCTGCCATAACAGTCTGTTCGCACTTAACCGTGGCGCACGCTCTCAGCGTGCCGGGCCGGCACTCTTGCCGGCATGTCTTGGCCGCGACCGATGAGTAATCCGGGGTAGGGCGGTCTGTACCGGATTTGGTGGGGCAGGCTTTCAGCCTGCGGACCCGCTTCAGCGGGTCCTCTTCGGCCACTCGCGGCGGCGCGGAGTCCAATCGCCGGACGATCAATAAACGCCAAGCGAGACGCGCAGTGCGATCGGTTCCCCGCGGAGGTTGAGCCCGTAGTCCGTCTCGTCGCCGTTCAGGATGCGAGTGAACTTGAAGGCCCCGCCTTCGTAGGTCCCCTCCTCCACGCGCATGAACTGGCGGCGCTTGTCCGCGGCGGCAGGCCGGAAATCGACGCGGCAATTGTATCCGGCCACCAGGAACTGGTTGTCCGAAAGTCGCGCGACCAGAGCCCGTCCCGTCGGCGGGGCCGTACTCACCGCCGGCGCGCGGCCGCCCCGCCCGCCTCCGTACGAGATCGTCGCATTCCACTCCCCGAAGTGCAGCGTTTGCGAGGGCGTACCCGCTTCCTCCGCGATGGCCTGAAGGTTGCCTTCGAAATTCAGGCGGGCGATATCCCGCATCATCGGACCGATCAGCCGGTAGTTCTGCGCCGCCGGGGCGAATTGGTCCTGCGGCCCGGGTGCAGCGGGCCCGGCGGCTGGAACGGCGGCGGCCGGACCGGAGGGCGTGTTGCTGTAGTCCAGACCGAAGGGCGAGAAGCCGATCGCCTGCAGGCCGAGGGCCGAGAAGAAGAACCTGGCAACCGCGGCGCTGCCGCTGGTTTCCGGGATGAACAGCGCATTGTCGTCCCGGTGATAGAGTTCCAGGACCTTCAGGTAGGCCACCGGATCGTTCATGTAAATGTCGGGCGAGACGATGTCGATCGCCGGCGCCGCGGCTTTCCAGATGGGAATCACGTTGTCGGTGGGACCGCCGGCTTCATAGCTGCCGGGAGCGCCCGGCTTGATGGGATCGCGCAGCGCGGCGTTGGCATAGAGAGGCAGCGGGTAGCCCGCCTTCCCGGCGGCGGCAACCTTCCCCACGTATGTGGCCACGGCCCAGGCGTGGAAATTCACTTCCGCCTCGGGACCAAAGGCCTCCTGCCAGCTCGCGGGAGTGCCGCCCGGCTTGCCCATGGCCTGGAGCACATCGGCCGGAACGGGAGCTTCGAAGACCTTTTGCGCGGTGGGAGAGTAGTCGCGGACCGATCCCCACGTGCCGGCCTCGTTCTCCACCTGCACGATGATTACGGTGCGCTGCGGGTCGAACGCCTTGAGATGGCGCATGAACGCGGTGAATGCGCGGATATCTAACTCCTGGGACGCAGTACAGAACGGCGATGGCGAATCCGCGGGGCGTCCGTTTTTGTCGATTACGTGGAAATAGCGCGCCGGGTCCGCCTTCATCCACTCGGGCATGTAGTGCTGGCTGCCGTTCTTCCAGGTGCCGAACCACAGCAGATCCAAGCGGACGTGGTGCTCGCGCGCCTGGGTGACGATGGTATCGACCACGGAGAAGTCGAACTGTCCCTGGCGGGCTTCGATCTGTTCCCAGTAGACCGGTATCTCCAGGGTATTCGCGTGGAGGTATTCGACAGCCGGCCACACTTTTGGAAGCATGCCAGGCCATCCGCTCGAATTATGCGCCTGGGCGCCCAGCATCAGGTAAGGCGCGCCATCCACCATCAGGGCGTAGCGCCCGTCTTTCTTTACTACCTGGGGGATGGGGTGCTCCCTCTGTTGCGCGACGGCGGCGCCGCAGACGGTGAGAAGGGCCACGAACGTGGCCGGAAACAGGTGCTTTCCAAGACGACGTTTCATTTGGTACCTGCTTCCTTCTAACACACGGCATGGATATTTACTGCACCGTGAAGGTACCCGCCGCCTGCCAGTCCGTGTTATTCCCGCCCGCGCTGTCCCGCCCCGCCACGTACACGATCCGATTCCCCTTGAATCCGCTCGTGAACGTCACGTTCAGCGCCAGCGCCAGCGTGCCGGGAGAGGGCGTCACCGTCGACCCCGTCCCGTTCACTACGCACTGACTATTCTGGATGCTCCCCGAACCCCCGTTCAGCACCATGGCCCCCGCAAACGGCCCGCCCGCATCTCCCGCATCGTCCACCAGGTACAATGTGTTACTCGCTGCCACATACGCCAAATAACACGCCTGCCGCCCGTCAATGGCACTCGCGATCAGCACGTTCACCACCCCGAAGTCTCCCACCCCCTTGCTGTCCGTCAGCGTCACCGTCAACGTCTGCGGCGTCCCCGCCGTCCCCGACCCTCGCGCCGGCGCGACCCCAGTCACCCCGATCGTTCCCCCTGCCGCCGCCCCGGGCACCTGCCACACTCCCAACGCCTGCCAGTTCGTGTTGTGCGCCACGAAGTCCGCGGCCGCCACGTAGAAGATCCGGTCCCCTCCAAACCCCGGCTGAAACGTGATGTTCAAAGTCAGTGTCAGGGTCGTGCCGCTGCCCACCGCCGAGACCAGCCCCACCGTGCACTGACTGTTTTGGATAGTGCTCGTGCTCCCCAAGGCAACCGATCCCGCATACGGCCCGCCCGCGTCCCCCGCATCGTCGATCAGGTATAGCGTGCTGTACTCCACCGAGTAGGCCAGGTAGCAGGCATGACGCGCGTCCAGCACGTTGTTGATCAGCACATTCACCACCCCCAGGTCCAAATACCCGTCCGGGTGCGAAAACTGGAAGGTGAATGCCTGATTGCTCCCCGTGCCCGAGGCCGGCTGGCCCCCCACCGTCACCGGCACTCCGTTCAAAACAATCGAGGCGGTGCTCGCCGAGGTCCCCGATAACGTCGCATTCGGATCGTCGCTGCTCACTCCCACGTCATTGTCCAATACAGACCCATCCGCCAACGACCCGCCCGGCGCCACAGTCACCGTCACTGTCTCGGTCGCACCGGGTCCCAGCGTTCCGTAAGTCACTGCCGCCAGGTTCCCCGATCCGCATCCCTGTCCGTCGCTCGACGAGCAACTGACAATCGCACTTCCCGTGGACACGTTATCCCGTACCGTCACATTGGTCGCCGTCTGCGTCGAGTCGTCGTTCAACACCGTCGTGGTGAAGGTCACGTTCGACCCCGCGAGTAGCACAGGCATTCCTGCCTGTGTTTTTAGATTCCCCTTCACCTCTCCCGCCACCGCCGACCCCACCGTCGTGGTCACCCGCAGGTTCACCAGCTTCTGCGCCACCGAAAAGTCGCGATACCGCGGCACCGGCGCCGTCGCACTGGCTACCCCTACCGTGCTCACCGGTCCCAGGCTCCCCGCCGCCTGGATCTGAGTCAAGTCACTCTCGGTCCCACTGCCCAATAACAGCAGGAACGTCAGCGACTCCGGTTGGCCCGTGTCCGGCGAGAGCACCACCCAGGTGGCTGTCGCTGTTCCATTGGTCGCCACTAACTGCTGGTAGACGAGCCCGTTCAGCGGAGTCCCCGTGACCGGCGAGCCTCCCGCTCCGTTGGCATCGGCCGAATACAACTGCGCCTTGGACGCTCCCTCGCTGGGGTACACCGGCACGAAGACCGTGTCGCCCGCCGGTATGTTGCTGAGCACCAGCCGCAGACGTGTCGTTCCCGCGTGGAAGGCCGCCGGTGAGGCTTCCTCGAATACCAGCGGCAGGCGCAAAGAAGCGGCCGTGCCCGTCTGGAACACCAGGGTGGACGCCGCGTTCGCCATAGTCACCAGCGCGTAGCCCACGGGAACCGGCGTTTCCGATTCCACGTCCACCAGCCCGGTCACTGCGACTGACTGAAGGCTCGAAGGCGCGGTCAGCAGGCTGGCATCCGCCCGCACGTTGGTGATCCGCACGGTGGCCGTGCCGGTGCTGTCCGCCACCAGCGAGACTCCCGCCCAGCGAAGCGTGTTATAGGAGGAGATCTGCCCGTTCTGGGAATTGGCCTCGTTCACCAGCAAAACCGCATCGGTGGTGCTCCCTGAAGTGAGTGTGTTGGTGACGTCAGTATTCAAAGTCAGTGAGATGTCGGCGGTCACAGGTCCGCTGAGGCCGGTACAACTCACTTGCAGATCGCCCAATAGCTCCGTGCGCCCTTCGAGGGCCACCTGCGGGGGCGCCGGATCGTTGGCCGAGCAGGTCAGGTTCGAAGACGTCCCTGCCTGGGTCACGGAGTAAGTCAATCCCGCGATCGTCAGGCTGCCGGTACGCGCGCTAGCCGCGGGGTTGGCCGCGACGGTGTAGCTCACGAACCCGTTGGAGGTCCCGGCAATCGTCAGCCACTGGACGTTGCTGGCGGCGGCAAAGGTGCAGCCGGCCTGCGTCTGCACGGTGGCCGTCCCATTTCCCCCGGCTGAAGGGAATGCCTGGCTGGCCTCGAGCAGCGAGTAAGTGCACGGGGCATTCCCCGCCTGCACGACGGTGAACGTCTCGCCGCCGGCGGTGATGGTTCCGGAACGGCCCACAATCGACGGATTGGGCATCGCCGTGTAGTTGACGGTGCCGTTTCCGGGACCGGAACCACTTGCCATCAGCCAGGGGGCATTGCTGGCCGCGGTCCAGGCGCAACCTCTTCCCAAAGCGCCCACGGCAAAGTTGCCCCCTCCCCCGGCCGCAGCCATCGCGGCGCTGGATGGAGTCAGTCCGAAAAGACACCCACTCACCTGGTTGACAGTGAACGACAGGCCGGCGATGGTCAGAGTGGTGGTCCGTGCGGTGTTCGATGCCGGCACGTTGTAGTTCACGGTGCCGTTGCCGGTGCCGCTGGCTCCGCCTGTGATGACGACTGCCGTTGTCGGGCTGGAAGCGGTCCACGCGCACCCGGGCTGGGTGATGACCTGCACGCTGCCGCTGGATGTCGCGGTTCCGACCGTAGCGCTGGATGACGACAGGCTGTAGGTGCAGCCCGGCGGACCTATACTCAGGGGGAGAAGGTTACCGGTCGCGTAGAAGGCATTCGTGGCTTTCGCAAGGTTCGGAGTCAGCAGCGGGAGGCCCGCCCCCGCTGGCGCGCCAGAATACAACACGAAGATCGGGTACGTTCCCGGCGTGATTAGGGACGACGGCACAACGATCTGAAGTTGCGTGCTGCTGACGAATTGCGTTGGCAGTGCCGGCGGCAGTGTTCCGCCCTGAATGGCCGGAGACGCGATATCCCCCGGTTCGAAGCCGGTTCCATTGAGGGTGAGGGTCACATCGCCGCGTCCAGGCGAGATCGTGACCGGACTGAAGCTCGTCAACGTCCGTGGGGGAGGAATAATCATCTTGAGGACGTTTGATGGACTTCCTCCGGGATTCGTCAAAGTTAAATCCACAGGCCCAGGGACCAGCATCAGATCCGTAGGTATCTGGAAAGCCAGGAAAGGATATCCCGCTTCGGCGGGCACAACCAGTCCATTCCAGCTCAGAACCACTCCAGGCTGTATGCCCGAACCGACGACCTGCAGTTGTCGTATTTGTGGTTGTCCGAGATGCAGCGTGATATCATTCGACGCGCCGGCGAAATTCGGCGTCGCCGGCGTCGTTCGAATCGTGAATGTGACTGCATTCGACGTCGTCCCATCCGGATTGCGCACCGTGATCTGCGCCGTACCCGCGGAGCTGACCATTTGCGGTGAAACGCCGCCCACCAGGCTAAGGGGGCCGTTAAACTGGTTGCCAATCTGAATGTTATTCCAGAGGATCTTGGCTCCCTGCTGGAAATTGGACCCATAGACCAGGATGGGAAACCCTTGCGGTGTCGCCCCAACCACCGCGGTGTCGGGGTTGGTGCCGACGAGGACTGGTGCTTGAGCGAGCAGCGCGCCAGCCACGCCGAAAATGAGGGTTAACGATTTGAAAAGCATAAACCCTCGCTCCCGCTGCCCAATAACAGCAGGAACGTCAGCGTCTCCGGTTGGCCTTGGTCCGGCGACAGCACTACCCAGGTCGCTGTCGCCGCTCCGTTGTTCACCACTAACTGCTGGTAGACGAGCCCTTTCCGCTTCCCTTGCCTCCCCGACTTCTTGCGAGAAACCCAAATACACCTCGTCGGCGGTCTGAGGCGGAGCCTCGTTAGTGATTCACCAGCGCCAGAAACTCGTCCCGTGTCTCCTTGCAGTCGCGGAATGCCCCCAACATGGCGCTCGTCATCGCGCCCGAGTGCTGCTTCTCCACCCCCCGCATCATCATGCAGAAGTGCCGCGCTTCGCAGATCACCCCCACCCCCGCCGGATCGATGATCTCCTGGATCGTCTGCGCCACTTCCTGCGTCAGCCGCTCCTGTATCTGCAGCCGCCGCGCGAAGGCGTCCACAATCCGTGGAATTTTGCTCAGCCCGATCACTTTCGCCTTCGGCAGGTAGGCCACGTGCATCTTCCCGAAAAACGGCAGCAGGTGATGCTCGCACAAGCTGAAGAACTCGATGTCTCTCACGACTACCATCTCGTCGTACTTCACTTCGTACAACGCGCCGTTCACCAGTTTCCGGATGTCCGTCCGGTAGCCGCTGGTCAGGAAGCGCAGCGCTTTATCGACCCGCTCCGGCGTGCGTTCCAATCCCTCGCGCTGCGGATCCTCGCCCAACTTTTCCAGCACTTCCCGGATCAGCGGGGCGATGGTGCCCTCCTCCAGCTTCGGAGTTATGACTTTGACGACTGCCTTATTAGGTTTCATCTGCCCTGATCTCAAAGATGTTCCGCGGCGTCTCCGCGATGCGGATCTTCTCCAGCCTCGGCCACGCCCCAGGGAACGCCGCGCTCCAATTCCGTTTCAGCCGGCGGCAGATCTCGGCCGCCAGGTTCTCCGACGTCGGCACCACGCTCGCGAAATTTACATCCTCGTTCAGATTGCGGTGCCTGAACCGCTCCAGCACCTGCCGCGCCACCAGCCCATCCAGCAACTGCGGGTCCACGGCCCGTCCGGTCTCGTCCAGCGGACCCCGCACGCTCACTTCCACCACGTAGTTATGGCCGTGCCCATAAGGATTGTTGCACTTGCCGTACAGCCGCTGGTTCTCTTCCTCGCCCAACTGCGCCGCATGCAGCCGGTGCGAAGCGGCAAACTCGTACCGGCGCGTTACGCGGAACACGGCTCTTCTCCGAAATAGTCCACATACAGGTCCGCGGTCTCGTACACCCGTACAGAGTGCAAACGGGTCGTTTCGTTGCAAAGCTCCGGCTCCAGCCTCTGCCAGATGTCGCGCGCGATGTTCTCCGCGGTCGGAATCACGCGGTCGAACGGCGGCACTTCGTAGTTCAGGAACCGGTGGTCGTAGGGCGCCACCACCTGGCGGTTCAAAATCTCTTTCAGCTCTTTCAGGTCCAGCACCATCCCCGTCACCGGGTCGGGCTCGCCCCGCAGGCTCACTTCCACCACGTAGTTGTGGCCGTGATGATTGGCCGCCATGCCGAACAGCCTCCGGTTCTCCTCCTCAGAGAGGTGAGGATTGCGGCACATATGGGAGGCCGAGAATTCTACTTTGCGGGTAATGACCATTTTTCGGGCGAACAGCCCACGCGGGCAGCCGTTTTGGAGATACAATTTGATTATAGTATTTCCACCATGAAAAGCGCGAAAATCGACAAGCTGCTGCGAGGGGCCATACTGGTCCTCACCGTGGCTTTTGTATATGTAATCTCGTCCGCCATCCACGAACGCGTCGTCGTTGCGGGAGACTCGGCGCCCGAATTCAG
>Ga0209415_10017086_pt1 | contig 11584 bp, 5 predicted proteins | sample PeaSoiSIISIP2007_FD_187696 | JGI IMG/M metagenome (GOLD analysis project Ga0209415, IMG submission 187696) | Peat soil microbial communities from Weissenstadt, Germany - SII-SIP-2007 (SPAdes) (version 2) | ecosystem: Environmental > Terrestrial > Soil > Wetlands > Peat | place: Germany... | reverse complement strand
CCGCTCGATCGCGTGGTCGAGGAGGTCGCGTCGGTCGCCGCGCGCCACCTGCGCCGTGGCGACCGGGTCGGCCTCGTGGTGGCTGCGTCGAGGCTGCGGTCGTGGATCGCCCCGCAAGAGGGCGCCGCGCACGCGGCGACGCTTGCCGGGGCCCTGGCCAGTGCCGCGAGCTGCATCGACGCCGACCGCTCCGAGCTCGACGAGCACCAGGTGGCCCAGCGCGTCGTGGAGCACGCGCGCCCCCTCGATCCGCGCGGCCTCGCCGACATCGTGAAGGGCAACCTCGACGCGCTCGCCAAGCGCGCCGAGCAGCTGCGGAGCCGCGCACCCTTCGCGCCGCGCCTGCCCTTCGCGCACACCCCGCGGGAGCAGGCGCTGCGGCACTACCTCGCCGCGTTCGGGGTCGAGTCGCCGCCGCGCATCGAGGGCGAGCGCCCGAAGGCCGAGCAGACGCTGGTTCACGTGCTCGACAAGCTCGTGACGGAGAAGCCCCACGCGAGCGTCGTGCACGTGTGGGCACCCGCGCCCCAGAAGACCGAGGGGCTGGCCACGGTGGTCGCGGCGCTGCGGCGCCGGCGCATCGAGGTACGCTGGAGCCTGCCGCCGTTCGACGCGGGCATCGGCGCGGAGAAGGAGCGGCGCAGCCCGGTCGCCGGCGTCGTCGAGGAGGCCGTCCGCGTGCGCGCCCGGTCGACCCGCACGCGCGGCGAGCGCCTCCTGCGCAAGCTGGGCGTGAAGGTCCAGTCGCGGCACCTGCTGCGCCGCCCGCTGCGCGAGCGCCTCGATGCGACGGGCACCGAGGGCGGGACGTGACCGATCCCCGCACTGTGCTGCGGGACGCGGGGCTGAGGCCGAAGAAGGGGTTCGGCCAGAACTTCCTGGTGGCCGAGCCGATCGCGCGGGCGATCGCGGCGGCGTGCGTGCACGACGACGAGGTGGGCCGCGCCCGGGTAGTCGAGATCGGCGCGGGCACCGGGGCGCTCACGCGATGGCTCGCCGAGCGCGCGCGCATGGTGGTGGCCATCGAGCGCGATCGGGACCTGGTGCCGCTGCTGCGGCGCGATCACGAGGGCGAGCGCGTGCGCGTCGTCGAGGGTGACGCGCAGACCGAGGATCTCGGCGCATTGCTGGGCGCGCCCGACACGGGCTCGCCGCGCGTGCTCTGCGGCAACCTGCCGTACTCGATCACCGGGGCGCTCCTGCGGCGCGCCGTCGAGGAGGCGGACCACCTCGAGCGCGCCATCTTCATGGTCCAGAGCGAAGTGGCTGACCGGCTGACGGCGAAGCCCGGCACCAAGGACTGGGGCGCGCTGACGGTCTTCGCGCACGCGGCGTTCGCGGTGAAGCGCCTGCTGCGCGCGCCGCCGGGCGCATTCCACCCGCCGCCCGACGTCACGAGCGCCGTGGTCGAGCTGGTCCCGCTGCGGCCCCCGCGGGCGCGCGAGACCGAGCGGTTCCGGGCCCTGGTGCGAGGCGCCTTCGAGGCACGGCGCAAGACCCTGCGCAACGCTTGGAGCCGCGTCGCGCCCGAGGTCGACCTGCGGCAGGCAGCGTCACGCGCCGGGGTCGCGCTCGAGGTCCGCGGCGAGACGCTCGACGTCGAGGACTTCGCGCGCATGGCCGAGGCGCTCGACGCGCCCTAGAGTCACTGCGGAGCGATCTGCGCCAGGTAGTGCTGCGCGTCCGCCCGGTCGGGCGAGTTGACCGGCGCGATCTCGAGGAAGCGCCGGTAGTGCTCCGCCGCCTCCTTGTTGCGCCCGCTCTTGCGCAGCGCCTCCGCCGTCAGGAACTCGAGCGGCGCGAGCCAGCCGGGGCGCTGCTCGGTGTTCTTCTCGGCGGTCAGCGCCGCCGGCAGCAGCTGGCCGAGCGCCGCCCCCGCCCCGCCGCGGTCGAGCAGCAGCTTGCCGTACTCGTAGCGCCACAGCGGGTGCTTCACCGTGCCGTCGGCCGCCGGAGGCCCGTCGCCGGCGATGGCGCGGCCCCACTCGGCGATGGCCGTCGCGTCGTCGTTCTTCTGATCGAAGCACTCGGCGAGCGTGGCGTGCGCCTCGTAGCGCGACGGCCGCAGCTCGAGCGCGCGCCGCTCGTCCTTGATGGCGTTGTCGATCGCCCCCTCGATCCGCTCGAGCACGCCCCGCTGCCAGTAGGCCTCGGGGTTGAGCTTGTCGAGCGCGAGCGCCTTGTCGATCTCGTCGCGCGCCAGGTCGAGCAGCGCCGGCTGCGCGTCGTTGGCCGCCCACGCCAGGTAGACGTGGAACTCGGCCCGGTTGGGGTCGAGGTCGACCGCCTTCTTCAGGAAGCGCAGCGCCTCGACCTGCTCGCCCGCCCCCTGGAGCATCAGCGCGCGCCCGATGTAATGGTGCGCCTCGGCGCTCGTCGGCTTCTTGTCGAGCACCTTGCGCAGCATGGGCAGGGCATCCTCCGGCCGCCCGATGGCCACGTAGGCGCTGCCGACGCGCAGCTGCAGGTCCGGATCGTCCGGCGCCTTCGCGAGCGCCGCCTTGAACTGCTCGATCGCCTTGTCGACGTCCCCCGACTCCTCGAAGAGCAGGCCGCGCTCGAGCGACAGCCCCGGGTAGTCCTTGTCCACGGCCGCGACGCGGTCCAGCTCCGCCCCCGCCTCGTCGAACTTTCGCACTCGACGGAGCACCATCGCGAGCCGGAAGTGCGTCGCCACGTCCTTCGGAGCCTTCGTCAGCGCCGTGCGGTACTGCGTGATCGCGGTGTCGTAGTCGCCCTGCGCCTCGGCGACCTCGCCCACGGCGCGGTCGAGCGCGGCCGACGGGGGCAGCCGCTTGCGGGCGTCGTCGAGGATCGTCTTGGCGTCCGACAGGCGCCCGCGCGCCGAGAGCAGCTCGCTCAGCGCGACGAAGGGGAGCACCGCGTCGGGGCGCGCCGGGTCTGCGAAGGAGATTGCGGCGCGCAGGTCCTGCTCGGCTGCGTCGTTGTTGTTCAGGCGCTGCTCGACCTTGCCCAGCAGCAGCAGGATCGCCAGGCTCTTGGGGAAGCGCGGCCTCGCGTCGGTCAGCTGCGCCTTGGCGTCGGCGAGCCGCTCGAGCGCCAGCTTGGCCTCGGCGTCGTTGGCGATCGACTCGGGCGAGTTCGGGTCGACCTGCATCGCCGTGTCGAACCGGGCCAGCGCCTCGGTGTTGCGCCCCTCGTTGAGCAGCAGGCGCCCCTCGCCGTTGAGCGCAGCCACGTTGCGCGGGTCGAGCTTCACGGCCTGGGCGAACGCCTCGCGCGCCTCGCTCGCCGACCCGCGCTCGAGGTTCACCCACGCCCGCGCCGCGTACGCGTTCGACAGCTCGATGGGCGACGCCTTCGCATTCGCGGCGCCCTCGATCACCATCGCCAGGTCCTTGAGCGCCGCCGAGTCGTCGACCACGGCGCTCTTTCGGCGGGCGCGCAGCGTGAGCGCGCCGGGGTGCATCGGCGAGGCCGCGAGCGTCGCGTCGATCTCCTTTTGCGTATTGGCCGCGTCGAGCAGCGCGTCGTAGCCTCGCGCGAGCCCGAAGTGCGCGCGCGCGTCGGGCGAGGCGGCGGCCGCCTGCTTGAAGGCCACGACGGCCGCGGCGGGATCCTTCGCCACCAGCTCGAGGTCGCCGCGAAGCAGCGCGACGTCGACCAGGATCGGGTCGCCCGGGTAACGACGGCTGGCCGCGTCGAGCGCCGCACGCGCCCGGGCCAGATCGCCCGACTCGGCCAGCTGCGACGCCAGCGCCACGTCCATGTACTTCACGTCCTGCGCGCCCGCGAGCTCGGCCAGCAGCTGCTTCGCCCGCGACGCCCGCGCGACGTCCGCGCCGAACCGCACGGTCGTCGCGTAGTCGACCACCGCGGCATACGCCGTGAGCGGCTTGACGCGCGGCATGTGCACGTGCGCCGCGACGACGGCCTCGATCGCGTTCTTGGCGTCGTCGTAGGTGCCGCTGCCGAGCGTCTTCTCGGTCGCGGCCATCGTCGACACGGTCGACGCCGCGTAGTCCTTGGCGTGCATCATGTCGCCGATGAACAGGTACCCGTAGGCGCCGTACGGCGTGAGCTGCAGCGCCGCGCCCCCGAGGATCGCGAGCGTGAGCACCCCGAGGCCGACGAACCTCCCGATGGACCTCTTGCCCGTCGCAGGCGGCACCGAGCGCACGCGCGGCCCGGGCGCCCGGATCGAGACTGGGGCGGTCGCGGCGGCCTGCATCCCCGGACCGGCGGAGGGCGAGTGCGCGGGCCCTCCTCCGGCCTGATCGACGCCGATGCCCGACTCGCCGGTGCCCTGATCGTCGCCGCCGAAATCGAGCTCCCCGAAGGCCATCCCGCCGCCCGCGTCGGCGCGGCTCGCGGCCGCCTGAGGCCTGGCCGACTGGGGCTGCGGCGCGCCTCCCAGATCGAGGTCGCCGAAGTCAGGCTGGTCTGCTGCGGCGGCAGCGGGGGGCGGCCTGGGGCCGAGCGACGGCGCCGGCGGCAAGCCACCGGGCACCTCGCGGGGCAGCTCGATCTCTCCGAACGCGCCGCCGCCGCCGGGAGGCGAGGACGCCACGCGCGGGGTCGGCAGGTGCCTGTCGGCGGCAGTCACCGACGGAAGCGACTCCTGCACGTTGGGCAGGTCGATCTCGCCGAAGCCGCGCGCCGGCACGGGCAGCACCTGCGCCGTGGCGGGCAAGGCGGCGGCGGTCGACGGCAGCCCGGCGGCGGGCGCAGGCAGGGCCGCGGCAGGCGAAGGGAGGTCGGCCGACACGACGGGCAGCCCCGCCGCAACCGCGGGCAGATCCGCGTACCCCGGCGCGGGCTTGGCGACCGGCAGCCCGGTGTCCGACAGCGCGGGCAGATCGAGCTCGAAGGAACCCCCGGCCATCGCCGGCACCTTGCCGGCGGACGCCGGCTTGGTCGCAGGCAGACCGGCCGCGGCGACGATGGGCAGATCGAAGTCGATGTCGCCCGCCTCCGCCTGGCGCTGGCGCACCGCGGGCGGGGGCGCGGCGGGCGCGCCTGGCCCCTTGGCCGAGGCCATCTGCGGAGGCGCCCCGCGGACCGCCGGCAAGCCGGCCGACACCACGGGAAGCCCGGCAGAGACGACCGGCAGATCGGATTCGTCCATCCCGCGCAGCGCGGCCGGGAAGTCCGACGGCAGCCCCGGCGACTGCGGCGGGGCCGACGGAGGGGCCGGTGGAGGCGCGGGCGCGGCCATCGGCACCGGCGCCGCGACGCCCATCATCGTGCGCTTGGCCGCGGCGGGGACCGGAGGCGGAGCCTTGGGGGGAGCGGCCGGCGGCGCAGGAGGGGCGGGCGCGGGCGGCGGCGGGGCTGGCTCGCCCATGCCGATGCCCACCATCGTGGGCTTGGGCGCCCGCGGAGGCCCGGGAGGCGCGCCGGGGGGCGCCGCCGCGGCCGGCGCGTTGGGGTTCGTCACCAGGAAGGAGTGCCCGCACTTGGGGCACCTCATCTTCAGTCCCGTAGGCGGAACCCGTCGCTCGTCGATCTGGTACGGGGCCTTGCACGACTCGCACTCGACCTTGAGCATCGGCGACGCCAGCGTAACACGCAGGCTAGGTCGAGACCCTATTCTTGCCCGCGCGCTTGGCTCGGTACATGGCCTGATCGGCCGCCTGGAAGAGGGCCTGCGCGTCGGTGGCGTCGCCGGGGATCGTCGCGACGCCGCAGCTGAGCCCCGGATGCACGCGCAGGCCATCCTTGTCGTACACGTGAGCCACGACCGCGACGCGCACCTGCTCGGCGAGCGCGACGGCGGCGTCCCTGCCCACCGCCGGCAGCGCCGCGGCGAACTCGTCGCCACCGAAGCGCGTGGCGAAGCCGTGTCCCTCGATCTGCTTGCCGATGACGTGCCCGGCCTCGCCGATGACGAACGCGCCCATGTGGTGCCCGTGCGCGTCGTTGATGCCCTTCACGCCGTCCATGTCCATGACCACGACGCTGAGCTCCGGCACGTGCCCGGCGAGCACCGCGGCCACGCTCGACTCGAGCTGCGCGTCGAAGCGGCGCTTGACCCAGAGGCCGCTCAGCTCGTCGATCGTGATGAGGCGCTCGAGCTCCACGGCCTGCGCCTCGCGCAGCGCGTCCTGCTGCACCTCGAGGACGGTCTTGCCCAGGAAGATGCGGTTGCCCGGGTGCAGCACGGTCCCCGCGCACGGCTGTCCGTCGACCAGGATGCCGTTCGTGCTGCCGAGGTCCATCACGACCCACTCGCCGTTGCCGTGGTCCTCGACGCGCGCGTGGCGCCACGAGACGTTGTCGTCGTGCAGGGGCAGGTCGCACGCGGGGTCGCGGCCCATCTCGATGGACCGATCGAGCACCACGCGCGAGCCGACGTCGGGCCCGAGGATGACGACGAGCGACGGGGACACCGACTTGCGCAGCTCCTTCTGCAGGGCCTCGCGCAGGCTGTTCGAGTCGTCGTCGAACGGCCTCGTCTTGAGGGGCACGGCTCGATTGCCCCGGTCGCTCGCGTCGTCGGGCATCTGCAATCGAAAATACCACACCGCCAGGACGCCAAGGACGCCAGGAAAAAAGTCACCTAGCCTCGTTTTCCGTGATCGACGAAGCATGCTCCTACGAGGCCCAGCTGGACGCGCGGACCGCTGCGCTGGCGACGATCTGCGTGCACGCGGGGGACGAGCCGGACGCGGCGACTCACGCGCTCGACGTGCCGATCGTGATGTCGAGCGCCTTCGGGTTCGCGAGCGCCGCCGAGGCGGCCGACGCATTCCAGGGCAAGAACGACGCGTACATCTACGGCCGCTGGGGCAACCCGACGGTCGAGGCGCTCGAGGCCAAGCTCGCGGCGCTCGAGGGCACGGCGGACGCGTGCGCGACCGCGAGCGGGATGGCGGCGGTGAGCGGCGCGGTACTGGCGACGTGCGCGCAGGGCGACCACGTCGTCGCGCCGCGATCGATGTACGCCGAGAGCGCGCGCCTGCTGCGCGAGCGGCTGCCGCGGTTCGGCATCGAGACGACGTTCGTCGACGCCACGGCCGCCGGCGCCTACGAGCACGCCCTGCGCCCCACCACGCGCCTGCTCTACGTCGAGACCCCGGCCAACCCGAACCTCGCCGTCGCCGACGTCGCCGCGATCGTCGCCCTCGCGCACGCCCGCGGGATCACGACGCTCGCCGACAACACCTTCGCCACGCCCTTTGCGCAGAACCCGCACGCCCTCGGCGTCGACCTCGTCGTGCACTCGATGACCAAGGCCCTCGGCGGCCACGGCGACGCCATCGGCGGGTGCGTCTGCGGGTCGCGCGAGCAGGTGACGCGCGTGCGCGATCTCGTCGTGAAGGGCTTCGGCGGGGTCATCTCGCCGCTGACCGCGTTCCTCGTCGCGCGCGGCCTGCGCACCTTCGCGCTCCGGCAGCGCCAGCAGTGCGCCTCGGCGGCGTCGCTGGCCGCGCGCCTCGCGGCTCATCCGCGCGTGGCCGTGGTGCACCACCCGTCGCTGCCGTCGCATCCCGGTCACGCGCTGGCGCGCCGGCAGATGCACGCGTACGGGGCGCTGCTGTCGTTCGAGCTGCGCGCGGGCGTGGGCGCGGGCGCGATCGAGGCGGGCAGGCGGGTGCTCGAGGGGGTGCGCACGATCACGCATGCGGTGAGCCTCGGGGACGTTCGGAGCTTGCTCGTGCACCCGGCGTCGACGACGCACTCGACGATGCCGGCCGAGGCGCGCGCGGCGGCGCACATCACCGACGGCCTCTTGCGTCTCAGCGTTGGAATCGAGAGCGCGGATGACCTGTGGCGCGACCTGCAGCGTGCGCTCGCGCTGGAGAGCTGAGCGCCGTTTCTGATGTTTGCGTTCGCCCGGCGACAAACGAGGGCCTTGCGGGGCGTGCCGTGCTAACGATTTCCGCTTAACGTGGACTGGCTCGTCGTCGTCGGCGCGCGGCAGCACAACCTCAAGAACGTCAGCGTCAGCTTGCCGCGCGGCAAGATCGTCGTCGTCACCGGGCCGAGCGGCTCCGGCAAGTCGTCGCTCGCCTTCGACACGATCTACGCCGAGGGGCAGCGGCGGTACGTCGAGTCGCTGAGCGCCTACGCGCGGCAGTTCCTCGAGCAGCTGGCCAAGCCCGACGTCGAGCGCATCGAGGGCCTCAGCCCCGCCATCGCCATCGAGCAGCGACCGCTCTCCAAGTCGCCGCGCTCCACCGTCGGCACCGTCACCGAGATCGCCGACTACCTGCGCCTGCTCTACGCGCGCGTCGGCGTGCCCCACTGCCCCAAGTGCGGCAAGCGCATCGAGGCTCAGACGGTGCAGCAGATCGTCGACAGCGTCCTGGGGCTCACCGAGGGCACGCGCCTGTCGGTGCTCGCGCCCATCGCGCGCGCGCGCAAGGGCGAGCTCAAGCTGGAGCTCGAGCGCCTGCGGCGCGAGGGCTTCGTGCGCGCGCGCATCGACGGGTCCGTCGTCGACCTCGGCGACGAGCTCGAGCTCGACCGCGCCCGCACGCACGACCTCGACGTCGTCGTCGACCGCCTCGTGCTCAAGGAGGGCCTCAAGGGGCGCCTGACCGACAGCGTCGAGCTCGCGCTCAAGCTGGGCGAGGGGCGCCTGCTCGTGCAGAGCGGCAACGACGAGCCGTTCTGGATGAGCGAGCGCTTCGCCTGCATCGACTGCGGCATCTCGCTGCCGCCCATCGAGCCGCGCATGTTCTCGTTCAACGGCCCGCACGGCGCCTGCCCCGCGTGCGACGGCCTCGGCGCGCGCGACGTCGTCGACCCCGAGCGGTGCATCGGCGACGCACGCCACACGCTGCGCGAGGGCGTCGTGCTCGCGTGGGGCCGCCGCGGCAGCGTGGCGCTCGCCACCGAGGTCGCGCGCGCGGTCGACGTGCTCGGCATCAGCCCCGACGTCGCGTGGGGCAAGCTGCCCGAGGAGCAGCGCAGGGCGATCCTGCAGGGCGCGTCCATCAAGGGCAAGCGCAAGGGCTACGAGGGGCTCGTGCCGCGGCTCGAGCAGCGCCTCGCGTCGCTGGCCGACGTGCAGCGTGTCGACGAGCCGGAGGACGATCCGGACAACGGCGAGGGCGAGATCGCCGACGACGAGCTCGGCAGGTTCCTGGTCACGCGCACGTGCGACGCGTGCAAGGGCAAGCGCCTGCGCCCCGAGGCGCTCGCGGTCAAGCTCGGCGGCAAGGACATCGCTCAGGTCGGCGCGATGCCGCTGCGTCACGTGCGCAAGTACGTCGAGGGCCTCGGCGGCGACACCACCGACCAGCACTTCGGCACGCGCGAGGCGGCCATCGCGAAGCCGCTGCTCAAGGCCGTCGCCGCGCGTCTGGGCTTCCTCATCGACGTGGGGCTCGACTACCTCACGCTCGATCGCAGCGCGCAGACGCTCTCGTCGGGCGAGGGGCAGCGCATCCGCCTCGCGACGCAGATCGGCGCCGCGCTCGTCGGCGTCCTCTACGTGCTCGACGAGCCGAGCGTCGGCCTGCACGCGCGCGACAACGCGCGGCTCATCGAGGCGCAGATCCGCCTGCGCGACCTGGGCAACACGGTCATCGTCGTCGAGCACGACCGCGAGGCCATCCTTTCGGCCGACCACGTCATCGACATGGGCCCCGGCGCGGGCGTCCACGGAGGGTATGTCGTATCGCAGGGCACGCCGGCCGAGCTGATGGCGGATCCGAAGTCGATCACCGGGCCGTGGCTCAGCGGCAAGCGCAGCCTGCCCATCCCGAGCAAGCGCAAGGCCCGCGGCAAGCAGTGCGTCCGCGTCGTCGGCGCGCGCGCCCACAACCTGCGCGGCGTGACGGCCGAGGTCCCGCTCGGGCTCTTCACGTGCATCACCGGCGTCAGCGGCAGCGGCAAGTCGAGCCTCATCGTCGACACGCTGCTGCCCGCCGCGCGCGCGAAGCTCTACAACGCGACCGCGCCCGTCGGCGAGTGCGACCGCGTCGAGGGGCTCGACAAGGTGGACAAGGTCGTGTCGATCGACCAGGCGCCCATCGGGCGCACGCCGCGATCGAACCCGGCGACGTACACGGGGATCTTCGCTCTCTTGCGCGACCTGTACGCCGGGTTGCCCGACGCGCGCGCGCGCGGGTACAAGGCGGGGCGCTTCTCGTTCAACGTGAAGGGCGGTCGGTGCGAGGCGTGCCAGGGCGACGGCGTGCTGCGCGTCGAGATGCACTTTCTGCCCGACGTGTTCGTGACGTGCGATGCGTGCAGCGGGCGGCGGTACAACAGGGAGACGCTCGAGGTGAAGTACCGCGGGCTGTCGATCGCCGACGCGCTGGATGCGACGGTGGAGCAGTCGGGCGACCTGTTCGGCGCGGTGCCGCGGATCGCGGACAAGCTCGAGGCGCTGCGCAAGGTGGGGCTCGGGTACCTGACGCTGGGGCAGCCGGCGAACACGCTGTCGGGCGGCGAGGCGCAGCGGGTGAAGCTCGCGCGGGAGCTCGCGCGCAGGGCGACGGGGCAGACGCTGTACGTGCTCGACGAGCCGACGACGGGGCTGCACTTCGCGGACATCGAGGTGCTGCTGCACGCGCTGACGGACCTGCGGGACCAGGGGAACACGATCATCGTCATCGAGCACAACCTCGATGTGGTCGCGTGCAGTGACTGGGTGATCGATCTGGGGCCGGAGGGGGGAGAGGGCGGCGGGGAGGTGGTGGCCGCGGGGACGCCGGAGCAGATCGTGGGGGTCGAGAGGTCGCATACGGCGAGGTACCTGAGGGAGGTGCTGGGGCGCGCGGTGACGACGGGGAAGAAGGCGGCGCGGGGGTAGGGCTGCCACGGCTCTGAAAGCCGTGGCAGGTAGAGCGCTGCGGGGAAACCCGCCTCACGGCGGCTTGCATTGGTCCGGCCAAGCTTGGAGCGACCACGCGATGCGAAGGGCTCCGTCATCCGCCGCGGCGCTGGCGATGGGCAAGCTCGCCCATGACGGCCTCGTGCGGCACCGACACACCTTGAGGCTTGCGCCCGACGTGATCGAGCAGTGCGCGCTCCGCGTCGGTCAGCGCCGCGCGGGTGACACGGGCGGTACATCCCGAGCTCGGGCACCATTCCGGTGCACGAGCTGCAGGTCGAGCTCGATCCCGACGGCGTAACCGCGTCCCCCCTCCCCGCGTACTCCTCTCGTGACCCCGCTCCCCCGCCTGCTCTCCCTCCTCGTCCTCCCGCTCCTCGCCGCCTGCGCCACCCGCGCCGCCCCCGACATCACCCCGGACACCTCCTCGAAGCCCGCCTCGGCCCCCACCGCCCCCGGCCACGTCGGCACCGATCCCGGCCACGCGGGCGCGGGCACTCCGCTCACGCCGACCGGCCACGACCGGCTCGCCGCGTTCGCCGGCGGCTGCTTCTGGGGCGTCGAGGACGCGTTCCGCCACGTGCCCGGCGTCGTCGCCACCGCGGTCGGCTACGCCGGCGGCCACACCGACAGCCCCACGTACCCGCTCGTGTGCTCGCACACCACCGGCCACGCCGAGACGGTCCTCGTCGAGTTCGATCCCGCGAAGGTCCCCTATGAGCAGCTGCTCCGCTTCTTCTGGAAGATCCACGACCCCACGCAGGTCGGCGGCCAGGGCCCCGACGAGGGCGACAGCTACCGCAGCGTCGTCTTCACCTTCGACGCCGACGA